>Ga0187892_10010745_pt1 | contig 11487 bp, 10 predicted proteins | sample MA1701073metaG_FD_139345 | JGI IMG/M metagenome (GOLD analysis project Ga0187892, IMG submission 139345) | Bio-ooze microbial communities from a basaltic lava cave in the Kipuka Kanohina Cave System on the Island of Hawaii, USA - MA170107-3 metaG ... | reverse complement strand
TGAAGGGCGGCCGCGTCGTCGACCCTGCGCAAAAAATCGACGGCATTGCCGACGTCGCGATTCGCAACGGCCGCGTCGCCGCCGTCGCCGCGCGCCTGCCGCCGCATCGCGCGGCGCGCACCGAGAACGTTTCGGGCAGCGTCGTCGTGCCTGGCGTCATCGACATGCACGTTCACAATTTCCAGTGGGTCACCGGCCACGCGCTCAACGCCGATCAGCTCGGCGTTCATTCCGGCGCGACGACGACGGTGTCGATGGGCGACACCGGCTCGCTGACCTTGCGCGGCTACAAGCACTACCTCGTGCCGCAATCGAAGACGCATTTGCTCTGCGTGCCGGCCGTGATGGGCGCGGGCTTCATGAATCCGACGCCCGATCCGCATTTCTTCCATCCCGACACGGTCGACATCGAGGCGAACATCAAGCTCGCGCGCGAGGAGCCCGAGATCGTGCGCGGCTTCAAGGCGCATGGCGACGAAGGCTGCCTCTCGCGCTTCGGCACCGCGGTGATCGAGAAGGCGCGCAAGATCTGCGACGAGACCGGGCTGCCGCTTTATCTCCACACCGGCCTCCTCGTTTCCATCGTCGAGGCGACGCGGCCCGGGCCGAAGCAGGTCATCGACATCATCCTGCCGTGGCTCAGGCCCGGCGACATCCTCGCGCATCCCTTCGCGCTCTATCCCGACGGCCTCCTCACCGGCCGCGACGAGGTGCCGCCGCAATTACGCGCGGCGCTGGACCGCGGCGTTCTGCTCGATCTGGGGCGCGGGCATCACCTCAGCATCGACATCGCGCGCAAGATGATGCCGAAGGGCATCATCCCCGACATCATCAGCAGCGACGTGCACGGCACCTTCGGCAAGTTCAACGATGCTTCGACGCTCGACTACAGTTTGTTCGGCACGCTCAGCCTGTTCCTGGCCCTCGGCATGACGCTCGGCGAGCTGATCGAGCGCGTGACCGTGGCGCCGGCGCGCTGGCTGCGCATGCAGGACAAAATCGGCACGCTCGCACCCGGCGCCTGGGGCGACGTGACGGTGTTCGACGTCGTTCCGGGAAAGTGGGTGTTCAAAGATCGCCTGCGCGCCAGCGTCGTCGGCAAGGAGAAGCTGGTGCCGAAGCTCGTCGTGCGCCTCGGCGAGGTCATCCAACCCGAAGGCGCGCTGCTCAAGGACCTGGAAGCCGCCTGACGCCGCAACGGAGGGGAGACCATGAGGATCGTCGACACATTGCGCCGCGCCGCCGCCACGGCCCTCGCCGCATCCATCGCGGTGTTCGCCGGCGCGGCGGCCGCGCAGGACACGGTGCGCTATGGCGCGCAGATCGGCGCGCAATATAGCCTACGAATCGCGCTGCAAGACCTCTCCAACAAATACAAGCTCAAATACGACTTCAAGGACTTCCGCAGCGGCACCGAGAACATCCTCGCGCTCGAGCAGCGCGAGGTCGACGTTTCGACCGCGACGAGCCAGCACCTGCTGCGCGCGATCGAGGAGCAGATCCCGATCGTGTGGGTGATCGGCTGGGGCGGCGGCTACAACGTGCTGGTGGCGCGCGCCGAGCTGAACGTTGCCGCCGGGGACTACGAGGGATTGAAGAAGCTCGCGCTCGAGCGCGCGGCAGCGGGCCGGCGGATCAAGATCGCGGCGCCCACCGGATCGATGCAGCATCTGCTGATCCTGACGGCGCTGCAGACCGCCGGTATCCGCGCTGACCGCGACGTCGAAATCGTCAACATCCCGTTCCCGACGCATCCGCGCGCGATCGAGAGCGGCGAGGTGGATCTCGCGGGCACGCTGGCCCTCTTCGGCGCGATGTCGATCAGCTCGGGCAAGGGCAAGCTGTTCCACCACATGTTCGGCGGCACCTGGGGCAAGCAGGAGATCGGCTTCTTCGTGCACCGGAAGCTGATCGAGGAGAAGCCGGACCTCGTTCAGCGCATCGTGGCGTCGCACGCCGAGGCCATCGCGCGCGTTTCGGAACCCGGCACGCGCCACGAGCTCGAGGCCAAGGCCTCGAAGCTGCCGGCGCCGGTGCTGGCGATGACCGAGAAGGAATTCCTGAAGGTCGACTACCGCACCAACCTCGCCGATGTCGCGACGATGGCGCGGCGCATGCATGCCGCCGGCTGGACCAAGCGCGATATTTCCGGCGAGATCGAGAAGAACGTCGATTTCCGCTTCCTCGAGAAGGCGACCGGCAAGAGCAAGGCGGAATTGACGCAGTGGTAAGGACACCGCGATCCGCGGCGTGGCGTTTCATCTGGGAGAGTGAGTTATGAAAGCGGTCCATCATCTGACGGCAGCGGCAGTGGCGATCTCGCTCGCCTATTCCGCATCGGCCTCGGCGCAGCAGGTTCAGCTCAAGGCGGGTACGTTCCTGCCGCAGGTCGATAATTTCTGGTATCCGCCGATCCAGAAATTCCTCGACACCGTGAACGAGAAGGGCAAGGCGCTCGGGCTTTCGATCAACATGGTCGCGGCCGGCGGCAAGGGCATGTCGCCCTTCGAGATGGGCAACGCGCTGCAATCCGGCGTGCTCGACCTCATCCACCTGGCCGGCACCTTCTACAACAAGATCGTGCCGATCGCGGACGCGCAGAAGCTTTCGACGATCAGCACCGCCGAGGAGCGCAAGAACGGCACCTACGCGCTGCTCGAGCCGATCTACAATCAGCGCATGAACGCGCACTATCTCGGCCGCTGGGGCGAGGGCGTGCCGTTCCACTTCTACATGAACAAGCGGGTCGAGAAGGCGGACTTGAAGGGCGTCAAGATTCGCGGCACGTCGGTCTACCAAGCCTTCATCGAGCGGCTCGGCGGCACGCTGGTGCTGACGCCGCCGGCCGAGGCCTACACCGCCGTCGAGCGCGGCGTCGTCGACGGGCTCGGATGGCCGCTCTGGGGCATCGAGGCCTGGGGCTGGCAGAAGATCCTGAAGTTCCGCATCGAGCCCGGCTTCTACTCCGCCGATGTGAGCGTGCTCGTCAATCTCGACAGCTGGAAGAAGCTCAGCAAGCCGCAGCAGGATGTGCTGACCCAGGCGATGATCGAGCTCGAGAACGCCTTCCCGCAGCAGCGCGCGAAGAACGACGACGCGGCGCGCAGGATCCAGGCCGATGCCGGCATCCAGGTGATCACGCTGCCCGATGCCGAGGCCGCGAAGTGGCTGAAGGCGGCCGAAGACGCGGGCTGGGACGACGTGACGAAGAAGGACCCCGTCAACGCGCCGAAGCTCCGCGCGCTGACGACGAAGAAATAGCGCCGGCGCCCGCCGCGCGCGCTGACGCTGCGCGGGCCCGAGCCACGCCGGGATGAAGCGGTCCTTCGCGAAGCGCTGCCTCACCGCTTTGGAGTGGACGCTCGACGCGACGGGCGCCGCCTTCGGCCTCGTCATCGGCGCGCTGATCCTGCTGATGGCCGTGGAGATCGCGATCCGCTTCTTCGGAATCGGATCTCTCTCCTGGCTGATCGAGATCGCCGAATACACGCTGTGCGGCGGCACCTTCCTGGCCGCGCCCTGGGTGCTGCGCCAGGGCGCGCATGTGCGCATCGATATCCTTGTCACCGCCCTGCCCCGCCGCCTTGGCAAGCGGCTCGAGCAATTCTGCGATCTCTTGGGCTGCGCGATCTCGGCGCTGCTCTTCTACTACGGCTGCGTCATGGTCGTGCGCGCGTGGAACGCGAACGCCATTCTCTTCAAGAGCTGGTGGACGCCGGAGTGGATCGTGCTGCTGCCGGTTCCGGTCGCCTGCCTGCTGCTGTTCGCCGAGTTCGTGCTGCGCTTCTTCCGAGTCGAGGGTGTCGTCGGCGGCGAGGCCGATCCGGCGAAGCGCGCGAGCATCTGAGCGATGGATTGGCCGCTCGCGCTCGGGCTGATGCTGGGAATGGCCTGTTTTCTGCTCGCCCTCGGCCTGCCGGTCGCCTTCGCGTTCTTCCTGACCAACATCGTCGGCGTCATCGTCTTCATGGGCCTCGACCGCGGCATGGTCTGGCTCGTGCGCAACTCGGTCGCCGCGATCAGCAATTTCAATCTCGCGCCGATCCCGCTCTTCCTGCTGATGGGCGAGCTGCTGCTGCAGACCGGCCTCGCCTTCAAGGCCGTCGACGCGATCGACCGCATCATCCGGCGCGTGCCGGGCCGCCTCTCGGTCGTCGCGGTGACGGGCGGCACGGTGTTCTCGGCGCTTTCGGGCTCCACGATCGCCACGACCGCGATGCTCGGCCATGCGCTGCTGCCGAACATGCTGAAGCGCGGCTACCACCCGACCATGGCGATGGGCCCGATCATGGCGATCGGCGGCGTCGACATGCTGATCCCGCCCTCGGCGCTCGCCGTGCTGCTGGGCAGCCTCGCCCGCATCCCGATCGCCGAGCTGCTGATCGCTGGAATCATTCCGGGCCTGATCATGAGCGTTTTGTTCGTCGGCTATATCGTGCTCCGCTGCGCGATCAATCCGGCGCTGGCCCCGCGCGTCGAGGAGCGGCGCTATGCCGGGCGCGAGCGCTGGCTGCCGTTCCTGACCCAGGTCGTGCCGCTGCTGCTCGTCTTCATCGTCGTGATCGGCAGCATCTTCAGCGGCGTGGCGACGCCGACCGATTCCGCGGCGCTCGGCTGCATCGCCACGGCGCTGATCACGCTCGCGCACCGCGCGCTCACCTGGCGCATCCTGCGCTCGAGCCTCATGGACATGGCGAAGGTGACGACGATGATCTTCTTCATCATCGCCGCCTCTTCGACCTATGCGCAGATCCTGGCGCTTTCGGGCGCCACCGACGGCGCGCTCGCCGAGCTCCTCAGATTCCAGTTCACGCGCATCGAGGCGCTGCTGCTGATCATCGCGATCCTGCTGGTGCTGGGCTGCTTCCTCGATCAGGTCAGCATGATGCTGCTGACGCTGCCCTTCATCATGCCGATGGCCGACAAGCTCGGCATCGACATCGTCTGGCTCGGCGTCATTCTGTTGATCTCGATGCAGATCGGCCTTTTGACGCCGCCCTTCGGCCTCTTGCTGTTCGTCATGAAGGGCGTGGCCCCGCCGCCCATCAGCATGCGGCAAGTCTATCGCGCGGCCCTCCCCTACACGGTGCTGACGCTGCTGGTTCTGCTGCTGATCGTGGCCGTTCCGTGGCTCGCGACCTGGCTGCCGAAGCTGATCAATTGAGTCGCCGGCGGGCGACGCCCGTTCGAACCGCATCTTACTTGTCGATGTCGTCCCGGGCGCGGCGCAGCATGGCGCCCTTTCTTGTCTTGCGCCATGGTGCGCCGCAGACCCGGGACCCACGCGAGGCGCGGGTGGCGCGGCAACGCCGACGCCGCGTCGTCGCCTCGTTTAGGTCCCGGGTCTGCGCAGCACCACGCCGCTGAAGGAGCGGCGTGCTGCAGCGCGCCCGGGACGACATCGATCGAACGGCGCTCTAAGCCGCGCGTGTCGCCTTCGCGCCGGCGAGCTTGAACACGCGCGCCGCGTTCTCGCGCAGCAGATACGGCTTCGCCTCGGGCCGGATGCCGAGCTCCTCGATCTCGCGCATCGCGCGCTGCGGATCGACCACCGGCCAGTCGGTGCCGAACATCACCTTCTCGCGGCCGTAGGTGTTGATGTAGTGCACGAGCTCGGCGGGCCAGTATTTCGGCGCATAGGCGTCGGTGCCGATGAAGACGTTCTCGTGCTTCCAGGCCATCGCGATCATCTCGGAGGTCCACGGTATGCCGATATGGATTCCGATCAGCTTGAGCTCGGGGAAGTCGCAGGCGACCACGTCGAGCGTGATCGGGCGGCCGACACTCCGCCGCCGCCGCGCACGCTGATAGACGAGGCTCTGGCCGACCTGCATCATGATCGGCACGCCGAGCTCGCAGCATTTCGCGTAGTAGGGGTAGTACTTGGCGTGATCGGGCGCCAACTCGAAATGGTGCGGATAAAGATGCGCGCCGACGAAGCCGTAGTCGCGCACGGCGCGCTCGAGCTCGCGCAGGCCCTCCATTCCGCGGAAGGGATCGATGCCGGCCAATCCGGAAAAGCGATCGGGATGCGCGCGGCAGACCTCGTGCACGCGCTCGTAGGGCACCTCGCGCGAGTCGCGCTCGCGGAAGTCGCCGGCGCGCGCCGCCACGAGGAACGAGCGCTCGACGCCGGCCCGGTCCATGCCCTCGAGATACTGCTCGACCGGCATCCCGCGCCGCAGCTGCTCGGGGAAGCGGATCTTGTCGAGGAACTCGGGATCGATGCCGAGGCTGTTCTCGGCGGCCTCGTGTGCGGTGTAGAGATTGACGACGATGTCGATGGCACCCATGGCGCGAAACTATCCCAAGTGGCGGCGCCACGCGAATGCGCGGCGCGAATGGACGCTGTTCATCAAGGAGCCCATGCCAGCGTGCTCGGATCGAAGAGGGCGCTGGGCGAAAACAGCCGCGACGACAGGCCCTGCTCGAAGGACCAGCGCGCCTGCGTTTCGATCATCCGGAGATTCTTGGTGACGCCGTAGGGCCAGAAATCGCTTCCCATCAGCGCCATCGTGGCCCTCGTCTCGGCGACGAGCCAGGGCAGTGTGACCTTCAGCGAATCGAGGTCGACGAGGCGCGGGAGGCACGCGGCCTTGGCCTGGTCGAAAGCCCGGCACACCCGGATCGCGAGATCAGGATGCTCGCGCAGAAGGGTTGTGCGGATTCCGATCAGGTGCATGGCCGGGAAGACTTGCGTGCGCCGATACCAATCCTGCTCGGCCGCGCGGAAGTCGCCGAACAGGCGCGAAATCACAGGATTGCCGTCGAGGAAAAGCCGGGGATCGCGATAGCTGATGATCGCGTCGATGCGGCCTTCGGCCAACTCGTCGGCCAGGCACCGGTCGGGCGCGACGAATTCCACCTCGACGCCGGGCGGATGGGGCTTGGCCACGTAGCTGAAATCCTCCGGCCGGTCGACGCCGCCGATAAGCCAGCGCATGTCCGAAGGCTTGAGGCCGTATTCGTCTTGCAGCATGCCGCGCACGACGAGACCGCGCGTGAAGTGATAGCTCGGCACGCCGACGATGCGGCCCTTCAAATCGCGCGGCGCGCGAATGCCCGCATCGGTGCGCACATAGATCGAGCCGTGCGGAAACACGCGCGAGAGGAAGATGGGAACGGCGCGATAGGGAAACTCGCCCTGGGAGAGGGCCACCATATAGGTGCTGAACGACATCTCCGAGATATCGAACTCGTGCTTGCGGAAGAGGCGCGTGAAGGTCTCGCCGGGCTCCAGCGTCAGGTAGTCGAGCGCGCATCCTTCGATCGCGACCTTGCCCTGCTTCAGCGCCTGGATGCGGTCATAGTCGTCGGACGCGACGACGAGGCGAAGCATCGCTCACGCCTCGGTGGCGGCGGATTCGCGCGCCCACGGCACCGCGAATTGCTGCGCGAGGCGCACCAGCTGGAACAGGATGATGCCCATTACCGCGAGCAGCACGACGCCGGCGAAAACAAGCTTCGTGTCGAGATTCGTGTTGGCGGAGAAGATAAGATAGCCGAGGCCCTGCTCGGCGGCGACGAATTCGGCGACGACGGCGCCGATGACCGAGAGCGCGATCGAGATGCGCATGCCGGTGAAGATGTGCGGCAGCGCGTTCGGCATGCGGATCTTGGTGTAGATCTTCCAGCGCGAGGCGTTGAGGCCGCGCGCGAGGTCGATGAGCTCCTCGTTCACGCGCAGCAGGCCGGCCGTCGTGTTCACGACCATCGGGAAGAACGCGATCAGGAACACGACGATGAGCCGCGCCGCGTCGCCGGGGCCGAACCAGATCACCAGGATCGGCGCGATCGCGATCGTCGGGATCGTCTGCGACATCACCAGCATCGGGAACACGGTGCGCCCGAACAGGCGCGAATGCGCGGTGAGCGAGGCCAGGACGATGCCGCCGATGCAGGCCGCGGCAAAGCCGATCAAGACCTCGCGCAAGGTCGTGAGCGTGTGCAGCAGCATGCGCTCCGGCAGCTCCGCGATCTTCTTCGCGATCGCGATCGGCGACGGCAGCAGGAAATCGGGAACCGCGAAGACGTTGCAGCTCACCTGCCACGCCGCGAGGACGAGCAGAAAGAATGCGATCGGCAGGATGCGGTCGAGCGCGCGCGGCATGGGGCAAAGTGGGGCGCGGCGGTGAAAGCGCCGCGCCCCGGACGGCTTACTTGATGAACTTGTTGGTCCAGAGCTTCTCGTCCGGCACGAGCTGCTTCTGGCCGCCGTATTCGACTTGGAGTTTCTGCGTCGAGGCCCACTTCTCCTTCGTCATCACGCCGTAGCCGTCCTTCTTCGCCTCGGCGGTGTCCATCAGCTCGATGGCGAGAGTGAGCTGCTCCTTCAGCAGCGCCTTTGGCGTCTCGGTGTACTTCGCCGCGTAGCCTGACGCCTCGTCGACGTTCTTGTAGGTGTAGTCGAGCGCGCGGAGCGAGACCTTGACGAAGGCTTCGACCGATTTCGGGTCCTTCGCCAGGAACGCGTTGTTGACCGCGATGCCGTTGGCATAGGTCTTGATGCCGAAATCGGCGAGGCGCAGCCAGACGATCGGCTTGTTCTTCGACTCGGTGCGCGCGGCGAGGTATTCGCCGAAATAGTAGCCGATCGTGGCGTCGACCTTGCCGGTCAAGAAGCTCGGCACCATCGCGCCGAAATTGTAGGTGACGGTCTTCACCTTGCTCATGTCGACGTTGGAGAGCTTGGCGAAGGCCGGCAGCATGATGGCCGTGGCACCGAAGGGAGCGACCGCCAGAGTCTTCCCTTCGAGATCCTTCGGCGTCTTGACCGGCTTGTCGGCGAAGCTGATGATGCCCGAGGGCGTGTCGTGCACGAACGCGGCGACGGCGGTGAGCGGAACGCCCTCGGAGACGGCCTTGGCGAGCGCGCCGAAATCGGGGAAGCCGAACTCCGCGTTGCCGGTGCCGGTGGTCTTGATCGAGTCCGCGGTTCCCTTGCCGGGCGAGATGGCGACGTCGAGGCCGGCCTCCTTATACCAGCCCTTCTCCTTCGCGACGTAGAACGGCGAGTGATAGCCGTTCACGAGGAAATCGAGATACATCGTCACCTTGGTCTGCGCCGCGAGCGGCGACGCCAAGGCGAGCGCCAACCCGGCCGCGAGCGGCAGGGCGCGCGTTGCGCTGATGGTCATTCCAACCTCCCTCGTTGAAGCGCGCGGCCGCAAATCGCCGGCGCGCGCGAAAAACTGTTGCGGATGGGCGGCACCTTGTCAATTCTCGGTCTCATCCATACGACGGCGTTTAGCGGACGAAACGACGTGGGCGCGGAGCAGACCAATTCCGGCGTTGGGCGCGCGGCGGCGCGGCGCACGCATGTGGAATTCGCGCGCCTCGAAAAGACCTACCGCACCCGCGACGGCGAAGTGCTGGCCCTCGGCGGCGTGAGCTTCAGCGTCGCTGCCGGCGAGTTCGTCTCGATCGTCGGGCCGTCCGGCTGCGGCAAGAGCACGCTGCTCAAGATCGTGCTCGGCGTCGTCCCTTATACCGGAGGCGGTGTGCGCCTCTCCGGCGTTCCCGTCGAGGGCCCGCAATTGGGCGCGGGCATGGTGTTCCAGACCGCGGCGCTGCCGCCCTGGCGGCGCATCATCGACAACGTGCTGCTGCCGATCGAGATCTTGAGCTTGCCGCGCCGCGACTATGTCGAGAAGGCGCAACAGCTGCTCGCGATGGTCGGCTTGAAGGGCTTCGAGCGCAAGCTGCCCAACGAGCTTTCGGGCGGCATGCAGCAGCGCGTTTCGATCTGCCGCGCGCTCATTCACGATCCCGAATTGCTGCTGATGGACGAGCCGTTCGGAGCGCTCGATGCGCTCACGCGCGAGGTCATGCAGACCGAGCTGCTGCGCATCTGGGCCGAAACGCACAAGACCGTGCTGTTCGTCACGCACTCGATCGACGAGGCGGTGCTGCTGTCGGATCGCGTCATCGTCTTGTCGGCGCGGCCCGGAAAAGTAGCGGAGGACCTGGCGATCGAGCTGCCGCGCCCGCGCGGCGCCGCCGCGCGATCGCTCGCGCAGTTCCAGGATTACGCGCAGCACCTGCGCAGCCTGCTCGGCGTCGCCGGCTAGGAGGAACCGTGGCCGATCTCATCATCGCCAACGGATATGTCGTCACGATGGATTCGCGGCGGCAGATCTATTCCGACGGCGCCGTCGCCGTCGAAGGGCGCAACATCGTCGGCGTTGGGCGCACGAAGGACGTGCTGGCGCGCCACAAGGCCGCGCACGTCATCGACGCCGCGGGCAAGCTCGTGATCCCCGGCCTCGTCGACGGGCACAATCACGCCTTCCAATATCTCTCGAAGGGCATCGGCGACGACGTCGACATCATGACGTGGCTCTACAAGCGGGTTTATCCCTACGAGACGCATGTCAACGCCGAGGAGGCTTACGTCGGCGCGCTCGGCAACTACGTGCAGATGATCAAGACCGGCACGACCTGCTTCAACGAGCCCGGCGGCTATCACACCGATTCGCTCGCGCAGGCCGCGACCGACGTCGGCATCCGCGGCATCGTCAACCGCTCGACGCGCGATATCGCCGATCAGGGCGCGCCGCTGCCCGAGAAGCTGTTCGAAAACCTCGAGACGAATCTGCGCCAGGGCGAGGCCGCGGTCGCCAAATGGAACAACGCCGCCGAGGGGCGCCTGCGCTGCTGGTTCAGCCTGCGCTACGTGTTCAACGTCAGCGACGATCTGTGCAAGGCGATCAAGGCGCTGGCCGACCAGTATAAGGTCGGAATCCACGCCCATGCCGCCGCCGTCGAGGGCGAGAACGAGGCCATCGAGGAGCGCTTCGGCAAGCGCTCGCTGGAGCGCTTCCACGATCTCGGCCTGTTCGGCCCCAACCTCTATCTCGTGCATATGGGCTACCCGAACGAGCGCGAGATCGGCTGGCTCAAAGAGCACGACGTCAAGATCGCGCACTGCCCCTCCGCCTCGATGCACGGCGCCTATGGCGTCGTCGGCAACCAGATGATGAAGCGCATGATCGACTTGGGGCTCACCATCTCGCTCGGGACCGATTCGGCGACGGCCGGGCGCTTCCTCGACATGGTGCGCGTCATGTATCTCGCCGCCTGCGCGCATCGCGACCAATTCGCCGACGCCACGATCATGGGCGCCTACAAGGCGCTCGAGATGGCGACGATCGACGGCGCGCGCGCCTGCATTTGGGACGACCAGATCGGCTCGCTCGAAGCGGGAAAGCGCGCGGACATCGTCATCGTCGGCATGGACGAGCTGCGCTGGCACCCGAATCTCGACCCGGTGCGCAGCCTCGTCTACGCCGCCGACGGCGACGACGTCGAAACCGTGATCATCGACGGCCGCGTCGTGATGCGCGACCGCGTCATCCTCACCGTCGACGAGGAGAAGGTGAAGCGCGACGTGATCCGCGCCGGCAAGGCCTGGATCGAGCGCGCCGACATGCGTTTGGATATTCCATGGCCCGTGCGATGAGTCCGGCGATGGACACGATGTTCGAC
>Ga0187892_10010744_pt1 | contig 11488 bp, 13 predicted proteins | sample MA1701073metaG_FD_139345 | JGI IMG/M metagenome (GOLD analysis project Ga0187892, IMG submission 139345) | Bio-ooze microbial communities from a basaltic lava cave in the Kipuka Kanohina Cave System on the Island of Hawaii, USA - MA170107-3 metaG ... | reverse complement strand
GAACTTCCCCCCCGCGTGGAGCACGGTGAGCACGACCTCCGCCGCGGGCCGGCCGCTCTCCTTGTGGATGTCCACCGGGATGCCGCGCCCGTTGTCGCCCACCGAGCAGGAGCCGTCGGAGTGCAGGATCACCTTGATGCTGTCGCAGTAGCCGGCCAGCGCCTCGTCCACCGAGTTGTCGACCGCCTCGTAGACGAGATGGTGGAGGCCGTAGGCGCCGGTGTCGCCGATGTACATCGCGGGGCGCTTGCGGACCGCCTCGAGCCCCTCGAGAACCTTGATGTCGCTCGCGGTATACGTGTCGGCCATCAGGCGGCGCCTCGGACGGCGCTGAGCATCGGATCGGTCACTCGGCCTTCCCTCACGTCCCACCAGGTGACCCGCCCGACCTCCGGCAGCGCGGCGTCGGCCGTCGTCAGGAAGACCTGGCCCGCCGTCGACACGTGCTCGAGCACCCGCGCCTGCACGTGGGGGTCGAGCTCGGACAGCGCGTCGTCGAGCAGCAGCACCGGGGCGCTGCCGACCGCCCGCGCCACCGGCCCCACCTCGGCCAGGCGCAGGGTGAGGGCCATCAGCCGCTGCTGGCCGCGCGAGCCGTAGAGGCGCAGGTCGCGGTCGTCTACCTCGATCAGCAGGTCGTCGCGGTGCGGCCCGACCAGCGTCTGGCCGCGCCGCGCCTCCTCGGGGAACCGAGCCTCGAGCGCGGCCAGGAACTCGGCCTCCCCCGCCTCGGGCCCGAGGGCCGCGCAGTACTGGAGATTCACCGCGCCCGCGCCGGCCAGCGAGGGATAGAGCCCGCGCGCCTCCACCCCGAGCGCGGCCACCGCGGCCCGCCGACGCGTCACCAGCTCCAGACCGACTCGCGCGAGCTGGGCGTTCCACGGTACGAGGGCGCCGCGCAGCCCCGGCCCGGGCGCGCCGCTCTGCAGGAGATGATTGCGACGCGCCACGATCTGGCGATACCGGGCGAGCCCACTCAGGTGGGTCGCATAGAGCTTGCCCGCGAACCCATCGATGAAATTGCGGCGGGCCTGCGGCCCTCCGTTCAGGATGGCCAGATCCTGCCAGCCAAACCCGATCGCGCGCGCCCAGGGACATCCTTCACCGCCGACGCCCCAGCGTCCGTCCTCCCGCAGGACAAGCGAGCGACGGATGCCACGCACCGTCTCCCCGCGGCGGATCTCGCCTCCCACCAGGGCGCTGGACGCGCCCCACCCGAGCATGTCCGCCGCCTTGGCGCCACGGAACGAGCGCCCGACCAGGAGGACACCAAGTCCCTCGAGCAGGTTGGTCTTGCCCTGTGCGTTCGGCCCCGCGAGGACGTTCAGGTGGGGCGCCGGCGAGAGCGAAAGGGTTCGATAGTTGCGAAAATCGGACAGTTCTACCCTGTCAATTTCCAACGATTTTCGCTCCCATGAGAGGTGTTAAATCCTCATGGGCATGATAACACACAGGGTTCCTTCGTCCTCGAAGCTTTTGAATACTCCGGGGCTCAACCCGTCCTTCAACTCGATCAGGACCTGCTCGCCACCCTGCGCGCCCAGCGCGTCGAGCACGTAGCGTGAGTTGAATCCGATCGCGATCTCTTCTCCCGCGAACTCCGCTTCCATTTGCTCCTCGGCTTCGCCGTAGTCCGGGCTATTGGCGGTCAGCTTGAGCTGCCCGGGCGCGAGCAGAAACCTCACCGGCTTCGTCCGCTCCTCGGAGAGCACCGACACGCGACGCAGCGCGGCAGTCAGGGCCGCGCGCGACAGCGTCACCCGGTGCGGATGCGCCCGCGGCACGACCTGTTCGTAGTTCGGGAACGTTCCTTCGATCAACCGGGCCATGAGGAGCACGTTCGGCATTCGGATCATGAACTGGTTGTCGCTGACCGCGATCTGCACCTCCTCGCCGGACCCCACGATCCGCGCGACTTCCTGGACCGCCTTGCGGGGGACGATCCCGGACATCGCCGAGCCCGCGCTCGGGAGCTGGCGCACCGCCAGGGCCAGCCGATGCCCGTCGGTCGCCACCATCCGCAGCTCCTTGTCCTGCACCGCGAACAGGACACCGTTCAGGGCATACCGGCTCTCGTCGTGCGAGATCGCGAAGGTCGTCTGACCCAGCATGTCGCGCAGGACCTTGCCGTCGATCGTCAGCCACCCGGTGCTCGCCCCGTCCCCCACCGCGGGAAACTCCTCCGGGGTCAGGCCGACCAGCCGGTACGACGCCCCCGCGCAGCGGAGCGCGACCCACGCGTTCTCCTGCACCCGCAGGGCGAGCGGAGCCGACGGCAGCTCCTTGACGATCTCCATCAGCTTGCGCGCCGAGATGGTGATGGTCCCGGGCTTGACCACCTTGGCCGGACCGGTCACGCGCACGCTGACCTCGAGATCGGTCGCGGTCACCCGCAGGGTGTCACCCTGGGCCTCGAGCAGTACGTTGGCCAGCACCGGCAGCGTCTGCCGCGGCTCGACCACGTTGTGCGCCATCTGGAGGCCGCGCATGAACGCGTCACGATCCACATGTACTTCCATAAGTATCTCCGTTGTTCAGTGTGTAGAAAGAAACGAAAGAACTCGTCGTCGTAAGCGCAGGCGGACGTGTGGATAGGCCGACGAGGGAAAAAGCGCGTCGGCGGCCGCGGGGTTAGCCGCGGCCCGCTTGTGGATCGCGCTGGGGATGAGGCGGGAGACGCGGCGGATCACAGGGTGATGCTCTGGGTAAGTGTGTCGACGGTCTTCTTGAATTTGGGATCGTCCTGCAGCATCGTCTGGATCTTCTCGACCGCGTGGAGGACGGTGGTGTGGTCCTTGCCCCCGAAGGAGCGGCCGACCTCGGTGAGGGAGGCGTGGGTCAGGTGGCGGGCGAGGAACATCGCGACCTGCCGCGGGAACGCGATGGCCTTGGTACGGTTCTTCGCGCGCATGTCGGAGAGCTTGATGCCGAAGAACTCGGCCGCCTTCCGCTGGATGTGCTCGATCGTGATGATCTTCTCCTCCTCGCCCCAGAGGTCGGAGAGGACCTCCTGGGCGAGATCGACGCTCATCTCGCGGCCGCTCAGCGAGCAGAAGGCGATCATGCGGGTCAGCGAGCCCTCGATCTCGCGGATATTCGCCTTGATGCGGCTCGCGATGAGATAGGCGACGTCGTCGGGGAGCCGCACCCGCTCGATCTCCGCCTTCTTCTTCAGGATCGCCACGCGCGTCTCGAAGTCGGGCGGCTGGATGTCCGCGATGAGTCCCCACTCGAAGCGGGAGCGGAGGCGCTCCTCGATCTCCGGGATCTCCTTGGGGGCCGAGTCGGAGGAGACCACGATCTGCTTCCGGGCCTCGTAGAGGTCGTTGAAGGTGTGGAAGAACTCCTCCTGCGTCCGCTCCTTGCCCGAGATGAACTGGATGTCGTCGATCAGGAGCAGGTCGATGGTGCGGTACTTGGCGCGGAACTCGGCGGTCCGGTCGTAGCGGATCGCGTTGATTAGATCGTTGGTGAAGCGCTCGGTGGACAGGTAGAGCAGACGCAGCGAGGGATAGAGCCGCGCGATCTCGTGACCGACCGCGTGTAGCAGGTGGGTCTTGCCGAGACCGACCCCGCCGTAGATGAAGAGCGGGTTGTAGGCCTTCGACGGAAGCTCCGCCACCGCCTGGCTCGCGGCCTGGGCGAACTGGTTGGAGTTGCCGATGACGAAGGACTCGAAGGTGTAGCGCGGGGACAGACCGTTCGATTGCGGGACCGCGGGGACCTCGCGGACCGGCGCGGGGGCGCGCTCGGGCTCACGATCGATCTCGATGGAGACGACCGGATTGCCGCCGAGCACCGTGCGGGCCGCGCTCTGGATGGTCTCGGTGTAGTGCTGGACGAGCCAGTCGCGGCTGTACTTGTTGGGCGCGGCGACGCGGATGACGTCGCCGTCCATCGCCACGACGCGGCACGGCCGCAGCCACGACTCGATGGCGGTCTCGGGGATTCTTCCCTCGAGCGCGGTCAGGAGACGGGTCCACAAAGAGTCAAGCATTCTCAGGCTCTTGGTCGGCGGTGCCGCAAGAAGTTACACACAGACTTATCCACAGGTGTGGATAACCGGGAGCGTTCCGAGCGGCCTGGGTTACCGGGTTGCCAAGACGGCCGGCCAGGTCGCAACGTCTCATTGATTCGGTCAGCGACGGAACGAGCGCTTCACTTTCTGCACCGCGCGGGCGCCGCGCTCGCCGGGTTGGCCCGATGGTGCGGAGCTCGACGCGGGAGGCGACCGTACCATAGCGGCGCAGACGGTCGCAAGAGGGTTGCGTGCCTTGACTTGGTCGGGGGCGGTCCGTAGACTACCTTGGTTCTTCCACCCAAGAGGAGAGGTTGTCCATGAAGAGGACGTTCCAACCCAATGTGCGCCGGCGGAAGAAGACGCACGGATTTCGCTCGCGAATGAAGACGCAGGGCGGGCGGAAGGTGCTCAAGCGTCGGCGCGCGAAGGGTCGCAAGCGCCTGACGGTCTAACCCGACGCAGTGCCAACATCCCCGGCGGTCCTCACGCTGCCGCGAGGCGAGCGCCTCCGGCGGGCGGCGGAATTCCAGGCGGTCTTCCAGCAAGGCAGCCGGCTCGAGCGATCGAGCTTCATCGCGCTGTGGCGCCGCGCGGAGACTCGGCGGGTGGGCTTCGCGGTCAGCCGGCAGCTGCGCGGGGCCGCGCAGCGTAATCGGGCGCGCCGGCGGGTCCGCGAGGCGTACCGGCAGGTCCGGGCCCTGATCGGGGCCGACATCGAGATGGTGGTGGTGGCGCGGGCCAGCGCCGCGACGCGGCCGTTTCCCGAGCTGGTGGAGGATATGCGGCGACTGGCCGAGAACCTGGCGCGCGTGCCACGGGCCGCGGAGGTATAGACGTGAGGGCGGGCAGGCTGGCGGCACTGATCGTCCGGGCCTATCAGCTCCTCATCCGGCCGGTCTTCCCAACGGCCTGCCGGTTCGTGCCGGGCTGCTCGGAGTACACCCGGGAGGCCTTCGTGCACTACGGCTTGCTGCGCGGCGGGTGGTTGGGGCTCCGGCGAGTCAGCCGGTGTCATCCGTGGAATCCCGGCGGCTATGACCCCCCGCCGGGCGAGCGATCGAGAGGGTAATGGACAAGCGGACGACCCTGGCCCTGCTGCTGATGGCCGCGCTTCTCATGATCTATCCAGCGGTCTTCATGCGCGAGCCCGTGCCGGAGCAGAAGCCCGTCCCGAAGGCCGACACGACGGCCGCTCCGACCCCGGCCCCCGCGACCCCCGGGGCGGGCGCCACCGTGAGCGCGACGATGCCGCCCCCGAAGGACGCGCCGGCGGTCCCGGAAAGAACCGCGGTCATCGAGACGCCGCTCTACCGTGCGGCGATCGCCGCGACCGGCGCAAAGGTCAATGGCTGGGACCTGCATTTCCGCGGCGAGAAGCCGATGGTGCTGCCGGGAACCGTGGACAATGCGGGATGGATCGTCAGGCGGCCCGGCCAGCCCCCGCGGACCATCGCCTTCGCGCTCTCGACCGAGGCGATCAAGCTCGACAAGGACACTCCGACCGGCGAGCTGCGCATGGTCGGTGAGGATGGGTTCGGCATCCGGGTCAGTCAGGTGCTCCGCTTCCGGGCGGATAGCTATGTGGTGGAGCACGAGCTGAAGGTCGAGAACCGGCACACCGTCGCGCAGGGCGTCGAGCTCGCGAAAGTCTGGAGCGCGCCGGCGGAGTGGCCGAAGGAGCAGGAGCAGTTTGCCGGAGCGCGACCGATCCACGTCGTACGTCTCCCGCAAGGTGCGCACTGGGCCCGGCGGGAATACCTCAACAAGGCGATCGACCACGTGGGCGACGACCGCTGGGTCGGCTTCGAGAGCGGAATCGCGCCGGTTGGCCAGAATGGGGTCTATCTCACCGCGCTCATTCCCAAGAGCCCGGGAGTCAGTGTGTCCGAAGCCCGCCGGGAAGTCAAAAAAGACAAAGAATCTAGCATTTTACATATCACCGAGGTCGGGGTGCGGGCCGCGGTGCCGGTGCTCGAGCCTGGCAAGGCCTGGGAGGGGAGGCTCCAGAGTTACATGGGGCCGATGGAGTACGACCGGCTGAAATCGATGGGCGTCGGTCTGGAGAAGGCGGTCTATTTCGGGGGATTCCCGTTTCCCGAGTCGTGGGCGGTTCACTATGCCCTCCCCACGTTCCCGATGGAGTACATCGTCGTACCGACCCTCGCGATCATGCGGTGGTTCTACCACTTCATCCCGAACTACGGCGTCGCCATCATCCTCCTGACCGTCATCACCAAGGTGCTGCTGTTTCCCCTCACATTGAAGAGCCTGACGTCGATGAAGGCCATGCAGGTCCTCCAGCCGCAGATCAATGCGCTCCGGTCCAAGTACAAGAGCGATCCCCAGCGTCTGCAGCGCGAGACGATGGAGCTGTATCGGGCTCACAAGGTCAACCCCCTCGGCGGCTGCCTCCCGATGCTGGTCCAGGTCCCGATCTTCTACGCCCTCTACGATGCGCTCTCCGTTTCGGTGGATTTGCAGAATGCGCCGTTCATCTGCTTCGGCCGCATCTTCGGCATCGACTTCTGGATCTGTGATCTCGCGCGACACGATCCCACGTACGTGCTGCCGATCCTCATGGGCGTCTCGATGTTCGTGCAGCAGAAGATGACGCCGGTGATGGGAGATCCGCGGCAGGCGAAGATGATGCTGTTCATGCCGGTGATCTTCACCTTCATGTTCTTCAATCTGCCGTCGGGCCTCGTGCTCTATTGGACCCTGTCCAACGTCCTTCAGATCGCCCAGCAGAAGTACATGGAGCGGACGGGCAAGATGGGGAAGACGGAGAAGGCGCCGGCTCGGGCAACGAAGAAGGCTTGAGCAGGCGGAGTCCCGACCCGCTCGACGGGTTGTTGGTCGCGCTCCAGGCGCTCGCCGCACGGCCGGCGGAGCCTGATGATCGCCGGCGATTCCAGCGGTACCTCGGCCTCTTCCTCCGCTGGAACCGCACGCATCGCATGACCGCGCTCGATTCCGCCGCGGCCGTCGTGCAAGACCTCTTCATCGACTCGCTGCTCTTGCTCCCTCTCCTGCCCCCTCGACCGCTCGAGCTGATGGATATCGGGGCCGGGGCAGGAATCCCCGGGCTGCCCCTGCGTCTGGCCGATCCCGCGATCGCGGTGACACTGGTCGAGGCGCGGAGAAAGCGCGTCTCCTTCTTGCTGGCCGCCCGTCGGGAGCTCGATCTGGAGAATGTCGCCGTGAAGGAGGCGCGGGCCGAGGCTCTGCTCGAACAGGAGCCGGATCTTGCCGGCACCTTTGACGTGGTCGTCGCTCGGGCGGTCGGCCCGGCCGCAGCGCTCCTACCCTTGGCCCGTAACTACTTGAAAGCGGGCGGTCTTTTCCTTGCGACTGGGCCCCCGAATCCCCTACCCCAGGACCCGTTCACGATCGTCCGCGTGGTGATCCCGGGAACCCGCAAGAGCCGGGTATTCCTCAGGGCCGTGAAAGAAGGTTGAATTCGGCCCCCGGCTCATGCGTAATGTTCCACGTGGAACACGGAAGCGTGATGTTCCACGTGGAACAACCCTGGGGGCGTGCTCGTTGGGCCGAACGCTAGCTGTCGTCAATCAGAAGGGCGGAGTCGGTAAGACTACGACCGCCGTCAATCTAGCGGCCGGGCTTGCCCTGGCGGAGCGCCGCACGCTCCTGGTTGACCTCGATCCGCAGGGCAATGCCACGACGGGGCTCGGTATAGACAAGGCAGCGCTCGAGCTCACGGTCTACCACGTCCTCCTTGAGGGCACCCCGGTGGCCGAGGCGGCCAAGCCCACCATGCTGCCGTTCCTCCACCTGGTCCCGTCCGACATCGATCTCGTGGGAGCTGAGATCGAGCTGGTTACCCAGGACAACCGCGAGGGGCGGCTCAAGCAGTCCCTGGCCCCCGTCAGCCAGGCCTACGACTACGTGATCATCGACTGCCCGCCGTCTCTCGGGATCCTCACTCTCAATGCGCTGTCGGCCGCCGACTCCGCCCTTGTCCCGCTCCAGTGCGAGTACTACGCAATGGAGGGTCTTGCTCATATCATCCGGACGATCGGGCTGGTGCACGAGCGCTTGAATCCCGAGCTGAAGGTGGAAGGGGTGGTCCTGACCATGTTCGATGGGCGGACGAGCCTGGCTGGCCAGGTCCGAGCCGAAGCGCAGCGGCACCTCGGCAACCAGGTCATGACAACTATAATTCCGCGAAATATAAGGCTTAGTGAGGCTCCTAGCCACGGGAAGCCCATCATGCTCTATGACCTGAAGTCCGCCGGATCAACGGCATACCTCGATCTCGCCAGAGAGGTGATCGCACATGGTTAATCGCCAGCATGGTCTCGGGCGCGGTCTGGGCGCCCTTCTCTCCTCCCCTGGCCCGGCCTCCCAGGACGTCGCCCCGGCCGCCGCGGTGGAGCTCCCGATCGACTCGATCGCCCCGAACCCGAGGCAACCAAGAAAAGACTTTGAAGACAAGGCTTTACGTGATCTCTCCGCCTCATTGACGCAGAGCGGCGTGCTGCAGCCCGTCGTCGTGCGGCGGCTCGGCGAAGGATACCAGCTGGTCGTTGGCGAGCGCCGCTGGCGGGCCGCGAAGCTGGCGGGGCTCGCCCGGATTCCCGCGGTCATTCGCGAGGTCACGGACGCGCAGAGCCTCGAGCTGGCCCTCGTGGAGAATCTCCTGCGCGAGGATCTGAACCCGATGGAGGAGGCGGAGGCCTATCAGCGGTTGCTCGCCGAGTTCGGATGGACGCAGGAGGAGCTGGCCCAGCGCGTCCAGCGGGATCGGAGCAGCATCGCCAACTGCCTGCGCCTGCTCAAGCTCCCCGAGATCATCCAGGCGGACCTTCGCGCGAACCGGCTCACGATGGGGCACGCGCGCGCGCTCCTCTCCCTCGCCTCCCCCGCCGAGCAGCTCCGGTTGCGCGAGGAGATCCTGGCGCACTCGTGGTCGGTGCGCACCACGGAGGAAGGCGTGCAGGCTCAGCGCGCGAAGCCGCCGCGCCGGCAGCTCCGCCGCTCCCCCGACCTGGCCGCGGTGGAAGATTCGCTCCGCGTCGCCCTCGCGACGCGCGTGCGTCTCGTGGGCAGCGAGCGCGCGGGACGGATCGAGATCGCCTACTCCTCGCGCGAGGAGCTGGACCGGCTCGCCGAGCTGATCACCACCCGGCCGCGGTAAGATCGGGCGCATGCGCGAGCGGATCGTCGTCGGGCTGAGCGGCGGCGTGGACTCCTCCGTCGCGGCCGCGCTCCTCGTCGAGGAGGGCTTCGACGTGATCGGCGTCACGCTCCGCGTCTGGCCGTGGCGCGAGGAGGAGGACGCGACCAAGAAGTTCGGGAGCTGCTGCTCGCCCGCGACGGTGGACGACGCGCGCGCGGTGGCGCGGCGCCTCGGGATCCCGTACTACTTGCTGAACGCGGAGCGCGAGTTCGAGCGCGCGGTGATCGAGCCGTTCGCGCGCGAGTACGCCGCCGGGCGCACGCCGGTGCCGTGCGTGGCGTGCAACCGCGAGGTGAAGTTCGGCTCGCTCGCGCAGCGCGCGCGCGCGTGGGACGCGACCGCGGTGGCGACCGGCCACTACGCGCGGATCACGCGCGATCCCGACTCGCGGCGATTCCTCCTCTGGCGCGGACGGGACGCGCGCAAGGACCAGTCCGATTTCCTCTGGCCGCTCACCCAGGCGCAGCTCGCGGCCGCGCGCTTTCCGGTGGGCGATCTCACCAAGGACGCGGTGCGCGAGAGGGCCCGCGCCCTCGGGCTCGTGACCGCGGAGAAGCCGGAGAGCCAGGAGATCTGCTTCATCCCGGACGATGACTACCGCGGGTTCCTGCGCCGCCGCGTGCCGGAGGCCTTCGCCCCCGGCCCGATCCTGGACGGGGAGGGGACCGTGCTCGGCCGCCACCAGGGGCTCGCCAACTACACGGTCGGCCAGCGGCGCGGGCTCGGCGTGGCCTCGCCCCGCCCGCTCTATGTGACCGCGCTCGACCCAGTCCGGAACGCGGTGGTGGTGGGAGGCGCCGCCGACGGGGGCGTGGAGTCGCTCCGGGCCGAGCAGGTGAACTTCATCAGCGTGCCCGCCCTGACCGGGCCGCTGGCCGTGGCGGCCAAGATCCGGCACACGCATGAGCCGGCGGCCGCGACCATCGAGCCGCTCGAGGGAGGGAGGGTCGGCGGGGGGGTTGGCGGGGGGGGTGGCGGGGGGGTTGGCGGGGGGGTTATTGTCCGGTTCGAGCGGGCCCAGCGGGCCCCCGCGCCGGGCCAGTCGGTCGTGTTTTACCAGGGCGATCTGGTGGTGGGTGGGGGAGTGATCGCGCGGCCCGAAGACCCTTGACAGTTTTCCCGCCTGCATGATACTCGTGTACCGGTTGTTCCTTCTTTCACAAAAGCGCTAGCCGGAGAGCTCACCATGATTCGCGTACTCGCCATCGCTGCGCTTCTGCTCGGGATGTGGCCAGCGGCCGCGCTGGCCGCCGAGGGTGGAGGCGGCCTGATCAACCTGGACAAGTCGATCGTCATCCAGATGATCAACTTCGCCCTCCTGCTGCTCATCCTGGGCAAGCTGCTCTACAAGCCCTTGCTCGCGAAGATGGAGGAGCGCACCCAGGCCATCCGCAAGTCGCTCGAGGAAGCGCAGGCCGCGCGGGCCGACGCCCAGCGCGAGCGGGAGGAGCACGCCGCGAAGCTGCAGGCCGCGCACGCCGAGGCCCAGGCCATCCGGGCCACCGCGCTCAAGGAAGCGGCCGAGGAGCAGCGCCGGCTCGTCGAAGGCGCGCGTGCGGAAGCGGGGCGCCTGGTGGAGTCGGCGCGGAGCGAGATGGCCCAGGAGGTCACTCGCGCGCGGCAGGCGCTGCGCCAGGAAGTGGTCGACCTCGCCATCACCGCGGCGGAGCGGCTCATCCGCAAGAGCCTGCGCGACGAGGATCATCGCCGCATCGTTCAGGACGCGATCGGCCGGGTGGACAAGGTCAACTAGCCGTGCGATCGCACGAGCGGACCGCCCGGCGCTACGCCAGGGCCCTCTACGACGTGGCGCGCGAGGCGGGCGCGACGGAGCCGATGGGGCGGGAGCTGGAGCAGGTCGCGGCGGTCTGCACCGGCGACGCGGCGGCCCACGACGTGCTGACCCGCCCGTGGATCAAGCCCGGCGATCGTCGCGGGGTCGCGATCGCGATCGCGCGGAAGGTCGGCGCGGGCAAGGTCGTGCAGGACTTCGCGGGCCTGGTGGCCGAGCGGGGCCGGGCCGACCATCTGCCCGAGATCGTCGCGGCCTACCGGGCGCTCGTGGACGCCGAGCTCGGCCGCGCCCGCGCCCAGGTGCGGACCGCGGTCGCCCTCACGGACGGAGAGAAGCGGGCGCTCTCGGGCAAGCTCGAGCACGCGCTCGGCAAGCGCATCATCCTGGAAGAGCAGGTCGACGCCACCCTGCTGGGCGGCTTCATCGCGCAGGTCGGCAGCCTCATCTTCGACGGCAGTCTCGACGGGCAGCT
>Ga0187892_10010743_pt1 | contig 11488 bp, 8 predicted proteins | sample MA1701073metaG_FD_139345 | JGI IMG/M metagenome (GOLD analysis project Ga0187892, IMG submission 139345) | Bio-ooze microbial communities from a basaltic lava cave in the Kipuka Kanohina Cave System on the Island of Hawaii, USA - MA170107-3 metaG ... | reverse complement strand
ATGCCGCGAAGCAAGGCGTCAGGCGGAATGGAACTGAAGTAGATGAAGACGTAGCTGATGTCGAGCACCCCCGCCACCAGCCCGGCGGTCACGATGGTTCGGATCGCTCGGGGTAGGGAATCCGCCATAGGTGAGTGAACCTACTTCTGGTGGATTATGGGGTCCACCCCAGCCGCCCCCTGGCAGCAGGCCCTTGGGGTTGCGGTCCAAAGGGCTTTCGGTAGCTTCGATCCTCAAGTCCTTTACCCCACCGGAGGCTCCATGAAGTCCATGCTCCCGCTTCCCGCTGTCGCCCTGCTCGCACTGGCGGGCTGCGCAGCACCGGCCGAAACCGCCGAGCAAGCCGCGACCCGGATCGCGAACGAGTCCGCGACGGCCAAGGCCACGATCGATTCCCTCGCCCGCGAGTTCGGAGTGCATTTCAACGCCGGCCACGCCGATGTCGTGGCGAACTCGTTCTATGCGGAAAACGGCATGGTCATGCCGCCGAACGAACCTGCCAGAACCGGCCGGAGCGAAATCCAGGCATCCCTGGGCGCCTTCATGGCGATGAAGGCACAGTTGACCGTCACCCCGGTGGACGTCGTGGCCAACGGCGCGATCGCCATCGATCGCGGGACCTATACGGTGACCTTCACGCCGCCCGGTGCCACCGCCCCGGTGACGGATAACGGGAAGTATCTGGCCCACTGGCATCTGATTGACGGGAAGTGGCTGATGGTGGCGGACATCTGGAACAGCGACCTGCCTCCGATGCCGATGGCACCGCCGGCGAAATAGAGAGCAGGGACTAGGGACTGGGGACTGGGGGTTGAGCCTTCAGTCCCCGACGCCCCCCCCGCCAGACTGAGCCGGAACCGCGGTGGGTTCCGGCTCCGGCGTGAAATCCTCCCCCGGGTTGATGAAGCGATTTCGCTCCAGCTTGTACTGTTTGTCGTAAAGCTGCCGGTACCGACCGCTGGCCTCGAGCAGCTCTCGATGGCTTCCCCGTTCCACGATCTGGCCTTCTTCCAGCACCAGGATCTGGTCCGCGCTGACAATGGTGGAGAGCCGGTGGGCGATCACGAATGTGGTACGCCCGACCCGGAGCGCCCGCAGACCGTCCTGAATCAAACCTTCACTCTCGCTATCCAGGCTCGATGTGGCCTCGTCGAGCAACAGAATGGCGGGGTCGGCCAGAATGGCCCGCGCGATCGCGACGCGTTGGCGCTGTCCCCCCGAGAGTTTGACGCCCCGTTCTCCGACGATGGTGTCGTATTTCTGCGGGAATCCCTGGATGAATTCGTCGCAGTGAGCGATACGACTCACCGCCTCGACCTCGGCCCGGGTGGCTTCCGGCCGGCTGAACTTGATGTTGTCGGTAACAGTCCCATCGAAGAGGAAATTGTCCTGGAGCACGATGCCCAGGCGGCCCCGGTAATCGCGCAACTTGAGCGTGGCCAGGTCGCGCCCATCCACCAGCACGGTACCGCTCTGGGGCCGATTGAAGGCCATCACCAGGCTGATCAGGGTGCTCTTCCCCGAGCCGCTCGATCCGACGAGGGCTGTCGTGGATCCGGCAGGTGCCCGGAACGAAACGTGGCGGAGGACCGGCACGCCGGGGTTGTATTCGAACGAGACGTCGTCGAACACGACCTCACCCGTGATCCCGACCACCGGGACCCGGGCCTCATCCTCCTGATCCTCGGTCGGCATCTGCCGGATTTCCCGGATCCGGTCCAGGCCGGCGAAGGCTTCGGTAATCTGCGTGCCGATCGAGGCAATCTGGATCAGCGGGGCCGCCATGAGGCCGGTGAAAAACACGTACATGACGAACCCACCGAGCGTCATCCGTCCCGCGATGATGTCCTGGCCGCCCAGCCAAATCATGATGGCACCGATCCCACCCACCACGACGCTCGAGAGGGCATGGACCGCGCCGACCCCTGTCATCGTGATCGCGACATTCCGGAACAGCTTGTGGATCCCCTTGGCAAAAATGAGGTCCTCGCGGCGCTCCGCGACGTAGGACTTGACGATGCGAATGCCGCCGAGCGATTCGGTAAGCCGCCCGCTCACGGCGGCCATGAGCTTTTGCCGTTCGCGAAAGATCGGCCGGAGCTTGGTGAAGGCGAGCGCCATGCCGCCGCCGAACGCGATCAGCACGAAGAGGGTGCCCACGGTGAGGCGCCAGTTGAGCCAGAACAGCACCGACATCGCGATGAGACCGGTGAGCAGCCCGCCCACGAGCTGCACCAGACCGGTGCCCACCAGATTCCGGATGCCCTCGGCATCGTTCATAACCCGGGAGAGCAGGATCCCGGTCTGGGTCTGGTCGAAGTAACGCACCGGCAGGCGAAGGACGTGGGCCTCGACGTCCCGGCGGAGGTCGGTGATGGCGCGCTGCGCCGCGATCCCGAGGATCCGGACCAGGGCGAACGAGGTCCCTGCCTGCACGATCGTCGAGCCCAGGATGGCAAGGGCCAGGGGAACCAGGAGGTCCGCCTGCCCGGCGGTGATCACCTGATCGATCAGGTACTTGGAGCTGGCTGGCAGGACGAGTCCGGCGAGCCGGTTGACCAGCATCACCCCAAAACCGAGAGCCAGCCGGCCCCGGTAGCGCCAGATCAGCTCCCGGGCTTCGCGCCACGCAATCGAGAACGTGATCTTTTTTTTCTTGGGTGGAATGGCGTCGCTCATTACCGTCCCTTGGCGGCCGGCGCGCGAAGACGTGCCTCGACCCGCTGGCGGAACATCTCGAAAATCGTTCGTCCCTCGTCGGAGTGGGTGGCGATCCATTCGGCGTGGCGGAATGCGCGGGGCGAGACCGCGGCCCGGAACTCGGCGAGCCACGGATGGAACTTCGCGAACACGAACAAACCCTCTCCTGTGAACTCGGCCAGGTAATCGGGATTTACGATGCCGTGCCGGGCAGTGCCGAACGCCATTTCCCAATAGGTCGTGACCTGCCGATACGAAGCGTTGCCGGGATGGTCTCCTTTGGTGATGGCGATAGCGGCGTCCAGGCTGTCGGGCCAGAACTCGGCGATCATGTACCGGCGGGCCTCACGAAGCACAGCCTCGCGGCGGAGCTCGTACAGCCGAAGGACGATATCGACGTCGAGGTGGTCCGGGCGATCCTTGATGAGCCCGTCCCGGATCCGGGGGATCGGCAGTCCAGTCATGGTTCTCCCAGTGGGTACCTGCGAGGGGTCGAACGGTAGGCTAGTCGGCTGGCCCCCTCCGGGCAAGCGATCCCGGCCCTCGGAGCGCCCTCCCCGGTTTCGCCCCGGTGTGCGCGCCATCCCGCAACACAAAAGTCCCGTTGACCAGCACGTGTCGGATGCCGACGGAAAGCTGGTGGGGCTGCTCGAACGTTGCCCGATCGATCACCGTGCTCGGATCGAAGATGGTCACGTCCGCATAGAAACCCTCTTTGAGAAGGCCGCGCCCCTCAATGGAGAGCCGCGTTGCCACGGCCGATGTACTCTTCCGGATCGCCTCCTCGAGGGTGAGGACCTGTTCCTCGCGGACATATCTCCCAAGCAGGCGAGTGTAATTGCCGTAGGAGCGGGGGTGGGTGAGACCTTGGGAAGCTGCCGGGTCGTGCCCGCTGGCATCGGTTCCGAACTTCATCCAGGGCAATCGGAGTTTGGTGCGGACGTTCTCTTCGCTCATGAGGAAGAACACGGTGCCGACCCGGGTGCTATCGGCAATCAGCAAGTCAATGGCTGTCTCCTCCCACGATTTCCCCATCGCCCGGGCCACCTCCGACAGTCGCCGCCCCTGAAACCGGGCGTTCTCGCCGCGGCTGAAGGAAACCAGCAGCACGTTATCTGGACCGCCCAACTCACACAGGTTCTCCCACTCGCTCTGCACCCGGAGCATGTCGGCCGCGATTCTCCTCCTCGTGGCCGGATCGTTGAGGTTCTGGTACAACCTGCCATCGGCGCTGGCCCACGGCGGAATGCACGCGCTCAGTCCCGTGGAGCCCGCGGTGTAGGTGTACATGTTGGCCTGGACATCGACCCCGCGGAGCCGGGCGGAGTCGATCCTCGCGATCGCGAGCGCCGTCTTGGGCCAGTTGCGAGTGCCTCCTGCCTTGAGATGATAGATCTCGACCGGGACGCCGCCGTCTTTCCCGATGCGAATGGCCTCGGCAATGGCCTCGAGCCACGCGTTGCCCTCGGAGCGCATGTGGGTGATGTAGATCCCCCCGAAGGGCGCCATCGCTCTCATCAGCTCGATCAGCTCGTCGGTTCCGGCGTAGTTCCCCGGCGGGTAAATGAGCGCCGACGCGATCCCGAACGCGCCGTCCTCCATGGCTCGCCGAACCACGGCGCGCATGGTGTCCAGCTCGGCCGCTGTCGGGGTCCCCTGCGCCTCACCTTTGGCATAGACCCGTATCGTGCTCGCGCCGAGGAAGGACCCGACGTTGACCGAATTCCCATGTCGCTCCATTGCCCTGAGCCAATCTCCGAAGCCGTGCGTGCCACTGAAGTCGAGATCGGCCCGCCCCCCCCACGGCCCGCGGGGATTGGTGTTCCGGTTGGTGGGCGCGGGAGTCCCGCCCTCGCCCAGGATTTCCGTGGTGATGCCCTGGGTCACCTTGCTGATCACCCGGCCGTCCCCCACCGTGAGGGCGAAGTCGGACTGGCCCTGAATGTCGATGAACCCGGGGGCCACGACGAGGCCGGCGGCGCTGATCCGTTCCCGGGCAGCGGCCCTCGCGAGCACGCCGTGCGGCGTCACCCGGACAATGCGATCGCCCTGGATGGCGAGGTCACCAAGAAACCATGCCGCACCGGTCCCGTCGATGATCCGGCCACCTTCGATGACGAGGTCATAGGGCGCCTGGCCTGCCGCAGTGCTCGCGACCAGCAACGACGCGCACATGATCAGCCTGGTTGAACTCACCCCGATTCTCCTTTGGAAAGTGCCACGGCGGTAGCCTCCCGGCTTCCCGAGAGGGCGAACCATATCGTACCCAGCAGTCCGAATCCACATGCGGTGAGCAGGTTCACCTGGGGGCTCACCGACCACAGGATGGCGCCGCCGAACGCGGCCAGCGAGACCACCACGTCGCGAACCAGATAGTACAGGCCAAACGTGGCAGCCCTCCCATCCTCCGGCGCAAGGTCGAGGATCAGGGCTTTGCGGGTCGGGTCGCCGAACTCCTTGAGGCCTCGAACGATGAACGCCACGATCAAGAGCTCAAACGAACGGCTCAGGAGGAGGACCACGGGGAACAGGGTGAAGAAGCCGAAGGTCGCCACGACGAACGGCTTCTTCCGGGTGCGATCGGCGAAGTACGCGACGGGTATGTAGACCAGAACCGAAGTCACCATTTCGACAGTGCGCAGGAGGCCGAACTGGAGCGGGCTCACCGGTCCCGGATCAGTGATCGTGCCGACCGCCCACACCACTACGAACGCATAGGGAATCTGCTCGCAGAATCGGACCAGGATGTCGGCATACAGGAGACTCTTGAGCTCGGGGCTCATCGCTCTCCAGAGCCGGCGCGGATTCTTTTCCGGTTTGACGACCTGGGTCGGCGCGTCGTCCTCGAGCAGCATCTGCTGAAGGATCGCGCCCACCAGAGCGGTACCGAGCGCGAGGAGGAATGCGATGCGAATCCCTCGTTCCACACCCCAGGCCTGGATGCATGCTCCCCCCACCAGGGGGCCCAGGGCCATCGGAATCCGCCGGACCAGGGAGTGGAGTGACACTCCCATGGTGCGCTTCTCCTTCGGGAGCACCCGGGCCACCACGGCCATGGTGGCCGGAAGCGAGATCGCGGACCAGGAGAGAAACAGCGCTGCTCCGGCCAGTACCGCAGCCCAGTGGGGAATGAACACCACCACAGCAAACCCTGCCATGGCGAGGCCATTGAACAGGAGGAGGGCTCGCTTCGTCCCGAGCCGCTCCGAGAGGTACCCTCCGGGAAAGCTGTACAGCGCGCTCAACAGGTTGTCCATGCCGTTGAGGAGCCCGACCGACAGGAAGCCGCCGCCCAGGGCCAGCAAATACAGCGGAAGGAATTGCTCGGCCAGATGCTCGCCCAGCCCGACCAGGACTACCATGGCGAGCATGCCTACAATGCTGCGCTTGAGGCCGAAGAACTCGATCCAGCGCCGCTTGACAAGCTCGCGTTGCGGCATGCAGGTTCCCGCCTCCTTCAGCGAACGTTCACCGCGTCCATGCGATCGCCCAGGCTCAGGCTCTTCATTGCCGCGGTTCTTCAGGGTGCGTTGCTCTTCGTGTGTGTGCGCGGCGCCGGGCCACTGCCACCCCTGGGTTCGTTTCTGTCACCCGCAACCGGCGTCTGGTCGCTGGCGCGGTCCGCCGAGTTCCCCAGGCGGAGTGAAGCGCGCCTTCCAGGGTTGAGCGCCGCGGTCGAAGTGGTGTACGACGATCGTGGTGTCCCCCACGTCTTCGCGGCCACGGAAGAAGACGCCTGGCGAGCCCAGGGCTACCTCCTCGCCAGGGACCGGCTCTTCCAAATGGAGCTGCAAACCCGCTCGCCCGCCGGAACCCTCTCCGAGCTCCTCGGCGCGAGAGCACTGGAGGCCGATCGCGCCACCCGGCGGCGGGGCTTCCGCTGGGCCGCAGAGCGGAACTTCGGCGCTCTCGATTCCACCAACCTCTTCTTCCGGGCGGCGCGGGCCTACGCGGATGGGGTCAACGCCTGGATCGATGCCCTCGAGCCGGCCGATCTCCCGCTGGAATATCGCCTGCTCGACGCTCGCCCCGCTCGCTGGGAACCGGTCAACAGCTACTACTTCTATCTCAACATGTCGTACGTGCTCGGGTGGTTCGAGTCGAGCCTCTCGAACCTCGAAACCCGGGCTCTCGTTGGCGCTGCTGCGGCGGACGCGCTCTTCCCGGTCCATTCGCCGGTGCAGGAGCCGATCCAGCCGAACGGCACGGACCGCCCCCGGTACGATTTCGCCACTCTCCCGCCTCCCGGGCTTCCGGACTCGGCTGCGTTGATCGCCATCGGCTATCACCGGGAGCTCGATCTCGCCCTCGCCCCTCATCGGAGATCGGAGCACGGGGTAGTGGGGAGCAACAATTGGGCGGTCGCACCGAGCCGCTCCGCCTCGGGTCATGCGTTGCTCGCGGGCGACCCGCACCTCGAGCTGTCGCTTCCTTCGGTCTGGTACGAGATCCACTTGCAGGTGGCCGGAGGCCCTGAGGTAACCGGCGCGACATTCGGGGGTTCTCCCGGGGTCATCATCGGGGTGAATCGTGAGGTGGCCTGGTCACTCACCAACACGGGCGCCGACGTCCGCGATCTCTACCGGGAAACCGTGGACGATTCCACTCGGCCGTCGCGCTATTGGCTCGACGGCGGGTGGAAACCGCTCGAGCTCCGGGAGGAAGTTGTGCTCGGCCGGAACGGCGAAACGCTCGCCGTGGACACCGTGCGTTTCACCCACCGTGGCCCGCTCATCCAGATCCGGGACCGCGCGAGCTGGCTCTCGTTTCGCTGGACGCCGTTCGATGCCCGGTCCACCGGAGAGGAATTCCTGCGCCTGAATCGCGCCCGCGACCACGCCGACTGGCTGGAGGGATGGAAGGACTTCATCGGTCCGGCCCAGAACGGCATCGTGGCGGACCGCGCGGGGACGATCGCGATCCGCTCGACCGGCCGGTTCCCCGTGAGGCCGGAAGGTGGCCGGGGCGATGTGATCCGTGATGGGACAAGGACGTCGAGCGACTGGACCGGCTTCCTGCCCGTGGCCGGTTACCCGTTTGCCGAGAACCCGGCGCAGGGCTTCCTCGCCTCGGCCAACCAGCAGCCGGTGGATCCCCGGGTGAATCCGGCGTACTTCGGTTCGGACTGGCCTTCGCCGTGGCGAGCGATGCGCATCAACCAGCTCCTGCGGGCCGATTCGGCGGTGACTCCGGACGCGATGCGCCGCTTCCAAACCGACCCGGGCAGCAGCCGGGCGGCGGCCTTCGTGCCCCACTTCGTCGCCGCCGACACGAGCCCGGCCGCCCGCTTGCTCGCAGCGTGGGATTCGCGGTACACCTTCGAGAGCCCGGCGCCCGTGCTCTTCGATGCCGCGATGGCCGAACTGAACTCGCTGGTTTGGGACGAGCTGATTCCGTCGAGGGCGGGGAACACCGCCGACACCGGCGAACCGAGCCGCCCAGTCGCGAATCCGGACGATGTAGTTCTGCTCCAATTGATGGCGGACTCGGCCAGCCTGTGGTGGGATGACCGGCGCACCGCTCCGGTCGAGCGTCGCGACGCCATCCTGCGTCGTGCTCTCGCGCGCGGATACGACCGGATCACCCGGCGGTACGGCGCACTCGCCTCAGGCCCGGACGGGTCATCGTGGCGTTGGGAGCAGGTGCATCACGCCAACATCTGGCATCTGCTGCGGATTCGAGGGCTTTCCGCTCTCGACCTTCCGGTGCAGGGCGGATCTTCGACCTTGAGCCCCTCCCCAGGATCAGGAACCCATGGGGCGAGCTGGCGCATGGTCGCCGAGCTCGCGCCCGAGGTGCGGGCGGCGGTGACTTACCCTGGTGGCCAGTCCGGAAACCCCGCCAGCGCGCGGTACGACGACCGCTTGCCCCGGTGGCTCGCCGGGGAGCTCGATTCGGTGCTCTTTCCTGTCCGGCCCGAGGATCTCCCGCCTGCGCGGATTCGATCGCGGCTCACCCTCGCCCCGGCAGAGTTCCGGTGATGCGGGCCGCCGGGTTCCTGGCTTTGATGGCCGCCATGGCGCTGGCGGCCTGGCTGGGCTGGTGGACCCTGCCGGCGGTCGGGTTGCTCTGGGGGTTGCTCCGCCCAGGCGTCGCGCACCCCGTCTTATGGGCTTCCGTCGCGGCCGTGGGAGCGTGGGGATTCTGGCTGGGTGTGAATCTGATCGCGGGTCAGGGCGGGTTAGGAAGGATCGGGGAACGTCTGGCGGCCATCCTCGGCGTGCCGCTGCCAGGGCTTCTGGCCGGTACCCTCCTCCTCGCGGCGTTGCTGGCCGGGAGCGCGGCAGCCGTTGGGTATCAGATGGCCGGCTGGATGCGCCGGCCACCTGCCCGCCCGCCCATCTAACCCTCAGTCCCTAGTCCCTAGTCCCTAATCCCTAGTCCCCAGTCCCTGTCCCTCTATTGAATCGTAACGATGTCGAACTGCGCATCAGCCAGCGCGCCGCCCGGGTCGAAACACGACAAGGTCACCTGGAACGCAGTGGGCGTTGCCATCCCCCAGAAACTGGTTCGGCACCAGCGCTGAGCGTTACCGTACGCCGAGATCAGCACCGTCTCGGTCCCGGCACCCTTCACCAGCCCCTCCCAGGTCACCCGGTAGGTCCCAACACTAACGCGAGTTGCCGTCACCGTCCCGCCCGAGCTGTTGTGAGAATACTGCGTGGAGGGCGTGTAATTGACTCCCGCGGCATCGTGCGCCCAGGCGAAACCGGTGCGTTGGCCTGTGCGGCCCCGTTCCATGATCAACAGGCTGAACTGCGCGTCGGCATCGATGCCGTTGCGGTCGGTACAGTTGATGTAGGCGTCGAAGCCGTCGTAGTCCCACCCCTCGACCACGCACCGGTTTGAGCCGGTACCCCCGCTGCCGACCTCGGTCACCATCACCATCTCGGGTCCGCTCGTCGCGCCGCGATTGAGACCGGTGAGCCGGACTTGATAGGTCCCAGGACCGGAACGAGTGATGGTGACCGGCCCATGGGCCGAATTGTAGAAATCGGCCGGCGAATAGCTGGCCGTACTCGCTTGGTTCGCCAGCACAAACCCGACCCGGCCGGCCAGGACTCGAGCGCCGGCAACGAACACGGTGTAATAGGAGTCGATGGCCGAGCCGGTCGTGGTGGCGAAGCAGAGGATGTTCACCACCAGGTCGGCCCCCTCGTTCTGCCAGCCCGCGATGTTGCAGTAGGCGGGATCGGAGTACGCGGTCACCTGGACGTTTTCGCGCTGGCCGTCGGCCCGCGCAAGACCGGCAAAGCGTACGCTGTAAACGCCGGTCCCGGGCCGGGTAGCCGTGATGGTACCGCCGCTCGAATTGAAGGAATAGGTCGCGCTCGGCGTGTAGCTGGCGCTCGCGTTGTTGTCGGCCCACGCGTACCCTATCCGCTGGTCGTCCCGGACCGTCACGGTCGCGGTCCCGGTTCGTCCACCGGCACTCGCCGAGACAGTGATTGGACCCCCGGCCGCGAGGGCGGTCACGAGGCCGGCCGCATCCACGGAAATCGTGGGGCCTGCGATCAGCGCGAAGGTGATGGTTCGACCGGTCAGGATATTCCCGGATCCATCCCGCAGGGTGACGGTTGCGGTGACGACGTCACCGATCAGCATGCCCGTGGGGAGGGAAACCTCGACGGTGGCAACGGCGGCACCGCCCGTCGGATCGCCGCCGCAGGAGGCCAAAAGGGTGGACCCGACCAGCAGCGCAGGGAGGGAGCGCCAGGATCGCATGGGGTGTCAGCTCCTGTGACGGATTAGAGAAGGAGACGCCGAGCGGAGAAACGCCAGCACAATCCATACTCGGGCGGTGCTGCGACGGCTTGCATCCTGACGCCTGCAGAGCCTTGCGGCAGGATCGGCTCGGTAAGAGATTGGCCGGGCCCCAACCCCTCGCCGCGAGGCCTGACCATGCGAATAGTTCGCGCTGTCCTGACCGCGTTGCCCGTCACCCTGGCCCTCAGCGGTCCCGGGCTTTTTGCCCAAGCCACCGTCAACTACGACACCGTCCAGGTCCGCACGGTCCCGGTCGCCAAAGGCCTGTACATGCTCCAGGGAGTGGGCGGCAACATCGGCGTTTCGATCGGGGCCGACGCCGCGTTTCTGGTGGACGACCAGTACGCCCAGCTCTCCACCAAGATCATCGCCGCAGTTCGGGCCCTGACCGAGAAACCGATTCGATTCCTGGTCAACACTCACTGGCACGGTGACCACTCCGGCGGGAACGAGAACCTGGCCAACACCGGCGCCATCATCGTGGCCCACGACAACGTCCGGGTCCGGATGAGCACCGAGCAATTCATCGCCGCGCTCAACGCGCGGAGTCCGGCCTCACCCCCGAAGGCGCTCCCGGTGGTCACGTTCAGCACCGGCGTGGCCTTTCACCTCAACGGTGATGACATCCACGTGGTGCATGTCTCCCCCGCGCATACCGATGGTGATGCGATCATCCACTTCACCGCCGCCAACGTCATCCATATGGGAGATGTGTTCTTCAACGGGCGCTACCCGCTGGTCGACCTGTCGAGCGGAGGATCGTTCCCGGGGATCATCGCAGCGGTGAATCAGGCGCTGCGCTACGCGAACGACAGCACCAAGGTCATCCCGGGCCATGGTGCTCTGGCAACGCGAGCCGACTTGGTGAAGTACCGGGACATGCTGACCGCAATCCAGACCCGGGTGGCCGATCTGATCAAGGCCGGCAGGAGCAAGGAGGAAGCGATCGCCGCAAAGCCCACTCGCGATTGGGACGCGACCCACGGGAACGGGCGGATCACGGGCGATATGCTGACCGGCT
>Ga0187892_10010742_pt1 | contig 11489 bp, 9 predicted proteins | sample MA1701073metaG_FD_139345 | JGI IMG/M metagenome (GOLD analysis project Ga0187892, IMG submission 139345) | Bio-ooze microbial communities from a basaltic lava cave in the Kipuka Kanohina Cave System on the Island of Hawaii, USA - MA170107-3 metaG ... | reverse complement strand
TGCCGGAGTCCACGATCGTTCCGAGACCAGGTCCCGGATCGGTTAGACTGGCTTCCGTCCAAAAGCCACCACCACGGTAGACGTCCATCGTTCCGGCAGTGCTGACCTTTTGTACGTAAACCTTCAGTATCGCCTGGACGACTTCGGTGGGGTCGTTAACCGGCCCCAACGTCGACACGTCGAACTTGACCCAACCGTCTGACTCCCCGATCTCCAGCTTCAACGTCGTCTTGGTGCCGTAATTGTTGCCGCTGCCGACGGTGGTGTAGGCATCGTCAGTCAGCGTCGCCTGAACGGCCAAGCCGGCCGCAGGCATGAGCAGCAGCGCTCCCGCAAGAGTCATCATGTTGCGCATCATTCGGTATGACATTGAAGTCCCCCCTCTCGAATTGTGGTTGCGTAGCGAGCTCGCTTGCACCTATGAGGCGTTCAATCCGGCTGTACGACGCGACATTGTGGGTACGAAATGAGTATCCGGTCAGGTTCCATGTCCGCTGTCCGAGCTGGCGACAGTCGGATCGAGGGCGTCCCCCGACGGTTCGGCCACTTGCGACAGGTCGATCGACACTTTCCAGTCGATTCCCAGTTTCGGGTCCGGCGTATACGAGCAGAACTTGCCCGTTTTGATCGATGCGGCGAGGTGTCCCCCGGCCGATGGGTGATAGGCGACGATCTTCCTGAGCATCACACGGAGCGCGCGGGTGACGTTCAGCCGGATCTTCTCGGAGGAATCGGGCTTCTCCACCGCGCCTTCGACAGGTCGGGGCTGCCGCTCCTCGACCCTCCGGTGCAGGTCGAGCGCCGCGATGCGCCGCCCCGGCTGGGCGAGCAGCGCGGCGAGGTAGGCCACCCCTTTGGCGTGCCGCAGCCGGCAGACCCGCCCGTCGAACTCGAGGGCCCAGTAATCGCCCTCGCGTTGCAGGGTCGCAGTGCCGTAGGGCGATCGCGCACCGTTCGTCGGGCTCACACTGAGTAGGCGTGCAAGCGCGATGAACGGCAGGACAATCGGAGTGAACAAGATTCACGGCCGAGGAAAGAAATGGAGAATGAACATTCGCAGGGTCCGACGACTAGCGCGCACATCGAAAGCCGCGGCTGACAGTCAAGAACGAGCCCAACGGCTGATCGAAGCCACCGACGCCGAACGGGCCGGCACCCGTGCCATTGCCATAGTCGCCGCCACGCAGCAGCGCGCCGGGGCCGCCCGTTGCCACCGTATCCGCACCCGCAAAGCAGTGGAAGTCGTTGCTAAACGCGGCTTTGCCCGCCAGAAGAGAAGCGCCGCACCTCACCCGGGCATGAATGCCCGGGCTGAAGTCAGGCGCCCGCTGAACCGGGCGCATCATCGCAAGTTCCGAGGATTTTTTCCGCCCCGTTCACGGGGCGACTGATTTCAGCCCGGCGATTCATCGCCGGGTGCCCACCGCGTTGCAATTGACACGCAAAGCCCCCAACAACCGACGTGGGCGGTCTGGGGCGGGAGGATCGAAGAGGCTGGCTGCTTTGGACCATGGTGCTCACCCTGATCAACCCGTATTGCGTTCATTTCGGATGAACAGGGCGACTGTATCGATGAACGCTCTCCCCTCGCTCCCGCATTCCCCGCAGAGCCGGCGAGGGGCAGGGTCCTCGGGTACCGTGTCTGGAAAGTGGAAAAACCTGCAGGAGAAGTTTCCACTTTCCAGACACGGTCAATCACAGGATTTAGATCAGGCGGCTGGCCGCCTCCGGCCCGGTGTTTACAAGCGCTAGCGACCGCCCTCACGGACTGATCGTTCATGCGGGCCGCACGTTGTGCACGACTATGCCGAGCGCTGGTGCTCGAGAGAGCGGCCCGTCGGCAGTGATCAGCCCGGCGCCTCGGTGGCGCGCGGCCGCTACATAGAGTGCGTCGTAGGCAGTCACGTGGCCGCGCAACTCCCAGGCTGTGTCGAGCAACACTCTGTGTGGGAGCCGCTCGATGCCCCAATCGCGCAGGTCGGTCACTGCCTCGCTGGCGCGCGTCTCGGACAACCGACCGCTCAATACTTCCCGGCGGAGAACGGCGAGCACTTCGGCATCGAGCAGCTCTGGTGCGACGAGGTCGGAGCCCTCGAGCCAGCGAGCCGCCCGTTGCCCCAGATCCGTCTGCAACAGGTACTCGACTGCCACCGACGCGTCGACGACCGAGATCAGCGCGATCGCCCCTCGTCGCGCTCGGCGCGCAACTCTTCGAGCGTGCGCGCCGCAGGTCGTCCCAGGTCAACCGGGGCCCGCTTCGCCAGCCGCGCGCGAAACTCCTCGCGTTCGATCTCACGCAGGACTGCATCGAGGACGAAGTCGCGCACGGTCCTGCCGCGCCGCTCGGCGAATGACCGAATCTTGCGATGCACGGCGTCGGGAACGTTCTTGACCTGGAGGTTTGCCATAGCATGCCAATAGCATGCTTGGAGCATGCTCGTCAAAGCGCACTTCTTCGCGGCACGTCGCGGCTTGGTATGGCGCGGCGTGAGACGACCGAGGCGCGGGATTTACACCAAGTGTTCCATCACTTCGGCAGCGCAGAGCAGCATGCTTCCGTCGCTCGGATGGGACAACGTCGCGATGAGGGCGGCGAGACTCAACGAGGACCCACGCCGTGGCTTGGCGGACGTCTCCCAGACGATGGACGTCTCGGGTCCGGGGTCGTAGCAGCAGCTCTGCCCGGTGCGCAGGGTGCGCGCCAGGTGGCGCCCCAGCTCCGAGCTGTGCTGCCCGAGCTGGCGTTGCGCCGTGCGCAGGGCACGGGTGACGTTGAGGCGTGCGCGCTCGAGGGCGTCGGGCAGCTTGCGCGAGCGGCCGCCGCGGCCTGAGGCGCGGTTCAATTCGTTGCCGATCATCTCGCTCTCTTGCCGCAACCGCGCCACCTGCCCGGCATCGTTATGCGCCTCTGCTTCGGCAATCTCCGCGTTGAGCTCGCGTAGCCGGCGCCGATACGCCTGCAGCGCGCGCTCGTCGAGCAGCTCGGGCGCGGCACCGCCATCCAGCTCGACGCCGTGCTGCTGCGCCTCGCTCCGGCGCACAGTTGCGGCGGCTTGGCCGTCCGCAAGAGCCACCAAATCGAGGACGTGCACCTCGCGTCCGGGGTGGCTGAGCAGGTGGTGGAGGTAACGCAGCCCCTTCTGATCCTTGACCTGGAAGCGGTCGCCTTCGAACGCGACCGTCCAGTAATCGCCGACCAGGCACAACGCGTACGCAGCGTCGTCGGACGGGCGCGCCGCCGCATCCGCCGGCCCGTGCAGACGCTCCGCCTTTTCCACGAGCCCCTGCATACCGAGATGGCGTGCCCGCTCGAGCGCCGCCTGCAGCAGTGCGCGGCCGCGGGCGCGGTCTTCCGCGCCGGGTTGGCGCAGCAGCATCTCGGCCCAGTGGTACTGCGTGCGCGCGATCCAGCAGCGCGCCCCCAACCGGCGGTGCTGGCGCTCAGCGGCGGCAAAATGCGCGTCGGCGTCGCGGACGCGGCCGAGCGTGGCCGCCAGCCGCCCGAGATAGTGGGCCATCGCGCCCAGGTAAAGCGCGCCATTGCTGAGGTGTTCGCCATCCGCCGCGCGGGCGCGGTCGTAGAGGAGACGTGCCCGCACCTCGTCACCCAGGCCCGCGCAGATGTCGGCGAGTATGGAGATGGTCGTGAGTTGCGTCGAGTCCTCCGGAACCGCGGCGAAGTCATGGTCGGTGAGGCGCTCGAGGTCGTCGCGCGCGTCGCTCGCGCGCCCGAGGTCGAGGCGAACGCGGGTGAGGGCACCTTGGATGACAGTGACCGGAACCTGTTCCACCAGCACCTGCAAGTCAACTTCGAGTGCAGAGAGGCCGCGACCCTGATCGCGACGGAGGCAATAGAGTTGACTGAAGTAGAGTTGGTGGGCGAACTGTTGCACTTCTCCATCGCCCTGCGTGCGGCGTCCGAGGGCGAGAGCCTCGCCGATGAGACGCTCCGCATCGTCGAGGCGACCGTCGATCATGGCGCGCAGCGAGCGCCAGACCACCACAAACCAGTCGTAAAAGGGCTGACGCAGACTCTCGGCGAGGCGCGTCGCCGCCGCGATCTCACGGTCGAGTCCGTGCCGATCGCCCACCCAGAGACACTCCTGAATGAGGCAGAAGCCGGCGCGAAGGCCCATCTCGGCGTCGCCCAAGCGCAGTGCCAGATCGGCCGCCTCGCGTGCCAACTCGACGCGCTGCCGGCGCTCGTGGGGGCTCGCACGCCGCCAGGGCTCGAGAGCATAGTGCCGCGCCAGTAGCGCTTCGGCGAGCACACCCGCATCACCGGCCTGCCGCGCCAGGGTGAGCGCCTCCTTGCTCAGTTGAGCCTGCTTGACACGGTTGAGGTAGGCGTATGCGATGGAAAGTCGAGCCATTATCTTGGCCCGGGCCGGCGCGTGCTCCGGAGTCAATCTGTGCAACGCCTCTTCTAGAAGTTCGATGACGCCAGCGCGGAAGCCGCCGAAGTTCCAACCTCCCGCCACGCCGAGCGCTGCGCTGGCGAGCCGGTCGGTGTCTCCTGAGGCTCGCGCGCTCGCCGCTGCCTCGTGGTAGGCCTTCTTGGATGCCTCGCCGGCGCCGGCGCGAAAGTGCGCCTCACCGAGGCGGAGTAACAGTTCAGTGCGCCGCGCCTGATCGTGCGGACGCGCGTCGAGGGCGCCAAGGGCATCCCCGTAGTGCACGACCGCCTGCTCGAAGGCGAGACGAGCCATCGCCTGGTCAGCGGCGCGGGTGGCGAACTCGACCGCCTTGGCGGAGTCACCGAGGGGTCCGGCCGCGAGCAAGTGGAAGGCAATTGCGGACAGATCTGCATCCGCGCTGCGCCGTTCGAGCCCCGCGGCCACGTCGGCATGTAGCTCGGCGCGCCGTGATACGGTCAGGGCGCCATAGAGAGACTCGCGATAGAGGGCATGGGTGAACATCGATTCGCCCCGCACACCGATCGGCGCCGTCGCAATGCCTGCCTCTACCCCCGCCTGCAGCAAGGTGAGGAGCTCGCGCGCCGAATTCCCCGTGACCATTTCCAATGTCGCTACGTCGAAGCTCCGCCCGATGACCGCTGCTGCCGAGAGTGCCTCGCGTGCCGGTGCCGGAAGGGGCCCGAGCCGTACGCCGATCACGTGTTGCACGGTGTCGGAGAGATGAAGGTGTACCGCCTCCGCACCTGGTGCGAGAGTTCCCTTGCTCGCAAGCGATCGCACCATCTCCATGACGAAGAGCGGATTGCCCTCGGTAGCCGAATGGAGCGCGGCACCGACAGTGCGCGGCACGTCGCGTCCAGCGATCTCAGCGGCCAGCCTTTCGACCTCCTCGACCGCCAGCCCCGTCAGCCGCAGCCGGGGCCCGTGGCGCGCGATGCGGGCGATCACCCGGCCTGCTTCCAATGCGGAGGCTTCGTGTTCGCGGTAGGTGCACAGCGCGATGAGGCGTGAGCGCTCCAAGTCAGGAGCGATGAACTCGAGGAGCGCGAGTGAAGAGGCATCGGCGGCGTGCAAATCATCGAGGATCAGAAGCAGCGGGGTCTCCGCCGCGAGATGGGCGAGAAAAAGTTGGACCGCGTCGAAAAACGCAAAGCGGTTCGCCCCTGGCTCCCGCCGCGGGCGTTCCCCGACGGGGATGCGAGCCGCGATCTCGGGCACCGCGGCGACGATGATCGCTGCGTCGCGCCCCATCGCCGCCGCCAGATGTTGGGGCTCGAGGTCGGCCGCCAGGGCACGGAGAATTTGCACCCAGGGCCAGTACGCTGGGGTACCTCCCTCCTCGCGGCAACGGCCCCAGAGCGTGCGCATCCCGGCGGCTTCGGCGCGCGCCGCGAAGGTGGTGGCCAGACGTGTCTTGCCGATGCCGGGCTCCCCGGCGAAGAGAACGAGCCGCCCCCGTCCGTTGCCGCATTCTGCGAGAACGGTGTCGAGCTGTGCGATTTCGCGTGCTCTTCCGTAGAGCATGGAACGTCCCAGACGCGAAGAGCCTTGCAGAATCGCTTCCGTTCTCTCCGCCGTGCCCCCAGCCATAGAGAATTCGGTTCGGCGAGACCTTACTTGCTGCGGCGGACCGCGGTCAATGGTACACAGCGCTGTGTGGCGGGTTCGACTTTGACAAAAAGGGGCTTTGCCCCGCAATTGTCGTGTTCGTGCTCGTGTTGGTGCTCGCACCCAACTGGATACCCGCTTTCGCGGATATGACGGCTTTGTGTCGGCCGGCGGTCCCACCGATTTGACTTCTTGTGCGACGCCGGCTGGTTCGACGTTTACGGAACCACTGTCTCGCTGGCCTCGATCGGCTGTGTAGAATAGTCTCTTGCGGGGAAGGTTTGAGCAGCAGAGCAAAGAAATGGAAAACCGGCCACAGGCAACCGGAAACAGGAGACCGGCTAACGTTCTCGGTTTTGCGTTTCCGGTTTTCGGTTTCCTGTTTTTCATTCCCTGCCTGATGGGTTCCGACTACGCCGGGTTAGAGTAGCCACCACATGACCGTCCACGACTGGGGATTCGCCAGCGACCTCGACGACATCAGCGGTGCGATCGCCATCGTCGGCATCGGCGACGCGGACTACACCAAGGCCTCGGGGCGCACGACGCAGGAGATCGCCGCCCAGGCAACCGAGCGCGCGCTGGCGGATGCCGGACTGCAGCCCTCCGACATCGACGGCATCATGTACATCCCATTCTCGGGCGATCAATTCGATGCGGCCGCCTTCCGCTCGCACTTCGGCACGACGCACGACATGTGGGTTTCGCAGAAGGGCGGCGGCATGGTGTGGGCGGGCTCTGCGCCTTACGACGCGGCGCTCGCCATTCGTTCCGGGCAAGCGAAGTACGTGCTCAATACATTCTCGGTGGCCTGGGCGACGCAGCGTCCGCAGATGATCGGGGGACCGGGGCATGTGCACGCCGAGGATCTCTACAAGCAGAACCTCGAGGTGCCGTTCGGCTGGTTTCCGCAGCCGGTGTACTTCGCCACCATCGCTCGGCGGCACATGTACGAGTTCGGCACCACGCCGGAGCAGTTGGGCAGCATCGCCGTTGCGTGCCGACGCCACGCCAACCTCACACCGCATGCCGTAATGCGTGACAAACCGCTGTCACTGGATGCCTATCTGCGCAGCCCGCTGATTGCCGACCCGTTCCGTAAGGAGGACTGCTGCCTGATCTCCGACGGTGGCGCAGCCTACATCATGACCACACTCGAACGGGCGCGCGACCTGCAGCAGCCGATCGTCCAGGTGCTCGGGGTCGGCGTCGGCAACTCGTACACCGGCGCCTACTGGTCACAGCAAGCGGCATTCACCTCGACCCCACAAGTGTTCGCAGCACCGGGATCGTTTGCGATGGCTGGCATCGGGCGCGACGACGTTGATGTGCTCGCCTGCTACGACCCGTTCACCATCGTGTCGCTGATGCAGATCGAGGACATGGGTTTCTGTGCCAAGGGAGACGGTGGACGGTTCGTCGCCGGTGACACCCTCCACTTCGACGCCGGCAAGCTGCCGTACAATACGCACGGCGGCATGTTGTCGCACGCCTACGTGCTCGGCATTGCGCACGTCGTCGAGATCGTGCGCCAGCTCCGCCACCAGGCCGCCGCGCAGGTCCCGAACGCGACGATCGGCGTCTATGGTGGTTACACCGGCCCGCAGGCCAGTACATTGATCCTGGGGAGGGGCTAGCAGCGTGTCGAAAAACGCCTGGAGCACAGAACCCAGAACACAGAACCCAGACGTGGACCTGCGGAAATGAAGCGTCTTTGTCTGTGCTCTGTGATCTGGGTTCTGGGTTCCATCGGTTTCTAAACTTATGCACTCAGACTTTCCGCTTCCCGACGTCGCCTGGGAACCGACGCGCGAGTTCTGGGCCGGCGCGGCACGCGGCGAACTGCTGATTACGCGCTGTGACGCCTGTGGACGCTACGTCTGGTATCCGGAATCTCCCTGTCGCTACTGCAGTGGCACGCGGCTGACGTGGACGCGGGTCAGCGGGCGCGGCAGTCTGTTTTCGTGGTCGGTGCTGCGGCACGCGTGGATTCCGCAGTTCAAAGATCAATTGCCATTCGTGACCGCGCTTGTCGCACTCGACGAAGATCCGGCCGTGCGAGTCGTCAGCTACGTCGTCGACTGCGCTCTGGAACAGTTGCAGGCCGATATGCCGCTGCAGGTGGTGTTTCGGCCGCTACGCTATCCCGGCGTCAATACGGAAATGGTCGCACCATTGTTCATGCCGGCGGCTGAGTTGTAGGGTGCACTCCGTGCACCAATGCCCTCATGTTGGATTGCCTGCAACCAGAAGCAGTGGTGCGCGGAGCGCACCCTACCTGTTCTGAACTGGTCGCGTTGGAGGAAGATGCTGCCGTGCGCATCGTGAGCTACGTCGTCGAATGCGCCCTGAAAGACCTCCGTCCCGACATGCCGCTGCGCGCTGTGTTTCGCCCGCTGCGCTACCCGGGTGTCGCTGCCGAGGTCATTGCACCGTTGTTTGCTCCGACGCGGAAGTTGTAGGGTGCACTGCGTGCACCCATGCATTCAGGTCGACGGGCAACCGTCGCAAACACCGGTGCGCGCAGCGCACCCTACTGGAGGGTCATCATGTCCGAGCTCTTCTCGGAGGTTGCCAGTATCGACTACCCCATCATCGACTCGGACGCGCACGTCAACGAGCCGCCGAACCTCTGGCAGGAGCGCGTGCCGAATCGGCTGAAGAGTCGGGCACCAAAGGTCATTCATCAGCCTGATGGCGACGTCTGGTCGTTCGATGACGGCAAGAAGCTGCGGCCGGTCGGGCTCACCGCGACGGCGGGCCTCAGCTACCTGCAGTTCCGCCCCTCCGGCTACAAGTACGAATCGATCCGACCTGGCAGCTTCGATACGCAGGAACGCCTCAAGGATCTCGATGCCGACGGTCTCTACGCGCAGGTCATGTATCCCAGCGTGACACTCGCCGGCGCCCGCACGTATACAGACGAACGCGAGCTACAGTGCGCCTGTGTCCGTGCGTACAACGAATGGCTCTTGGACTTTTGCCGGCCTTCCGATGGCCGCCTGATTCCGCAGGCAATCATCCCGACAACCGGGGTTGCCGACGCCATCACCGAGTTGGAGTTCGCCATCAAGCACGGCCATAAGGGGGCACTCATCGCCACCTTTCCGAACGGCACGTATGAAGCGAATGCCGACGATGACCGATTTTGGGCCGTCGCGCAGGAGGCCGACTTTCCGCTCGGCATTCACATCGGCAGCTTCAGCGAGACTGGCCTGCAGCCGGTCATGCAGCTGAGTACGCTCGGTTTCCTCGCCGGCGCCGGCGGCTCGAAGTCCGGCGCCGACTCGATTCCGGCGACCACCAAGGTCATGTTTTCGGGCGCCTGTATCAAATTTCCGCGGCTCAAGTTCGTCATCGTCGAAGGCAACATCGGCTGGATTCCGACGGTGATGGAACAGGTCGACGACATGTTTCTGCGCTACCGCTGGTTCACCGGTGCATCCGAGCTGATGCCCACCATGCCCAGCCGCATCTTCCACCGAAATTTCTGGGCCACGTTCATGATCGATACGATCGGTATCGAACTGCGCCACCACATGAACATCGATCACCTCATGTGGTCGACCGACTACCCGCACACCGGCACGGACTGGCCGAACAACCGCGTCACGATCGCTCGCCTGTTTCGCGGCGTGCCGAAAGACGAGGTGAAGAGAATGCTGCACACGAACTGCAAGACCCTGTATCACCTCGACCACATTCCAGATCGACTGCCCTTCTGAGGCACAAGGCCACACGCTACTTCCATGAGCTCTGCGATGGCTGGCATTTCCAGGATTCACTCCCTTGCGCCTTGCGCGTTTTGCCTTGTGCTGCACCCGAGCTCTGGACAGGTTCCGGCCTGCCAGGGAGCACGCTAGTCGATGCCCTACCCGCTTTCGGGCCTCCGAGTTCTCGACCTGTCTACAGAGATCGCCGGACCCTACTGCACGAAGCTGCTCGCCGATGCGGGCGCCGATGTCCTGAAGATCGAGCTGCCCGGCGGTGGGGACCCGCTGCGGCGTTGGACGGCGTCCGGCACAACGCTCGCCGCCAACGACGACGGGGTGCTCTTCCGTTTCCTCAACACATCAAAACGCGCTGGCGTGATCGACTACACAACCCCCCACGGACGCCACCAAGCGCTCGCGCTGGCAGCCGACGCACACTTGGTGATCGACAGCTTCATGCCGGGTGAGCGTCAGTCACTGGGGCTGCTCCCCGAGCAGGTATGGAAAGACAATCGCAGCGTATCGTGGGTCTCGATCTCGCCGTTCGGCAGTGGCGGACCCTGGAGCAACCGGCCGGCGACGGAGTTTACGCTGCAAGCGTGGTGCGGCTCGACCGCTGCGCGCGGGACGATGGAACGCCCGCCGATTGCCGCGGGCGGTCGTTTGGGTGAATGGCTGGGCGGCGCCTTCGCGGCCGCTGCCGCGTTGACGGCGCATCAGAGTGCCTGCCGCACCCGACGAGGCACACACTACGATCTGTCGCTCCTCGAAGTTATGGCGCTCACGATGGCCCCGAACCTGACCGTATGGGAGAGCCTGGCAGGACAGCCTGCGCCCTTTAGCCGGACGCTGGAGATCCCGTCGATCGAACCTGCACGCGACGGGTATGTGGGCTTCTGCACGATCACCGGCCAACAGTGGAGAGACTTTCTGATCCTCATCGAGCGGCCCGATCTGGTCGACGACGAGAACTTGGCACGCTGGGACGAGCGTGTCCGCCGCGTCGACGAGGTGCACGCCCGCGTGCACGCATGGACACGGCACCATACGGTCGCCGAGATCATCGAACGGGCCGTGGTGCTGCGCATTCCGGTCGGCCACATCGGAACGGGTGAGACGGTGCCACGCTTCGACCACTTCGTTGCACGTGGCGCATTTGTCCAGCATCCGGGAGCGCACTTCGTGCAGCCGCGCCCGCCGTACCGATTGTCCGGCGCGACGTTGCGTCCCTTCGCGCCCGCGCCGCGACTGGGCGAGCATGAAGCGACGTGGCTTACGGGCGCAGCGCCGGACGGCCGGGAGGACGACGCTCCCATTGCGCCTTCCTCCGTCCGCACCGTGGCTGGCCAGGAGCCTCGCCCTCCCCGGCCACTTGCCGGCTTGCGCGTCATCGACTTCACCGCATTCTGGGCCGGGCCATTCGTCACCTACTATCTCGCCGCAATGGGAGCGGAGATCATCAAGGTGGAGTCGATCCAGCGTCCCGACGGCATGCGTTTTCAAAGCGTGCGACCACCCGGCAGCGACCGATGGTGGGAGTGGGGAGCGCTGTTCCAAGGCGTGAACCTGGGAAAGCGGGGTATCACACTCGACCTCAGTCGGCCTCGTGGTGTCGACTTGGCGAGGCGGTTGCTCGCCAACTCGGACGTTGCCGTCGAAAACTTTTCTCCCCGGGTGATGGACAACCTCGGGCTGCGCTACGCTGACGTCGCCGCACAGAATCCCCGCTTCATCATGGTCCGTATGCCGG
>Ga0187892_10010741_pt1 | contig 11489 bp, 12 predicted proteins | sample MA1701073metaG_FD_139345 | JGI IMG/M metagenome (GOLD analysis project Ga0187892, IMG submission 139345) | Bio-ooze microbial communities from a basaltic lava cave in the Kipuka Kanohina Cave System on the Island of Hawaii, USA - MA170107-3 metaG ... | reverse complement strand
TGTGATATTGAATCTTATTACGATACACGCCTTACCGTGTACACGGGCGCGTGCGGGCGGGCGCTGGACTGCGTTACCGGCAACGACGACGCTTGCGGCGAACAGTCGCTGGTCTCGTGGGTGAGCCAGTTGGGAGAGCGGTATCTGCTCTTTGTACAGGGCGCATTCTTCGGCTTGCGTTTGACGGTACCGGAGGCCTGTCCCGTGGGCAGGGTGTCATTCGTCGAGCCTCCCGGCGGGGTCGTCGATGGTCGCGAGCCGCATCCGTTGGACGATCCCAACCAGCACCAGGGATTCAACACGGTCCGGGTGATCGCTCCCAGCGGTGCCGATCCGACCTGCTGGCAATTCTGCGAGACGCCGAGCGACTTGCCGCCCAACGCTATCGTGAAGGCCATCGAGAATGCGGGCGTGTACATGCTGACCTTCGCCCGGCCGATTCCGCCGGGTGGGGCGCTGAAGATTCGCTACGCCGATCTTCCCGGAAACACCGCGGCGTTGTACATTTCGCACCCCGGAAACATCGACGGCGACGGAGTCACCGATGCCCAGGATGTTCTGGCGTTGGTACGGTGCTTACGCGAGAACGACGAAAAATTCTGTAACTGGGGTTTCCCCTACGCCGAAGACGTGGATCATAGCGGGGCGTTTAACCTCGCGGATCTGGTTCGGCTCGTGGACCTCATCAACGGTGCCAACGCATTCGAAGTCTGGAACGGCACGCCGCGTCCTCCTGACATCAATTGCCCGTGAGATTGAGCAGGCCAAACGAGCTTTTGCGTGACAAGTTCCGACGAGATTCAATGATCTACCGATATATACTCAAAGGCGGGATGTCGAATGCTTCAGGGAAACGGAGCCGTGCCGGTGAGGGAGCAGTTGGTGCGCGGGACGGTGGAACCGCTTCCTTACCCTTGACGCTTCGGGTAAAGGGCACGGCGCGAGGACTCGGGTACGGCACTCGGCCGCCGGGACATGTTGTCGCTGACCACACTTTCCCGATAGGAGAGCAGCGATGACTCGACGCTTCTTTCGTGTGGCAACGGCGCTGGTTGCCTTTTGCCTGGCCGCGGACCTGGCCCAGGCCTCCCTCCTGCCTCCGCCGCTTACGTTCTCGTTTTTCACCCCCGGCTTGATGGAGTGGTTTTTGCTTCCTTTCACTCTTGCCGGCTGCGAACCGATGACTTAGTCCTCGACGTTTCGATTAAGCAGGGACGCGGGCCGCGGACTATTCGTCGCGGGGTTTCTGCCGCGAGAGTCCGCGCGATCTAAAAGACTGCGGCTCGCTTGTTTTTTCACATGATCTGTAAGATTCCCGGTTTGCGTTCCAGGGCGCCCTCGATAGACTCCGTTGTGGAGAAGCATGATGGCCCTCGTGCTGGACCGTGTTTACCAGGGTGATTGCATCGCCGGAATGGCGAAGCTTGCGGAAGGCTCCGTCGATCTGGTCTTCGCCGATCCGCCGTTCAATATCGGATACGACTACGACGTCTACGATGACCGGCGGGCGCCAGAGGACTACTTGGCTTGGTCCAAACGATGGATCGAGGGCGTCAAGCGGGTGCTCAAGCCCACGGGCACGTTCTGGCTGGCCATCGGCGACGAATACGCGGCGGAGCTGAAGGTACTCTGCACCAAGGAGCTAGGTCTCCATTGCCGCAACTGGGTGATCTGGTTCTATACCTTCGGCGTGCACTGCAAGCAGAAGTTCACTCGCAGCCATGCCCACTTGCTGTACTTCGTGAAGAACCCCAAGGAATTCACGTTCAACTCGCTGGCCATCCGCGTTCCGTCGGCCCGCGAGCTGGTCTACGCCGACAAGCGCGCCAACCCGGCCGGCCGCACGCCCGATGACACCTGGATGATGGCCCCGGTTTTGCCGCCCGAGGTGCCCACGCGCGAAGGTTTTGTTCTGCGGCCCCAAGACATCCCCACGCGCTTTCCCGCCGACAGCGATACTTGGTATTTCTCACGAGTGGCCGGCACCTTCAACGAACGCGGCGGATGGCACGGCTGCCAAATGCCTGAACAGTTACTCGGCCGCATCATCCGCGCATGCTGCAACGAAGGCGAGATAGTCCTCGACCCCTTCGCAGGCAGCGGCACCACCCTGGCCGTAGCCAAAAAGCTAAGCCGCAATTACCTAGGGTTTGAACTCTCCAAAGAATACGCCCAAAACATCGAAGACCGCCTCGCCGGAATCAAACCCGGCGACGCGCTGATAGGATTCGCGGAACCCGTACGTAGTGCGCCGGTTACGACTGGCGGTCGAAGACTGGAACGGACGAGTGCCGTTCCCTTGGACGTGTCTCGAAGTGCGCTGGTTGCTAGGGCGAATCTCTCGCTGGGCCAGGTCGCCGTAGCGAACGGGGAGTACTCCACAGTAGTTGCCGAGGCATTCATGGCCGCACATGAGGGTTATTCTGCAGATCGGGTGCTAGCCGATCCAGCGCTCAACGATCGGTTCCTCGAGAATTGCCGGGTTCTAGGCATCCCAGGAGAGGCGAAGGATTGGAATCGCCTTCTTCTGAACGCCCGAAAGCGAGGGGATCTTGCCTCAATTGACACTCCTCGACGCACAAGAGTGCTGCGTTCGACGATGGCTGCGTTCTTATTTGCAGGCGAAATGGCGTGGCGCAAGGTTAGCGACGACCGTAAGTGTTCGCTTGATGACATACTCTGCGACCCCACGCTTGCGGCACGGTTCGATCGACTTGCAAGGGATATTGCACCTGGTTTTTCCTCATTCGAGTACCGGTGGGCCGCACTCTCCGTTCGCAAGGATGCCAAGCAAGGCGACGGGCTCATCCGTAGAGTCACGGCAACCCTCGCACGTGGTGTGTCTATGTCGAAAAAAGACAAACTTCCCGAAGGTCCGGGCCATTACTTAATCACGGTCTCAGCGAGGCCCTTTTTTGTTGGTTTTTCTGAGTCATTGCGTGGGTGCCCGCTCTTCTTCCCGGATCGGCTTGAAGCGGCGCTGGAGGCCGTTGGTCTTAACGCAACTGGTGACAGGCATATCGAGATTCGGCGGCGCAATTTTGATTTTGATGCGATTCGCAGAAAAGCCTCCGACGGTGACCCAGTGCAATGGAAGGCAGCGGTTCGCGCAAAGCTCTTGGACCAGCATACACCAATTGCCAACATACTCTATTCCCGTCCGGCAGCATAACGTGCCCCGGCAAGGCGCGGTTGTTCGAAGATGACAAAACGTAAGCACCGCATGCACGCGGCTGGGACAGCGACGCCGGGGAAGTACAAGGTTTTTCTCAGCCATGCCACGACGGATCGATGGCTTGCCAAGACGCTATGCGAGAAAATCGAAGCCGCCGGTGCGGAGACGTTTCGCGACGATCGAGATATTGGTAGCGGCGATGACATTTCGGAAACGATCCGGTCGAGACTCGTGCGCTCCGACGAGCTTGTCATTCTGCTGACGCCTGACTCCGTGCACAGGCCGTGGGTTCAATTCGAAGCGGGAGCTTTTTGGGGGCGCCGCAGCGGTGCAAGAATTGTGGCCGTTCTCTGTCACGTTGAATCGGACGCGATACCGGATATGATTAAGAGTAAGAAGGCGGTCTCGATCAACGCCTTCGATCACTACCTGACGGAATTGAGGAGGAGGGTGGCAGCCCTGCGGCGATGAGCGTGCGAGAAGAGACTCTCGATGTATTCCTGGCATATGCGGCCGCTGAGCGGCCAACTGCGGAACAGGTTCGGCGGTCGTTGGAACATGCCGGCTTAAACGTATTTGATCCCGCTCTCACCGGTTCTGCGCCAGGGGTCTCGCTATCTGATCAGATTTGGCAGGCGTTGGCCGTAAGCGACGCAATCGTGGCAGTCCTCCCGGCGGAGGGGGACCCCAATTCAAATACGGCCGCCGAGATCGGAGCCGGGGCAGCTTGGAATAAGCCAATCTATCTGGTGAGCGCGCAGAACGGGCGAACACGGACACCGGCCTTTTTGAGCGCATATCAGCTATATCCCGTCTCACGCGTAGATGATATAGCACTGGCGATCAAGCGTGCTCGGCAATCCCTATCTCCGCAGGAACTTTCTGCACTTCAAGAGATTTATCTCAAAAAGGGTGAATCCACCGATCAGCTCATCCGCAGCCCGGCCCTTCTTGACAAATTGGCCCAGGAGTTTCGAGCCAAGACGAAAAAGAACATCTCCGGGGAACGGCTCCTCAACGAGATGATTCGTCTTCGAAAACAAGGCCAGTGGCCGAAGCTGAAAAAGCGTCAGGCCAAGTTGCCGTCCTAACGAGGCGGGCGGCACTCGTTGGGAGCGTCGATCGTCCGGCTGGCTGCTTGCAACCTATTGTTGTTACTTGGCAGTGCCGGCGCGCCATGCTCCAATTTCGCAATCCGCTGCTCATTTCTTCAGCGTTCTTCGTTGCTCCGTTTGCTTTGGCGGTGCCCTACTAGGGCAACTCCAATGAGGGTTATCGGTGGGCGTAGGGGCGATCGGTCGGCGAGAGGAATCCGTTGGCCGGCCAGCCCAGAAGCTCTTCCGACAGTCGATCCGCTCCGGGCTTGCGGGACGGAGACCGCCGGCTTTCGCCGTGCCCGTCGACAGAGGTCACGTTCGTGGCACCCAGGTGCCGGTAGGCCTGTGCTCCGGCGTGCACGGTGGCCTCGGCCGCACCCGTGTCCAGTGGGGCGCGCATGAATTTGTTGGCCCCGGCCGACCAGCCGCCGTCACCGATCAGCGCCGCCGTGAGAAACCGCACCTGCGACACCGTTGCGGGTGCTTGCCCGAATCCCCGATGCGGCCCTTCGTTCGCGCCGCGGCCAATATAAGTCGTGTTGTAGTTGTAACCCGTGTGCAGGTCGCCGGAGGTGAGGCTCGGGCCGTCATAGCCCGGACACTGTTGGACTGCTCCTCCATCGGCGTATTCCCAGATTAGGCCGGGTTTCGCCCGGGTTGGGAACGCGGCCTCGGTGATGGTGTCCCAGGCGACAAACGCGGAGCCGTGAACGTCGAAGTACTGGGCGACGGGGAAGTGCTCTTGGAAGTCAGCGGCGTAGGCGTGCATGGCCAAGGCGATCTGACGCTGGTTGGAAAGACATGCCAGCCATTTGCCTTGCTTGCGTGCGGCCGACAGAGACGTGCATGCAAGCGCCAGCAGGGCGGTGAAGACGCCGATGACCACCAGCAGCTCGATCAGGCTAAACGCCCTACGGCGAACCAACATGACTTGATCACTCACGGCCTTGTAGATAACCAACCATGGGTCGAACGTCGGCAAGATCCACGCGGCCCGATCCGTCGATGTCGCCGCTCCGGCACGCGCAGGTCCGGTTCTCGCCGATGGATTCAGCCAGGCAGTTCTGGAACGAGCCGAAGTCCCGCAGGTCCACGTCGCCGTCACGATCAAAATCGCCTAAGCTCGGAAACACATCGGCCAAGGCATCTACCTCACCGCCGGCTGACGTCAGATACACGTATTGAATCACCGAAAACCCGCTTGAGGCCAGATCGAAACCCGTGCCGCCGGCGGAGCATTCGTAAAGGGCAATTGCATCGGCCGCCGATAGACGCGAAAAGCCTGAAGCGCTCAGCGACGGATCGGTTGGCAACGTCGAGTCCGCCGGCAGGCCCCAGTCCTGGACGCCGCGGTTCCATAGGAACGCATTGGTGGGAAAGAGACCGTCGCAGAAAGGCCCGTCCGCGTATTCGTACCACTCGTCGGGGTGTGTTTGAGGGTGGCCAATCCCGGTAGGGCTGACGGCCACCATGACCGATTCGGCGAATATTCCACCCGTCAGGAGGAAAGAGGCCATATCCGTATCCGGTAGGGCAAAGCCGGTGCCAACGAAGAACGAATTCCCATAGACCATAAAATCGATTCCGAACGGATTTCGCGCGTGATCCTCGACCGGCTCGTCAAAGCGAACTTTGACGAATTGGCCGGTGTGGATTGTCGTTACCAGCTTTTGCCCGTCCGGTGCGTCGAGGTAGATGGCCGGCGACACGAGCGACACCTCTCGCTGCCGGCGCATCAGAGCGTCGTAGAAGAAACTCGCCGGCGGCCCGAGCACGCTCCGTGCGTCGTTATACAAGCCGGATCCGTCCAGTGCAGGATGCGCCTCGACGATCGCGTCGGCCCAGGGGTCGGCGCTCGAGACGCTGCCGGCGAGCAATAAGATAGTTGTGACGATGAGTCGATTTCTGATCATGAGAGCATGTTACGCCGACGGACTTGGATCAGACCGGAACCAATGCATACGATGGCAACGATGATTGTGATCAAACCCCTCGATGAAACCGCCGGGGCCGGTTTGGGCGGTGCCTCAAACACATGTACCGTCTGGGCACTGGAATCCTGGAAATACAGCTCTCGAGTGACGGCGTTATGATTGACCGTATAGAAGTTCGAATCGTTGGCCGTATCGGGATCGAAGCGGCGAACCAGCGCCGGATCGTCGGGATCCACCAGCCCGCCCCCCTGGACGGCCTGGACGACCGCCGAGCTCCTCACCAACGCGCCAAAGTCGAGCTCGCCGGAAATGAAGTCGCCTCCGCCGAGATACAAGTTCGCCTCCGGGTCAAATCCCAAGTAGGACGCCGACAACAGGTCGATGACCAACACTCCTGAATTCTCAAAATCCAGCGGCGATCCTTGGAGAGCCGCCTGCCATGCCGCCTGGCCAAATACCTTGAGCGCCCCCGTGTCGCTTGGGCCGGATGTGCCAAAGCCGTTGCCGGTATAGAGGTTTCCGGCGGTATCGAAGGTAATGCCCGCGGAGGCACCGCCGATGTTTGCCACGATCATAGGGTTCGTTGGGTTCAGTGGGTCCGAGCTTTGAGTATCTAAGAGCGTCACGAAACTCGGGTTTCCAAAGTCGCCCGCGGTGACGGCCAGATGCCGATTGTCGTACCACTCCGCGTCGAAATGGTTCACGCGGAACCAGGTACCCGAAAGGCTCAAGGTATCGAAAACGCCGATGTCGAAATCCGCCAGGGACGAGCCGCCGTTGTTGCCCACGGCCAGTGTCCCGCCGTTGGGCGACACGCGGAGAAACGCCGGGCCGAAGCCAGCGATATCGGCGTTGGGTAACATGCCCTGGACGGCGAAGACGCGCGAGCCGACGGCGGTTTCGACGTATACTTCATCGTCGGCCAGGCCGATGATCCGCCCGTCCGCGAGGACGTCGAACACGCGCACCCCTACTGGCAAGGCAAATGAACCGGCCGCCGCGTAGTCGTTGAAGGCCGTCTCGGCCCTAACCCGTGCAATTCCACACGCCAATAGCGCCCATACAAAGACCAGACAACGGCCCTGTCGCCGACGGGGCCTTTCTCCTAGGGTTGTGATCATCCGTGAGTCCTTTCTCCGGCACGCCGAAACTCGCGACGAAAGCCGGCAAAAAAAGAGAAATCCCAACGCCCCCATGTAAGAGAGCGTCGGGACTCAAGATTTCTCACGAACCCGCGGCGCCGCAATCGGCGCGGCTTAAATGCATGCAATCGACAACGGGCCGCTTGCTCGACGCGCCCCAACACCGAGGGCACACCATCGAACTATGGCGATGAAACCGGCAGGTTTTCTGGCTTACGGATCGTCCTACGCGTCACGCCTTCTCCGGGAAGTCCCGAATGGCCTCAAAGTGACGTTTCGTCCCCGTTCACAGCGGCGGGTCCGCGGTGGTTTTTCACCACCTTCCCTCTAAAGTCCGTCGATGACGGACACACCGGTCAACCGCCTTTATTCAGTTGTCCAATGTCCCGAGCCGCCGAACCGCATGGACCGACTTCCTCGGCACTACGGCCCATTCCACTATTCCGGTGCCCGGCTGTCAATAACACCGCGGGCGGACCCGAACAGCGCCAGGCGACGAATGCCGTTACGGCGACAGAAGTCGGCAATCGTCTCTCCGCGAAATCCGATTTCGTGGAACGCAACCACGGCGAGCTCCTTATTTGACCGACCGCGGGGGTTCCAGAAAGAGGATGCGGCCGCAGGTTTTGCACAATTGGAGCTCATCGCGCGTGCGCAGGGCGTTGACGACTTCGATCGGTACCTTGAGATTGCACCCCGAGCAGGAATACTCCTCGCGTTTGGGAAACGGTTTGACCACGGCGGCAAGGGCCTCGCCCTCGTGCCGCTCGGCCACCCGTTCAAAGACCGACAGGGCCCCCGCGGCGATCTTGGCCGCGAACTCGTTCCGGGTCGCTTGAAGCTGATCGAGCTCGCCCCGGCACTCTTGTTCGTAAGCGGCCGCCGCGGAATCCGCCGCGGCCACCTCCTCGGCCAGCTTATTGCGCTCCGCTTCGATTTCCGCGTGGGTGTTGGTGAGCGTCTGCACGTCCTCCATCCATTTGAGGGCGTCTCCCTCCTGGCGGGCGTTGTCGGCCTTCTCCGTGTTCATGGCCGCGAGGATGGCGGAGTACTCTTTGTTCGTCTTAGCCCGGTTGAGGGCCTCACGGTGCTTTTGAACGGATTCCTCTCGGACGGCGATGTCCAAATTGAGGGCGTCAAGCTTCATTTGCCGTTCGCGGGCGGCTAGCTGGTTTTCTCGCAGTTTTTCTTCGGCTCGGCGAAGGTTTCGCCGTTTGATTTCGACCAGCCGTACTTTGCTTTCAATCGCCCGTCGTATGGCCGTTGTCTTCAGCTCGACGGCTTGCAGGCGTTGTAAGGCGTCCAGTGTCTCACCCATTCCCGCGTCCGACGACCAAATCTCCGGGGCCAAGTCGATTCGTGGCCCCGACCTACCACCATTTCTAAAGACCGCATTATCGACCTGGTCCGCGTGGGCCGCAAGCCCCCCTTGGGCCTATTCCCACTCGATGGTCGAGGGCGGTTTCGTGGAGACATCGTAGACGACGCGATTGACGTAGGGGACCTCGTTCATGATGCGGGTGGCCATGCGTCCCAATAGCTCATAATCCACGTGAACCCAGTCGGCGGTCATGAAATCGCTGCTTTCTACCAACCGGATGGCCACGACGTGCTGCCCTTGGTAGGCGCGGCCGTCGCCCATGACCCCGACGGTCCGGACCGGCAGCAAGACGCCCAAGGCTTGGGCGATCTTGCGGTACCAGCCGGCGGTGGTGATTTCCTCCACGATGATCCGGTCGGCTTGGCGCAATAACCGCAGCCGGTCGGGCGTTACGGCCCCGATGATGCGGACGGCCAACCCCGGACCCGGAAACGGATGCCGCCACACGATTTCCTCGGGAAGACCCAAGTGTTCGCCCACGCGCCGGACCTCGTCCTTGAAAAGGTCGCGCAGCGGCTCGACCAGCTCGAAGCCCAATTCCGCCGGCAGCCCGCCGACATTGTGGTGCATCTTGATGTTGGCTGCGTTGCCAGCGCTGCCATGCCCGGATTCGATGACATCGGGATACAAAGTCCCCTGAGCCAGGAAGCAGGCGTTTTGAAACTGCCGGGCCTCGGCCTTGAAGACTTCGATGAACTCGTGGCCGATGATCCGTCGTTTTTCCTGGGGTTCGGTGACGCCTTGCAGTTTTCCCAGGAACCGATCGGCGGCGTACACGACGCGAAGGTCCATCTTGAAATGCCGGCGGAATGTGGCGTCCACCAGGTCGGCCTCGCCTTCGCGCATCAACCCGTTATCCACGAAGATGCACGTCAATCGCTCTCCGATGGCCTGATGGATCAGCGTGGCTGTCACCCCGCTGTCTACCCCGCCCGAAAGTGCGCAAAGCACGCGGCCGGACTCTCCCACCCTTTCACGGATGCCGGCCACCGTTTCCTGAATGACAAAGCCGACTTGCCAATCGCCGGTGGCTCCACATACGTCGTAGAGAAAGTTGCGCAGGATCTGGTTGCCACAGGGCGTGTGTGCGACCTCCGCATGGAACTGAACGCCGAAGACGGGTTTACTCCGGTGCCGCACGGCCGCGTAGGGGCAGTTCTCGGTCCTGGCGAGCGAATCAAACTCCGATGACACGTGTGTCACTACGTCTGCGTGGCTCATCCAGACCGTCGTCTGCTCGGGAACGTGCTGCAAGAGCGTGTTCCGGGAGATGACGGTGAGTTGCGTGCGCCCGTATTCCCGCGACGGCGTGCTTTGCACTTTCCCGCCCAGCAACTCGCACGCGAGCTGCATGCCGTAACAAATGCCCAGAACGGGCAGACCCAGATTCAATAGCTCCGGGCGGCAGCGCGGGGCATTTTCACCGTACACGCTGGCCGGTCCGCCGGAGAAAATCAGACCGATTACGTTCTGATTGCGAAGCGTGGCGGCCTCCACGTCGGGTTTCACGATGAGGCTATGCACGTGGTTCTCGCGAACGCGACGGGCGATCAACTGAACGTACTGGCCTCCGAAATCGAGAATCGCGATGGTCTGAGGGCGATGGGTCACGGCAGTGCTACTCTTAGAATTCCAGCTTCAGGAGGACAAAAACCGGTTCGAGGCCCCATCGCAGACCGAAATACCACACCGCCAGCCCGGCCGCAACCAAAACCGGCGCTCCCACGGTGACGAAGGCAAGGACACTGGATCGAGTTCGGCCCGGGGCGGTTGAACCGAGCCGAACGAGCCAAAACCACCACAAAACCGCGCCAAGCCCCGCCACCACCGCCGCGGACAAAACAAACCCTTGCTCCGGCGGGTACCAGCTCCAGCGCGACATCGAGCCGATGAACGAAATCGGGCGTAACGCCATGACCAACGCGGCCACGGTTAGGGGCAGGCACCAGGCCGTACTGTAGTGCATGGCCGCAGTCATCCGGTTTTCAGCGCGGTATGGCGGGCGATGTGCCGCGGCCACGCCTCGAGTCAGAAGCGCGCTCAACGTAAAGAGAACCAGCATAGCCGCAAGCACCCCGGCAACGCCGCCGATGACCGCCTGAACCCAGTTCCACCACAAATCCACGGACATCTCCGGTGGATTGTCCACCGGCAACGGGCGCGGCGCCGCGGCCGCGTGCAACCAATAGAATCCTCGCGGCGACGTCTGCCCGGAGAGTTCGATCTGAGCCGAGGCTGTGACCCAGCGCCATCCGACCTGCGTGACCTGAAAAACTCCCAAGCCCAGCGACAGAAGCAGAAGATTGTTTCGGGCGAATCGTCGCGAAGCGGCCGAGGCCCGCATGAGTGCCAGGTGCTTGAGCCGCTCGGTGCCGGCGAACCAGACCCATTCGCACATTTCGCGCCAGCCGGCCCGGCCGTGCTCGAATGCGGTGGCAAAGGGTGTCACATCACCGCCGGTGGCTCCGTGACGCCCAAACTGAAACTCGCAAAGCGGGCACCGCGCCACGTCGGCCGCTTGCAGCCGATGCCCGCAGGCTGGGCATCTTCGGCCGCGGCCTTTCTTGGTCAAAGCATGCAGGCTCAACTGCGGTGCCGTCATCCGTCCGGAATTGTAACGGCCCCGCCAACGCTCCGCGACCCGTTGACAAAAAGGCCCCGACGCGTAGAATAGCGGCAGTTCGGGTTTTCAACTACTTGAACCGGAGGATGATGGCATGTTTGCAGAGAACACTTTCTGTCCGTTTCATCGGACGGTGG
>Ga0187892_10010740_pt1 | contig 11490 bp, 8 predicted proteins | sample MA1701073metaG_FD_139345 | JGI IMG/M metagenome (GOLD analysis project Ga0187892, IMG submission 139345) | Bio-ooze microbial communities from a basaltic lava cave in the Kipuka Kanohina Cave System on the Island of Hawaii, USA - MA170107-3 metaG ... | reverse complement strand
GAGGCGAGGGCGCTGACGAGCGGCGTCGCGTGGGACATGCAGCCGCGCTACTCGCCCGACGGCTCGCGCATCGCGTTCACGAGCGACCGCGCGGGCGGCGACAACGTCTGGGTGATGGCGCGCGACGGATCGGATCCGAAGCCCGTCTCGAAGGAGACGTTCCGGCTCTTGAACAGCCCCGCGTTCTCGCCCGACGGCGAGTTCATCGCGGCTCGGAAGCACTTCACCTCGACGCGATCCCTCGGCGCCGGGGAGATCTGGCTCTACCACCGCTCGGGCGGCGAGGGCCTCCCGATGACGACGAAGCCCAACGATCAAAAGGACGTGGGCGAGCCCGCGTTCTCGCCGGACGGCCGTCACGTGTACTACAGCCAGGACGTCACCCCGGGGCCGACGTTCGACTACAACAAGGACCCGAACGGGATCATCTACGCGATCTTCCGCCTCGACCGTGAGACGGGCGAGACGCGGCGCCTCGTCTCGCGCCCGGGCGGCGCGGTCCGCCCGACGCCCTCGCCGGACGGAAAGCTCCTCGCCTACGTGCGGCGCGTGCGACTCGAGACCGTCCTCGTGATCCGCGACCTCGAGAGCGGCGCCGACCGCGAGATTGACCGCGGCCTCGACCGCGACATGCAGGAGACGTGGGCGATCCACGGCGTCTACCCCTCGTTCGCATTCACGCCCGACTCGAAGTCGATCGTGATCTGGGCGGGCGGCAAGATCCGGCGCATCGACGTCGCGACCGGAGAGTCGGCCGTGATCCCGTTCCGAGTGAAATCGACGCGGCGCGTCACCGACGCGCTCCGGTATCCGCAACCCGTCTCGCCCGAGACGTTCCGCGTCAGGATGCTCCGATCGGTCGAGGTCGCTCCCGACGGATCGGCGGTCGCCTATCAGGCGCTGGGGAAGATCTACGTCCGGCCGCTCCCCGACGGCGCGCCCAAGCGGCTCACGGCGCAGAGCGAGCACTTCGAGTTCTTTCCGTCGTTCTCGCGCGACGGGAAGTCGATCGTCTACGCCACGTGGGACGACGAGGCGCTGGGCTCCGTGCGGGTCGCCCCCGCTTCCGGCGGCGAGGGGCGCGTCGTCACGCCGAAGCCCGGCCACTTCGTCGAGCCCGCTGTCTCGCCCGACAGCCGATTCGTCGTCTACCGCCGCGTCACGGCCGGAGACCTCTTCTCGCCGCTCTGGTCTGCCGAGACGGGCGTCTTCAAGGTCCCGTTCGAGGGGGGCGCGGAGACGCTCGTCGTGCGCTCGGGCCGCCGGCCGCACTTCGGCGCCGACGCCGAGCGCGTCTACCTCCTCGACTCCGAGGCCGAAAAGCGCGTCTTGAAGAGCGTCAAGCCGGACGGCGCCGACGAGCGCACGCATCTCAAGAGCGAGAACGCGGTCGATTTCCGCGTCTCGCCCGACGGCAAGTGGGTCGCGTTCCAGGAGCGCTTCAACGCCTACGTCACGCCGTTCGTCCCGACCGGGCGTCCGGTGGACCTCGGCCCGAAGGCGCAGTCGATCCCCGTGAGGAAGGTCTCCCGCGACGCGGGGACGAACCTCTCGTGGTCGGGCGACTCGAAGAAGATCCACTGGTCGCTCGGGCCCGAACTTTTCACCCGCGGGCTCGAGGAGGCGTTCGCGTTCCTGCCGGGCGCGCCCGATCCTCTTCCCGACGCGCCGGAAACGGGAGTCGACGTCTCCTTCGACCAGGCGACCGACGCGCCGCAGGGGACGATCGCGCTCGTGGGCCCCCGCATCGTGACGCTCCGCGGCGACGAGGTCATCGAGGACGGGACGATCATCGTCCAGAAGAACCGCATCGCGGTCGTCGACCGGCGCGCCGCCGTCGCGATCCCCGCGGGCGCGCACGTGATCGACGTGACGGGAAAGACGATCATCCCGGGCCTCGTCGACGTCCACGCGCACGGGCCGCAGGGCGGCAGCGGCTTGACGCCCGAGCGGAACTGGCTCCACGACGCCACGCTCGCGTTCGGCGTCACGACCGTCCACGACCCGTCGAACGACACCGAGGCGATCTTCGCCGCGTCGGAGCTCGCGAGGGCGGGCCTCGTCACCGCGCCGCGGATCTTCTCGACCGGGACGATCCTCTACGGCGCCGCGGGCGACTTCAAGGCGGAGATCGAAAGCCTCGACGACGCTCGCGCGCATCTCCGCCGCATGAAGGCGGTCGGCGCGTTCACGGTGAAGAGCTACAACCAGCCGCGCCGCGACCAGCGCCAGCAGGTGATCGCCGCCGCGCGCGAGCTTTCGATGATGGTCGTGCCGGAGGGCGGCTCGCTCTTCCAGCACAACATGACGATGGTCGCCGACGGCCACACGGGCGTCGAGCACTCGATCCCGGTCGCCGCGGTGTACGCGGACGTCCTCCAGTTCTGGCCGAAGACCGGCACGTGGTACACGCCGACGCTCGTCGTCGGCTACGGCGGGATCTGGGGCGAGAACTACTGGTACCAGCACACGAACGTCTGGGAGAACGAGCGGCTCATGACGTTCGTCCCGCGCGAGGAGGTCGATCCCCGCGCCCGCCGCCGGATGCTCGTCCCGGAGAACGACTTCAACCACGTGCGGAACGCGGCCATCTGCAAGCGCTTCGTCGACGCAGGCGGCCACGTCATGATCGGCGCCCACGGCCAGCGCGAGGGGCTCGCCGCGCACTGGGAGATCTGGATGCTCGCACAGGGCGGGCTCACGCCCCTTCAGGCCCTCCGTGCGGCGACGCTCGACGGGGCCGCGTACATCGGGCTCGACGGCGACCTGGGCTCGATCGAGCCGGGGAAGCTCGCCGACCTCGCGGTGCTGGAGAAGAACCCGCTCGAGGACGTCCGCAACACGGAGTCGGTCCTCTACGTGATGGTGAACGGACGCATCTTCGACACCCGGACGATGGACCAGATCGGCAACCACCCCGCGACCCGGCCCCGGCCGTGGTTCGCGAAGTGAGAGAGGAGAAGCCGTGACCGTGATCGCCCTCGCGCTCGCCGCTTTTTTTTCCATCGCTCTCCCGCCCCCCGAGGGCGGAAGCGCCCCGCCCGAGCTGGGGCTCGTCCGGTTCGAGCGCGATCTCGACGCCGGCCTCGCCGCGGCCGAGTCGACGGGAAAGCCCGTCTTCCTCCTCTTCCAGGAGATCCCCGGCTGCTCGACGTGCGTCTCGTTCGGCGAGGACGTCCTCTCGCACCCGCTCCTCGTCGACGCGATCGAGGCCGAGTTCGTGCCGGTCGCGATCCACAACAACAAGCCGGGGAAGGACGCCGACGCGCTCGCGCGGTACTCGGAGCCGTCGTGGAACAACCCGGTCGTCCGGTTCGTGGACTCGGCCGGGAAGGACCTCCTCCCGCGGAAGGACGGCGTCACCTCGGCCGCGGCGATCGCCGAGAGAGCGGTCCGCGCGCTCGAGGCGGCGCGCCGCCCCGTGCCCCGCTACCTCCGGCTCCTCCTCGCCGAGACGGCTCCGAAGGGCCGCGCGACCGCGGCGTTCGCGATGCACTGCTTTTGGGAAGGCGAGGCGCGCCTCGGCGCGATCGACGGCGTCCTCGCGACGCGGGCGGGGTTCCTCGACGGGCAGGAGGTGGTCGAGGTCGTGTTCGACCCCGGAGTCGTCGCCTTCGATCGGCTCGCCGCCGAGGCGAAGCGGCTCGAGTGCGCCGCCGCGGTCTACGCCCCCGACGAAGCGGCCCGCTCGGCCGCCGGCGCCGGAGCGAAGGTCTTGAAAGACGCGGTCCGGGAGGCCCCTCGCGCCGACCAGAAGCACGCTCTCTCGCTCTCGCCGCTCCGGCTCGTGCCGATGACGGAGTCGCAGGCCGCCCGCGTCAACGCCGCCGTCGCGCGGGGCGAGGATCCGGCCGACCTCCTCTCGCCGAGCCAAGCCGCCCTCGCGAAGCGGATCGCCGCGGGAGACGCCGCGCGGCTCGAGGGCCTTCTCCCTCCGGCCGATCTTCGCGCCTGGCGGGCGTACTTTGCGGACGCCGCGGCGCGCCTCGGTGGTCAGTAGGCGCTGAGCTTCACCGACGCGCGGAGCCCCTGGTTCGGCCGCCCGCGGAGCGGGCCGTCGTCCGTGAGCTCGATCTTCACGGGCTGATAGGACTTGGGCGGCCTGTCGAACTCGCCGAAGTGCGGCGGCTTCTCGCGCACGGCCGGGAGGATCTGGATCACGCGCCCCTCGAGAGGCTTCCCCCGGAAGCCCTGGACGCGGACCTCGGCCGGCTGGCCGACGGCGATGCGCCCCACGTCCGAGAGGTCGACGTACGCCTCGATCCAGCGCGGCCCGTCGTCGACGAGCGTGAGGATGACGTCGTGCTCGTCCACGGCCGCGCCGGCCCGCATCGGATACCAGGCGACGTAGCCGTCGCGCGGCGAGACGATCCGCGTGAGGTCGAGCCGCACCTCCGCGAGATCGCGCTCGGCCTCGCGCGCCTCGAGCGTCGCCCTCGAGACGTCGGCGTCCTTCTGCCTCGCGTCCACCTCGGCGGGCGAGGCGATCCCTCGCCGGAGGAGCTCTCGGAAGCGCGCGAGGTCGGCCTCTGCCTTGACGAGCGTCGCGCGCGCCGCCGCGACGTTCATCTCCGCGGCGCGGACCACCGCGGCCTGCTCGCGGTCCTCGAGGCGGACGACGACCGTGCCGGCCTTGACGTAAGCCCCCTCCTCGACGCACGTCTCCGCGATCTTCCCCCTAAACGGCGGGCCGAGATCGTACGTGCGGCCGACCACGTGCGCCGAGGCGATCACGTAGAGGCGCCCCTCGACGAGGAACCACGCGGGCACGGCGGCGGCGATCGCGACGGCCGCGACGAACGGCGTCACGCGGAGTCGCCGGCGCCGCGGCGCCCGCTCTGGCGCGCCCTCCTCGCCCGGGGCGGAGCCGCCCGCCACGGCCGCGTGATAGTCCGTGATCGGCCGCTCCTCGATCCTGCGGAGCCTCATTCGCTCGCTCCGGGCGCCGCCGGGCCCGCGCTCACCATCGCGGGATCTCCCGCCACACGGTGAGCGGCACGTACGGATCGGGCCGGTCGAGCTTCAAGATCTCGGTCAGGTAGGCGACGGCGCGGTTGTACTTGAGGTAGACGTGGTAGGGCTTGAGGAACGGGAAGTACTTGAGGAGCGACATGTCCTCGCGCCGGTGAAGCGACAGGACGCAGGCGAAGAAGAGCGAGAGGAAGTTCGCAAGACCGTAGAACGACAGGACGAAGAGGAGGACCATCGGAGCGATCGAGTCCCAGTTGAGCGCGAGGTACGCGAGATACGCGATCGTCGTCGCGAGGAGGACCACCTTGTAGAGGAACCCGATCGTGTACGAGCCGAACGTGAAGAGGTCGAAGAGGCCGAGCCGGAAGACGTTCCCGTGCTTCCGGAGCCGCCGGATGTAGTTCCGGTTCCAGCGGATCCGCTGCCGGAAGAGCTTCGAGAACGTGCGCGGCACCTTCGTCAGCGCGACGGCCCGCGGCTCGAAGACGGCGTCGAAGCCGAGCTTCCGCACGCGGAGCGTGACGTCGGAGTCCTCGCCCGGCCCCACGTCCCAGCCGCCGACGTCGCGGATGAGCTCCCTCCTAAACGCGCTGAAGGCGCCCGAGCAGATCGCGAGGAAGCCGATCATCGAGAGCCACTGGCGGCCGATCGTGATGCCCTGCAGGTACTCGCACGCCTGGAGCCGCGTGCAGAACGAGTCGTCGCGGTTCAGCACGCGGAGGTCGCCGCTCACTGCGCCGACTCGCGGGTTTCCGAACGGCCTCACGATCTCCCGGATCGCGGTCCTCTCGAACGTCGTGTCGGCGTCGGTCACGACGAGGATCTCGCCGCGCGCGACCGTGAGCGCGCGGTTCAGCGCGGACGACTTGCCCCCGCGCGGGTACTGCCGCATGACGCGGACCCGCGGCTCCCGCGCGGCGACCCGCTTCATGACGGCGTGGGTGCCGTCGTCGGAGCCGTCGTCGACGCAGATGATCTCCATGTTCGGGTAGTCGTTCGCGAGGAGGGAGTCGAGCGTCGCCTCGGCCGTCGCCGCCTCGTCGTGGGCGGGAACGACGACGGTGACGAGGGGCGGGTCGAGCGCGAGCCGCCGCTCGAAGTCGAGAAAGACGCGCCGCGGGAAGAGGGAGCGGACCCAGACCGCGACGTCGGAGAGCGTGTACCAGGGAGCGTCGACGAAGAAGCACGGCCAGAACGTGAGGAGGAGCTCGACCGGAGACAGTCCGCTCAATTCGAACCACGCGTAGCGGAGCCAGTCGAGGACGCGATCGGCGAATGACACGGCGGGCCGCCTCCTGGGTCGCCGAGCGTGAGCGTGGGTCCGGCCGAGCGGGCCGACATCCCCTCTGCGGCGCGCTCGCCGCGCCGGATCTCCCGCTTATCGACGTGCGGAGGGTCCGCGCTCAAGGGCGGGGCCGGCGCTCCCCACGGCGGCGAAGCATCGAAATCGCGGCGGCGTCAGGGCTTGCAGTTTCGGCACGGCGAGAGCCCCGCGTCGAGCGCGGCGTCGCGGGCCGTGTAGCGGACCGGGTCCCGGATCGAGGCGACCGCCGGACACCCGGGCCTGTGGAACCTCCCCGAGCGGCTCGCGACGACGTCCCCCTCGGCGACCGGCTCGGCGCTCCAGATCCCCCTCCGCTCGCGCCGCGCGGTGTCCTGCGCCGCCCGGAGGCGCGCGGCGTGCTTCACGTTCGGCGGCACCTCGTAGCACGACGCGAGCCCCTCGCGCACGAGCGTCTCGTTCACGAGACGGTCCTTTCCGGAGTGGACGTAGGCGAGGAGTCGGCCGTAGCGGTCGCGCGCTTCCCGGTCGAGCTCGATCACGACCTCGCGCCCGAGGACGAGACTTCTGGTCCGCGACGACGCTTCGTCGTGGAACGGCTCGCCGCGCTCGGGACAGTCGACGCCGATGAGCCGAACGTCCTCGCCCGACGCGAGACGGAGGGAGTCTCCGTCGATGACGCGCTCCACGCGGGCGGTCCGCTCGCCGGCGGCGCCGGCGGCCGGCGCGCCCTGGCGCGGGCCCGTTTGCGCCGGGAAGAGAAATGGGAGCGCGGCGACCGCGGCGAGAACGGCGACGGCCGCCCACGTCGGAAGTCGCGCCCTCCCCGGCCTCGCCACCGCCCTCTAGCCCGCGGTCGGCGAGCCGTCGTCGACGTTGCCCCGCGGCGGACGCTCGGAGTCCGCGTCGAAGGGGGTCCCGCGCCGATGCGGGAAGAGCCCGCGCTGGATGTCCTTCAATCGGCGCGACCTCGGATCGACTCGGGCCCGGAAGATCTCCGGGAACGCCCGGGCGAGGAACGAGTGGATCCCGAGGAGGCCCACGAGCGCGAACGGGATCGCCGCTCGGACGAAGAGCGCCCCGAAGTCCTTCTCCTCGGAGAAGAAGAACTCGACGAGCGAGACGACGAGCGGGATCACGACCGCGCCGAACCCGATCGCGATGGCGAGCGCGGCCCGGCGGCGTCCGAAGAGGCGGGGGCGCCTCCGGATCTGGTCGACGCCGTGCCAGGCGACGAGCACGGCGATGACGCCGAGGAGCGGCACGAAGAAGTCGCCCACGCGAACGACGCGCCGCAGGATGGCGTACGCGCCCGTGGGATCGTCGGCCGGTCTCGACCGTCCGAGCGCGATCGACGCCGCGAGGATGGCGGCCGCCGCGAGGCTCAGGAGAAACGCGTAGTTGGCGCTCGGCGAGTAGCGTCGCCGGCGCGGCGCTCGGCCGCCGGTCCCGGGCGCGGGCGCGGGCCGTTCGTCGAGTCCGGTCACGTTCGGCTCCATCGGCTTCGCTCTCACTCTAGCACTCGGGCGCGCGGGGGCGCCCGGCGATTCATAATGGTCGTCCACCCACCCATGCAACGAGCGATCCTCGGTTTCGTTCCCGCGTTTCTCGCGGCCGCCGCCCTCGCCTCCCCCGCGCGTCCGGCGGAGGTGCGGGTCGCCGCCGCCGCGACGGACCTCGCCCTCGGCGCCGACGAGCTGCCGCGCGGATGCTCGATTCCAGACGAGCCGCGACGCGACGCGAGCGTCGACCGGCTCGCCGACGAGATCCGCTCGGCCGCGCGCGCGCCGCTCCGCGTCGATCTCGCGATCCAGGACATCCTCACGCCGTCGGGACCCGCGAGCGTCATCTCGCTCGCGGTCCTCGAGGGAGACCCGCGGGCGGTCCTCGCCGCGGTGCAGGGCGCGCTCGCCGGCCGCCACGACGCGCGGCGGTTCGGCAACGCCGTCCTCGTCCTCGCCTCGGCGGAGCGTTCGGCCCGGACGCCGCTCCTCGGCGCCTGTTTCTCCCGCTTCACGAAGCTTGCCCGCGCGCGCGCCGAAGAGCGCGTCCGCGCCGGCGATCCGCGCGGCGCGATCGACTGCCTCTCGACGATCCTCGAGCTTTCGCCGGACGACCCGCGCGCGCGCGTGCGCTCCGGCGAGATCCTCGCGGGGAACGGCCCCGGGGACGCCGCACTCGCCCGCGAGCACTTCGAGCGCGCCGTCGCCGCGCTCGAAAAGTCGAAGCCCGCCGCCCGGCCGGAGGGCCTCCTCCTCGACGCGCGGCTCGGCCTCTCCCGGCTCGAGCGATCGCGCGGCGAATTCTCCGCCGCGGAGGCCGCCGCGCGGCGCGCGCTCGACGAGGCGACCGGCGACGCGGAGCAGGCGAGGTCCGGCTACGAGCTCGCGGCGGCCCTCGCCGCGGCGTCCCGAGTCGACGAAGCGCTCGCCGCCCTCGAGGCGGCGCTCGACGCGGCCGCGCGCGCGGGCGGCGAGGCGAACGACCTCGCGCGCCGCGCTCGGTCGGACGAGGCCTTCATGAACTTCGCGGCCGCGCCGCGGTTCAAGGCGCTGATCGAGCGCCACGGCGGCGGGACCGAGCCGCGATAGCGGCTCCGGGCGGGGCCTCGCCGGCGGCGTCCCACTCGGCCCTTTCGACCTGCGGGCCGTCCCGAGCTCCGCGTCCTCGACACTTTCTTCTCCCTCAGCCACCCCGTCCCGAGCGCGAACAGGCTCGCGGGTTCGGGCCGCGCAGGGACCGCCCGAAGAGAGGCCCGTGCGCAGCCGCTCTTCCGGCAAACGACGCCGCCGGGGGCCGAAACCCGGCACGGCCACCGGCCCGCCGGACCACGCCGCTCCGAATCCGGCCCGGAACCCGAACGTTCTTTCTCCCGCCGCGATTACAGACCTCCCGACACGGGTCCCCGTGAGATCTCCGCTTTTCCTGCGGGAAAATGTGGTCGTCGAGCGTCCTGCGGTCGCCGCGGCGAGCGGCGGGGAAGACGTTCCGGCGGGCGGCCGGCGAGAAAGCGGACAGGTTCTGGTCCGCATGCGGCCGCGGAGCCACTCGATTCGCCGGCACCAAACGCAAAGTGTTGGATTCCGCGGCCCTAGCCCCGCGGCGTCCGGAATGTAGCCTTACGCCAGTCAGCCGCAACCGAACGCGAGCATCGCGCGTGCCCGCCACGCCCGAGAGGTGTCATCGGAGGCCGAGGAAAGGAAAAGTCCCAACGTCTTCGCATGCCGAGAAGAAGTTGGGGTCGAAGACTCTCAACTGGCACCTGATCGCCTCTGAGAACGGACCTCAAACGAAGGACTCCCCCCCGTGGAATTCCTCTGGACGTACCGGAACCTCGTCGCCGGACTGCCGCTCGTGTTCGCCGTCGTGTCGCAGCGCTGGGAATGGGACAAGGACTCGGTTCTGTGGCCGATCGCGATCGTCCTCTGCGTCGTCGGGATCGCGGTTCGCTCGTGGGCCGCGTGCTACTGCCGGTACGGCCAGGGCGAAAAGAAGACGCTCGCGGTCACCGGCCCGTACGCGCTCGTCCGGAACCCGCTCTACTGGGGGAACATCCTCGTCCTCGCCGGAGCCATCGTCGCGTCCGAGCTGGCCTGGCTCCTCCTCGTCGCGATGCCGTGGGCGTTCCTCGTGTACGACTCCGCCGTCCGCGTCGAGGAGCATCGCCTCGCGCAGAAATACGGAGAGGAGTTCGAGCGATACAAGCTCGCCGTCGGCCGCTGGTTTCCCCGCCGGTGGCCGAGAGGCTCCGGAGCGCCGATCGTGCCGCGCGGCTCCCTCCTCCGCACCGCGGTCGGCCAGTTCCCGAACATCTTCGTCCTTTTGCCCTTCCTCGCGAAAGAGATCAACATCTTCGACCTCTGGCCGCCCGGCTGACCGCCGGGAGGCGAGAGCGGCCTCGTGTCCGATCGCCCCCCGCCGGTGGCCGCGTGACGACCGTACGACACTCGATCCGCGTTCCGTACGCCTTCGGCGTCGTGCTGGGACAATTCTTCGATCTCGAGCACTTGCCCCACGTCCATCCCCGGACCCTGGGGCGCGCCGTCGTGCGCGCGCTCGGCCATCGCGAGGTCGTGGCCGACCTCTACACGAAGCTCGCGCCCGGCGTCGAGGTTCGATCGCGCTTTCTCCTGACGTTTTCTCCGCCCGACCGGATCGGGATCGAGCTGGCCTCGGGACCCGGCCGGGGCGTCGTCTACGGCGCGCGGCTCTTCGCGGACGGAGCCGAGACCCGCGTCGTCGAGGAGCTCCGCGTCCCCGGATTCCGGGGGCTCGTCGCCTCTTTCTTCCGCGGCCGGATCCGTCGCGCGATGCGCCGCGTCTGGGACGAGGACCTTCGCGTCCGGATGTGCCACGGAGGGTGGCCCGGGCTCGAAGCCGTCGGGATCCATTCCACGACCGCTTCGCCTCCCGCGGGACCGCCGGCGTGAGAGGCGCGGTCAACCGAACATCGCGGCGACCGTCCCTTTCCAGGCCTTGAGCCAGAAGGGCCGGCTCCGGCGCGCCCGGGCGAAATAGAGGCGAGACCTTTTCCGCTCGGCGCGCTCGAGGAGGAGAGCGCCGATCGTGTACTCGAGATTCGCGAGCCGCCACCGCTCGAGCGGCGGCGGGACGCCCGAGCCGAACCGCTCGAGGTTCCGCCGCACGACGCGCTTTCTCAAGATCGCGAGCCGGAGCCGGTCGCCCGACGTCAGGTTCGACGAGTGCCGGCGGACCCGGACGAGGGCCGCGGGATCGCCCACGATCGCGGCCGCGGCGGCCGCGCGAAGGTAGAGGTCGTAGTCCTCGACGAGCGGAAGGCGCTCGTCGAACGCTCCCGCCGCCTCGATCACCTCGCGGCGCGCGACCACCGAAGACGTGAGGAAGTAAGGCCTGAGGAAGAGTTTTCCGTAGCCGTCCGCGAGCCGGTCCTCGGGGCCCTCGGGCCGCGGCGGCGGGACGACGTCGCCGAAGAACGCGTGGCCCGTGTAGGCGAGGCCGGCGTCGGGACGCGCCGCGAGAAGCTCGAGCTGTCGCGCGAGCTTCCCCGGCTCAAAGACGTCGTCGGAGTCGAGGAACGCGAGGAGAGGCGATCGAGCCGCCCGGATCGCGACGTTCCGCGCCGCCCCCGGACCGCGGCCCGGCCCCTCGAGGAGCCTCACGCGCTCGTCCAAGATCGCGCCGACGGCCGCGGCCGTCCCGTCCGCGGACCGGTCGTCGACGACGATCACCTCGACCCGGCACCCCTCCTGTCCGAG
>Ga0187892_10010739_pt1 | contig 11492 bp, 7 predicted proteins | sample MA1701073metaG_FD_139345 | JGI IMG/M metagenome (GOLD analysis project Ga0187892, IMG submission 139345) | Bio-ooze microbial communities from a basaltic lava cave in the Kipuka Kanohina Cave System on the Island of Hawaii, USA - MA170107-3 metaG ... | reverse complement strand
TCTTCGGCCTCGCGCCCGCACAGCTCGCCAGGGCGCGCTTCCCGCTCGGCGAGCTGGACAAGGGCGAGGTGCGCGCGCACGCGCGCCGGCTGGGCCTCGCCACCGCCGAGAAGCCCGAGAGCCAGGAGCTCTGCTTCGTGCCGGACGGCGACACGGCGGAGGCCGTCGAGCGCCTGCGGCCCGGGCGCGCGCCCGGGCCGGGCGACGTGGTGGACGCGTCCGGCGCGCGGCTCGGGAGCCACGCCGGGATCCACCGCTTCACGGTGGGCCAAAGGCGCGGGATCGGCGTCGCCGGGCGCGAGCCGCTCTACGTGACGGCGCTCGACGCGGCGCGGAATCGCGTGGTGGTGGGCGGCGCGAACGCTCTCGCTGCAGAGAGCGCCCGGCTCGAGGGCGTGTCGTGGATCGCGGGGTGCGCACCGGACGCGCCGCTCGAGGCGCGTGTCCGTATCCGCCATCGCCACGAGGGCGCGCCCGCCAGAGTGGAGCCGACGCTGGGCGGCGGGGCGCGCGTCGCCTTCCACGAGCCGGTACGCGCGCTCGCGCCCGGCCAGGCGGCGGTCTTCTACGCGGGCGACCGCGTGCTCGGAGGGGGGTGGATCGCGGGACCCGCCGGGTGACGGACCAGCCGCCGGACAGGGAGCTCGAGGAGAAGCTCGAGTACCGCTTCGAGGACCCGAAGCTCCTCGCGACCGCGCTCACGCATGCGTCCGCCGCGTTCGAGCGCGACGGCACGCGTGGCAACGAGCGCCTCGAGTTCCTGGGCGACGCCGTGCTCGGCCTCGTCGTGGCGGAGCTGCTCTACGCTCGACATCCGGATTGGCGCGAGGGGGAGCTCACGCGCGCGCGCGCTGCGCTCGTGAACGGGCGCGTGCTCGCGGACCAGGCATCGGCGCTCGGGCTTCCCGCGTACCTGGTGCTGGGGCGCACGGAGCGCAAGTCGCAGGGCCACCGGAAGACGCGCGTGCTCGCGAACCTCTTCGAGGCGGTGATCGGCGCGCTCTACCTGGACGGAGGCTTCGGGCCCGTGCGCGCACTCGTCGAGCGCTGCTTCGGCGAAACGCTGGCAGGCGAGGCGATGCTGCAGCGTGACCCGAAGACGCGCTTCCAGGAGCTCGCGCACGCCTCCCTCCAGGTGACGCCGCGCTACGAGCTGCTCCGGGACAGCGGCGTCGAGAACGCCGAGGACCGCTTCACCGTCCTGGTGCGGATCGGCGACGAGCCGTGGGGCGAGGGGAGCGGGCGCACGAAGCAGGCCGCCGAGCGGGCCGCCGCCGCGGCCGCCCTGCCGCGCCTCGAGCGCGAAGCCGGTGACTGAGCACCGCGCCGGCGTGGTCGCCCTGCTGGGGCGGCCGAACGTCGGGAAGTCCACCTTGCTGAACCGCCTGCTCGGCCAGAAGCTCGCGATCGTGACGGCGAAGCCGCAGACGACGCGGAGCCGGATCCTCGGCATCTCGACCCTGCCGGACGCGCAGATCCTGTGGCTCGACACGCCCGGCCTGCACGCCGGGAGCCGGCCCCTGAACCGCGTGCTGAACGCGCTCGCCGAGAGCGCGGCCGAGGACTGCGACCTGGCCCTGCTGCTCGTCGATCCCGCCCGCGGGCTCGACCCCGAGCTCGAGGGGCTCCGCGCGCGGCTCGCGGTGCGCGGCGCCTATGTGCGGGTCGTCGCGACGAAGGCAGACCTGCCGGCGCCGCCCGAGTCCTGCGCCGCCGATTTCCACGTCTCCGCCCGGACGGGCGAGGGCATCGAGCCGCTCCTCGCCGCGGTGGTCGAGCTGCTGCCGGTCGCGCCGCGCTACTACGACGACCCCGATCAGCTCACCGATCGCCCGCTCCGGTGGCTCGCGGCGGAGTGCGTGCGGGAGGCCGTGTTCGAGGAGCTCGAGCAGGAGCTGCCCTACGCCACCGCGGTGGAGGTCGAGAGCTTCGACGAGTCGCGGCCCGAGCGCGTGCACATCCGTGCGCAACTGCTCGTCGAACGTCCCTCGCAGAAGCGGATCGTAGTCGGCACCGGCGGCGAACAGGTGAAGCGCATCGGCATCCGCGCGCGCGAAGCGCTCGAAGCGCTGCTCGCGTCGCGCGTGCACCTCGAGCTCTGGGTAAAGGTCGAGCCGGACTGGCCGAAGCGGAAGCGGCGGCTCGAAGCGCTCGGCTATCGGTGACTCGAGGTCAGCGGCGTTTTCGTTTGACTAGCGAGCCTCGCGTGCGTTAGCGTCGGCCCGTTTATCTGCAGGGCGACGCGCATCGCCCGAGGACGCGCCCCCGAGATGCCCCCGAGCGCCGCCGAGATCCGACGCCTCGCCACGAGCCGGCCGCTCGAGCACGTCGTGGTGCTGGGGGCGAACGGCACGATGGGGTACGGCAGCGCCGCGCTCTTCACGCAGGCGGTGCCGCGCGTGACGCTGCTCGCGCGGACCCGCGACAAGGCCGCGGAGGGCCTCGCGGCCGCCATCAAGCAGGTGCGCTCGCCGACCGTCGCGAACCGGGCCGAGGTCGGAAGCTACGAGGAGCTCGACGCCAAGCTGGCGAGCGCGGACCTCGTGTTCGAGGCGCTCACCGAGGACTTCGCGCTCAAGAAGCAGATGTTCGACCGCGTCGAGAAGGCGCGGCGCGCCGACGCGATCGTGGCGACCGTGACCTCGGGCCTCTCGATCAACGCGCTCGCCGAGGAGCGGAGCGCCGCGTTCCGCAAACACTTCCTCGGCCTCCACCTCTTCAATCCGCCGAACGTGATCGTCGGGACCGAGCTGATCCCCGGGCGGGACACCGATCCGGTGCTCCTTGACTTCGTCGAGGCCTTCGCGCGCGTGAGGCTCGGGCGCGAGATCGTGCGTACGCACGACACGCCGGCGTTCGCGGGCAACCGCGTCGGGTTCAAGGTGCTGAACGAGGTCGCGCAGCTCGCGGAGCGCATCGGGCCCGTGCTCGCGGACAAGCTGGTGGGCCCCTACACCGGGCGCGCCATGACACCACTCGCGACGATCGACCTGGTGGGCTGGGACATCCACCGCGCGATCGTGGACAACGTCTACGAGAACACGAAGGACGAGGCGCGCGCGACCCTCGAGCTCCCCGGCTACATGGCGAAGGGGATGGCGCGCGGCGTCCTCGGGAACAAGTCGGGCGGGGGCTTCTTCAAGCGCGACGGCAAGACGCAGCTGGCGCTCGATCCCGCGACGGGCGACTACCGGCCCGTCGCCGAGCTGCGGCTGCCGAAGCTCGACTACATCGGCCGCGTCGCCGCCCTCCATGCGGTCGGGCGCTACGCCGAGGGCTACCAGGCCTTCCTCGCCGCCGATGGGGAGGAGGCGGCGCTCGCGCGCCGCGTGATCGCGGGCTACGTGAGCTACGCCTTCCATCGGGTGGGCGAGGTGACCGACACGATCACCGGCATCGACCTGATCATGGCGAGCGGCTTCAACTGGGCGCCGCCGAGCGCGCTGGTCGATCTCGTCGGCGCGCCCCGGATGGTCGAGATGATCGAGCGGGCGGGGCTCGCGGTGCCGCCGCTCCTCGCCGACGCCGCGCGGAGCGGGAAGCCGGCCCGGTTCTTCCGCCACCCACAGCTCAACGTCGGGAAGTTCTTCGTCGCGAACTAGGCGCCCACGGAGGAGGAAGCATGGCAGCGCGATCCGAGGTCTACGTCCTGGGCGGCCATCAGACGGACTTCGCGAGGAACTGGACCAAGGAGAACAAGCACTTCTCCGCGCTGATGCGCGAGGGCGTGCTCGGTGCGCTCGAGCGCTGCGAGCTAGCGCCCGAAGAGGTGCAGAGCGCGCACGTCGGGAACTTCGCGGCCGAGCTCTACTGCATGCAGGGGCATCTCGGCGCGTTCTTCACCGAGGTGGATCCGAAGTTCAGCGGGCTTCCCACCTCGAGGCACGAGGCCGCCTGCGCCTCGGGCTCGATTGCGCTCCTCGCCGCCTCCGCCGAGATCGAGGCCGGCCGCTACGACCTCCAGGCGGTCGTCGGCATCGAGCAGATGAAGACGGTCTCGGCGGCAGAGGGCGGGAGCTTCCTCGGCACGGCCGCCTGGTACGACCAGGAGGCGAAGGGCGTCGAGTTCCCGTTCCCGAAGCTCTTCGGGAGGCTCGGCGACGAGTACGACCGCCGCTACGGCCTCAAGGACGAGCACCTCGCCGAGATCAGCCGCATCAACTACGACAACGCGAAGCTGAACCCGAACGCGCAGACCCGCACCTGGTACATGAACAAGCAGCACGCGCTCTGCCGCACCGAGGACAACGCGGCCGTGGGCGGCCGCATCCGCATCTCCGACTGCTCGCAGGTGACCGACGGTGCGGTGTGCGTGTTCCTCGCGTCGCGCGCCTACGCGGAGAAGTGGGCGAAGGGGCGAGGGATCGACCTCGCGAAGATCCCGCGCATCAAGGGCTGGGGCCACAACACGGCGCGGCTCCGTTTCGACGACAAGATCGCGGAGAGCCGCGGCGACCGCTTCGTGCTGCCGCACGTTCGCGCCACGATCACGAGCGCCTGGAAGCGCGCCGGCATCCCCGACGTGAACGGCGTCGACGGGATCGAGACGCACGACTGCTTCACGACGTCGGAGTACATGGCGATCGACCACTTCGGGATCACGGAGCCGGGCGAGAGCTGGAAGGCGGTCGAGGCGGGCTGGCTCGAGATCGACGGCAAGCACCCGATCAACCCGAGCGGCGGCCTGATCGGCGCCGGGCACCCGGTGGGTGCCACGGGCGTTCGCCAGCTCCTCGACGCCGCCCTTCAGGTCACGGGGCAGGCGGGCGAGTACCAGGTCGAGGGCGCGAAGAACTTCCAGACCCTGAACATCGGCGGCAGTGGCACCACGAGCGTGAGCTTCGTGCTCGGGGTCTGAGGGGAGGCGCCGCCGCCCCCCCCACGCGCTCCGGAGCCCCTCCGGCGCGGCCCTCCCAGGTTGCCGAGCCCGCCGAGCGGCGCTAGTTTGCCAGCTCACGTCAACTGGCGAAACGACTCCACCATGCCCGAAGCCCTCTCCCTCAGCATCCGCGAGGTCTGCGCGCGGAGCGGCCTCTCCGCGCGGACCGTCCGGTACTACGAGGAGCTCGGCCTCCTGCCGGGGGTGCGGCGGCGGAGCGCGGGGCGCCGGATCTACGGCGGCGACGAGCTCGAGCGGCTCGGCTTCATCACGCGCCTCAAGGTGCTCGGCCTCTCGCTGGAGGAGATCCGCGAGCTGAACGCCGTGCACGCGATCGCGGGCTCGACCCGCGCGATGCTCGCGCGTCTCGACGAGCTCCTCGCCCGCCACCTCGCCGACCTCGACGGGCGCATCGCGGAGCTCTCCTCGCTCCGCGACCAGATCGGGAAGTACCGCAACCACGTGGCCGAGCGGGTCGACGCGCTCGGAACGAGGTCGAGCTGATGAGCAAGCTAGGCAAGGAAGGATCAACCGATCACTTCGCCAGCGCGCAGCGAGCCGCAGGCGAGCGAAGCATCAGCTTGCGCGTTCGCGTCGTCACGGCCGCCTCGCTCTTCGACGGCCACGACGCGGCCATCAACATCATGCGGCGGCTCCTCCAGGCGCAGGGCGCCGAGGTGATCCACCTCGGCCACGACCGCTCCGTCGAGGAGATCGTGGAGGCGGCGATCCAGGAGGACGCGCACGCGGTGGCCGTCTCCTCCTACCAGGGCGGCCACCTCGAGTTCTTCGCCTACCTGCTCGATCAACTCGCCGCACGCGGCGCCGGACACATCCGTGTGTACGGCGGCGGCGGCGGCACGATCGTGCCCGAGGAGATCGCCGCGCTCGAGGCGCGCGGCGTGGCCCGCATCTTCAGCCCCGACGACGGCCGGCGGCTCGGGCTCGACGGCATGATCGGCCAGATCCTCGCGGAGTGCCGGGCCGCGGCGCGCCGCCCCGACCCGGCCGAGCTCGTCCGGAAGCTCGCGGCCGACGACGCCGGAGGCGTCGCCGCGCTCGTCAGCTTCCTCGAGGCCGCCGGGCCCGCCGGCGGCGAGGAGGTGGCGCGCATCCGCAGCGCGCTCGCGGAGAAGGCGAACGGACGCCGCGTCCCGGTGCTCGGCTTCACGGGCACGGGCGGGGCCGGCAAGTCGAGCGTGGTCGACGAGGTCGTCCGGCGCTTCCGGCAGGACCTCCCGGCTCTGCGCTTCGGCATCGTCCTCGTCGATCCCACGCGCCGGCGCTCGGGCGGGGCGCTCCTCGGCGACCGCATCCGCATGAACGCGATCCACGGCCGCGGCGTGTTCGTGCGCTCGCTCGCGACGCGGCAGGCCCACCTCGCGCTCTCGGCCGCCGTGAAGGACGCGCTCCTCGTGCTCCGCGCGGCGGGCTTCGACCTGCTGTTCGTCGAGACGGCCGGCATCGGGCAGAGCGACTCCGAGGTGGTAGACCTCGCGGACGCCTCGGCCTACGTGATGACGCCGGAGTACGGCGCGCCGTCCCAGCTCGAGAAGATCGACATGCTCGAGCTTGCCGAGTTCGTCGTGCTGAACAAGAGCGACCGGCGCGGCGCCGCCGACGCGCTGCGCGACGTGCGCCGCCAGTGGCGGCGCAACCACCCCGCTGGTCCCGCTCGCGACGAGGAGCTCCCGGTCTTCCCGACCGTCGCGAGCCAATGGGACGACCCCGGGCTCGACCGGCTCTACGCGGCCGTCCGGAGCCGCGCCGCGGCGCTCGGGGCGGCGTGCTCGGGCGCGCCCCGCACCGCCGAACGCAGCGTGCCGCCGCCGCCGCTCCTCCCGCCGGGCCGCGAGCGCTACCTGTCCGAGGTGGCCGAGGCCGTGCGCGCGCACCGGCAGCAGAGCGAGGCCGATGCGGCGCGCGCGCGCGAGGCCCAGGCGCTCGAGACGGCGCTCGCGGCGCTGCCCGCGGAGGCGCGCGACGCGCGGGCCGCCCTCGAGGCGGCGCGGGCCGAGCGCCTCGCCGCGCTCGCTCCCGCGCTCCGGGCCGAGCTCGAGGCCTGGCCCGCGACGCGCGAGAGCTACGCCACGGAGCGCCAGACGTACGCCGTCCGCGGCCAGCCGCTCGAGGTCGAGAACCACGTCGAGACGCTCTCCGGCACGCGGCTCCCGCGCGTCTCGCTCCCGAGCGGCGAGGACTCCGGCGCGCTCGCGCGCTTCCTCGGCCAGGAGAACCTCCCGGGCCGCTTCCCGTTCACGGCGGGTGTCTTTCCGTTCAAGCGGAGCGAGGAGGACCCGGCGCGGATGTTCGCGGGCGAGGGGCCGCCCGAGCGCACGAACCAGCGCTTCCACCTGCTCGCCGCCGGCCAGCCGGCAACGCGGCTCTCGACCGCCTTCGACAGCGTGACTCTCTACGGTCGCGATCCGGACGAGCGGCTCGACGTCTGGGGCAAGGTCGGGACCTCGGGCGTCTCGGTCTGCACGGTGGACGACGCGAAGAAGCTCTACTCGGGGTTCGACCTCGCGGACCCGCGCACCTCGGTCTCGATGACGATCAACGGGCCTGCGCCGACCGTGCTCGCGTTCTACCTGAACGCGGCGATCGACCAGGGCGTCGAGAAGTTCCTCCGCGAGCGAGGCGAGCTCGAGGCGGTGAGGCGGCGCTTCGCCGCCGAGGGGTTGCCGGCGTACGCGGGTGCGCTGCCCGCCGGCCACGACGGGCTCGGGCTCGGGCTCCTCGGCATCCCGGGCGACCAGGCCGTCGATGCGGAGGCCTACGCGCGGATCCGCGCCGACGTGCTCTCCCGCGTCCGCGGCACCGTGCAGGCCGACATCCTGAAGGAGGACCAGGCCCAGAACACCTGCATCTTCTCCACGGCCTTCTCGCTCAAGCTGATGGGCGACGTGCAGGCGTGGTTCGTCGCCGAGCGCGTACGGAACTTCTACGCGGTCTCGATCTCCGGCTACCACATCGCCGAGGCCGGCGCGTACCCGATCACCCAGCTCGCCTTCACGCTCGCGAACGGCTTCACGTACGTGGAAGCCTGGCGCGCGCGCGGCATGGCCGTGGACGACTTCGCGCCGAACTTCTCCTTCTTCTTCAGCAACGGGCTCGACGCCGAGTACAGCGTGATCGGTCGCGTGGCGCGCCGCATCTGGGCGATTGCGATGCGCGACCTCTACGGCGCCTCCGAGCGGAGCCAGAAGCTCAAGTACCACGTGCAGACTTCGGGGCGCTCGCTCCACGCGCAGGAGATGGCCTTCAACGACATCCGCACCACACTCCAGGCGCTGACCGCGCTCCAGGACCATTGCAACAGTTTGCACACGAACGCGTACGACGAGGCCGTGACCACGCCCACCGAGGAATCGGTGCGGCGCGCGCTCGCGATCCAGCTCGTGATCCAGAAGGAGCTCGGCATCGCGAAGAGCGAGAATGCGCTCCAGGGCTCGTACGCGATCGAGTGGCTGACCGACCGCGTCGAGGAGGCGGTGCTCGAGGAGTTCGACCGCCTCTCCGCCCGCGGCGGCGTGCTCGGCGCGATGGAGACGCACTACCAGCGCGGCCGCATCCAGGACGAGAGCCTGCGCTACGAGGCGAAGAAGCACTCGGGCGAGCTGCCGATCGTGGGCGTGAACACGTTCGAGGGGCAGGGCGGGGAGGGCGGGCTCCGGCCCGTGGCGCTGATGCGCGCGAGCGAAGCGGAGCGCCGCCAGCAGCTCGACGCGCTCCACGCCTTCCAGGCCCGCCACCGCGCCGCCGCCGGCCCGGCCCTCGCGCGCCTCTCGGATGTGGCGCGGGCGGGCGGAAACGTGTTCGCCGAGCTCATGGAGACGGTGAAGGTGGCGAGCCTCGGCCAGATCACGGACGCGCTGTTCGCCGTGGGCGGCCGCTATCGTCGGTCGCTCTAGGCGGGAGTTTCGACATGAAGGACCTCGACCGGTGGCGTGAGCTCGCGAAGAAGGAGCTCGGCGGCCGCGATGCCGACGAGCTCGTGAGCGTGAGCCCGGACGGGCTGCGCATCCGCCCGCTCTACACCGCGGCGGACCTCGAGGGGCTCGAGCTCACCGACACGTTGCCCGGCCTGTTCCCCTTCCTGCGCGGGCCGCGCGCCACGATGTACGCGAACCGGCCGTGGACGGTCCGCCAGTACGCGGGCTTCTCGACCGCCGAGGAGTCGAATGCCTTCTACCGCGCGAACCTCGCAGCGGGGCAGCAGGGGCTCTCGGTCGCCTTCGACCTCGCCACCCATCGCGGCTACGACTCGGACCACCCGCGCGTGACGGGCGACGTCGGCAAGGCTGGCGTCGCGATCGACTCGGTCGAGGACATGAAGATCCTGTTCGCAGGGATACCCCTCGATCAGGTGACCGTGTCGATGACCATGAACGGCGCGGTCTTGCCCGTGCTCGCCTGCTTCATCGTGGCGGGTGAGGAGCAGGGCGTGCCGCGCGAGAAGCTCGCCGGGACCATCCAGAACGACATCCTGAAGGAGTTCATGGTCCGGAACACGTACATCTATCCGCCCGAGCCCAGCATGCGCATCGTGGCCGACATCATCGCGTACACCGCGAAGCACATGCCGAAGTTCAACTCGATCTCGATCTCCGGCTACCACATGCAGGAGGCCGGCGCGACGACGGTGCAGGAGCTCGCCTTCACGATCGCAGACGGGCTCGAGTACGTGCGGGCCGCGCGCTCGAAGGGCCTCGACGTGGACGCCTTCGCGGGCCGCCTCTCGTTCTTCTGGTGCATCGGGATGAACTTCTATCTCGAGATCGCGAAGATGCGCGCGGCGCGCCGGATCTGGGCCGAGCGCATGCAGGCGGAGTTCGGGCCGAAGCGCGCGGAGTCGCTCATGCTCCGCACGCACTGCCAGACCTCGGGCGCGAGCCTCACCGAGCAGGATCCGATGAACAACGTGATCCGCACGACGGTCGAGGCGATGGCCGCGGTGTTCGGCGGCACGCAGTCGCTCCACACGAACGGCTACGACGAGGCCGTGAGCCTGCCCACCGACGCGGCCGCCCGCGTCGCGCGGAACACCCAGCTGATCCTCCAGGAGGAGTCGGGCATCCCGGCGGTGGTCGATCCCTGGGGCGGCTCGTACTTCATGGAGAGCCTGACCGAGAGCGTGTACCGCGCCGCGGAGGAGCTGATCGACGAGGTGGAGAAGCTCGGCGGCATGACCCGCGCGATCCAGGCGGGGATGCCGAAGCTCCGCATCGAGGAGGCGGCGGCGCGCCGGCAGGCGCGCGTCGACAGCGGCGAGGACGTCATCGTCGGCGTGAACAAGTACCGGCTCGGGGAGGAGGCGCCGCTCGAGGTCCGCGACATCGACAACACGGCGGTGCGCGAGGCACAGCTGCGGCGCCTGGACGCGATCCGCGCCAAGCGCGACCGCGGTGCGGTCCAGCAGGCGCTGGCGAAGCTCAGCGAGCTCGCCACGAGCGGCGAGGGCAACCTGCTCGAGGCCGCGATCGAGGCGGCGCGGGTGCGCGCCACGCTGGGCGAGATCTCGCTCGCCCTCGAGAAGGTCTACACGCGCCACCGGGCCGAGGTCCGCTCCGTCTCCGGCGTCTACGGCGGGACCTACCGCGGCGACGACGAGTTCGAGGCCGCGCAGCGGGAGGTGGAGGCCTTCGCGCAGCACGAGGGCCGGCGGCCGCGCATGCTGGTCGTGAAGCTCGGCCAGGACGGACACGACCGCGGCATGAAGGTGATCGCGAGCGCGTTCGCCGACCTCGGCTTCGACGTGGACGTGGGCCCGCTCTTCCAGACGCCCGAGGAGGCCGCGCAGCAGGCGCTCGACGCCGACGTCCACGTGGTGGGCGTTTCGAGCCAGGCGGCCGGGCACATGACGCTCGTGCCGCAGCTCGTCCAGGCGCTCCGCGCGAAGGGCGCGCCCGAGATCGCGGTGGTGGTGGGCGGCATCATCCCGCCGCGCGACTACCCCGCGCTGCGCGACCAAGGCGTCGCGGCGGTGTTCGGCCCGGGCACTGCGATCCCGAAGGCCGCGCGCGAAGTGCTCCAGGTCCTGAGGACGCGCCGCGGATGAGCAAGGCGCCGGAGACGGCGGCCGAGTTCGAGGCCGCGATCCGGGCCGGTGACCGGCGCGCGCTCGCACGCGCCATCACGCTGATCGAGAGCACGCGGCCCGACCGCCAGGCGCTCGGGCAGGCCGTGCTCGAGGGCCTGATCGCGCGCACCGGCGGCGCCGTGCGGATCGGGCTCACCGGCCCGCCCGGAGTGGGCAAGTCCACCTTCGTGGAGGCGCTCGGGCTCCAGCTGCTCGAGGCCGGTCACAAAGTCGCCGTGCTCGCGGTGGATCCCACGAGCCCGGTCACGGGCGGGAGCATCCTCGGCGACAAGACGCGCATGGAGCGGCTCGCGCAGGACGAGCGCGCCTTCATCCGACCCTCGCCCTCGGGCGGATCGCTGGGCGGTGTCGCGCAGCGCACGCGCGAGGCGATGCTGGTGTGCGAGGCCGCCGGCTACGACGTGGTGCTGGTCGAGACCGTCGGGGTCGGCCAGTCCGAGATCGCCGTGGCCAACATGGTCGACACGTTCCTGCTGCTGGCCCTGGCCCGCACCGGCGACTCCCTCCAGG
>Ga0187892_10010737_pt1 | contig 11494 bp, 8 predicted proteins | sample MA1701073metaG_FD_139345 | JGI IMG/M metagenome (GOLD analysis project Ga0187892, IMG submission 139345) | Bio-ooze microbial communities from a basaltic lava cave in the Kipuka Kanohina Cave System on the Island of Hawaii, USA - MA170107-3 metaG ... | reverse complement strand
GGTGAGGAAGCTCGTGCCGATTTACGAATACATCTGCCACAGTTGCCATCACCGGTTCGAGGTAAAGCAACGAGTCAGCGATCCGCCGCTACAGAGCTGTGCTCGGTGTGGACAAGCAGTCACCAAAGTCATCTCGGCCCCCGCGATCATGTTTAAGGGAAGCGGCTGGTATGTGACCGATTACTCGGACAAACTGAAACCGCCGGCTTCACCCGAATCGGCGGCTAAGCCCGCGGATGGCCAGAAAGAGGGGAAGAGCGAGACTACCAGTCCAGCCGCCGCGGCCACTCCGTCCGCTGGGTCATCTGGTCAGAGTGCTGGGACCAGTTCAAGCACGGAATCTGCCGCGTCGACTCCCTCCGCCTCGTCGTCCTCTTCTTCCTAGCTAAAGCCGCGTGATCCTTCCAAGGGCTACCTCTTCTTTTTCGCCGAGGTTTTGGCAGAGGTCTTTGCAGGGGTCTTCTTTGCAGGGCCTTTGGTCAGTTTGGCGACCTTCTCGCGCTCGGCCGCCAAGTTTGCCTCCAAGGTCGTGATCTGTACCTGCCGTTCACGGTTGAGACGGGTCAGGTCCTCCACGCGGATCTGCAGATCGTCTTTCGCTTTGGTCATGTCGGCGAGCTGTCGTTCCAGCCTGGACTTTTCGGCCGTGGTCGTCTGCAACTCAGACCGTAGCTGCTCGATTTCTGCCTGCAGCGCCGGCGGCCAGTAGTCACAGCCACTGAGCCCGATGCCCATCATGCTGAACAGCATCGCCAATCCCAGTATCTTGCCCAAGCCTGTCTTTGTCATATCCTTCCTCCTTTGAACGTATCGATCCCCCTTCGCCTTGAGGCCAGGATCATGAGGATCCCAGCGCCATGCCTACCATGCTCAGTGTGGCCTCGATCTGTTGGCGGGAAATCGGCCCTTCCCGCAGCAGCCGGATTGGACCGACAGTATCCACGATGGTGGACGGCAGCTCTCCTGTGGCGGGGCCACCGTCCAGGATTAAGTCCACCTCGGAGCCCAACGTTGTCTGCACTTCCTCCGCGGTCCTCGCCGGCAGTTCCCCAGACCGGTTCGCACTGGTTCCGGTTAAGGGCCCGACATGCCGGAGCAGGCGGGCCAATCCGGAATGAGCTGTTTGTCGGACTCCCACCGAGCGGGTCCCGGCTGTCAACACCTCCGGCAAGAGCGGCGAGGCCTGGAAAATAAGTGTCAAGGGCCCAGGCCAGAACCGTTCCATCAAGGTCGTGGCAGCCGACGTGATCTCATCAACCAGTGCTGTGAGTTGCGCCTGATCAGCAATGAGCACGAGAATCGGCTTCCCTTGCGGCCGTCCCTTGATCGCACAGACACGACGGATAGCCACCTCGTCTTGCACAGGTGCCCCCAAGGCGTAGAAGGTTTCGGTGGGCACGGCGATCACCCTGCTCCGGCGAAGGACTCGTGCCGCTTCTTCGAAAACCCTACCGGATGAGTCGAGCTGGAGGGGAAGGACCGTGGCCATGGTTCTATCCTGAGGTGCCCGATGACTCCTCACAGATTTGCCTGGAGCGTGTGGCTGGCGATGTCCGATCGAAAGTGACGGCCTTCAAAAGCAATCGTCCCAGCCACCTTGTAGGCCCGTTCGCGGGCAATCGCCAGCCGAGGGCCAAGGCCCGTGACCCCTACCACCCTTCCCCCGGCCGTCACGACGGTTTCCCCTTCCCGTCTCGTGCCGGCATGGAACACCAGGACGTCATCGGAGGTCCCACTCTCTGGCAATCCGTGAATCGGCAACCCTGTCCGATACGATCCTGGATAGCTGGCTGAGGTCAACACCACGCACACGGCTGACTGCTCGTGCCACTCGACCGGGAGTTGGTCCAAGCGGTGTTCAACGACCGCTTCCATGACATCCACCAAATCGGTTTTCAGCAGGGGTAGGACCACCTGCGTCTCGGGGTCGCCGAAGCGGGCATTGAACTCCAACACGTAGGGGATGCCCCGCACGATCATGAGGCCCGCATACAGCACGCCGTGAAACGGACGTCCGATGCGGGAGAGCGCGTCCACGATGGGGCAGAGCACCTTGCGCATGATCGTTGTGTGCAACGAAGAAGTCACCAACGGGGCTGGCGCGTAGGCGCCCATCCCGCCGGTATTGGGGCCAGTGTCTCCGTCGCCGACTCGCTTATGGTCCTGGGCCGCCACCATCGGGACGACGGTCTTCCCGTCGGTGAAAGCCATGACCGAGACTTCTGCTCCGTCGAGGAACTCTTCGATCAGCACACGCTGACCGGCCCGGCCGAAGCGCTGTCTCTCCAGCATGTCGGTGACAGCCTCACGGGCCTGCTCGCGGGTCGTGGCCACCACGACGCCTTTGCCTTGCGCCAATCCTTCAGCTTTCACTACCACCGGCAGCGGATGCTGCGCGAGATAGTTAAGCACGGGCTCCACGCGATCGAAGCTTCGGGCCGACGCGGTGGGGATCTGATGGCGGATCATCAGATCCTTGGCGAAGATTTTGCTGGACTCGATCTCGGCCGCGCCGCGCGTCGGACCGAAAATTCTCAGCTTGGCTTTTCGAAACTCGTCCGCGATGCCCAGTGCCAGCGACCCCTCTGGTCCCACCACGGTGAGGTCAATACCTTCTGAGACCACAAAGGCCTTGAGCTGGGGAATGTCCTCGGCGTCGATGGGCACGCAGCGTGCCTGGAATTCGATACCGGCGTTCCCTGGTGCACAGAACAGCGCGGAGACCCGGGGGCTCTGCGCGAGTTTCCACACGAGAGCATGTTCACGCCCTCCGCTGCCGATGACCAGAACTTTCACGGCGAAACCACGCTGGAGGGAACTGTCGACTGTGGAGAGCCTATGATGAGCAACAGGCTGCTCAAAAATGTCTCCCCGTGCAATGGATGATGAGAACGAAGTTGGGAGCCTTTTTCAGCATCTGGCTAGTGACGGAAATGCCGCACGCCGGTGAGAATCATCGCCATCTGATGCTCATCGGCTGCCTTGACGACCTCCTGGTCGCGGATTGAGCCCCCAGGCTGAATGACGGCGGTGATGCCAGCCTGCGCAGCCGCATCCAGGCCGTCCCGGAACGGAAAGAAGGCGTCCGAGGCCATCACGCAGCCCTTGATCGGCAGCACCGCTTTCATACCTGCGAGTTTTACTGAGTCCACCCGACTCATCTGCCCGGCGCCGATGCCCACCGTTTGGCCAGCCCTGGCATACACGATGGCGTTGGATTTAACGTGCTTACAGACCTTCCAGGCAAAGGCGCAGGCTTCATACTCTTCATCGGTGGGGCGGCGTTGAGTCGGCACCGGAAGGGTATGCAGGTCGCCAAGCGCACCCAAGTCCCGATCCTGCACGATCAGTCCTCCTACCAGTTTTTTCAGGTCCAGCCCATCGCGGGCGGTGCCAATCAATGGGCCGACGTCCAACAGCCGAAGATCTTTTTTTCGCTTCAGCTCGGCGAGGGCGTCCTCGGCGTAGCCTGGCGCGACCACCACCTCCACAAAGGTCGAGGTGATTTCCTTGGCCGTGGCCATGTCCACCGGCCGATTCAGCGCGATCACGCCCCCAAACGCCGACAGCGGATCGGTTTCGCGGGCGCGCACATAGGCTTCGGCCGCGTTCGCCCCGAGGGCGACGCCACAAGGGTTATTGTGCTTGACGATGACCGCGGCTGGCTCCTCGAACTCCTTGACCAGCTCCAACGCGGAATTCGCATCCAAGTAGTTGTTATAGGACATCGCCTTGCCGTGCAGCGTCTTGGCCCGGGACACTGAGGGCTCACGTGAGGTCGGATCCCGGTAGAAGGCCCCCTGCTGATGCGGGTTCTCGCCGTATCGTAGGATCTCACCACGCTCGTACAGGAGCGAGAGCACAGCCGGAAACCCTGTGGAGCTTGTCCCCTGTCCTTCCTGCGCGAGGTAGCTGGCGATCAAACTGTCATAGCGGGCCGTGTGCTGAAATACCTTGGCGGCCAGCTCCTGCCGGAGGTCCGGTGTCACCGTGTCGGCTTTGAGCGAGTCTAGCACACGGGCATAATCGCTGGGGTCCACGACCACCAGCACGTCAGTGTGATTTTTTGCGGCGGAACGCAACATTGAGGGACCGCCGATATCAATGTTCTCGATGGCCTCTTCGAAGGTGGAATCGGATTTGGAGATCGTCGCCTCGAATGGATAGAGGTTGACGACGACGATATCAATGGGGCTGATCGCATGTTGCTGCATCTCGGCGATGTGCTTGGGGTTGCTGCGACGGCCCAGGAGTCCACCATGGATTTTGGGATGCAATGTCTTGACCCGTCCGTCGAGAATTTCCGGCGAGCCGGTGTAGGTAGCGACATCGGTGACGGCAATTCCGGCGTCCCGCAGGATCTTCGCGGTGCCGCCGGTGGAGAGGATTTCCGCGCCCAGGGCTGCCAGCCCCCTGGCTATGTCTACGACCCCCGTCTTGTCCGAAACGCTGATCAATGCACGCTTCAGCGTGGCCATCCGCTTTCTTCCCCTTGCGGTCGTTGTGACGCCAGAAAACGCGGGCAAGAATAACAGATGCCTCCGTCAAGTTCAAGGCACGGAAGTCTTGTGAGATGAGATCTCCTGGCCTGTGCGCTGTCTTGGCTTTTCGTTGACATCTGTTCAGGGTCCGATTACAATTCGTCGCTGAGGTTCCCCATAGTGCCTGCCCAATTCGTCCACCTTCACTTGCATACGCAATACAGCCTGCTGGACGGCGCGAATCAGATTGATCCGCTGATCCGGCAGGTCAAGACGTTCGGCATGCCGGCAGTCGCTATCACGGACCACGGCAATATGTTCGGCGCGGTCGAGTTTTACCAGAAAGCCCAAGCCGGAGGGGTCAAGCCCATCATCGGCTGCGAAGCGTACCTGGCTCCAGGAAGCCGGCTGGCCCGTGAAGGCCACCTCGCGCATAACGACTATTATCATCTCATCCTCCTGGCCGCGAGCCGCACCGGCTACCAGAACCTGATCAAGCTGGTGAGCAAGGCCTACCTGGAAGGGTTCTATTACAAGCCGAGGATGGACAAAGAATTGCTTCAACAACACCATGAGGGTCTCATCGCGCTCTCCGGCTGCTTGAGCGGCGAAGTCCCCTACCTGATTGGCCAGAAGGATATGGAGAGCGCGATTCGGACGGCCGGCGAGTACCGGGAGATCCTCGGCAACGATCACTACTTCTTGGAGGTCCAGGCAAATGGACTAGAGCACCAGCGCATCGCCAATCGCGGACTGGTTGAGATTCACAAGAAGCTGGGGATCCCACTGGTCGGCACCAACGACTGTCATTACCTGAAGAAAGAGGACGCCCGGCCGCACGACGTCATGCTCTGCTTGCAGACCGGCAAAACGATCAATGATCCCAACCGGCTCCGGTTTGACACGGACCAACTTTACGTCAAGTCCACGGAGGAGATGGTCACGGAGTTTGCTGAATTGCCGGAGGCAGTCCTGAATACCTGTCGCGTTGCTGACCAATGCGACCTCAACCTGGCATTCAACCAGAGCTACCTTCCCCACTATCAGGTCCCAGAAGGCTATACCAGGGAGAGTTATCTTGAGAAGCTGGCCACGCAAGGGCTAGCTGAACGCTTGCGGGAACGACCCAGCCATGTCCAGGCGCAGGCATATGAGCTGCGCCTGCGTGAAGAACTGATGGTCATTTGCTCGATGGGCTATGCGGGCTACTTCCTGATTGTCTGGGACATCATCAACTTCGCGCGGTCCCGCGGGATCCCGGTCGGACCAGGGCGTGGGTCAGCCGCCGGCAGCCTGGTAGCCTACGCGCTGCGGATCACCGACCTTGATCCATTGGTGTACCACCTGCTGTTCGAGCGGTTTCTGAACCCTGAGCGTGTCTCGATGCCCGACATCGACATGGATTTCTGCATGGACCGCCGCGGCGAGGTGATCAATTACGTGATCGACAAGTACGGCAAGGACCATGTGTGCCAGATCATCACGTTCGGGACTCTCGGCGCGAAGGCGGCCATCCGCGATGTGGGACGGGTGATGGAGATTCCTTACGCTGAAGTAGACCGGGTCGCGAAGCTCGTTCCTCCCCAGTTGAACATCACCTTAGACGTGGCGCTCGCTCAAGAGCCGCGTCTGCGTGAGCAGACGGAAACCGATCCCAAGATCGGCGAACTCATGAACGTGGCCCGATCCCTGGAAGGGCTGGCGCGGCACGCCTCCACCCATGCCGCGGGCGTGGTGATTTCCCAGGAACCCCTCACCGACCACGTTCCGCTGTACAAAGGAGCGAACGACGAAGTCGTCACCCAGTATTCCATGGGTGATGTCGAGAAAATCGGGCTGGTCAAGTTCGACTTCCTCGGCCTCAAGACCTTGACGATGGTCAACCACGCCGTGCGTCTCATCAATGCGGTCCGCCAACCCTTAGACCTTGCCCGCCTGGCCCTGGATGATCAAGCCACCTATACCCTGCTCTCCTCCGGACGCACCACCGGGATCTTTCAATTGGAGAGTCCGGGCATGCGCAATCTCTTGATGAAAATCAAGCCGGAATGTTTCGAAGACCTGATTGCGATCTTGGCGCTCTACCGGCCGGGCCCCCTGGAAAGCGGGATGGTGGATGATTTCATCAAGCGCAAGCGAGATCCGTCCAAGATGACTTACGACCCGCCTGTACTCGAACCAATCCTGAAGGACACCTACGGGGTCATCGTCTACCAGGAGCAGGTCATGGCGATCGCCAACCGCCTGGCCGGGTTTTCGCTGGGCCAAGCCGATCTGCTGCGGCGCGCAATGGGGAAGAAGAAGCCCGAGGAGATGGAGAAACAGAAAGCGCAGTTCATTCAGGGGGCCAAGAAACACCACCTGTCCGAAAAGAAAGCCGAAAAACTCTTTGACCTGATGGCTCATTTCGCCGGCTACGGATTCAACAAGTCCCACTCGGCGGCCTACGCGCTGGTGACCTATCAAACGGCCTACCTCAAAACGCACCACCCGACCGAATTCATGGCAGCCCTGCTGACCAGTGAAATGGGGAACGCCGACAAGATGGTCGGCTATTTTACGGAATGCCGGGATCTCGGGATCCGCGTCCTTCCTCCCGATGTGAACCAGAGCCACAAGAACTTTACGGTCGTGGAGGGCGATATTCGGTTTGGCCTGGCTGCGATCAAAAACGTCGGCGAGGGAGCGGTTGAGTCCATTCTCGAGACGCGACATACCACTGGCCCGTTCCGCTCGTTCCTGGACTTCTGTCACCGCATTGATCTACGGAAAGTCAACAAACGGGTGGTGGAGGGATTGATTAAGGTAGGTGCCTTCGACTCCACCGGCGCGCGCCGTGCGCAGTTGATGGCGGTGCTGGAACAGTCAATCGAGGAAGGGGCTGCCGTCCAGCGAGAACGAGAGCGCGGGCAAACCAGCATCTTCGGTCATGGAGACGAGACGGATTCCGGGCCCACCGCCTTCGTTAATTCTCCGCTGCCCGATCTGCCGGAATGGGATCAAGGACAGAAACTCAAGTACGAGCGAGAGCTGACCGGCTTTTACATCACCGCCCACCCGCTGGCGCAATACGAAGCTGCGATCCGACGATTTGCCACTGCCACGACTGCGGGCCTTTCAGAGGTTGCCGACGGACACGAGGTTAAACTCTGCGGCATTATCACCATGGTCAAACCGATGGTGACCAAGAAGGGTGATCGGATGGCCTACCTCCAGCTTGAAGACCTACACGGGCTCGTGGAGGTCATCGCGTTTCCCGACCTCTATAAGACCGCCGGTGCCATCATCGTCCCGGAGAGCCTGGTTCAGGTCACCGGGACGGTCGATCGTGTGGAAAAAGGAACGAGGCTCAAAGGCATCCGGATTGAGTCGCTCATGGAACTCCAGGCTCGAGCGGTCACCCGAATCAACATTCGATTGTTCGACGGTCCTGATATACCGACCCGGTTGGGCCAGCTTCACCAGATTCTGCGTCGGCACCCAGGCCCGACCGCCATTTACTTTACTTTTTGTCTGTCGTCGAGCATTGAAGCGGACACGGCTCTCCTCCCCGGTCTGACGGTGTCGCCCAGTGAGCGGCTCGTGGCCGAGGTGGAGGACGTGCTGGGGAAAGGAGTTGTGGGCTTAGAGGCGCGATGAGAGACTATTTGGAGTTTGAGAAACCGATCCGGGATATTGAGGAGCGGATCGAAAAGCTGGCTGGCGCAGGCGCCTCGCGCGCCTCTGTCCAGGAAGAGCTCCGCAAACTCAAAGCCCGTCTCGCCCAGGCCGAAAGCGAGCTGTACAGCAAGCTAACGCCCTGGCAGCGGACTCAACTGGCCAGGCACCCGCAGCGGTCTTCGACCTTGGACTATGTAGGTGTCTTGTGTCGTGAGTTTGTGGAGCTCCACGGCGACCGTGTGTTCGGCGATGATCGGGCCATCGTAGGGGGATTCGCGCGGTTCAACGGTCGGTCGGTGATGGTCATCGGGCACCAAAAAGGAAAGACACTCAAGGAACGCATGCAGCGAAATTTCGGGATGCCAAACCCTGAGGGTTACCGAAAGGCGCTTCGCCTGATGAAGTTGGCCGAAAAATTCAGACGTCCGATCCTCACGTTCATTGACACACCGGGGGCCTATCCAGGGATCGGAGCCGAAGAACGCGGGCAGGCCGAAGCGATCGCGCACAATCTGCTGGTGATGTCTCGGTTGGCAGCCCCAGTCGTGTCGGTGGTCATTGGTGAGGGGGGCAGCGGGGGAGCGCTCGCGCTCGGTGTGGCTGACCGAGTGCTGATGCTAGAGCATGCCGTCTATTCGGTGATTTCACCGGAAGGCTGTGCCGCGATCCTCTGGGATGACCCTGTCAAAGCTCCTGATGCCGCGGCAGCCTTGAAATTGACTGCGAAGGATCTGTTGGAACTGGGCATCATCGACGAAGTGATTCCCGAGCCTCTTGGTGGCGCGCATCGGGATCCCTCCGCCATGGCTGAACGCTTGGCCAAAGCCCTGTCCACTCACCTGGGCCAGCTTGAAGAATTATCAATGGAGGAGCTGCTGGCTCGACGCGATATGAAGTATCGCAAGATGGGGTCGGTGGGAGAGCCCTCCCAGCCGGGCTCATGAGCACTCCCCCCGAGCCTACCGGCCTCGTCAGGTTCCACAGCGTCATCACGGATTCTGCCAGGTTGCGCCTTCATAGGTCGGGTTGAATTGATGGGTGAGCTTGACCGTATCACCGTCGTGGACCACTGAGTCCATGGAGCCTACCTTTCGATTCACGGTGACCAGCAGCTCGCCTTTGCCGAGAAACAGCATCACTCCCCCCAGCCTATCCTGATTGGCTTCAAGTAGTTCTCTGACCGTGAGCGGCCCCGCCACTTCAACCTGGAGTTCAGACTCTTCCACCGCCTGACGCAAGGTCTGTCCGAATAAGAGTACCGTGACCATTCCCGTGGTTCCTCCTCGCCTGCGCAGAGCCTTGTCAGGCCGGGCTGCGCCAACCCTGGGGCATCTTCCTCTGTCCGTTAGTCCATGGCTGACTTATGACAGCGCCAGCAATCCTGCCGCTTTGGATGCACACCGGCTAAGGGTCTCATACCTCCGACGACATGACAACGCAGGCAGTCTTTTTCTGTGGTCAGCCCCTGATGATCGGGTGTGCGGGGGACAGGCGGATTCCTGTCGCGCGGCGACGGCAGCAACGACACGAACAGGACGACGAGCGCCGCGGCAAAGACGAAGAGCCAGTCCACCTTTCGCAGCCTCATGGCTTCGAAGAGGGGTCTGTGCCCCTGGACCCCTGCGCCGTCTCGTAAGAGTCGCGCAGCAGCTCCGCCACGTGTTTGACCTGCACCGCTCCTCTCAGACCATTGTTGAGTTGGATCATGCAGGCTGGGCAACTGGTGGCGACCACGTCGGCTCCGCTGTCCTCAATTGCCCGTCGCTTTCGCTCAAAAATTTTCGCGGCCGTGTCGTAATCCTTGAGGATGTATGTGCCGGCACCTCCTGCGCAGCGATCGGCATCCTCCATCTCGATGAACTCCACGCCAGGCAATGTGGCCAGCACCTTGCGGGGCGCCTTCGTCACGCCAGCCGCTCGGAGATGGCACGAGGAGTGGTACGTCACTTTGCGAGTGCGCGCAGTGCCGATGCCTTGGTGTGGGGCCTCCTTGGACGCGGCCACGAACTCAGTAATGTGTTTCACACGACTGGCGAGTCGTTCGGCTGCCTCACGCTCAGGACCGGCCTCGAAGAGCCGAGGGTAGTCTTTCAACATCAGCGTGCAGGAGGCACAGCCGGTAACGACTGTGTCATAACGTTCAAGCGAAGCGAGATTGTGGCGTGCTCCCTCCAGCACCAGCTTGAGATGCCCGTAGGTCTGGATGGGCGTTCCAGAGCAGCGTTGAGCCGGCAGCGCCGGCTCAACGCCGTGCCGTCGGAGCACGGCGATGACCGCGTCCCCGATCCCATCATCCAGATAGTTGGCGGCGCAGCCGTGGAAATAGGCGACGCTCGTTCGTTCGGAGGCAGCGTTCCGCACCAACTCCGGGTATCGCTTGCGGAGGTGTCTGGTCGCCAAACGGGGAAGCGCCATGTCACGGGGCAGCCGGGCGGTCTCGGCGATTCGGCGCATCAGGGGGCGCGTGATCCATTCGAGCCAGGCGCGAGGCCTGGGCCGGTCCCACAGCCACTGTGTGAGCGCTGCCGCCTTGAGGAGCGGTTCGAACAGCCATGGGCGCGCATGCAGGGCGAACACCGCTCCAGCCATCCGGTTCGGATGTTCGGCGCGGCGTTTGAGGATCAGGTCCGAGACATCCACATCCGCCGGGCAAATCGTCCGGCAGGACTTGCAGTTCAGACAGGCTTCGACCACGCGCTTGGAATTCAGATAACTGTACTCCTTGGACGTCACGATCTCGAACCAGCCCCGCGAGCTCATGTCCTCGGACTGAAACACGTCATAGACGGGGCAGACTGAATTGCATTTGCCGCAGGTCGCGCAGGCTTTTGAGAGGCGGGTATAGTCGATATGCTCGGTAAACGAAGTGTCGCTGATTTTCACTCCGGGATTCAACACTCCGGCCGGGTCCAAGCTCCGTTTGACCTGTACAAACAGTTCGTAGAGGTCCTCGCCGAACATGCGCCGGACGAACTCCGCGCGCACCCGACCGTCTCCATGCTCCCCGCAGATGGACCCGCCGAACCGAGTGAGGACCGTCTGGTGGATGTCTCGATAACCTTCGACCATTCGCGCGAAGTCGTCCCGGTCATTCACGTCCAGCAGAGGCACGATATGCGCATTGCCGTTCCCGATGTGGCCGAAGATGGCGACCGCGATGTGCTGTTCTCTGAAAAACTCTTCCAAGTACCGGATGAGCTCGCTGATCCGTTCGGCTCGGACGACTACATCATCCACATAGTTGATCGGCTTCTTGCGCTGGTCATACCGGTAGAGGGTGGGATACAAGGCCTTGCGTGCTTTCCAGAGTTGGTCGCGCTGTTCTTGGTCGAAGGCCACGACGGGATCTGACG
>Ga0187892_10010736_pt1 | contig 11495 bp, 11 predicted proteins | sample MA1701073metaG_FD_139345 | JGI IMG/M metagenome (GOLD analysis project Ga0187892, IMG submission 139345) | Bio-ooze microbial communities from a basaltic lava cave in the Kipuka Kanohina Cave System on the Island of Hawaii, USA - MA170107-3 metaG ... | reverse complement strand
TCAATGGGGGCTGGGGGTTGATCCGGGCCAGCAACACGCAACCGGCGCTGGTGCTGCGGGCGGAGGCCACGACTGTCACAGAGCTCGAGCGCGTCAAGCAGACCCTCGCGGGCGCGCTCGCCCAGTTTCCCGCCGTGGGGCCGGTGGTCTGGTGAGGACGATGGATGATGTGCGCGAGGGGTATGCCGGCCGCGCCGTGCTGGTCACGGGCGCCGACGGCTTCATCGGGTCGCACCTGGTGGAGACGTTGGTCAACATCGGCGCCGATGTGCATGCGTTTGTTCGCGCGACGTCGAGCGGCGATATCCGGAACATCGCTCATCTGCGGGACCGGATGCACCTGTATCGGGGCAACCTGGAAGACTACCACAACGTGCGGAGTACGTTGAAGGCGTTGCGACCGTTTCGGGACATCATCATCTTTCACCTCGCGGCGCAGGCGCACGTCGGTGAGTCCTGGCAGCGGCCGTTCGAGACCGTGCGCGCGAACGTCATGGCGACCCTCAACCTGCTCGAAGCCTGCGTAGAGCTCGAACTCCGCCTATGGAAGTTCGACACCGCGGGAACGTCGGAAGAGTACGGTGACACCCATCCGGAACTGAGCGCAGGTGGGTCGCCGTCGCTCACCGAGCGCTCGCCGACGAACCCCAAGAGTGTCTATGCCACGTCCAAACTCGCCGCCGACTTCCTGACGATGAACTACTTCGACGCGTACGGACTCCCAGGGGTGACCACGCGGATGTTCAACAACTACGGGCCGCGACAGAACCCCCGATATGTGACCGGCACGATCATCACGCAGGCCTTGTTCCGTGACGTCGTGGCGCTGGGAAACCTGAGTCCGCGCCGTGACTTCTGTTATGTCGATGATGGGGTCGCGGGGCACATGCACGTGGCGCTGTGGGGCAATCCCGGGGAGGTCTATGTGTACGGGTTCGGGCACAACATCTCGGTCGGAGAGTGGGCCCACTTGATCCTCGACATCGGGCAGCGTGGGGGATACTGGAGGGATCGACAGATCGTCGCTGCCCCCGAGCGGCTGCGCCCGGGCCGGTCGGATGTGGAGGAACTCCTGGTTGGCTACGCCAAGCTCCACGAGAAGACCGGCTGGCGTCCGCAAGTCACCTGGGAAGAGGGGATCCAGCGCACGATTCGCTGGTACGCTGAGCATACGGAGGTGTGGCGGGGGAGGGTGGACTGGTGACGGACCTCGGGGCTTGGGCTGGAAAGCGGGTCGTGGTGACCGGCGGAGCCGGCTTTCTCGGCCGGCGGGTCGTGGAGACGCTGCGGAGGGCCGGGGCGTCTGATGTGTCCGTTGTTCGAAGCGCCGCCCACGACCTCCGGCACTGGGAAGCCTGCCTGGACGCCACGCGGGGCGCGGACGTCGTGATTCATCTCGCGGCCCGGGTCGGCGGCATCGGGTTCAACAGGAGGTCTCCGGGGACGCTCTTCTACGACAACGCCGCGATGGGCATCCAGATGATCGAAGCGGCGCGACAGCATCGGGTCGGGCGGTTCGTCGCCGTGGGCACCGTGTGCAGCTACCCCAAGTACACGCCGGTGCCGTTCCGGGAGGCGGATCTGTGGAACGGGTATCCCGAAGAGACCAATGCCCCCTACGGCCTTGCCAAGAAGATGCTCCTCGTCCAGCTCGAGGCCTACCGTCAGCAGTACGGCTTCGATGGCATCTACTTGATTCCGGTCAACCTCTACGGCCCAGGGGATAACGTCGACCTCGAGGATGCGCACGTGATTCCCGCGATCGTTCGCAAGTGCGTCGAAGCCGTCCGGGCCGGCCGTGATGAGGTCACGCTGTGGGGTGACGGGACCCCGACGCGCGAGTTTCTTTATGTGGACGATGCCGCGGAGGCGATCGTCCTCGCTGCGGAGCGATACCGGGGGACCGACCCGGTCAACCTGGGCAGCGGAGCCGAGGTCAGTATTCGTGACCTGGCGTCCATGATCGCCGAGATGGCCGGCTTTCGCGGCCGGCTGGCGTGGGACACGCGGCAGCCCAATGGGCAGCCTCGACGCCAGCTGGACACGACCCGCGCCCGGGAGGCCTTCGGGTTTGTCGCGAAGACGCCGCTGCGCGAAGGTCTTGCTGCCGTCGTGGAGTGGTTTCGCCGCCAGGCCCTTGCGAAAGCCTGAGGCACCGCCTGCCCAAGCCCCGCCCAGTGTATCCTCATGGATGATGTCCACGGGACGTGTGGTCCTTCAACCGTACATGGTGGAGAGGCACCCGGCCTACCGCGCTCAACTGGACATTCTCCGTGAGCTTTCGCCCTCCATCACCGTGAATGCGGTGTTTCCGGACGACGATGTCGAACACGAGCGGTGGGCCCCCCGCTACTCCGGGATCCGGCGCGTCGTCCGGTATGCGGCCGCCCAGATGCACGGGTACCGGCTCTCCCGGCAGCGCATCGACCGGCACTACGTGGTCGGCGACTTTGCGCCGCGCATGCACTTCTTGCTGAGCACGCCCCGGGTTCATGTGGATGCTGACGACCCCCTCAATCTGTACGCGGGTATCGGCCGCGGCCAGGTCGATGGGGCGCACTGTCGGCGCGTAGCGCTAAAGCTCCTGGCGGCAATGCGGGCAGGGACCCTCACGCTCAGCTTCTGGACAGAGGCCCAACTACGCAATTTTGCCGCGACCCTGCACCCGTCCGAGGCAGTCCCGCTCCTTGAGCGCGGAGCGCTCAGGGCGATTCCGCCCTGTATTCAGACCTGGCCGGTCCAGGCGCAGATCGGCCGGTCGGAGGCGCTCAGGTGCCTGATGATCGCCACCGGGGGAAAGTTTTGGCACAAGGGCGTCGCGGACGCCATGACGGCTGTCCATCGGGTCAATCAACGCGGACATGCCGTGAGCCTGACGGTCGTTGCTGACAGCGTGCCAGATGCGTGGCGTGAGTTCGCCAGCCGGCATGCCTACTATCGGCTGGTGGGTCGGCTGGAGCGGGCTGAACTGGACGCCCTGTTCCTGCAGCACGACGTGCTCGTGTTTCCGTCCCATCACGATTCCTACGGCTGGGTCATCGTCGAAGGGAAGGCCCGCGGGCTGCCCGCGATCGCCACCGACTTTTATACGCGGCCGGAGATCGTTCGGCACGGAGAGGATGGACTGCTGATCGCGGATCCGTTCAACAATCCGTTCCTTCCGATTGCACCCCTCGCGTACGCCGAGGGGTTCATGACGCCCGATGGGAGCGGCGGGATCTCCGTCAGTCCGCTCATCGAGCCCTACGTCGAATCGCTGGTCGATGCGCTCGCGCGATGTCATCACGACCGCGTGTTGCTTCGGTCGATGGGGCAGCAGGCGTACCTCTCGACGGCGGCCGACGGCCGGTTTGGGCGGGCGGCACGTCTGGCCGTGCTGCGCGAGTTGCTTCTCGTACCGGCGACCCGCGGGACGTGATCGGGTTGCTGCGGACCGTCATAAGACGTGCCCGCCGGCGATTGAGCCGGCGGTGGGGCCTGCCTCCCCGCCGGGCCTCCGGGCACCCTCTCTACGCCCAGGGGCTCGAGGACCTCTATCTGCGCCGTGTGTTCGACGGGGCCGGGACCGGGTTCTACGTGGATGTTGGGGCAGCGGACGGCCGGTTTGTGAGCAACACGTTTGGTCTCTATCTGGACGGATGGCGCGGCATCTGTATTGAGCCCAATCCGATCTCCTTCGCTGCCCTCTGCCGGCAGCGCCCTGGGGACGTCTGTCTCAACATTGGGATCGGTCGCAGCGCCGCCGAGCGAACCCTCCGGTGGAACGGCGGAATCCCCGAAGGGTCGTCCTTCGAGTCAGGGGAAGGCGCGGGCAGCGCCATGGTGCGGGTGGAGCCCTTGCAGCACATCCTGGATGCGCACGCCGTGCCTCCCGGGTTTGAGCTGCTGTCCGTGGATGTGGAGGGCATGGAGGTCGAAGTGCTCTCCACCCTCGACTGGACGTTGCATCATCCCCGCGTGGTGGTTGTGGAATACAATACCCAGGGGACGGTCGTGCTCGACAGCCTCGATCTCTTGCGGCCGCACGGGTATCGGCCGATTGTTGTCAACCGATGGAACATCATGTTCTCACTCGCGGCGGAGACCGACATTCTCAAGATTCACCGGCGGCAGGAGTGGTACTCGCTCGACGCGCTGAGGCTATAGGCACGATATTTACCACATTTACCACGGATAGGAGGGATGCATGTCCACCCTAGCCCGTATGCTCGTCACCGGCGGCGCCGGCTTCCTCGGAAGCCATCTCTGTGATCGGCTGATCGATCGAGGGTGCGAGGTCATCTGTCTCGACAATCTGCTGACCGGTCACCAGGACAACATCGCACATCTCACCGGGCGTCGTGGCTTTCGCTTCGTGCGCCACGACCTGTGCGACTACGTGGAGGTCGAGGGGCCCCTAGACGCCGTGCTCCACTTCGCTTCACCGGCGAGCCCCAAGGACTACCTTGAGCTCCCCATCGACACGCTCAAGGTCGGCGCCTACGGCACGCACAATGCCCTGGGGCTGGCGAAAGCCAAAGGCGCGCGGTTCGTCCTCGCCAGCACGTCCGAAGTCTACGGAGATCCTCTGATCAACCCGCAGACGGAGACCTACTGGGGCAACGTCAATCCGATCAGCCCGCGGGGTGTCTATGATGAGGCCAAGCGGTTTGGGGAGGCCATCACGATGGCCTATCATCGGTACCACGGGCTCGACACCCGCATCGTGCGAATCTTCAACACCTACGGGCCGCGCATGCGGGCCAACGATGGCCGCGTGATTTCGACCTTCATCGTACAAGCCCTGCGGGGCGAGCCGCTCACCGTGCACGGTGACGGCATGCAGACGCGGAGCTTTTGCTACCTGGACGACATGATCGATGGGCTGCTGGCTGTACTAGACTTGCCGTCCGACCGGCCGGTGCAACAGCGGATGGATCGGGCATTCCTGCTCACCAACACTGAAGCCGAGGACTCGATCCATCACCCGATCAACCTGGGGAACTCCGAGGAGCGCAGCGTCCTGGACATCGCCCGCATGGTGCTGGCGATCACCGGCAGCGCGAGCCCGCTTCACTTCGAGGCACGACCCGTGGACGACCCGCGGGTCCGCCGGCCGGACATCTCGCGTGCCACGCGGTTGGTGGGATGGATCCCGAGCGTCTCGATTGAGGATGGGATCCGTCGCACGACCGAGTATTTTCGCCCGCTGGTCAACAAAGAAGTTCTCAGGCGTTAGGCCGTACACCGAGCGTCGAACTGGATGGCCCCGCCACCCACTCTTCGCGTGATCTGCGTGACCAGCATCTTCCCGCCGGATATCGGCGGTCCCGCTACCTACTTGCCGCAGATCTGCGAGGCGCTGTCGGCGCGGGGACACCGGGTCACGCTCGTGACGCTCAGCGATTCGACCGCCGCTTCCGACGGATATCCGTTTCAGGTCGTCCGCGTGCCGCGGCGGACGTTCCGGCCGTGGCGCTCGCTGCGGACGACGGTGATGCTCGCGCGGCTGAGCCGCCAGGCCGATGTGCTGTTTGTCCACGGGCTAGCGCTGGAGGCGGTTTTGAGCAACGTGGTCGCCCAGCGGCCGCTGGTCCACAAGATCGTTGGCGATCTTGCTTGGGAGCGGTCGATCAGCCTCGGGTGGGTGGATGACACGTTTGAGACGTTCCAGCAGCGGCGTTACGGGCTGAGGGTCCAGGCCCTGAAGGCCCTGCGGACGTGGTGGAGCATGCGATCGGTCCGGATCATCGTCCCCAGCATGTTCCTGACGAAGTGGATCGCCCGCTGGGGAGTTCCTCCGGAGCGGCTCATCGTCATCCCCAACGCGGTCGAGGTTCCCAGTGCCCTGACGCCCCCCGGCCTGCCGCTGCCCCCCGCGGTCAGGATCGCGGTCGTGGGACGGCTCGTCCCATGGAAGCACGTCGAGGGGGTGTTGCAGGCGGTGGCGGAGGTGGAGATGGCCTCGGTGGTCATCATCGGAGATGGGCCGGGACGCCAGGCGTTGACCAGCCTGGTCTCGTCGCTGGCCATCGCGGACCGTGTCCTCTTCGCAGGACCACGCAGTCACCGGGACACACTGGCGTTGATGTCGGCATGTGACCTCTTCGTGCTCAACTCGACCTATGAAGGCTTTCCCCACGTGGTACTGGAGGCGATGTGTCTGGGCCTGCCCGTCATCGCGACGGCCGCCGGCGGCACGCCGGAGCTGGTCCGGGAGGGCGAGAACGGGCTGCTGGTCGCGCCCGGCGATCGCGCGGGCCTTCGGGTCGCGATCGCGCGCCTCGTGGACTCGCCGGCCGAGCGGCAACGTCTGGCCGAGGGCGCACGCCGGTGGGCCGCGCAGGCGTCGCTGGGCGCGATGGTCGATCAGACGGAATCGGTGCTACGAGACGCGGCCCGGCTGGGTGGCCGCGGTGAGTAGCGCGGCCCGTCTGGTGGTGGAAGTCATGCCCAGGGGGTCGGGGTACCTCCTGGACCTGGGGGGAGGCGGGGGCATGCTGCGGGCTCCTGCGCAGGACCTGGGATACCGCTACCTCAACCTCGACCTCACGCAGGGCCCCACCGGGGAGCCGACCTTGATCGGCGACGCGCACCGCCTGCCGTTCCGCGACGATGTCATTGACGTCGTGGTCAGCAAGGAAACGCTGGAGCATTTCTCCGAGCCCGCCGTGGCCGTCGCCGAGGTGTTCCGTGTCCTGAAGCCCGGAGGGCTGCTGATCATCCTCGTACCCTTTATGCATCCCTTCCATGGGAACGATCTCTATCGGTACAGCCCTCTGGGGCTAGATCACCTGTTGCGCCGATTCGAGCCCGTCTCGTTCGACAGCCCGCTGTGGATCTTCACCCTGGCCGGCCTGGGCATCCTGGAGGTCTTGAAGCGGATCGGGCTGGGCGCGGCCGCGGGCGCGATGAGAGAAATGTGCGCGAGGCTCGACGGATTCATCATGCGCCGGCGTGCCAGGCCCGCAGGATTTGCCGCGGCCTACCGCGTCGTAGCGAGAAAGCCGGGCGGCAGGAGCGATGGCGCCGTCACGTGAGGACGAGATGAAGCCACGGCTCACGGGCTCGCTGGCCGTCAACGCCAGCGTCCTGGCCGGAGCGCAGTATCTGTCGGCCGGCATCGGATTTGTGTCCTCGGTGATGGTTGCGCGAATGCTCGGGCCCACTGGGTACGGTGCCGTCACCCTGCTGGTGGCATTTCCCACGCTGGTCTGGTCTGTGACGGCGGTAAAGTCCATCCTGGTCACCACCCGGTATCTGGCACAGTTCCAGGCGGCGCGCCGGTTTGAGGACGTGGCCAGCCTCTGCAAGCTGGCCTACAGCCTCGACCTGCTCTCCGCGGTTGCCGCGCTCGTGCTCGTCGCGGGTACGGCCCCGTGGGTCGCCCGGACAGTCTACCATCTGCCCGATCGATGGTGGCTCATGGTCGCCGTCGCCACCGCGTTCCCCGCCGCGTCACTGGCGGGGGCGAGCTCTTCGGTCCTGCTGGCCTGGAGCCGCTTCCGCCAACTGGCGGCGCTGCAGCTCATCGGCGGGTCCCTGAGCTTTGTGCTAATCGTCTGCGCGCTGCAGCTGCGCACGGGCATCACAGGCGTCGTGCTGGCTACCGCCTTCGGCCAGGCCCTGGCCGGGCTCATCCTGACCGTCGGTGCGGCCCGCACCATGGGCGCAGATGGTGTGCGCGCGTGGTGGACCGCGTCGACCGACCGTATTCGCCCGCTGCTGGGTGAGCTCCGGGCATCGTTCGGTTGGAGTTATGTCGCGGCGACGATGGGTGCGGTGATCACCCAGTTGCCCGTGATGATGCTGGGACGTCTGCGCGGTCCGGAAGACGCGGGATTCTACCGGATCGCTTCGAGTATTGTCACCGTGGGCACGCAACTCGAAGGGGCGATGGGGCAGGTTGCCTACCCCACGCTGTCCGCGGGCGGTCCAGCGGGTCTGCGGGCCCTGTTGAAAGCGTGGACAGTCTGGCCGGGGCTTCCGGCAGCGGCGCTGATCGCCGCGGCCATCCCCGTGCTGCCGCTCGTGGTGGCTCCTGTGCTTGGACCCGGGTACACCGCCATGGTGCCTGGAGCCCAAATCATGATGATCGGTGCCGCCGTGGGCGCCGCGCTCTTCTGGCTCAACGCCGTCTATCTCGCGCGGGGGCATTTCGAGGCTCTGGCCAGAGCTTCGATACTCTATGCTCTCATCGTCGCGGGGCCGGGCTGGCTCCTAGGGTCCCGGTGGGGGTTTCTCGGTTTCGCGACGCTGGCGGCGGGAGGGAGGCTGCTCGTCACCCTCTGGTTGCTCGCGCAGGTGGTGAGGCAGCGGGTGCGGGCCACGCCGTCATGAGCGGGACGCTGCTGGACATGCTCGGTCGGGGCGCGCGGGTGTCCAGGAAGGTAGGGGTCGAGCGGCTTGCTCACATCCTCCGAAGCGCCCTGGATGTGCTGCTGGTCACGGTCCGGTGGCCGCCGCTGGCCGCTGAGGCCGACGGCATCCGACTGCGCGGGTTCCTTCGCCACCGGAGCTTTCTTGCGGCGGTGGCGTCCGGACACTACGAACCCTTCACCCGGGAGGTGTTCGTGTGCGCACTGCGCTCCGCGATGCTGGTGGTCGACGGCGGCGCGCACATCGGCCTCTACACGTTACTGGCGGCTCGGTGGCTCGGAGTGCGCGGCAAGGTGATCGCGTTCGAGCCCGATCCTTACAACTTTCTCGCGCTCACCCTCAACGTGCCGCCTGGCGGATCTGGCGCTGCGGTGGACGCCAGACCCGCGGCCCTGGCCGACCGGCGTGGGGAGAGGGGGTTTTTCAGCAGCCCAGGGACGATCTCCGGCTCGGTGGTCGACCGCCCGACGGTCGGACCGCGCCGCACTTTGCGTGTCGCTGTGACCACGCTCGACGAGGAACTCTGTGACCTGCCGTGCGAAACGCTGCTCGTCAAGCTCGACCTGGAGGGTGGCGAGCTCTGGGCGCTGCGGGGGATGCGCCAGACGCTGCGGCGGGCGCGGTCGGCCGTCCTGATTGTTGAGGTGAATCCCGACGCCCTCCGCGACGCCGGCACCTCGTCTCTGGAGTTGCTCGCGGAGATCGAGCGGCAGGACCTGCGTGCGCGGTTCATCGACGAGACCGCCCGGACGCTGGTGCCAGTGACAAGGACCTCACACATCCAGAAAGGAAACCTGTACTGCACAAAGAGCGACGCCTCTTCGGATCCTGGAGCGGTGGGATGACGTGGAGCGGATCGAAGGTTCTCGTGACTGGGGCGGGCGGCTTCATCGGCAGCCACCTCGCGGAGCGCCTGTGGCGGTCCGGCGCGCACGTGCGGGCGTTCATTCGGTACAACTCGCGTAGCGACCCAGGTCTGCTGCGCCACGTCGCCGACGACGCCCGCCGCGAAATCGAGGTGCTCCCGGGCGACTTGAAAGATCCCGATACCGTGCGCAGGGCCGTGCGAGGCTGCGAGACGGTGTTCCACCTGGCCGCCCTGGTCGCGATTCCGTACTCTTACCACTCGCCGCTCGACTTCGTCCAGACCAACGTGCTGGGCACCGCGCACGTGCTGGCAGCCGCGCTCGACGCCGGGGTGCGCCGGTTGGTCCACACGTCCACCAGCGAGGTGTATGGCACGGCCCAGTATGCTCCCATCGATGAGCGCCACCCGCTGCAAGGCCAGTCGCCGTACTCGGCCAGCAAGATCGGGGCGGACAAGCTCGCCGAAAGTTCGGCACGGGCGTTTGATCTCCCGGTGGTGACCGTGCGCCCGTTCAACACGTATGGCCCCCGGCAATCAGCCCGCGCCGTGATCCCCGCGATCATCGTGCAGGCGCTCGCAGGTCCGAACATCCGGCTCGGTTCGCTGCACCCCACGCGTGACTTCACATACGTGACGGACATCGTGGACGCCTTCGTGCGAGCGGGCGAGACAGAGGGCGTCGACGGGCGTGTGTTCAACTTTGGTTCCGGCACGGAGATCACCATCGAGGCGCTTGTGCACACGATCGGTTCTCTCCTCGGGACATCGCTCCACATCGAAGTGGAGGAACGTCGAGTGCGTCCACCCCGCAGCGAGGTTGAGCAGCTTGTCGCCGATGCGTCGCTGGCCCGTCAAGTCCTGGGGTGGCGCCAGTCGGTCTCGCTCGATCAGGGGCTGGCGGCAACCATCGAGTGGTGTCGGGTGCACCGCGACGACTACCAGCCCGCCCGCTACGCCATATGAAGGTCGTGATTCTTGCCGGTGGCAAGGGTACCCGGCTGGCCCCGTATACGACGATCCTGCCCAAGCCCCTGGTGCCGGTCGCAGACCTGCCGATCGTTGAAATTCTCCTCCGGCAGCTCGCGTTCCACGGGTTCTCACACATCACCCTGTCCATTGGGCATCTGGGTGAGTTGATTCAAGCTTACTTTGCCGCCAACACCCGGCTGCCGGCCGACGTCCGGCTGTCGTATGTCGTCGAACCCGAGCCGCTGGGGACCGCGGGGTCGCTCGGCCTGGTCACCGGGTTGACCGAGACCTTTCTGGTCACCAACGGCGATGTGCTGACGACGATGGATTTCCGGCGACTCGTCGCCTACCATCGGGCGCAGGCCGCGGCGCTCACCATCGCGATGCATCAGAAGGAGGTGCCCATCGACCTGGGTGTCATGGAGGTCGACGAGGGCTCGCGGGTGGTGGCGTACCGCGAGAAACCCATCCTCCACTATCTCGTGAGTATGGGCATCTACGTGTACGAGCCCTCGGTATTGGCGTTCATCCCGCAGGGCCGGTACCTGGACTTTCCGGCGCTCGTCGCGACGCTGCTGCATGAGGGCCAGACGGTGGCCGCCTATCGTTCTGATGCCTTCTGGCTGGACGTCGGCCGCCACGAAGACTTTGCGCGGGCCACCGACGAGTTTCTTGCCCGCCGGGCCGAGTTCCATGTCGATTAGCTGGCACGTACCCCTGGCCGACCTCGACCTGGATGAGGAAGAGCGCCGGGCGGTCCTGGCGGTGCTCGACTCCGGATGGTTGACTATGGGCGAGACCACCTTGGCGCTCGAGGCGGCGTTCGCGGCGGCGCTGGAGGCGCCGCACGCCGTGGCGGTTTCATCCGGGACGGCGGCGCTGCACATCGCGGCCCGCCTGATCGAGCTCGGTCCCGGCGATGAGGTCCTGACCCCAGCGCTCACCTTTGTTGCCGGCGTGAACGCGATCGTCTACGGGGGTGCCCGGCCGGTCTTCGTTGATGTCCGGAGCCTCGACGACTGGACGATCGATCCTGATGATGTCCGCCGCAAGGTGACACCGGCGACCCGGGCGATCTTCCTGGTGCACTATGGCGGGTACCTCTGCGACATGGACGGCTTGGGGGCGGTCGCCCGCGAGTACGGGCTGGCCATCGTGGAGGACGCGGCGCATGTTCCTGGGGCTCATCTCGGGGGTCGTGCCGCGGGAACGTTGGGTGCGGTGGGGTGCTTCAGCTTCTTTACGAACAAGAACATGACCTCCGCCGAGGGCGGCATGGTCGTCACCGCCCGCGCCGATT
>Ga0187892_10010735_pt1 | contig 11495 bp, 11 predicted proteins | sample MA1701073metaG_FD_139345 | JGI IMG/M metagenome (GOLD analysis project Ga0187892, IMG submission 139345) | Bio-ooze microbial communities from a basaltic lava cave in the Kipuka Kanohina Cave System on the Island of Hawaii, USA - MA170107-3 metaG ... | reverse complement strand
TTCTCGGTTGGTTTTGGCAGGGCTCTATTCGTGAAGAGAGTCGGCAAGGACCAGACCGAATGGGTGATCGCCGCGATCCCGTTCGGCGGCTACGTGAAGATGCTCGACGAGCGCGAGGGGCCGGTCGAGGAGCACGAGGCTGCGCGCGCGTTCAACCGGCAGAGCGTCTGGCGCCGCCTCGCGATCGTGGTGGCGGGGCCGCTCGCCAACTTCCTGTTCGCGATCGCGGTCTATGCGGGGCTGTTCATGTACGGGCTGCCCGAGGCGCGCCCGGTGCTCGGCTCGCCCCCCGCGGGCAGCGCCGCCGCCGCGGCCGGATTGCGCGCCGGCGACACGGTGCGCGCGGTCGACGGCGAGCCGATCGCGACCTGGCAGGAGCTGCGCTGGCGGGTGCTGCAGTCGGCGCTGCAGCGCCAGCCGCTGCGCCTGGAAGTGGAGAACGAGCGCGGGCATCTCAGCGCCGCGACGCTCGACCTGCGCGATTTCCCGGCCGACGACATCGAGGCCGACGCGCTCGAGCGCGTCGGCCTGCGCCTGTACCGCCCGCCGCTCGAGCCGGTGCTCGGCCAGGTGGTCGGGGGCGGCGCCGCCGAGAAGGCCGGCCTCGCCGCCGGCGACCGCGTGATCCTGGCCGACGGCAAGCCGGTCGCGTCCTGGGAGGAGCTGGTCGCGGCGGTGCAGGCGCGGCCCGACATGCCGCTCAGCCTCACGATCGAGCGCGCCGGCGCGCGCCGCACCGTGCAGGTGGTGCCCGCGTCGGTGAGCGCGGGCGCGAAGCGCATCGGCCGCATCGGCGCCGCGCCTCAGGTGCCGGCGTCGCACGCCGACCGGATCCTGATCCGCGTGCAGCACGGCGTCGGCGAGAGCCTGTGGAAGGCGGTGCTCAAGACCGCGGACATCTCGGTATTCAGCCTGAAGATGCTCGGCAAGATGCTGCTCGGCGAGCTGTCGTGGAAGCACCTGTCGGGGCCGGTGACGATCGCCGATTTCGCCGGCCAGTCGGCGGCGATGGGCTGGGTGTCGTACCTCACCTTCCTCGCGCTCATCAGCATCAGCCTCGGGGTGCTGAACCTCCTGCCGATCCCGCTGCTCGACGGCGGGCACCTCATGTACTATGCGATCGAAATCGTGAATGGCAAGCCGGTGTCCGAGCGCGCGATGGAGCTCGGGCAGCGCGTCGGCCTCGCGCTGCTGCTGGTCATGATGGCCTTCGCCTTCTACAACGACCTGAATCGCCTCCTGACGGGATAGATGCTGCGCACCGGCGTGATCGCCGCGGTCCTCGCCTTCTCGCTGGCCGTGGCGGCCGCCAGCGCCGCGGCGCAGGGCTTCCAGCCCTTCGTGGTGAAGGACATCCGGGTCGAGGGCCTGCAGCGCACCGAGCCGGGCACGGTGTTCAGCTACCTCCCGGTGAAGGTCGGCGAGACGATGAACGCCGAGAAGGCGCGCGCCGCGGTGCGCGCGCTGTACGCCACCGGCTTCTTCCAGGACGTGCGGCTCGAGGTCGAGAACGACGTGCTGGTGGTGTTCGTGCACGAGCGGCCGGCGATCGCGCAGATCGACTTCTCCGGCATCCGCGAGTTCGAGACCGACCTGCTGCGCAAGGCGCTGCGCGAGCTCGGCATGGCCGACGGGCGCATCTTCGACCGCGCGGTGCTCGACTCCGCGGAGCAGGAGATCAAGCGCCAGTACCTGTCGCGCGGCCTGTACGCGGCGCAGGTGCAGACCACGGTCACGCCCCTCGAGCGCAACCGCGTCGGCATCAGCATCGCGGTGACCGAGGGCGAGGTCGCCAGGATCCGCGGCATCAACATCGTCGGCAACAGCATCTTCAGGGAGCGCGAGCTGCTCGATCTGTTCGTGCTGCGCTCTCCGGGCTGGCTAACCTGGTATACCAAGCACGACCGCTACTCGCGCGAGCGGCTCGCCGCCGACCTCGAGACGCTGCGCTCGTTCTACCTCAACCGCGGCTACCTCGACTTCAGCCTCGAGTCGACCCAGGTGTCGATCACCCCGGACCGGCGCGACATCTACATCACTGTGAACGTGGTCGAGGGCGAGATCTACACCGTGTCCGAGGTGACGCTCGCCGGGCAGATGCTGCTGCCGCAGGAGGAGCTGGCGGCGCTGGTGCAGCTCAAGCCCGGCGACGTGTTCTCGCGCGAGAAGCTCGCCGCCAGCACCAAGGCGATCTCGGACCGCCTGGGCAACGAGGGCTACGCCTTCGCCAACGCCAACGCCATCCCGAACGTCGACAAGGAGAAGCGCACGGTCGCGTTCAGCATCGTGATCGACCCGGGCCGGCGGGTGTACGTGCGGCGCATCGACGTCGCCGGCAACACCAAGACGCGCGACGAGGTGGTGCGGCGCGAGCTGCGCCAGCTCGAGGGCTCGTACTACGACGCCTCGAAGATCCAGCTTTCGCGGCGGCGCATCGACCGCACCAACTATTTCGCCGAGGTCACGGTCGAGACCCTGCCGGTCGAAGGCAGCCCGGATCAGGTCGACGTGGTATACACGGTGAAGGAGAAGGCGACCGGCGCGCTGCTCCTTGGCGTGGGGTTCTCGAGCCTGGAGCGGATCGCGCTCTCCGCCTCGATCACCCAGTCGAACGTCTTCGGCAGCGGCAAGTTCCTGTCGGCGAACATCAACAGCGGCAGCGTGAACCAGGTCTACTCGCTGTCGTACGTCGACCCGTACTACACCGTGGACGGCGTGAGCCGCGGCTTCGACGTCTACAAACGCGTCACCGACGCCTCGGGCCTCTCGGTCGGCGCCTACAAGACCGACGCTCTCGGCGGCGGCGTCAAGTTCGGCTACCCGGTGTCCGAGATCGTCACGGTCGACGTCGGCATGACCGTCGAGTCGGTCGACCTGGAGATCTTCCCCAACAGCCCGCTCGCCTACCTCGGCTTCGTCAACAGCTTCGGCACCCAGTACCGCTACGCCTCGGCCACCGCGGGCTGGGCGCGCGACACGCGCGACAGCCTGATCACCACCACCGCGGGCACCTACCTGCGCGCCTCCACCGAGCTCGCCGGCGGCGACCTGCAGTACTACCGGCTGGGCTATCAGCACCAGTGGTACCGCCCGGTGACGCGCTCGCTCACCCTGCACCTCGGCGGCGAGATCGGCTACGCCGGCGGCTACGCCGAGCGGCCGCTGCCGTTCTTCAAGAACTTCTTCGCCGGCGGCCCGGGCTCGGTGCGCGGCTACCGCTCGTTCTCGCTCGGCCCGAAGGACGAGATCGGCAACGCCACCGGCGGCAACCGAAAGCTCACCGGCGTCGCGGAGCTGCTGTTCCCGATGCCCGGCGCCGAGCAGGACAGATCGATCCGGCTCGCCTGGTTCGTCGACGGCGGCCAGGTGTACGCCGACAACATCGACCTCGGCGACCTGCGCTACGCCACCGGCATCGCGCTGTTCTGGTCCTCGCCGCTCGGGCCGCTGCGGCTGTCGTTCGCGCACCCCCTCAACCCGAAGAGCACGGACCAGAAGCAGCAGCTACAATTCACCTTCGGAACCGGTTTCTAGATGAAGAACGTCCTCCTCGCCGCGGCCCTGCTGGCGGCTGCGCTGCCCGCCGCCGCGCAAACCCCGCCGCCGGGCGGCAAGTTCGGCTTCGTCCACACCGAGCGCGTCCTGCGCGACTCGGCGCCCGCGGTGCGCGCGCAGAAGAAGATCGAGGCCGAGTTCCAGAAGCGCGACCGCGAGCTCGCCGGCATCGCCGACCAGCTGAAGCGGATGCAGGCCGAGCTCGACAAGGACGCCATGACCATGAGCGAGACCCAGCGCCGCGCCAAGGAGCGCGAGTTCGGCGAGCTCAACCGCGAGTTCCAGCGCAAGCAGCGCGAGTTCCGCGAGGACCTGAACCAGCGCCGCAACGAGGAGCTGGCGCAGGTGGTCGAGCAGGCGAACCGCGTGATCCGCATGATCGCCGAGCAGGAGAAGTTCGACATCATCTTCCAGGAGATGCCGGCTTACGTCAGCCCGCGCATCGACATCACCGACAAGGTGATCAAGGCGCTGGAAGGCAAGCCGCCCGCGAAATGATCCCGCTGTGACCTCATGGCGGGGCCGTTCACGCTCCAGCAGATCGCTTCGCGCCTCGGCGGCCGGGTAGCAGGCGACGCCGGGACGCTGATCCGGCAGGTCGGCTCGCTGGAGAACGCCCGGGCGGGCGACATCACCTTCCTCGCCGGAGCGAAGTACCGGGCCCAGCTCGCCGGCACGCGCGCCTCGGCGGTGATCGTCGCGCCCGAGAACGAGGACCTCAGCCGGCTGCCGCGCATCGTGTGCGACGCGCCCTACACCTACTTCGCGCTCGTATCGCAACTCTTCAACCCGCTGGTCACGCAGGCGAGCGGCGTGCATCCCTCGGCAGTAGTCTCTTCAACCGCCAAGCTTGGAAAGCGCGTGTCGATCGGCCCGGGCTGCGTGATCGGCGAGGGCGTCACGATCGGCGACGACAGCTGCCTGTATCCGCGCGTGGTCATTTACCCGAACTGTGCGCTGGGACAGCGGGTGATCGTGCACTCGGGAGCGGTGATCGGCGCCGACGGCTTCGGCCTCGCTCCCGACGGGGGACGCTGGGTGAAGATCCCGCAGATCGGCGGCGTGCGCATCGGCGACGACGTCGAGGTCGGCGCGAACACCACCATCGACCGCGGCGCGCTCGACTACACGGTGATCGAGGAGGGGGTCAAGCTCGACAATCAGATCCAGATCGGCCACAACGTGCGCATCGGCGCGCACACGGCGATCGCCGGCTGTGTCGGCATCGCCGGGAGCGCCGACATCGGCCGGCATTGCACCATCGGCGGCGCGGCGATGATCCACGGGCACATCCGCATCGTCGATCACGTCAATGTGTCCGCTGGCACCCTCATCTCGCGCTCGCTGCTGAAGCCCGGCACCTACACCGGCATCTATCCGTTCGAGGAGCACGGCGACTGGAAGCGCCATGCGGCGACGCTGCGCAGGATGACCAAGGGGAAAAAAGATGGCTGAGATGGACATCTACGAGGTCCTGAAGTACCTGCCGCAGCGCTACCCGGTGCTGATGATCGACCGGGTGAAGGCGATCGAGCCCGGCAAGCGCATAGTGGCGATCAAGAACGTGTCGGCGAACGAGCCGCACTTCCAGGGCCACTTCCCGGGGCGCCCGATCATGCCGGGGGTGCTGATCCTCGAGGCGATGGCGCAGGCCGCCGGAGTGCTGGTGTTCAGCGCCGAGGGCGCGATCCAGCAAAGCGACCGGATGGTGTACTACTACGTCGGCATCGACAACGCGCGCTTCAAGAAGCCGGTGGTGCCGGGCGACCAGCTCGAGCTCGAGGTGACGCTGGAGCGCGCCCTGCGGGGCATCGGCAAGTTCGTCTGCGTGGCGCGCGTCGGCGGCGCCACGGTCGCGGAAGCGACCATCCTCTGCTCGATCCGGCCCGTCGACCATTCATGATTCATCCGACTGCCGTGGTGCATCGCGGCGCCCGCCTTGCGCCCGACGTCGAGGTCGGGCCGTTCTCGGTGATCGGCGAGCACGTGGAGGTGGGCGAGGGCAGCTGGGTCGGCGCCCACGTGGTGCTCGACGGCCGCACGCGCATCGGGCGGCGCAACCGCATCTGGCACTTCGCCTCGATCGGCGCGCCGCCGCAGGACAAGAAGTACGCCGGCGAGCCCACCGAGGTCGAGATCGGCGACGGCAACACCATCCGCGAGTACGTCACGATCAACCGCGGTACCGTGCTCGACGCGCGCGTGACGCGCGTCGGCAGCGACAACTGGATCATGGCCTACGTGCACTTCGCGCACGACTGCCAGATCGGCAGCCACACCATCTTCGCCAACGCCTGCCAGCTCGCCGGGCACGTCTGGGTGGGCGACTGGGCGATCTTCGGCGCCACCACGCTGGTCCACCAGCACGTGCACGTCGGCGCGCATGCCTTCACCGGCATGGGCACCTACCTGCCGCAGGACCTGCCCCCCTACGTCACCGCCGCCGGCAACATGGCGAAGCCCTACGGCATCAACAAGGAAGGGCTCAAGCGGCGGGGGTTCTCTCCCGACACCATTACGGCGCTCAAACGCGCCTACAAGACGCTCTATCGCAAGGGCTTGGGGCTGGACGAAGCAACAAAAGAGCTGAAGAGCCAGGCGGCCGGATGCCCCGAGGTGGGCCAGATCGTTGAGTTCCTGGCCCGCAGCAAGCGCGGAATCATCCGCTAGTGGCCGGGCTCCTGCGCGTCGCCATGGTGGCCGGCGAGGCGTCGGGCGACCAGCTCGCGGCGCCGCTGATCGCCGCGCTCAAAGCGCGCCGCCCCGGGCCGGCGCTGTTCGCCGGGATCGGCGGGCCGCGCATGGAGGCGCAGGGCTTCGAGTCGCACTATCCGATGGAGAAGCTCTCGGTGCGCGGCTACGCCGAGGTCCTCAGGCATTACCGCGAGATCACGGCGATCCGGCGGCGTCTCACCAAGGCGCTGCTCGCCGAGCGCCCGCATCTCTACATCGGCGTGGACGCTTCGGAGTTCAACCTCGGCGTCGAGCGCAGGCTCAAGGAAGCCGGCATTCCGGCCATCCACTACGTCAGCCCGCAAATCTGGGCATGGCGCGGATGGCGGGTGCGCAGGATCGCGCGCTCGGTGACGCGCATCCTGGTGATGTTCCCGTTCGAGCAGCCGCTCTACGAGAAGGCGGGGGTGCCGGTGACTTACGTCGGCCATCCGCTCGCCGACCTGATCCCGATGGTGCCCGCCAAGTACGAGGCGCGCGCGGCGCTGCGCCTGCCGGCGGGCAAGCTGATCATCGCGCTGCTCCCCGGCAGCCGGCGCTCCGAGCTCGAGTACATGGCCGCGTCCTTCATCCTCGCGGCGCACCGCTTCCGCCAGGAGGTGCACGACGTGCATTTCGTCTGCCCCACGGTGACCCGCGAGACGCGCGACATGTTCGAGCGCGCGGTGCACGAGCACCAGCGCACCGACCTGCCGCTGACGCTGCTTTTCGGCCACTCGCACGACGCGCTCGCCGCGGCCGACCTCGCGCTGGTCGCGAGCGGCACCGCCACGCTGGAGGCGGCGCTGTTCAAGACGCCGATGGTGATCGCCTACCGGCAGTCTCCGCTAACATGGGCGCTGATGCGCTCGATGTTTTACCTGCCCTATGTCGGCCTGCCGAACGTGCTCGCCGGCGAGAAGCTGGTGCCCGAGCTGATCCAGGACGAGGCCAGCCCGGCGGCGCTCGCCGGCGCGCTCCTCACCTTGCTGCGCGACACCGCGGCGCAGCGGCGCCAGGTCGAGCGCTTCCACGAGTTCCACCACATGCTGCGCCAGAACGCGGCGGAGAAGGCGGCCGACGCGGTCCTCGAAGTATTGAACCGATGAAGCTCGTCTGCGGAGTGGATGAAGCCGGGCGCGGGCCGCTCGCCGGGCCGGTCTACGCCGCGGCGGTGATCCTCGACCCGGCGCGGCGCGTCAACGGGCTGGCCGACTCAAAGGTCCTTCAGCCCGGGCGGCGCGAGGTGCTCGCCGGCCGGATCAAGGAGCGCGCTATCGCCTGGACGGTCGCGTTCGCGAGCGTCGAGGAGATCGACCGCATCAACATCCTGCGCGCCTCGCTCCTCGCCATGAGGAGGGCAGTCGAAGGATTGAGTATCAAACCCGACGAGGCCTGGATCGACGGCCAGCATTGCCCCGACCTGCCGTGCCCAGCGCGCGCGATCGTCGACGGCGACGCCAGGCACAAGGCGATCTCGGCCGCGTCGATCCTCGCCAAGACCGCGCGCGACGCCGAGATGTGCGCGCTGCACGACCGCTTTCCCGAGTACGGCTTCGACCAGCACAAGGGCTACGCCACCGCGGAGCACCTCGAGGCCGTCGGGCGGCTCGGTCCCTGCGAGATCCACCGCAGGAGCTTCCACGCGGTCGGCGCCTTCTTCCAGGGGAAGCTGTTCGACCTCGCCGAGCCCCTGCGCATCCGCAGCTACCGCCTGTACTGCGAGGTGCTGAAGCTCTCGGCGGCGGTGCGGCAGCTCGACGAGTTCGACCACCGCGCGAAGCGCCTGCGGCGCGAGTACGCGGACGTGTTCGCCGCGCGCGAAGCGCTGTCGCACGTCGACCTCATCCGGACCGTCCTGCGCGACGCGCGCGCCCAGCTGCGGGCGAGGGCCGCGGAGCGATTCGGAAGTTGATCGTCGAGCCGGCCGCCGCGGGCGAGGGCCGGGCGGTCTTTGTCTGCGCGCACGGCGCCGGCGGCCACATGGCCGACCGCGGCATGCAGCTCACGGCGCAGGCGCTGCGCGGCGCCGGCTTCGACGTGGTGCGGTTCAACTTCCCGTACCGCGACAAGGGCTCGGGCCGGCCCGATCCGATGCCGCAGCTGAAGGCGAGCATGGCCGCGGTCGCGTCGCAGGCCCGAGGGTCCAAGAAGCTCATCCTCGGCGGCCGCTCGATGGGCGGCCGGGCCGCCTCGATGCTTGCCGCCGACAGCTTCGCCTGCGACGGGCTATTGCTGCTTTCCTATCCGCTGCACCCCGCCGGCAAGCCGGAGAAGCTGCGCGACGCCCATCTGCCGCAGATCCGGGTCCCGGTGCTGTGCTTCAGCGGGACCCGCGACCCGCTTTGCCGGCGCGACCTGATGGAGCAGACGCTCAAGAACCTGTCGTGGCAGATGCACTGGGTCGACGGCGCCGGCCATTCGTTCGGCGTCAGGGAGCTTGGAGAAATCGCCGAGGTCAGCCGGGCCTGGCTGTCGCGCCTCGCATGACCGCAAGAAGGGCGCGCGCTTCGGCCTGCGGCGCGACGTTCGGCCGCAGTTTCGCTACCTGGTTCTTCAGGCTTCGGTAGAAGCTCCGATCCGTCGAGGCCCGGACCAGGAGCTTCGCCAGCGCGCGCTCGTCTTCGAGCGGGAAGTACCCGGCGTAGCGCCCGCCCAGCAGGCCGACGTTGCCAGAGATGCGCGAAGCGAGGACCGGCACGCCGATGCGCAGGGCCTCGCACACGACATTCGCGCCGCCCTCCATGCGCGAGCTGATCACCATGGCATGGCTCGACGCAAGCCAGCGCAGCGCGCGGGCGTGCGGCACGCTGCCGAGCCACCGGTAGCGCGGGTCGTTGGTCTTCGGAACGAAGGCGGGATCGAGGGCCGCGCCGAGATGGACGACCTCGATCGGTCCAGTAATGAGCTTGAGAGCGGACAACGTCCGAAGCGGATCCTTCTCGGCGCGCAGGTGACCGATGACGCAGACCCGGAAGGGCCGCTTCACCGGCCGCTGGCGCAGGCTCGTCGCGGAGCTCTGCACCACGACTGCGACCTTCTTGCGGAGCCTTTGCGGTAATTCCTCCGCGGCCTTCGGCTGCAGCACGATCAGCCGGCGCGCGAGCTCGAGCGATTCCCGGGCTTCGGCCGAGCTGTGGATGTCGCGGTAGACGTCGGTCCCCGTGAGGGCGACGACCAGGGGCTTGTTCTGCGGGAATGCCTTGATCGACGCGTGGCTCCGCCTGGCATGAAGGGCGAGCATCGCGTCGGCGCCGGCAGAAAGGTCCTGCGTGGAAATCGACACCTTGTGCCCCGCGGCGCGCAGGAACGCCGCCCAGCGCAGCGCGGTATGCCGGTTGCCGTTGCGCGTCCCCGGCCCCGCCGGCGTGACCAGCGCTATCCGCATTGGCTAGACTCGGGGCTGTGCAAGACCTGGTCGTTCTTCTCGAAAAAGCCCGAGACCATACTCGCCGCGTCGCGGACGATCTCGCGGGCGAGCGCGAGCTCGGCCCGCGGCTCGCGATCGTCAATCCGCCGCGCTGGGAGGTGGGGCATGTCGGCTGGTTCCAGGAGTACTGGTGCCTGAGGGGCGGCTCGGAGGAGCGCGCGTCGATTCTGCCGAACGCCGACGCGCTCTACAACTCGGCCACCGTGCCGCACGCGGCGCGCTGGACCCTGCCGCTGCCGTCGTTCGCAGACACGATCGCCTACCGCGACCAGGTGCTCGACCAGGTGATCCGCGGCGCGCGGGAAGGCCGCGCGGATCCGTATTTCCTGGAGCTCGCCGTGCGCCACGAGCTGATGCACGCGGAGGCGTTCCACTACACCCGCCAGACCCTCGGCTATCCCGCGCCGCAGGCCGATCCAAAGCCGCCTGCCGGGAACGGCGATGTCGAGTACCCCGGAGGCGTATTCCGGCTGGGCGCAGGGCCTGGCGACGGCTTTGCGTTCGACAACGAGAAGTGGAGCCATCCATTGGCGCTCGAGCCGTTCCGCCTCGCGCGCCGGCCGGTCACCTACCGCGAATACCGGAGGTTCAGAGAGCCGCCCTACTGCAAGGACGGCAAGCTGCGGCGCTTCGAGCGCTGGATTCCGATCCCCGACGACGAGCCGGTGCGGCACGTGAGCTGGCACGATGCGAACGCCTATTGCGCGTTCGCGGGCCGGCGCCTGCCCAGCGAGGCCGAGTGGGAATGCGCGGCCCTTGCGGGGCTCGAGAACGTCGGCCACGTCTGGGAGTGGACCTCGAGCGCCTTTCTTCCCTATCCGGGCTTCGTGCGCGATCCGTACAAGGAGTACTCCGAGCCCTGGTTCGCCACGCACAAGGTCCTGCGCGGCGCAAGTTTCGCCACGCCTCCCGGCGTGTCGCATCCGCGCTTCCGCAACTTCTATACGCCCGAGCGCGGCGACATGTTCGCCGGCTTTCGCACCTGCGCGCCGTGAGCGCTCTCACCTCGCGCGACAACCCGAAGGTCAGGCGCTGGATGAAGCTGGCCGGGGACGCGCGCTACCGCCGCGCCGAGAAGCGCGCCCTGATCGAGGGACCGCACCTGCTGGCCGCGGCCCTCCAGCATGGAACCAAGCCGCTCGCGGTGCTGGCGACCGAGGAGGGCTGTTCGAACTCCGAAATCGCCCGGTTGATCGCGCGGAGCGGCCTGAAGCCCGTCATGCTGGCGAAAGGAGTGTTCCGCGGCATCGTCGACGCCGAGACACCCCCCGGGCTGGCGGCGGAGATTGCGATTCCAGATGGAAGCGGCGAAGCCGCTGGCAATGCGGTGTTCCTCGAGGGGATTCAGGACCCGGCGAATGTCGGGGCGATCCTGCGGAGCGCCGCGGCGTTCGGCGTCGGCCGGGTGGTCCTCGACCGGGCATGTGCGGATCCCTGGTCGCCCAAGGCGCTGCGCGCGGGCATGGGCGGCCATTTCGGCCTGCAGATAGCACAAGCGAAGGATCTGATCGGGGAGATCGAGGCGTTCAAGGGCACGGTGGTTTGCACAGTCCCCAGGGATGGCATGCCCCTCTGGCAAGCCACCCTGAACGGAAGTCTCGGCTGGGTATTCGGAGCAGAAGGGCGAGGAGTGGGGCAGGCGACGCTGCGGTTGGCGAAGCTGCGGGTGACCGTTCCGATCGAGGTAGGCGCAGAGTCCCTGAACGTAGCGGCTGCCGCGGCAGTCTGCTTCTATGAGGCCAACCGCAGAATTCGGGGCCAGGGCCAGAACTAGGAAAGCGAGTTGTGGCCCTGACCC
>Ga0187892_10010734_pt1 | contig 11496 bp, 11 predicted proteins | sample MA1701073metaG_FD_139345 | JGI IMG/M metagenome (GOLD analysis project Ga0187892, IMG submission 139345) | Bio-ooze microbial communities from a basaltic lava cave in the Kipuka Kanohina Cave System on the Island of Hawaii, USA - MA170107-3 metaG ... | reverse complement strand
GAGGTTTGCGCGCCAACATCCAAGGTAAGAGCCGTATGCGGTAGCACCGCACGTACGGATCTGTGCGAGGGGCAGCCCGCAAGGGCTGGTCCTATCGCGATAACCTTTTTACGAGATCGCCTCAGTTCTTGCCCGATCCGGACCGGGCGAAGCGCGAGGCGGATTTTCGTCTCCACCGAGCACGCCCGCTACTCTCCGGTGACTATATCTGGCCACACCCGTTTCCATTCCGAACACGGCCGTTAAGCCTTCAGAGCCGTATCACGAAAAGGTTCCTGCCACCTTTGTTCTGTCTGCCACCTTTGTTCTGTCCTAGGGTAAGACAATCAGGGCTTGCGCCGGAGAAACCGCGACCAGCGAACTACTGCGAACGTTGCGATTGCAAGTCCAAATGTAAGATTGGTGGGAGGTTCTGGAACTGACACGACGGTCATCAGACCGAGAGTATTGAATTCGGGTCCTGCGCCGATACCGCCTCCGGACAATACGGTTCGATCACCAGATGACCAATCAATTTGTACGATTGCGTCGTGCGGAGTGAGAGACAGCGTGCATGACGTATAGAAAGCGTCGCTAGCTGGACTAATGCCCACTCCCACGGGAGTTATTGCAGGTCCGTCACCTACAATCGAGGTCAGGCCCGGGCCAGAGACGAGTGTTGTTTGCCCGGTTACTATATCGACCACGTAGATTGCCCCGCTAATAGCCTCATTAATCAAAAGTGTATGCGGTCCAATCACTTCTACATCTGTAACGCCGTCAAATCCCTGTAAACTCCCAATTGCGACGCGATTCCCCGAGGATGGTTCAATCGTGTGGACCATATGGGCGACCGGATCGGCCACAAAGATCGTTCCATTCTCAGCCACCGCGATGCCAACCGGGTAATCTAGACTTGGCCCAATTCCAGTTCCGAGGCCCGAGACCAACTGTCGGTCACCGTTGGTAGGGTCGATCCGCAATACGGCACCGGGGTTTGGCGTTGAATCTTCGCTGGTTACATCGGCTACCACGATTGAACCGTCTTGATCGACTACTATTCCCAGTGGCCCCAAAGGTCCGCTGAGGGGCGGTCCATGTCCTCGATTTGGCCCGGAAATTTCGATGCGATCTCCGCTCACTGGATCGACTCGGTACACAAAGCCGCGATGTGTGCCTGAAGCCGAATCGATTGATCGATCGGTGACAAGAATGCTACCGGATCGTTCAACCGCAACGCCGAATGGATCGATGAGCATGGGACCAGTCCCAATGCCGCGGCCCGACAGGATGGTGCGCGCACCGGTGATGCTGTCTACCTTGAAGAGAGCCCCGTCCGATGGACCTGACGGCGATGCCATGCCGTAATCGGTAACGAGAATATCGCCCGTCTGCAACACTCCTGCGCGGACCGTAGGCGCGATGGCTGCAGTTGCGATGCCACTAGAAATCGCAAGCACAAGGCGCAACCAGAGAACAACCGTTGCGATTCGATTGACGCTACCCATTCAAATAACCTCAATTATCCGCGATTTTTTTTGACCAATCAGCGGTGATCCACGATCTGCTGTACCTGCTGTCCGCAAATTCCCACGCACGCCGACACAAGAATCGGACTCGTGTCGAATAGCGGGGCATGGCGGCCCCACAAAGGCAACCGGCCGGCACCATCGCTTCAGCCGTTCATTAGCTTATCGATCAACGCCCCATTGCCCTGTGCTCGCGAAGTTATAAACCCCTCCAGGCGCGCATCGTATTTCCTATTTGTCAGCGAGGTGATGCCTACGCGATGGCGAATCATTAGCGTAAGGCATGCGACAACTAGCAGAACAAAACTTGCTGGTTCAGGAACTGGTACAATTGCGAGCATGCTCGGATTTATTAACTCAGGGCCGCTGCCAATACCCGCGCCAGATAAGACAGTTCGATTGCCGGTGATGGGGTCCACGGAGAGCAAACTTTCGGGAAAGCCGTTAATGACCAGAGGACGATCATCATCGGCCAGTGCAACCCCTCCAGGGGAGAATTGCGGACCGAGACCAACGGTCGCAGACGAAAGGACAGTTCGATCCCCACTACCTTGATCGATCGAAAACAAAATTCCTTCGATAGGATCCGTCAATAGAATCATGCTGTTAGCCGTCAACGCTACTCCATATGGAAAGCTCGTTACTGGCCCAGTTCCGACATTCAGCGGGCCGCCAGAGACGACGTGGCGGTTCCCAGTCCCTGGATCGATTCGTATAACGGCGTCGCGCGACGGATCGCTTACGATAATTGCGCCTACACCATCGATGGCTATCCCCACCGGTGATGCCAAAGTGATGCCAGCGCCCACGCCCAAGCCGGAAACGATGCTGCGGTCGCCCGTTACACGGTCGACATGAAAGATGGCACCTCCGCTGTTTTCGGGGAATGGATCGTGAGTGATGGTGGCGACAAGCAAGCTCCCGTCAGGGGTGATCACCATGCCAAACGGTCCTTCCCAATCCCCAAAATCGGGACCGGTGCCATGGTTGGGCCCGGACAGCACTGTGCGGTCGCCCGTGGTGGCATTAATACGGTAGATGGCCCGCTCGCTGGTGGTTCCAAGAACGGGATCTTCATAGCGGTGGCTCACGAGAACTGAGCCGGCGCTTTCAATTGCAATACCGACTGGGTCGCTCAGCAATGGCCCGGAACCAACACCGCTGCCTGAAATCAGTGTGCGATTCCCCGTCGCAGGGTCTACTCTGATCAGCGCTCCGTCTCCGAGCACGGAACCGGCCCCATCCACGACAAGAATGTCGCCCGGCTGCAGCACGCCGGCGTGGATCGTATGCGGGCCGGCTACAGTCGCGATGCAGGCAGCGGTCGCCAACACGAAGGAGCGCCAGAGAAGAAGAGCTGTCGCGATTCGATTAACGCTTCCCATACCGATCCACCTCAGCGCCCCGCCAATTCCTCAATGACAGGTCACCATCGCTTGCTGATTGATTCATCCGCGAAATGCAGCGCAGCCCGACCTGAACCGCAAAATTATGCGGGCAGTTTGCGAATCGCCTGCCTGGCCAACCGTCCCAAGGCCAACGTCACTTCAGCCGTTCGTTAGCTGATCCAACAACGCCCCTTACCCCGCGCTCTAAAGAAAGGTCAGCAACCCAAGCGCGCCCCCCACGGCAAGTGCCCTCCAGGCTAACGGTCGATCGGCCAAAGTCAAGGAAACACTACCAATGGTTTTCCAATCTGACCGCCATTCGGGGGGCGACGATGGCTGGGCGGACCAGAAGCCTGAATCTCGGGAGCTAGCGAATAGTTCTATGGCAAATGTGGTCCCGTGTCCGCGCGCGGTCAAGTCCTTGACCGGCTTTCGGTGCATAAGCAGACGGCGCAGCATATCTCCGGCATCGTCCCGGACGACGAACCAGCGCCGCTTGTAATAGATGATCTCTTCCGAGAGGCCATAACCGAGAAGCTCCTCGCGATTGGCGGGCACGCCGTTTAGCACAAGCTCAAGCACGCCATCGCCAGCAATCCGCGCGGTGGTTAGGCGCCGGCCGTTGTCGAGCTCGATGATGGAGCCACCGGCCAATAGGCCAAGGATTTCATTTGGCGAGGCTTCGCCAAGTGGTGTGCCAATGCCGAGTCGTTGCTTGACGTTCGGCACGTCTTCGGGGCTAAGGCTTAGCCCCACTAGAGCCTGGCCGTCGGCAAGCACCGCGCGCGCAATCTTTACGCTTTGGATTCCCGAGGAGCCCATCACTTTGTCGTAGATGGGAAAGGTGGCGCCGCTTAGGATGTGGAATCGGCGCAGCTCGGTGGCTCGATGGAGGATCGTCAGCGCACTTCCAGCATCCGCTCGACGGCGACGAGCGCCCAGGACGCGGTGTCGTGATCCACTGCGATTTGGTTGACCGGCGTGCCGGCGGCCAAGTTCTCAAGCGACCAGGCCAGGTGCGCCAGGTCGATGCGGTACATGGTCGCGCACATGCACACCACCGGCGAAAGGAAATGAATCTCCTGCTCGGGATGCTCCTGCTTCAAGCGGTTGACCAGGTGCAGCTCGGTGCCGATCGCCCACTTTGTGCCCGCCGGCGCGGACTGCACTTCGCGAATAATCTTGCCGGTTGAGCCGATCACGTCGGCGCGCTCGACCACCTCCATCGTGCACTCGGGATGAACCAGGATTCGGATGCCGGGGAACCTCGCGCGGAACTGGTCCACGTGCTCGGGCCGGAACATCTGGTGGACGCTGCAATGCCCCTTCCAGAGCAGGACACGCGAACGTTGAATCGCCTCTGGCGCCGCACCGCCCGATTCCTGATGCGGGTCCCAAAGGACCATCTCGTCGAGCGGAATGCTCATCGCTCGAGCGGTGTTGCGACCCAAATGCTGGTCAGGGAAAAAGAGCACTCGCCGCGTACGGCTGAAGGCCCAATCGAGCACCGCGTGGGCGTTGCTCGAGGTGCAGACGATCCCTCCGTGGCGGCCGCAGAACGCCTTGAGACTGGCGGCCGAATTGATGTAGGTCACCGGCGTTATCTGGCTTGTGTCCGTCACGTCTGCCAGCTCGGCCCAGCAGGCTTCCACCTGGTCGATCATGGCCATGTCGGCCATCGAGCAGCCGGCCGCCATGTCGGGCAGCACTACCGTGACGCGGCGGCCGCGGCGCGCGGCGACCCGCGCCTGGCGATTGGCCAGGATGTCGGCCGTTTCGGCCATGAAGTGGACGCCGCAGAAGACGATCGCCTCGCAGTCGCCGCTTTCGGCGGCCATCTTGCTGAGCTGGTAGCTGTCGCCGCGCAGGTCGGAGAGCGCGATCACCTCGTCCTGCTGATAGTGATGCCCGAGGATCAAGAGCCGCGGTCCCCACTCGGCGCGCACCGTCTGGATTCGCTCGACCAGCTCGATGTTGCCGAGCGACCTGTAGGGCGCCAGCTCGAAGGGAGCTGTACTCGGGTGATACGCGAGGACGGTCATGGCAACTCACTCGCTGGGTTTTTCGCCGCCGTGGCGGCTTAAGCCGCCGGCATGCGTGCGACGTCGACACGCGTTTCATCGACCTGCTTTTGTAGTAAGTATATATATTTTACGTCTCCGTGTCTCCGTGGTGAAATTAACTTTTCTTCGACCGCAGCCGCGTGCGCTCGGTGCGATCGATCTGCACGACAACGCCGTCCTGCACGATGATCACCACTTGCCCGAAGCGCAGCCCGCGGAGGGCGCGGCGAATCGCGTCGATCGCCAAGTCGTCCGCGCTGGGCGGTTCGTCGGGCTGTGGCGCGGCATTTTCAGGCGGATTGCTGCACGACATCGATATCCTGCTCGAGGCCATCAGGATTACCGCCGTCGGTTCCGTCCGACGGGATCAATGGCGCAAAATCGGTTGGGCATGAACACGCGCGGCGCTGCCAAAATCACAGGCTCGATTGCTCGTGGTTGCCATCGGGGGCACGCTTGCCCTGGTTCACGATTTACAGAACATCAGTTCTTCGGCTCTCTTTTCAGGATTTCCTCCACCGGCAGCCCGACCTCCAGGTCTCCGCCAAATCCCGTGCCGCTTTGCTTCTTCTTGAATCGTTCGCTGGCCATCTTGTACGCCACGTCGGGGAGCGGAAGGTATTTGATTTCGGCCACGAGAGCCTTGGCGTGCTTCAGGTAGAAATCAACAAAGGCCTTGACCTCAGGTTTTTCGGCAGACTTCTTGTTGACGTAGATGAACAGCGGGCGCGAGAGTGGGTTGTACGTGCCGTCGACGACGGCCTCAAGACTTGGCTTTACCGCTCCTTGCTTGTCCTTGTCCCAATCCACGCCTAGCGCTTTCAACTTGTTCTTCTGGGGCTCGTAATAGGCGTACGGGAGATACCCCAACGCATACTTGTTGCCCTCGATTCCCTGAACCAGAACGTTGTCGTCTTCGCTGGCGGTGAAGTCGCCGCGACTTGCCTTCGCCTTGCCAACGATGGCTTCGGTGAAGTAGTCGAACGTGCCGGAGTCGGATCCAGCCCCAAAGAGGACCAGCTCGGCATCGGGCCAATCCGGACGGACCTGATTCCATCGAGTAATCGTTCCCTGTGCCTCGGGCCGCCACATCTTCTTCAATTCTTCGGTCGTGATGTTGTCCACCCAGTCATTCTCGGGATGCACGGCGATGGTGAGCGCGTCGAAGCAGATTGGAAGCTCGATGTATTCGACTCCGTTTTCCTTCGCCAGCTTCATCTCCTCGGTCATGATGGGGCGACTCGCGTCGGAGATGTCGATTTCGCCACGGCAGAACTTCTTAAACCCGCCCCCCGTGCCCGAGATCCCCACTGTGACTCTAACTTTTCCCTTCATCTCCTTCTGGAATTCCTCGGCGACAGCCTCTGTCACGGGAAACACGGTACTTGACCCGTCGACTTTGACGAGGGCTCCTTCCTTGACCTTTCGAGTGTCTGCTGCCGTTACGACAGCCGCCGTCACCGATAGCAAGCAGGCGACGGGACCGATTAAGCAGAAGTCGTGCATCCTTTGTCGTGCAAACATGTTCTCCTCACCTTGGGTGTGTGTGGCCAATTGGTGGAACTCACCCTCGATGCTACGTTCTGTTCGTTAAGGTCTCGTGAAGATCGGCATAATTTGGTGTGCGAAAAGCGTTAAGAAATGATGATCGCGGCGAGTGATCGCGTCATCGGAGCTAGCCGATCGTCGGGCGCCACCGAAATGAAAAAGCCCTCCCGAGTCTCAGCAGAGAGATCCGGGAGGTGCTTTTCGCCTTACCAGAAAGCGTGCGTGCCTACGCGCATTTGTCGGATCGCTAGAGCACGATGGAACTTCGCACCCCGCCGGGTGCTAGGCCAACGGCTCATTCGAACGAGTGGAGAGGGTCGTCGCGGCAGATCACTTGCCGAAAACGGCCCCGACAAACGTCCTTCTTTGGTGCGGTGACGTGGCGTCGGCACTCACGTCCGGCGGTGAGGCGTGATCGAAGGCGACCACCGAGGCGGTACCTGCGTCCCACGCGGGAAACGCCTGGGCGGCATCGTTCATTGCACGCTGGCAGCAACCGTCGCAGAGGTCTTCCACCACCCATTTGTAGGTCGGCACCTTCTTCTCGACGACGTACTTCACCAGCTTGTTGCGCGTGCGCAGCTTGGCGCAACCTTTCGGCGTCCAGTCGAACCACTCGATTTTGCACCGCGGCGACCGCTCGCACGACTCGCAGTCCTGATCCACGCAAACGTGGTCCTCGTGCAGGCAGCCGCGGTGGCTCGGCGGCGGCAGACAATAGTCCTCGCATTCGCAGGTGTAGCAAACCTCCTCGACCTTCTTCTCTTCGCAAACCAGGCGGCACACCTTGCGCACCCCGCAGTCGTTGCCGCACTGGCAGCAGCCGTCTGCTGCCAGAGCTGCGGGCGCTGAGAGGCCGAACAGGAAGGTCAGATTGATCGCATAGAGTACCCATGGGCGTGTCATATGAAATTCTCCGAGTTTTGTCGGACTCACGGGAAGTCCTCCCTTCGCGGTGATTCGTGCCATATTTCACGTGGTGCGTCTTCGCTGCGCTCGACACACCCTACGCATGTAATCGGCCTCAGCGAATCATGGAATCTACCAGTCAACCTGCGCACGCAAACCGAACTCGTCGCACTCGCCGGCGTCGGCCCCGCTGGTGGGCCGCGAATAGGCGTTGCCGTGGATGTAGTTGAACATCATTCGGCAATAGTCGTTGGCGTACCAGTTCAGTCCGAACGTGACATCGCCCACGCGGCCACCGTTCACGCCGCCGTCGTTGGCGTCGATGTAGGAGTAGCGTGCCGCCAATTCCCAGGCGCCCCACCCACGACAGACTCCTTCGCCAGTGCGGACGCTGAAGAACGGCTCGAGTACCTTGGTTCGGTCCATCACGTGCATGGACTTCTTGTACCCTTTGTGCTCGCCGGTGAGGAACCAGGCCACCTCCCAATAGGCCGCGTTGAAGTCGGCCTCCGTCGGGGAGTCGAGCGTCACGTGTAGCCATTCGGCCTGGGTATGAAACGGCCCATAGATCAGCGCCGCCTCGACGTCGAGCTCCTGCACTTCGTCCGCCAGCACAGCCGGTCCGCCGAGGAAGTTAATGGCCACCGGGGTGCCAAGTGGGAAAATGAAATTCATTTCGTGGTCGCGAGCAACGGTGACGGTGTTGTCGCCATATCGCCGAAAGCTGTAGGCCGCCCCCAGGTGCGACAAGTAGCGCCCGCCCGAAGGCTCGTCGTAGAACGGGTTCCACGCCACCCGGCTGGTCCAGGAAAAGTCCGCGCTGTCTTCGAGTTCATCGACCGCGTCGTCGTCGATTTCGGAGCGGAAAATGCCGGTGTACCAGGACAGCGTTTCGTCGGGGAACACGTTGCCGAACTCCATGATGCCGATATTACGAGCCGGCGCAAATGCATCGAGCAACGACCGTTCCATGAACGTTATGAACCTTGCGCTGGTAAGTTGATCGAGGCTGAACGGCTCCTTGAAATGGCCGATACGGACGTTCTGCAGAATTGCGAGCTCCTTGAACGTCATGTATACGTCCTTGGCCGTCGGCCGATCGGTGTTCGTACCTTGCTCGCCGAAGGCAATCTCCGCCTTATAGTCGACGTTCTCCCAGATATCGCCCTCTGCGTTCAAACGGAACGAGTCGAACCGCGTCCGGTTCGCCGCGTTGCCGAAGCTGGCGATGTGTAGCGGATCCTGGTCGATCATCATGTGGTCAACCAAGATGCGGCCCCCCACCTTGAAGGTGGGCTTCGATATCGTGTCGACCTTTTTCGGACCCGCTTCTTTCTTGGGGGCGTCGGCCGCAGCTTCCTCGGCGAGTGATGCAAATTGAGTATCAGCCTGCGGCAAACGCTCGACACGCAGGGCGCGAAGTTCCGCTTCGTAGGCCTCCATCCTGCGTTGCATCCGCGCAAACTCGTCCTGAGATACGTAGTAGCCGGGCTGTTGGCCCTGCGCCGCCGTGCTCGCCAGCGCCGTCAAGAACACTGTCGCCAGTGCTCTCGACCAATGACGATGGTTGATATTCATGCCACTTCCCCCTCCAATGCTAGTGCTGTGTTTTAACGCCGCGCATTGCCGCAATAACCGCGTAGCCCGCGCGGAGCGTTACGCTGAAACGATTCCTGCGATGGCGATGTCGACACGTCCGAATCAGGAATCAGCCAGACGCAGCGCCCTTGTTTGTGCATGGTCGGCGACTGATTGCGCGACGATGGATCTGCGAGGAACCTCTGGCCGTAGCCGCCAGAATCCAGTCGGCTAGACGAGTGGGCACCTGAGATTCGAACCGATCGCCGCATTGCCTGACACCGTAACCTCGAGCTGCGGAAATTATGTCCGCGGCTGAGGCCTCGCAACTCCGTGGCTGGTGCGAGCCTCCGGCTAGTCCGGTCAGTTCGATTTGGTGCTTTTGATGGCCTCCCGCAAGTGGGGTTGGCATGTCCTCACGGCAATTCTCGGTCGAACACGCGCGTTTGGATTAGTCGTACAGAATGGAGCGATCCAGGTTATCCATTTGACGCAATTATCTGGCGAGAACGCTATAAGCGACCAGTTGCGTTAAACGTGTTGGGTCCGGCACGCAATACACGAGAACCGCTGCGATGGGCGTGCCATCGAGTTCTACAGTCTCAATTGCCTCGCCCACAATCGTGTCCGGATTGCAAGCCGGCCTCGCGGCCGACGGAGACCACGACGAGTCGGTCTTCAACGACACAGTTGTTGATGCGGACCGGTGACTTCTGTGCCTGACAATTGTTCGAGCGCAATCGCGAGCGCTCGGTTCGATCGATCTGATTGACGACTCCGTCGTGCACGATGACCAATAGCCACTGGCGGCGCTCGTGCACTTGGGGAACAGCGCGGCAGCCACCCTATTGTTGCATCCGGTAGTGCCGATTCATTAAAGTTTTCCGCTGCCGCGGCCGATTCATGGGTCCAGCGCACCGGCGCGATTCGGTCGACACCGCAGATTGCCTGCTCTGCCGCTGGCTGCCGTGCAGTTTGCCACGACAGACCTGCCGCGCAAAAACGGTCACCAAGACAATGAACCAGACCGGCCCCGAAGACTCGACGGCGCCCGATCGGCAATCGGCTGATGCCGTGCCACAGGCGTCGTCGGCCAGGGGTGGCGCAGATCCGGCCGAGGCTGCTACCGCCGCGGATGCGCCGAGTACGGGCGTCGCTCCACAGGGCACATCGGCGAGCGGCATGCCAGGACCGTCCGGATTAAGCGCCTTGCCCTCCTTCACGCGGAGCCTGTTGCGAATCAGCGTGCCGGTGACCGTCATCCTGGCGGCCAAGCGACAGCCGATCTCGCGGATCGTCGAGATCGTGCCCGGCACGATTATCCAGTTCGCGAAATCGTGCGACGAGCTGCTGGATCTGGTGGCCGGCGAGAAAACGATCGGGCTTGGCGAGGCGGTGAAAGTGGGGGACAAATTTGGCATCCGGCTACTATCGCTGTTCGTCCCACCCGAGCGGTTCAAGCCGCTGCGGCCACGCACATCGAGAGTCGCGCCAGCCCGCCGCGCCGCCTCCTAATCGCCGCGAGTTCAGCATCGCCGCGGGTTGCTTGGCCGACTGAGGTGCAACGCAAGGCCGATTCGCGCCAGGCCGCGCATCGGACGTGCGGAATAAGCCGCCTAAGGAATCAGAAAAATCAGCCCCATCACGACGCCGCCTTCGACCAGCGCCGGGCCGAGTCGAAACGGTTCCAGCCAGGGATAGGGGGGAGGATGATTGCCGGGCCGCTCGTAGCGCTGTGTCGAAACGCACGACCAGGGCGGCTCGAGAGCCATTTTGTAGGGGAGCTTCACGATCGACAGGTAGAAGTCGGCCGCGGAAAGGGCTGGCTGCACGTACGGCACCTTGTAGCCGTATCGCTCTACATTGACTTCCTCGAAATACAACGGCTGATAGCAGAAGGCGAAGCCCTGCCAGCTAGACAGACTGGGGAATCCCCCCGCATCATCGACCCACGTGTCGTCGTAAATGTCGTGTTCGGGGAAATAGCCTTTTGATTCATCATGAGGAACGTCAATCTGATCGTCTTGTTCTTGCTCGTCGGGCAGCGGCACTGCGATCGAGACGCCGAGCTTGCAGATTGGCGTATAGCGGAGGTCGATTTCCGGCTCGCGCGCTGGAATTGGCGCTGGGATTTCCTCTAGGCCACTGTTGAAGATGGGCGGCTCATCCGGGTCCGCCTCGGCGAGCGCCGGCTGCAATTCGAGCTCCGGTCCGGTTGGCTCCAGTCCGCTCGCACGCGCTGCCGGCGCCGAGGTGTCCTGAGCGCGTGTGATCGAGGGCTGGCACACGGCGAGCGCGACGGCGGCCAAGAGCGCGCCAAGCCGACCTAGAGTGCGGATGGCAAAGGAGATGCGCCAATTCGCGTCACGCGCTGTCTGACACGTCGAGCGAGTTGATCGGCGGCAAATCACGGTAAACGCCTAGGCAGAAATGCCGGGGGCTTTGGTTCTCCGCTCAAATCGGCAGCTCACCATGCACTTCCGCAGCAATTCTTGCGGATTT
>Ga0187892_10010733_pt1 | contig 11497 bp, 12 predicted proteins | sample MA1701073metaG_FD_139345 | JGI IMG/M metagenome (GOLD analysis project Ga0187892, IMG submission 139345) | Bio-ooze microbial communities from a basaltic lava cave in the Kipuka Kanohina Cave System on the Island of Hawaii, USA - MA170107-3 metaG ... | reverse complement strand
CTCGGCGGAAGTCACTATGCCACCCTTCCTCAATCTCATACAGTACCAAGTAGAGTGGTTTGGTCACCGGCGGTATCAGCAGCGCCGCCATTCGGTCCATGCGAAACCATCCCGGAATAATGCCCCCGTGCAGGTTGCCGTCCTCATCATCCCAGCTGTCAATGATACGCGTTCCTAAATCCGCATAGGCGCGCTCAAGGTCAGTACGCAGTCGAGCGTCGGGGCAAATGATCGACAGCTGTGGCTGCGTAATTAACAGTCTTCTAATAGCTTCTGCCTTCTTGTTCTCGGACCGCAACGTTACGAAGAGTTGTCGCAGGGCAGCTTCAGCGTCTTTTGCAGCCATCCGCTCAACGTCTGAGAGGTACAAAGATCTTTCTCGAATCGTATCTAGTTCCTGAAGGTCACCGTCGATCTGACCCTTTGAATACATGTCATCAGTCAGTGGGGTTGCCAGCCGCAGTAACCAGGAGAGCAATCGAAATGATAAGGTGACGATGTTGTCCAGATCAGTAAGATGATCTTCGCCTCGCTGTCGTGCCAATGTCCTGAGCTGTCGGACGGTTTCGAACGCCCGTCTGACGGGTGGAAATGGGATGCTTGTTGTCTCGATGGCACGAGATCGCCGTGTTTGCAGCAAGGATTCATAGCGGACAATCGGATGTGAGATGCCCCCACTGGTTAAGGCTGGCCACAAGAGGGCAGAAAAGTCTTCCTCCTCCCATTCCCATATACTGACATTATCCTCTTTCTCAGGATTCAGTTGGTCGGCTACCCTTTCAGAAGTAAGGACGAGAGTCGGAATATGAGACTGTTGGAGTTGCCGTAAGCTAGCCGTCTTTTGGGCGTTCCGTCCCGTGGTGTCTATGATGACTAAATAGCATCGCTCCTGCCGCTCTTCCGTAAAGGCACAGGCAAGGTCCAGATCGGACACAAAGAGGAGAAGAGGCTCTTGCCCACCAAAGCGATTCGACCACGGCTTTATTTCTTGGTTAGTTGTGACATGTCCCATTGGGACAGCATCTTTGAGTTCGCGGCCAAAGAGACGAAGGCGCGTAGCCATTTCATGCGCAGAGGAAACGGGAGTTACGACGATAATTTGTTTCTCGATACCAAAAACTTGAACCGCCCTGCTTATGTTAAATATGTACCCCAGGCTGGGAAGCTCAACGTCGCTTCGGCCAAGATTGTATGTAAGCTGTCCTCTGATAGCGTGGGATATAGGGGCAGGAGCAAGGCGATCTAATTGTTCTATGGGCCAGTAATGGATGTCTTGTAATCGCTCGCCTTGATGGGTTCGATATTGCCGCAGGCCGAACATCTTCCGACCTGCTATGGTGGTAACACCGGTAAACTCAGCAATAGCACTATAATCCACAAGAACCCTTTGGCCAGGAGAGAATGAGTCTTCTGTGATTTGCGGTTGCCGATATTTTTGAATGAGGCCAAGCGTTACTATCGTCCCAAGGAGGAGTGGGGTAGGGCCGACAAATGGGGTGATCAACACAGTTGATTTTCCATTGCCACTCCGGAGATCGAAGCACGAAAGAGCAGAGTTGATGATCATGTACTCAGACAAGGGACGAGCATCGCCATTCTGTTCAATGAGGAGCTGGCTAAGGAAAGGCCAAAAGCCGATTGTGTCATCGAGGAGTTCCAGCCATGGCTCTCGGGCAGGTTCAAGAAAATCCACCGCTAATTGGGAGATGAAGTAATCGTCCAGGTAGCCAACCAAGCCGAGACTGTCGTCGATCGCATCGTCCACACAAATGACATAGCTCAGTGCTGCACGTGCATAAGTACGGTGTTCATTGGTACGGCTTTCATCAACAAGAACAGATGAGAGGAATTCGATATTCTTCCTAAGCCGCCCGAACAGACAGGAAGACCCGAAGTTTCTCACCTTTTGAAAGAATACTTTTACTTCCTCGATCAGGCGCTCGTCAGGCAGAAGTGGTTCATCAATGAAACGAAGGAAGAGGATTTCTGCCCGGTTCTGCTCATTTTTCGTAAGACGAGGCGGATTATAGATGGCGGGCTCTCCGAGGCGGAGTCTGATTTCGTGCAGGGCGTAACTACAAATGAATGCTTCATCAAGCAATCCAAAATCTCTAAGTCTTGAGGGGGGAGACTGGAGTACGTAGATTATCGCTCCACGGGCAATGTCAGCCACATCCTGGTCACCATAATGAGTGAGTAAATAACGCGAGAGCGCAACAGCATCCCGAACAAGAGTATGTTCAAAACCGAAATCTGGGGTCAAACTGTTGGACCACTCTGAGAGACGTATGAGCAGATCAGCGTCCGAGTCTTTCCAATCGCGGCGCAAGGCGTCGAAAGTTTGCAGAAGAAACTCACGGTCAGCATATGTCAGCCAGCGCATTGCCTTCTCCCGAGGTTACGGTCTGTATTCAATAGACGGTATGCCAGGTTCGTCGATGCCACTCATCCGCGCCTGAAGGACAAGCAGACCTGCAAGAGAAGCGAGGTGGTTAGGATCAGAATGAACGATAGGGAAATGAATTCCGGCATCTCCTTCGATAGTGACAGGCAGGTCGAGTGCCCCATCATCTCCTACCTTGAAAAGCCTGAAGCGCTGATCACACTCAAGGAACTGTTCAGGGAAGAATCGGATATTCATTCCGCACCGGTCTCACAATCACTTGTTGTCTGGAATAGCCGCATTACAGTGGCTCAATGTCTCCACGTACCAGTCTGGGTACCTCTGCCTGTCCAAGGGGAATGGGCTTTTGGGCAAGCCAGTCCCAGTCCTCTTCGGTAAATTCTTTAATACAATTGCTACAGAAGGGTCTTTTATCAATGCTGACCCAACCAATAAGCCTGACAGGTAGTTCTGAGAGATAGTGACCGAGATGCACTGCGGTTTTGCAACAACAACATGTGATGACAGTCGAGGAAGGCATTCTGATCTTCCTATCGAGAGCGTGAACAGCTTTTTCTTGGCTGCTCATAAGCTTCAACGGTTCGGTATCACAAAGAAAGACATCTGGTGAGAGAGATCGAGAATGCTTCTATAGTCCCACAGGGAGCTTGCAAAAGTCAAATGAGAGATGTTGGGCGAGCCACCAACCTTGGTACTTTCTACTCCATGCACTTCTTCCTAAGAAATTTCCTCCTCTTATTGCACCGACAGTTCAATTTCCACGCTACTGAGGTAGACAAGAATCTCTTGCTCTCGTTGCCGCAGCTCTAAGAGTATTGGCTCCGACATAGCCCGGTACTCAGCAGGAGGAGGCACTTTACGGGATGCCGCGAGAACCCATTGCAAGTTGGGTACGGCCTCCTGAGCAAGGTGTAACTGTTCGTCGTTGCGAATCATGAGGCGATGACCTCCACAATGTCGTGGCAAAGAGCATTCGCTTTTTACTCTATCGGTTTCCGTCAATAAAAAAAAACGTAGCTACTCCATCCTTTCTTATTTCTGCCTCGTCTCTCTATCTCTTTCTCGTCTCTCTATCTCTCCACCCCCCATCCCTTGCATTCGCCCTTCTAGAGTGCTTTAGGAGAGCTACTTTGGATGAAGGAGCAAACCGATGCGGAAGGAACCTTTTACTATTGCTGTCCCCGATGCGACCTTAGCCGACCTGCGAGAACGCTTGCTCAAGACGCGCTGGCCCCGTGACTTTGCTAATGCCCAATGGCAGTACGGTACCAACCTGGAATACCTCAAAGAACTCGTTGATTATTGGATTCACAAGTACGACTGGCGCAAACATGAACGGGAAATGAATGCCTTCTCCCACTATAAGACAACAATTGAAAATATCCCGATTCATTTTATTCATGAACCTGGCAAAGGACCGAAGCCAATGCCACTGATTCTCAGTCACGGCTGGCCGTGGACGTTTTGGGACTTGAATAAGGTCATCCGCCCTTTGTCTGATCCTGCTGCGTTCGGTGGTGACCCCAATGATGCGTTTGACGTGGTCGTACCTTCGCTTCCTGGGTATGGATTTTCCACCCCACTCACCACAGCAGGCATTAACTTCTGGCGTACATCTGACCTGTGGGTCACATTGATGCAGGATGTCCTTGGCTACAAAAAATTCGCCGCCGAAGGAGGAGATTGGGGAGCAATTATCACCGCACAGCTTGGACACAAGTACGCCGACCGTTTGATCGGCACGTACATGCACCTCATGGTTCCTCTCGATGTATTCGTTGGCGGTCTGCCGCCCGCTTCAGACTATGGTCCCGATGAACAGGGATGGTACGAACGAAACGTGAATTTCTTTACTGCCGAGAGTGGCTATTCGGCTCTGCAGACCACGAAGCCGCAGACGATTGCCCACGCCCTGAATGACTCGCCCGCTGGACTCTGTTCGTGGATCGTCGAAAAACGTCGCACCTGGAGTGATTGTGACGGCAACGTGGAGAAGCGCTTTACGAAAGATGAGTTGCTCACCACCATGATGCTTTATTGGATCACCGAGAGTTATGGAACCTCAGCTCGCTACTACTATGAGTGCGTGCATAATCCGTGGCAGGCGTCACATAACCGGACTCCAGTGGTAGAAGCCCCCACCGGTATCGGCGTGTTTATGAAGGAAGTCGTTTTGCTGCCACGCAAATGGGCTGAACGGTATTACAACCTGAAGCATTGGACGGTTATGCCCTCCGGTGGCCACTTTGCGCCGATGGAAGAACCACAGCGGCTGGTCGAGGATATTCGCAAGTTTTTCCGACCGCTGCGCGGCTAACAAAGTAACCAGTTGCCAGTTGTCAGTTATCAGTAGGAAGAAAAGGGAGAAGACTGACAACTTGAAACTGGCAACTGACTACTCTTTTTGTGGCATCACATGCAGTGCCTGTTGCCGCAACTCGACCGTCACTCGTTTTTCAGCCTCGAGCGCCAGCCGGTGATAGACATAGCCGGGGAGCGAAATCTCCAGGTCTGCTGCTGCCTGGCTCCCATCAACCCGAAATTGGAGCGTGTACGTTTCGCTGTGCATCTGCTCACGGACGATGGTTCCAGACAACAGGTTCACTCGCTCTCGCTCCCCAAGACGATCTGGACGAACAATGAGAACCTGAGTTGGACGGATGCAAAGATCGACCGGCGTACCTGGCGCGACGGGACGTGCCGGAGCTGCAATGTGGTGTCCTTGCCATTGCACCCACAGGATATCGCCCTCGGTATGCTCGGCGACCGCGGATAAGATATTTCTTGTCCCTACCAATTCGGCTACATGCCGAGTTGCTGGATGGAAGAACACTTCCTCGCGTGTTCCTTGCTGAATCACCCGTCCCGCCTCGTACACAACAATACGTTGGCCGAGCGCAAACGCATCGGTCAGATCATGTGTGACCATCACTACCGTGATCCCGGTACGGGTTTGTACCTGGACCAGTTCTTCGCGTAATGCTTCACGCAAAGAGCCATCAAGGGCCGCAAATGGCTCATCCAGGAGGAGCAAACGCGGCCGCACAGCCAAGGCACGCGCCAGGGCCACGCGCTGCTGCTGTCCACCAGAAAGCTCTCGTGGACGACGATGATCTAACCCTTGCAGCCCAAAGAGAGTGACCATTTCACTCACACGCTGTTCGCGTTCGTGACGCGGAAGACGGGCAAGACCGAAACCGATATTCGCCGCTGCCGTCAGGTGCGGAAAGAGGGCGTAGTGTTGCGGCACGTAGCCAACTCGTCGCATTTGCGGAGGAAGGTCAAGCCGCTGACCGCTGTTGTATACCGTCTGACCGTCAATGACGATACGACCAGCATCGGGACGCATCGTCCCGGCAATCGCTTGCAACGTTAAACTCTTCCCAGCACCAGACGGACCAAAGAGCACCACCAGTTCGTTCTGTGCAGTAAAAGCTACATCAAGGCGAAATCCATCAAGGTGCTTGTGGAGGGCAATCTCAAGCATAGGCACCATAGGGACTGCGATGCAGTAACATTCGGACACAGAACAGCACACTAAACGAAACGATAATAAGAATTGCTGACAGCACAAGGGCTGCTGTCAGGTCGGATTCCATTGCCGTGTAGATTGCCAGGGGCATGGTTTGCGTACGGCCTAGAAAATTTCCAGCGAACATAATTGTGGCACCAAATTCGCCTAATGCTCGTGCCCACGCCATGACAGCGCCACTGAGGAGAGCTGGAAAGGCAAGCGGCACGGTTACCCGCACAAAGGTGCTGAGTGGTGAATGCCCGAGTGTATACGCGACTCGCTCTAATTCTTGATCGACACTCTGAAATCCGGCACGTGCAGCGCGGATGTAAAACGGGATACTGACAAAGCTTTGAGCCAGCACAACTGCGAGCGTGGTAAAGCTGAGTTGCACCCCGATCAGATCAAGCCAGGCACCAAGCACGCCACGACGCCCGAAGGCCATGAGTAAAGCGACTCCGGCAACGGTTGGTGGTAACACCATCGGTAAGTCAATAAGCGTATCCAACAACGCAGCGCCGCGAAAACGATAGCGAGCCAAGAGGTAAGCGATCGGAGTCCCACAGAGGAGCGCCAGGAAGAGACTACCCAGAGAGGTAAGGAAACTCAGCCGAAGTGCTTCAGTCACTAACGGCTGTTGAAGAGTTTCCCACACTCCTACTTGTGGCAGCACGCGAAGAAAAATCGCCGTCACCGGTAAGACAAGGAAAGTGAGCAGAAGGAGGAGGGGGAAAAACAATAGCCAGTTATGCTTCATAGTGTCGTCTGCGATCAGTCGTTGCGACCTGTCAGGTCTCTTTGTTTTGTCAATCAACGTCAGTACAATTGCCCGTATCTTCTCTCACGGAGGAGGCTCATGAAACTCAGCGCGCGCAATCAATTCCAGGGGCAAGTAAAGTCGATCAAACTGGGCAACGTCATGGCTGAGGTCGTCGTTGACATCGGCGGTGGCCACGAGGTTGTGTCAGCGATCACCCGTGGTTCAGCCGAACATTTGGGGCTCACCCAGGGGGCAACCGTGACGGTGGTGATCAAGGCGACGGAGGTCATTCTCGCCAAGGACTGAGGCTGCCTACGCATCTCCTCACACCAGAGTAAAGTCGTTCTTGCACCTCCACCGCTGTGGTCAACAGTTGCGCCTGGCTTTATTCTTTAAGTGGGATGAAGTTGTGCACCTTGAGAATCGTTTGACCTTCGGTTGACAAGACGAAGGCAATGAACGCATGTGCGGCAGCAAGGTTCTTGACCTCCTTCGTCAGGGCGATGGGATATGTAGCGATTTGGTTTGCGTCGTCTGGAATTGTCACTGTAATGACTGAGGTGCTTACCTTGGGGGTGACATCAGAGATATATACAATGCCAGCGTCGACCTCACCAAGTTGGACTTTGGTCACGACTTGTTTGACGTTTTCTTCCTCGGAGACAAGATTCTTCATGGCTTTTTGCCCAAAGCCCGCACCACAGTTTGCATCTGCTTTGCTGAGCACTTGACGGCTGTAATTTCCGACCGGGACGTTCGCATTGGCGAGATCGAGCTTCAGCCCGGGTTTCCCAAGATCACAAAACGAGGCGATTTTTGCTTTGTCCTCTTTCGGCACGATTACCACCAGACGATTCTTAACGAAGAAAACGGGCTCCCCTTGCACTACGCCGTTCTTCTTGGCGAGGTCCATCTGAGCGGCGTCAGCAGAAGCGAAGACGTCGGCATGGGCACCTTGCTCAAGTTGCGTACGCAACGCTTGTGAGCCACCAAAGTTGTAAACAACCTTCAGCCCAGGATGAGAAAGTTCGAGTCGTTTCCCGATCTCAGTAAATGGCTCAGTCAACGAAGCTGCGGCAAACACCGTCAATTGTCCAGTAATAGAGGATTGCACTTCAGCCTGAGCAGCACCTAACATTGGCACGAACGTTTGATGAAAACCCTGGCTGATGGGAAAAAGGGAGACGCTCAGAAACGTCATTCCCATCAGCAATCGGGTCAAAAACTTTCGATGCTCGCCGTCGTATGAAACCATCATCATTCCTAACCTCCTCTTCTCGACAGGGATTTTTTTTGTCCGCTCGCTTTCTCTTCCTTCCGGCGATCTGATGACAGGGCTTTGCGGCGATGGGAAACAACCCGAGCGGTAATCCGGTTGAGCCATTCCAACATGCTTTCCGCTGCCGTGACTTTTGATTCCAGCACGAGCGACTCAAAGCTTGTTGGTGCGATATCGCGGGTATGGATTTTTTGCCGTTCCAAATAGTCTCGACACGCGGTAATCTGCGCTTTGATGAGAGCCCTCGCTTCGATGACGCTGAGTTGCCGAGCGAAGTAGAGTTTTAGCAGAAAATCCAATCGCACTTCCCGCATGCGCGCGACAGGACGACGAAGCCATTCTAAGAAGAATGATTCCGCATCGTCCGCGAGCGAGAAGACCTTGCGCGGAGGACGTGCACCGACTGTGACCTGTTCTCCGCGGATGAGCCCATGCTCCTGCAAGTCTTTCAGAAACGTATAGATGGTGCTCATATCCGCTGGGATGACCTGCCCCAAGTCTTCTTCGGGTTTGAAATGTTGAGCAATCTCGTAACCGTGCATGGGCCGTTCCCGCAACAACCCTAAAATGGCGTACGCCGTAGGCGTTAAGTTGACATCTAGTCGTGACATATATATACAATCCAAAAATATTTTGCTACCGAGTAGTAAGTTCTATCTCAAAATATTTTACTACCGAGTAGCAAACGTTACTCTAAGTGAGGGAAGGAGGTCAACCATGCAGCTCAGTGCACGAAATCAATTCGCCGGTCGCGTCAAGGAAGTTAAGATCGGCAACATCATGGCGGAGGTCGTCGTCGATATCGGCGGCGGGCATGAGGTAGTCGCCGCCATTACGCGCGGCTCTGCCGAGCGCTTAGGTCTTACTCAGGGCAGCGCGGTGACGGTGGTTATCAAAGCTACCGAAGTGCTCATTGCAAAAGACTGAGGCAAGCAGTCTGTTGTTCGGACTGTCTAGATCCTTGAGGATCGGAGGACACCAGCGGAATAACAACGAGAGCAAAATATCTCATGTAAGCGCATGACGGCGAGCGTAGAGAGGGGGAGCGATGATAGGACTGTTCGTGGGAGTCATATTGCTAGTCGTTTCCGGGCCAGTGATGGCACAAGAAACTTCATTGGTCGATATCCTGCAAGCCAAAGGGGTCTTAAGTAAGAAAGAAGCGCAAGAACTCAAGAAGGGAAAGGGAGAGAGTGGGAGTTATGACCAACAAGCACTAGTCAACTTGCTACAAGAAAAAGGCATCTTAACGAGCAGTGACCTCACACAATTACAAACGCCAGCCACAGCCGCTACTCCATCTGCCGCTGCGCTGACTTCACCACAGGTAACCCAGTGGCTCACGCATCTGGAAAGTCGACAAGCAGAACTGCAAGCGCAGGCGCAGGTGCAGGCCGAGCAACAGAGCAAGGCGGTGGTGGCCGATGTGAAGAAGAACATCGACTGGCTCAGTCGCTTTAGCTTCTTTGGCGATATTCGCGTCCGGCAAGAAGGCTTCTACCAAGACGGCGTCGACGCCCGCAACCGCCAACGCTTTCGCCTGCGCGTCGGTGCCCGCCTGACCGTAAGCGAGGAACTCGAAGGCGGCCTGCGCCTGGTCAGCGGTAACCCCAACGAAATCAGTGCCAACAACCAAACCATGACTGATGTCTTTACCCGTAAACCCATCAACATCGACCAGGCCTACATCACCATCCGTCCGGGCAAGACTCTAGGGCTGGAAAAACCCTTCTTCTCGCTCACCGGCGGTAAATTCTCCGTCCCCTTCTTTCGCCCCCGGGCCATCATGGGCTCAGAACTCGTCTTTGATGAAGACCTCGCACCCGAAGGCTTCTATCAAGATATCACCCTGCTCGAAGGGAAAAGCACTGACGTCGTGCGCAGTATTAAGCTGGTGAGCAGCCAATGGGCGGCCCAAGAGAATGCCAACGCCTACGACTCCTACATGTTGGGCGAACAACTGCAAGTGCTCTTTGCTCCTACTGAAAAGAGTCAACTTACCTTTGCTGCGGCTGACTACTACTTTGTGCACGCCGGGGCGATTGCCCAGGCCCGCAATACCAACTCCAGTCTTGTGCTGACCAACTCGGTGGTGCTGCGCAATGGCCAGATTGTCCCTGGTGGCAGTCCGATTACGCCCAGTAACCAGAACCCGATTCAGCGGTTCTGGGGTGGGTTTAACGTGCTTAATGTGGGGGCGCAGTGGGCGATTGATACAGGGTATCCGCGCTGGCCGTTCACGATGATGGTGGATTTCGCCCACAACTTCCAAGCCAAGAGTGGGGAGGATAACGCCTATTTGGTAGGGGTCGGGGTCGGGCAGACCCGCAATCCCGGGGATTGGGCGTTCTCGGCGGCGTGGAACCGAGTGGAGACGGATTCAGTAATCTCGATGTTTACGTTGAGTGACTTTGGGCGCAATGGGGGGACCAATGTGCAGGGGCCGATAGTGAAGATTGACTACCTGCTGCTGCCCCGTCTGACGCTGACGACCAAGGGGTATTTTGTCAACTTTGTGGATCGTCCCAAAGGTATGCTCAACAGTGCCGTCAATCGCATCCAATTCGATGCCCAGTTCGCCTTCTAACGTCTAACTTTGCAGTCATTATTTCGTTGTAGGAGGGAAGTATATGAGTCAAGTATCTCAAGCTCTACCGGAAGCCGTCCGTGGTTTTATTACACCAGCGAGCAAGAAGATGCTCATCGGTGGGAAGTGGGTGGAGGCCGCTTCAGGAAAAACGTTCTCTACTGTGAATCCGGCAACTGCAGAAACTCTGGCGATGGTTGCTGAAGGCGATGCGGAAGATATTAATCGTGCGGTTGAGGCTGCTCGTAAAGCTTTTGATACTGGCTCCTGGTCGCAGATGAAACCCTCAGATCGGACTCGAGTGCTGTTACGTATCGCGGACCTTATTGAAAAGCATCGCGACGAGCTGGCTCAATTAGAAACCCTCGATAACGGTAAGACAATCTTTGAGTCACGCAACGTGGATATTCCGGGTGCGGCGGAAACCTTTCGTTATTACGCTGGCTGGCCGACGAAGATCTACGGCGAAACCAATCCATCCGATCCGAGCCTTTTCAATTACACCTTGCGCGAACCGGTCGGCGTCTGCGGCCAAATCATTCCTTGGAACTTTCCCTTGATGATGGCGGCGTGGAAACTGGCGCCCGCCTTGGCCTGCGGCAATACGATTGTGCTCAAACCGGCGGAGCAGACGCCGCTGACTGCGCTCCGTCTCGGTGAACTACTGTTAGAAGCTGGAGTACCTGAAGGCGTTGTGAACATTGTTCCCGGCTATGGTCCCACGGCAGGAGCGGCCTTGGCGAACCATCCCTTGGTAGACAAGGTTGCGTTCACAGGCTCGACGGAAGTTGGCAAGGAGATTCTCAAAGCTTCTGCCGGGAACTTAGGCGATTTCTTGAAAAGAATATCCCGTTTTCGAGCAATCAAAACCGGACGTATTAGCCCAGTTCAGGCTGTTCTGGATTGTTATGCTTTGCCTTGCGTGTGGGTATAATCTTTCCCGGAAATCGCCT
>Ga0187892_10010732_pt1 | contig 11497 bp, 7 predicted proteins | sample MA1701073metaG_FD_139345 | JGI IMG/M metagenome (GOLD analysis project Ga0187892, IMG submission 139345) | Bio-ooze microbial communities from a basaltic lava cave in the Kipuka Kanohina Cave System on the Island of Hawaii, USA - MA170107-3 metaG ... | reverse complement strand
TTCGGCTACGACGCCCTCGACCGCGTCGTCTCGACCGAGCTCGCGAACGGCATGCGCTCGGAGCTCGGCTACGACGGCGCCGGCCGCGTGAATGCGATCACCTCGAAGCGTTCGGGCGTGGTCGAAGAGACGCTCGCGCGCAGCTTCGCGTCGGGGCGCCTCGCGAGCCAGACGGACTCGGTCTTCGCCGGCTCCGAGAGCTACGCCTATGACAGCGTGGGCCGCGTCTCGACCATCACCTACCCGGGCGGCGAGCGGCGGGAGCTTCTCTACGACCTGCGCTCGCGCGTCACGACGGAGCGCTTCATCGCGAGCGGAGGGACGACGCTGGTCGAGCTGCTCTACAGCTACGACCTCGCCAATCGGATCCGCGAGATCCGGCGTGGTCCGCTCAACCAGCTGCTGCTGAAGTACACCTACACCACCGGCTTCGTGACCCAGACCGACTACGGCAGCGGTCTGCGCCGGACGGCGACGATCAACCACGTGATGGGGCTCCACGACGTCGTCACGACCACGACCGCGTCCTCCCAGACCCACGAGAGCACCGACTACAACCACGGCTCCGCGTATTCGGACCGCAGCTCGACGATCGGCGGCGTTGCCTCGGGCGAGGTCTACTTCACGATGGCCCGCGGGCGGCTCTGGAGCGACGTGGCGAGCTTGAATCACGTCTGGGATTCGGTCAGCAACCTCCGCAAGGGTGTGTACGAGCTGCTCTACAACCCCGAGGCGAACCGCCTGACGCAGGTGCGCGACATCGCGGCCCCGAACACGGTCCGACACACCTACGCCTACGACGCCGCCGGCTTCGTGACCAGCCGCGACGGCGTCGCGCTCGGCTACGACGCCACCGGTGCGATCGCCATGATCGGCAGCGTCGCCTCCTTCGACCACGACTTGAACGGGCGCCCCGTCTCGCGCACCCTAAACGGCGTCACCAAGCTCTTCCGCTTCGGCGGCGCGATCGCCTACACCGCCTCCGGGAGCCCGCTCGAGATGGACCTCGGCGAGGTCGTGATCAAGCTCGACGGCAGCACGAACCGCTACCGCCACGCGGACTTCCGCGGGAATATCCTCTTCGTGACGAACGGCGAGACGGTCGAGGGCCAGGCCAGCTACCGCGGCTTCGGGCGCGACACGGCCTCGGGCAACCTCGGGGAGCGTGGCTTCGCGCAGGGCTTCGAGGTGAGCAGCCTCGGCCTCGTCGTGCTCGGGCCGAGGGTGCTCGACTCGGACGCGGGGCGGTTCCTGTCGCAGGATCCCGTGTTCAACGCGGTGAACCTCTACGCGTACGCGCAGGGGAATCCGGTGCTGATGTGGGATCCGACTGGACGTGTAACAGCGTTGCAGGTGGCTGCGGGTGTCGGATTGATAGGCGCCGCCGTAGTGGGTGGCGCCGTCATCGCCTCAGCAGCTGGCCTTACTGGAGCCGGGGCACTTGCTTATGGGGCCCTCGTTGGTGCTCCCGTAGCCGCGGGTGCATACAACCTACTACTGACCGTCGATGACCGTCTTCCTCACTTCAACACCGATACCTTCCTTAGTTTCTACTGGGAGAAGCCGGGGTACGAGGGTAGAGGGTTCGGCGGACCGGCTGGTGGCGACGGTTCCGGAGCGGGGGGCAGCATGCCGGCCTACCCCGAGCATCCCCAGACAGACTCGCCCAATTGCCATTTGTCAGGCTCTTGCGACAAGATGCCGGGCGATGGTTCGGGATTCGGCGCGCCTGATTTTTCCGGCGTCAGCGCCCTAAGCTCGTTGACCTTCTCAATCGCTCTCAGCTTCGGGGGAGCAATGTGGTAGGCGCAACACCCGAGACGAGCTACCGCCTCCGCTGCGCTTCTGTGACGCCCGAAGAACTCCCCACTTTGCGCGTCGCTTATGGCAGCTGCTCCCGCTACTGGGAACATCTCGGGCTCGCAGGTGGCCTCGATTCAAGGACGTCTGGGGAGGAGGATCCCATGTTCTCCAAGAGGCCTGGGCTCGACCGTCTCGTCCTCCTCTTGAGCGCCGGCTGCGCTGAGCGCGCACCAGAGGGCGCTCATCCCCTAGCGGCCCGCGACGGTGTCCTTGATGTTCACCACGCGGAGTCGGATCGATCTGGATACTCGTCACAACCCTGGGGACATGGGGCCCAAGTGTTCCCTAGGAGCGGTCTCCTGAGGGAACAAAACAAGATCACGAGCGGTTTGTTGGAGTTCTTTGGTGACAAGCAACCTTGACGCATCGTTGTGCAGTGGATTCGAGCGATTCGAGCGCTGGTCGAATTCGCGGTTCTTCAAGATCTGCGCTGATGGACGGTGGGCGTTCTTCCCGCAAGGCCCCAGAGGCCCCGGATACGAACTCGCCTCGGACGTCGAACGGAAGAAGCTGCGCCTGAAGACCCTTTTCCTGACCACAGTTGGCCCGGGGTGCGCCTACATCCCGGCAGGCGCAGCCTTCGTCATGGTTGGCCCCGGACCTGTCGTGTTGGCGATTGCAGCGCTTGGCGCGATCTCATTCGTAGGTCTGGGTGCTCTATGGTTCCGAACCACTCAGAGTCGCCTGAAGCCCGTCGAAGAGCGGTTGACACTTCTCCAGATCCGTGAGCAACGCCGAGGATTGATGAGGCTCCCTCACTGGCTAGCGCTCGCTGCAAGCGCCCTGGGTGTCGTCCTAGTCACAAGCTCGGGCGTTCTCTGGTTTGGTGCGGGACCGAAATTCGGCGGGGTCCTCGCTTCCGCAGGAGTTGCGGCGCTCTTCTGGGGGGGCTGGAGACTGTCACGACGAGAGCCATGTCCGTCAGCATGATCCTCGAGTCACTGCGCGCCCCCAGCCAGCGGAGCACCATGAAACCCTGGCGCCGGTCGCCGGCATCGAGTGAGCTCTTCTCACGCCGGTGATCTGCTGTTCGATTCTCGGACCACGTCGAGGGTGAGTTTTTGGCAAACTGGGCCGCTGGGGCGGCGGGGAGTTTGCCGTGAAGAGGAAGCGATTTTCGGTCGAGCAGATCGTGGCGGTGCTGAAGCAGGCCGAGCTCGGGATGAGCGTGGCCGACGTGACGCGGCAGGTCGGGATCTCGGAGCAGACCTTCTACCGGTGGAGGAAGGTGTACTCGGGCCTGCAGTCCGACCAGGTGCGGGAGCTCAAGCAGCTGCAGGATGAGAACGCGCGGCTGAAGAAGCTCGTGGCCGAGCTGAGCCTGGACAAGGCGATGCTGCAGGACATCAACTCGAAAAAATGGCCCGGCCCGCGCTGAAGCGTCCCGTGGTCGCGTACCTCTGCGACCACTACGGGGTGCCTCTGCGGCGGGCCTGTCGGCTCGTGCGGCTGCATCGCAGCGTTTTGTACTACGCGAGCGTGCTGAACCCTCGGCTCGAGCTGCGCGAGCGCCTGCGGGAGCTGGCCCGGGTGCGCGTGCGCTTTGGCTATCGGAGGCTCCACGTGTTGTTAAGGCGTGAAGGATGGGCGCACGGCCGCGACGTGACGTATCGGGTGTACAACGAAGAGAGCCTGCAGCTGCGCAGCAAGCTGCCGCGGCGCCGCAAGACGGCGGTGACGAGGCGAGAGCGTTTCTCACCGCACCGGCCGAACGAGGCGTGGAGTATGGACTTCGTCTCGGATCAGATCGCGAACGGACAACGGTTTCGAGCGCTGACGATCGTCGACGTGTTCAGCCGCGAGGCGCTCGCGGTCGTCGTGGGCACGCGGCTCCGCGCGGAGGACGTCGTCGCCGCGTGCAACGCGCTCGCTGCGAAGCGCGGTGCGCCGAAACGCGTGTTCACCGACAACGGCAGCGAGTTCTCGGGGCGCGTGTTCGACCTCTGGGCGTATCATCACGGCGTGCAGATCGACTTCAGCCGGCCCGGCAAGCCGACGGACAACGCCTTCGTCGAGTCGTTCAACGGCTCGCTGCGCGACGAGTGCCTGAACGCCAACTGGTTCGAGTCGATCGACGATGCGAAGGCGAAGATCGAAGCCTGGCGGGTTGACTACAACGAGAGTCGTCCTCACCAGGCCCTCGGCGAGCAGACGCCGAACGAATTCGTCGCGCGGGCCAAGGAGTTGCGCGAAGAGGCTGTTCTACAAACCGCCGGAAATTCGCTCTCGAGATGGTCCTAAGAACGGCAGCGGATCAAACAGAGGCTGTTCTCTAGGAATCCTTGGTCCGAGGATCTCAGGCAGGTCAATGACCCGCGCTGGGGAACGAACTGATGACTAGAGCAACCCAACTCTTGAATGGCTTCGAGCGGCTCATGCTGTGGGCTACAGCTCGTCGGTTCGGCCGCGGCCTAGATGGGAGCTTCATTGTACTCCCCTTTGGTGGCGAAGGACCCGCCTATCGTGCGCAAACGGAGAGGCAATGGCTCGCTATCCGATGGGAGACCTTCCTGATACCAGCCTTGGGTTGCCTTCCCGCGTTGGTGGCATGGATCCTCGTGAGTCTAGTTGTGGGCGATCTTGGCATCGCGATACTTGTGTCGAGCGGTGCCGCTGTCGCTTCTGCGTGTGCGGCGGCGCTTCGCCTGAAGCTGCACCAACGGCGGCTGGAGCCGGTTCCTATGCCGGTCGAAATGCAAAAGCAGCAGCCCGCTCCCGAAGCGTTGATGCCTCGATCGCTCGCTACGTGGTTCGCTCTTGGTGTGGTGAGCTTGCTCGTGGGTCTCGCCGGCATTGGCTTCACCGCGATGGGACGACCCTTCGTCGGTCTAACTGCCGTAGCCTTGAGTGCCGCTTCCCTCCTCCTCTGTGTGATACGCCTCTCTCGGCGCGAACCGGTCTCAGACGCCTAGCCGCGAAGTGAGTCGGCGGGACGAACTGGTCTCTCCCCCTTCTCTCCTCCTGGCTTCGTGACACTTTCTTCTTCGCCGTCGTATCCTCATCGGCCCGGTACGTGACGTACAGGATCGTGCGACGCATGCCGACTCAGGAGCCCGAGGAATCCGCCGGTGCGAATACCGGCTGACAGGTCCGTGCCGCGAGCGGAGCCGGTCAGCGCCGGCTCGCGAGATACTCGAGCGTCCGCCTCCCGGTCTCCGCGTCCATCGCCGCGATCGCGCCCGCGAAGTCCGAGACGCCGAGGTCGCGGAGGCGCCCGAGCGCCGCGTCGAGCGTCTTCTCGTCGCCGGCGAGCGTCACGTCGGCGGGGCCCGCCGCGCCCTCGCGGTCGAGCATGGCGCGGTACGAGGGCAGCGAGCCGTAGATCACGAAGTTCTTGCCGACCCACTCGCGCGCGGCGTCGGGCTTCGCCGTGAGGGCGATCGGCAGGTTCGCGACGATGCGCGGCTGCGGGCGGCCGGCCTCCTTCGCCGCCGAAAACAGGTGTGGCGCCACGTGCTGCTCGATCGTCTTCGGCCCCGTCATCCAGAGGATGGTGCCGTCTGCGAGCCGGCCGCAGAGGCGGAGCATCTGCTCGCCGAGCGCCGCCACGAGCACGGGCACGGGCTTCGCGCCCGGCACCTGGAGGCCGAGGTTCACGCGGTACTCCCGGCCCTCGAACTTCGCCGGCCGCTCCGCGAGCAGCTCGCCGAGCACCGTCAGGTACTCGCGCATGTGACGCACCGGCGCCGCGTACGACAGCCCCATCAGGTCCTCGATCACGATCTTGTGCGAGAGCCCGAGCCCGAGCGTGAAGCGGCCGTTCGACGCCGCGCCCGCGGTGAGCGCCTGCTGCGCCATCGCGATGGGGTGGCGCGGATAGGTCGGCACCACCGCGGTGCCGAGCTCGATCGCCTTCGTCTCGCGGCCCACGATCGCGAGCGTGGTGATCGCATCGAGGCCGAAGATGTTCGGCAGCCAGAGGCTCGCGAAGCCCTGCGCCTCGAGCGCCTTCGCCTGCCGCACGATGCCGTCGATGCCGCCGTCGTCGCCGGCCGTGACGCCGCTGATGACTCCGATGCGCATGAGAGGCCTCCCGCTCAGGAACGGCGGGAGGCTATCACGAGCGCTGCGAGCGCGAGGAGCACCGCGGCCGAGGGCTCCGGCACCGCGGCGACGAGGAAGTCGAGGAAGAGCCCACCCTCGGCGCCCGTCGTCTCGAACACGAGCTCGAGGTGCCGCTCGCGCGGCAGCCCGCCGAACGAGAGGCGGCCGTCGTCGAGGAAGGCGAGCGCGTCGAGCGCGTTCGTGAAGACGATCTCGTAGACGTCGGAGGGATCGCGCGTGTCGAAGCTCCGCAGCGTCAGCGAGCCGAAGGTGGCGGCGTCGAGCTCCGGATCGAGGAACGAGATCAGGACGCGCTCGGGCTGGGGGTCGAACTGGTCGAAGGAGTTGCCGATCACGATGTCGGCCGTGAAGGTGCGCGCGATCCCGCCGCCCGAGGCGAGCTCGACTTCGACCAGCGCGAACACCTCGTCCGCCGGCACGGGCGCCGGCGCCGCGAGGGCCTGCGGATTGCCCGCGAGCGCCGCGGCGAGGAGCGGAGCCTCGGCCTGATAGGCGGAGCGGATGAAGCCGTCGACGGGATCCAGCGGGCCGTCGCCGAACGTGTTCATGTGGCTCGAGGCGGCGACCGCCGTCTCGCCGTCGACCGTGGCGGTGAGTCCGACCGTGACGGGGCCGTCCTGCTCGGAGTCGGCCTGCTCGCCGTCGAAGAGCTGGTTCGTCCCGGCCACGGCTTCGGCGACGCCGCTCGCCCCGTTCGCCCGCGCCAGCGCGAAGCCGCCGCTGCCCGGCGGAGGCCGGTGCTCGTAGTGGAAGCCGCCGAGCGCGATGGCGTGCGCCTCGACCGTCCCGAGGCCCGTGGCGTCGGCCTCGGCCAGCGCGTCGCCGCCGATGCCGACGAAGCCCTCGCCGCCGAGCGCGGTCGCGGTGACGTCGACGGTCTCCGTGCCGCCCCCGGTCCCGCTGGCTCGGGCCGTCGCGTCCCCGCCGAAGAAGTCGCCTCCCTCGCCGCCCTGCGCCTCGATCTCCACGTGGACGGCGCTGTTGCCGAGCGCCACGGCGTTCGCGGTAGCCTCGGCGGCGCCGCCGCGGACCGGGTTGTCGCCTCCGCCACCCACGGCGCGCGCGGGCCTCGACGTGGAGCCGATCTCGATGTCGTGGCCGTCGCCGCTGGTCTGCGCCTCGAACTCGGCGAGGGCATCGAGCGGATCGGCGGGGGAGAAGCCGTCGCCCTCTGCGACGCCGCCGAGACTCACGCCGCCGGCGTCGTTCACGCCGCGGACGAAGATCGTGGCGTCGCCGCCCTCCGCGTCCGCCTGGAGGTCGAGCTGCGCCGCCGAGCGCGTCACGTCGAGCACGCTCTCCGAGCCTCCCGGGGCTTCGACGCTCTGGCGCAGGTGGATCGCGCCGCCGCCGTCCGAGACGGCGTCCACCCGGTTCGTGAGGGCCAGGCTCGCTCCATCGGCGAACAGCACCGCCTCGAGCGAGGCGCTGGCACCGCCGCTCCCGGTCGCATGCGCGAGGAGTGGGTCGATGACGAGCGTTCCACCCGCGCGCCCGATCGCCACGAGGGTCGCGTCACCCGCCCCCGTGCTCGTGGCGCTGCCGCCGACGTGCGCGTCGGTGCCGTCGGCAACGAGGGTCGCGACGAGATCCCCACCCGCGGCGTTCCCGAAGTCGCCGGTCGATACCGCGTCGCCGTTGTCGCCGGGTCCGGAGATCGCGCCGATTCCGCCGGTGGCAAGCTGCTGGAGCTCGAGGGCGACCGGATCGCTGCCCGAGACGGCATCGACCAGCACCGCATCGCCGCCGTGGCTGCTCGCGGCGCCGGCCGCGCCGAAGCCGCCGCGGCCGCCGGTCGCGATCGCTCGCGCCGCCGAGCCGCCGGCGCCGTGCGCCTCCGCCGCGGCCGTCGCGGCGCCGCCCGTGCCGGCGACCGCCGTCGCGCCGGTCGCATCACCGCCGTCGCCGCCCGTGGCCGTGGCGATCGCGATCGCGGGCCCCGCGGCGGGGTTCGACTCCGCCGTGGCGCTCGCCGCGCCTCCCGCTCCGCCGTTCGCGCCGGCCCCGTTGCCTCCGTCTCCTCCCGTCGCCGTCGCCTGGTTCGACGGGTCGGTCGAGATGGCGACCGCGTCGGCCGGATCACCGGGCCCGCCGTCCACGCCGGGCGGGCCGCTCGTGCCCGGGTTGCCGGTGACCGTGATGATGAGCGCGTGCGCGGAGGCCGCCGCGAGAAGCAGCGAGCCCGCGAGCAACAGCGGCAGAAGGCGGCGACGACGCAGAGGAAGGCTCCCTCGGGTGGGCCCTCCCCTAAGTGGTCCTCAGCCGAGGAATGTGGCGATCGCCTCCGCCGCCGCTGCGGGCTGCTCCAGCGAAAGCATGTGACCCGCGCCGTCCAGCCAGGCGAGGCGCGCCCGGGGGATCAGCTCCTGCCAGCGCGTTGCGTACACGGGAGGCACGAGCCGGTCCTGCCGGCCCCAGACGAGGAGCGTCTCCGCGCGCAGCCGATACAGGCGCTTGCTGAGCCGGCGGTTCGGGATCGGGAACAGGATCTTGCCGGCGCTGCCGAGCCGGCGCGCGTTGTCCACCATGAAGCGCGTCAGCGCGCCGTCGTTGCGGAAGTCGAGGCCGGCGAGCAGGAGCTTCTGGCCGGCGGCGGGATCCGCGAACAGCAGGCCGGGCAGCTCCCAGGCCGGCGTCGCGAACAGGTCGGGCAGCGGATGCGCGTCGAGCCACAGTCCGACGGGCGCCAGCAACGCGAGCTTGCCGAAGCCCGCGTTGTTCACGCACGCCATCTCGGCCGCGATCATGCCGCCCATCGAGTGGCCGACGAGGTGCGGCTTCTCCAGCCCGAGCGCCTCGATCACGTCGAAGCCGTGCAGCGTGAAGTCGAGCATGTCCTCGAGCAGCTCTTCGCCCGGCTCCTCGCCGAAGCCCGGCCAGACCGGCGCGAAGACGTGGAAGCGCTCGGCGAGCTGCTCGAGCAGCGGCTCCTGCGGCAGCAGGCCGCCGGCGCCGTGCAGGAACACGAGCGGCGCGCCGGCGCCGAGCTCCCGCACCTGGCACTTGATCCCCCGACGGGTCTCGATGGCCCGCTGCTTCATCGCGTCAGCTCCGGGCGCACGCGGCCCTCGTACGGCTTGATCCACCAGCGCTTGTCGTCCTTCCACTCGGGCCAGAGGCCGTGCAGGCTCGGCATCACGCGCTCGGCGAAGAGCTTCGTCGAATGCCGCGTCTTCTCGTCGGGCATGTTGCCGATGTGGAACAGGCAGAAGACGTGCCCCAAGCGCAGGCTCTTGATCATGTGCTCGCAGCGTTCCCGCACGGTGTTCGGGCTGCCGGCGATCACGAAGCCCTTCTCGACCAGGTCCTTCCAGGTGAGGTTCTGGAACACCTTCTGCTGCTCGGCGCGGAGCTGGTTCAGCTTACCGCCCTGGATGGTCTTGATCGTGCGGTAGCCGGGCGGGTCGGAGTAGCCGAGGTAGACGTGCAGACAGCGGTTGAAGAAGTAGAGGCAGTGCTCGGCGTAGAGCTCCTCGGCCTCCGCGTCGGTCTCGCCCACGCACACGATCTGCGCGAACGAGGCCCGGTGCGGCGACTCGTCCTTGCCGAGCTTGCCGACCTGGTTCCAGAAGCCCTCGAGCATCGCCTGGCCGGCGATGTAGCCGCCGAAGGAGAGGAAGGAGTAGTTGTAGTCCATGCGCGCGCACCACTCCCAGGTCTCGATCGAGCCGCCGCCCGGGATGTAGATGGGCGGGTGCGGCTTCTGGATCGGGCGCGGCCAGCAGTTCACGTAGCGGAGCTGGTTGTACTTGCCGTCGAACGCGAACGGCTCGCGCTCCGACCAGGCGCGCATGATCAGGTCGTGCGCCTCGTAGTACTTGTCGCGCGTCAGCGCCGGGATCTGCCCGTAGCAGAAGTTCGTGTCCATCGGCGTGCCGACCGGGAAGCCCGCCACGAGCCGACCGCCCGAGATCACGTCGAGCATCGCGAACTCCTCGGCGACGCGGATCGGCGGGTTGTAGAGCGCGATCGAGTTCCCGATCACGCAGATCGCGGCCTGCGAGGTGCGGCGCGCGAGCCCCGCCGCGATGAGGTTCGGCGACGGCATCAGGCCGTAGCCGTTCTGGTGGTGCTCGTTCACACCGATGCCGTCGAAGCCCAGCGCGTCCGCGTACTCGAGCTGGTCCATGTAGCGGTGGTAGACGCGGTTGCCCTCCTCGGGATCGAAGAGGTCGCTCGGGATGTCCACCCACACCGAGCGGTACTTCTGCCGGAAGTCGTCGGGCAGGTGCGGCCACGGCATCAGGTTGAACCAGGTGAACTTCATGGCGAGGTCTCCGGCGAGTGGGGGTATGCTACGCGGCGTGCTGCGAGTTGGCCTCCTCGTGCCCGCCCTTTTCTGCGCCGGCGCGGCTTCTGCTCAGGTCGCGCCCGAACCCGTGGGCCAGGTCGCCAAGCTCCCCGCCGAGATCGGCACTCACTGGGTCTGGGCGTCGGACTCGGTGCTCAACCGCAGCGCGCTCTTCGACGCCGACTCCGGCGAGATGCTCGGCATGGTGAACGGCGGCGTCGGCGTCTCGCCGCTGCGCCCGCACATCTCGCGCGAGCGCGGCGAGATCTACGTGGTCGAGACGGTGTACTCCCGCGGCCACCGCGGCGAGCGCACCGACCTGGTCACGATCTACGACGCCGTGACCCTCGCCGTCGCGGGCGAGGTGGTGATCCCGCCGCGGCGCGCGGACAACGGCAACGGCGTCGGGCTCGCGGCGCTGCTCGACGCCGACCGCTTCCTGGTCGTGTTCAACCAGAACCCGGGCATGTCGGTATCCGTGGTCGATCTCGAGAGCCGGAGCTTCGCCGGCGAGATCTCGACGGGCGGTTGCGCGCTCGTGCTGCCGGCCGGGGCTCGCCGCTTCGGCATGCTGTGCGGCGACGGCACCGCCCTCGCGATCACACTCGACGAAGCGGGCCGCGAGGCGGGCCGCGCGCGGAGCGACCGCTTCTTCGACGCGACGCAGGACCCGCTCACCGAGAAGGGCGTCCGCGCCGGAGACGGGCGCTGGCTGTTCGCGTCCTTCGAGGGTCTGCTCCATGCGATCGACTTCGCCGCCGAGCCGCCGCTCGCCGAGAAGCCGGTGTCGCTGTTCACGGACGCGGAGCGCGCGGACGGCTGGCGCATCGGCGGCATGCAGCACCTCGCTTACCACGCGAAGACCCGGGAGCTCTACTCGATCGTCCACCAGGGCGGAGCCGGCAGCCACAAGGACGCGGGGCCGGAGGTCTGGGTCCACCGGATCGGCGAGAGCGCCACGCGCAGCATCGTCGTCGAGAACCTCACCGTCGCGTTCCTGCGGCCGCTGATCGGCATCGAGGCGGGCGACGTGGCCGACTGGCTGCTCTCGCGCGCGCTGCCGAACCCGGGCGCCGACTCGATCGCCGTGACGCAGGACGACGCGCCGCTGCTGCTGGTCGGAGAGCGCGACAACGGCGCCGTCGGCGTCTACGACGCACGCTCGGGCGAGCACCTGCGCGACCTCGAAGAGACGGGCATCGGCGGCGGCCTGCTGGTGGTGCCGTGATCGACCCCGTGGCGAGCCTCGCGTTGCGGGCGCTGCTGGCGCTGCTGCTG
>Ga0187892_10010731_pt1 | contig 11498 bp, 3 predicted proteins | sample MA1701073metaG_FD_139345 | JGI IMG/M metagenome (GOLD analysis project Ga0187892, IMG submission 139345) | Bio-ooze microbial communities from a basaltic lava cave in the Kipuka Kanohina Cave System on the Island of Hawaii, USA - MA170107-3 metaG ... | reverse complement strand
TCGCGCCGCGCCTGCCGGCCGGCCTGAACGCCCAGCGCCAGCAACGCGGCGAGCGCCACGGCACCGAGCGCCGTCGGCAGCGGGCGCCGGCGGACGAGTTTCGCGAGGCGGCGCGCCGGACCCGGTGGGCGCGCGCGCACCGGGCGGAACTGGAGGAACGCCTCGAGGTCGTCGGCCAGCGCGGCCGCGCCCGGGTATCGGTGTTCGGGCGACTTCTCGAGCGCGTGGAGCGCGATCGTCTCGAGGTCGCGCGGGAGCGCCACGCCGAGGCGCCGGGGCGGACGCGGCTCGCGGGTCAGGATCTCGTGGCGGAGCGCCTCGGTGGTCTCCGCCTTGAAGGGCCGGCGGAGCGTGAGCATCTCGTAGAGGGTCGCGCCCAGCGACCAGACGTCGGCGCGCCCGTCGAGCGCGCGCTCGCCGCGGACCTGTTCGGGACTCATGTAGGCCGGCGTCCCGGGTGCGGCGCCCGAGCGGGTGAGCGCGTCCGCCTCGTCGCGCGCGAGTCCGAAGTCGATCAGACGCGGCCGGCCGTCGGCGTCGACGATGAGGTTCCCGGGCTTCACGTCCCGGTGGAGGAGGCCCGCCTCGTGGACCGCCTGGAGCGCGCGCGCGGCGTCCGCGGCGATCCGGCAGGCGCGCCGCACCGCGTCGGCGGGCGGGCCCTGCGCGCGCCATTCGTCGAGGAGCACGTCGAGCGGGCGGCCGGCCACCAGCTCCATCGCGAGCCAGTGGACGCCCTCGGACTCGCCGACCGCGAGCACGGAGACCACGCCCGGATGGCGGCAGCGGGCGAGCGCCTCGGCCTCGCGGACGAAGCGCCGGCGGCCCTCTTCCGAGAGGCCCAGCGTCCAGGGGAGGACCTTGACCGCGACCCGGCGCTTGAGGCTCGGCTGCTCGGCCTCGAACACGACGCCCATGCCCCCGCTTCGCAGCTCGCGGACGAGGAGGAAGTCGCCGAGCCGGGTCCCGGGCGCCGCGCGGCGGGGGAGGGCGGGGGTCGCGAGCGCCGGGGCGAGGGCCGCCACCTCGCGGAGCGGACCGGCGAGTTCGGGGTGCCGGCGCGCCCAGTCCTCGAGATCGACGGGCTCCCCGCGATCGAGGCGTTCCAGCACCTCGTCCAGGAGCCGGCCGGCTCCGGGGTTCGGGTCGTCCAGGCTGTCCATCGCTCGCGGCTCCCGCCGCTCTTCCAGATGAAGCATCCGTGGAGGCATCCGAAATGCAACCGTGTCGTGTCAGGATCGGGCTCCGGTCTACAACCTCTTCAGCGGAGGACGGGCCGCCGGATGACCCAGGCCGGGCGGGAATCCGACGGCTCCCGCCCTCCGGCAAGGAGGACCGCATGCGCCCTCGTCTCTTCGCCCTGGCCCTCCTGGCCGGCGGCCTCGCGCTGGCCCAGCGCGCGCCCGACGCGCGCCTGGACACGACCAACCCGGCCTTCGCGGCGTTCTCGTCGGTCCCGAAGGTGAGCGCGTCGGGTTCTCGGGTCTACGTCGTGTGGGAGGACAACCGCGCGGCGGGCGGGCTGACGCATGACATCTACTTCAACCGCTCGCTGGACGGCGGAAAGACGTGGCTCGGGACCGACGTGCGGCTCGACGACGCGCCGGGGACGGCCTACTCGGTGTCGGCGGCGATCGCCAGCAGCGGCGATCACGTGTTCGTCGCCTGGTCGGACCTGCGCGACTACCCGCAGTCGGCTTCGATGTATTTCAACCGCTCGCTGGACGCGGGGACCACGTGGCTCGCGACCAACGTGCGGCTCGACGTTGGGCTGGGGACTCTCTCGTCGCACGCGCGGCTCGTCTGCGTGGGCGACAAGGTGCACGCGGTCTGGCACGAGGGCTCGGGCATCCGATACGCCTGGTCGCCCAGCGCGGGCGAGCCCGGGTCGTGGACCCTGCCGGTCCTGATCAGCGGGATCGGGACCGCGTACTATCCGCCGTCGCTGGCCGTGTCGGGGACGAACGTGTTCGTCGCCTGGTCGGCGCCGGTCGCGGGAGGCTACGAGACCATCCTGTTCACGCGCTCGCTCGGCGGCGGGAGCTTCGACCTGCCGGTGGTGCTCGAGACGCAGCCTCCGGTGGTGCCGGCGGGGCACTCGAGCCGGCCGGAGGTGGCCGCGTCGGGGACCGACGTCTTCGTGGTCTGGGAGGACGGGCGGAACGGGATGCTGGGGACCTTCAACCGCGACATCTATCTCAACCGATCGTCGGACAGCGGCGGGACGTGGCTCGCAACGGATGTGCGGCTCGACGTCGGCAGTCCGGCGGGCACGGCCGCTTCGGGAAAACCGGTGATCGCGCTCGGGACGGGGGTGGGCCCGACGAAGGTCTACGTGGCGTGGGAGGACACGCGGAACGGTAATGCGGACATCTGGTTCAACCGCTCCGGGGACGCGGGCGCGACGTGGCTCGCGAGCGACCTCCGGCTCGACGTCGGGACCATGCCCGGGTCGAGCCATTCCTACCAGCCGCAGATCGCGGCGGTGGGGCTTGGGGTGGGCGTGCTCTGGGTCGACGAGCGGACGTCGTTCGGCGCCTACCAGACGTTCTTCAATGCGTCGCCGGACGGCGGGCTCACCTGGCAGGTCCGCGACGTGAAGATGAACTGCGGGCCGGGGGGGAGCATCAACGTGAGGGCGCCCGCGCTGGCGGTGGCGGGGCCGGGGACGTTCCACATGGCGTGGGAGGACCTCAGGGGCGGGCCGCAGTGGGACATCTACGCGAACCGCTGGGACGTGGGCGTGAAGGTGACGGACGCGCCGGCCGGGGGCGCGGCGGCGGTGGCGCTCGACCTGCCGCTCGACGGCGGGCTCGCCTATCTGGGGGCGGCGGCGCTCGGAGCGACGCCGGGGATCGCGCTCTCGAACCGCGTGCTGCCGTTGAACCCCGACCTGCTGTTCTCGATCTCGTTGAACCCGGCGTTCGCGTTCCTGTTCCCCGGCTTCGTCGGGTCGCTGAGCGCCGCGGGGACGGCGACGGCCGCGATCAACCTCCCGGTGGGAGTCCCCGGCGGCTTCGTCTTCTACATCGCCTTCGTGACGCTCGACGCGGGCGCGCCGGACGGCATCCGCACGGTCACGCGCGCCGCGAAGGTGACAGTGCTCTGAGGAGAAAACCAGGACCCCTCCCGCGATGGAAGGGGTCCTGCCCCTGACTTCCCCCAGTGAGAGAGAGTCAGTCTCCGACGATCCGGACCGTGTCGGTCCCGATGACGAACCGGCCTTCCGCGACCAGCGTGATGGTGACCTGCGAGTTCGGCTGGATCATCGAGGCCGAGATGCCCGCGCGGATGGAGGCGATCAGCCGCTGCCGGTCGAACTTGATCGGGAGATCGGGGCCGGCCGTCGCGGGGACCGGATTCCCGCCGGGAACGCGCAGTTCGACCCCATGGGCCTCGGGGGGCAGGAGCCCCACGATCACGCCTTCCAGGTGCGCGGTGACGGAGTTCTCGCCCCCTTGCGATCGCAGATTGAGCGTGCGAGGGGTCAGGCGGAAGGCGACGTTGTCGACGGTGACCCGGGCGGTGCAGACCACCCGGTTGCCGGCCAGGTCGCGGACGATCGCGGTCACGGTCATTGCGCCGTCGAGCCGGTTCCTCGTGTCGTACGGGAGCACGAAGGGCGAGGTGCCGGACGAGCCGAGCGGGACGTCGTCGACCAGGAGCTCGATCGAGGACAGGTTGACGTCGGTCGCCACGGCCCGGAGCTCCACGACGCCGGAGACCACGCTGCCGTCCGTCGGCGCGACGAGGCTCTTCTCCGGCAGCGTGTTGTCCGTGGTGACGGTCACCGAGGTCGCCGCCTCGTTCCCCGCCGCGTCCACCGCGCGGACGGCCAGGAGGAGCGGGCCGTCCGGGCGGCGCGTCGTATCCTCCTGGCTGGCGACGAGGACGCTCGCCTGGGGCGGCGCGTAGGACCTGGAGCCGTCGGTCGAAGGAGGGACGCCGGCGGCGCGCATCACGACCGTCGCGAGGCCCGAGCCGCCGTCGGAGGCGGAGGCCGTGAAGGGGATCGTCCCTGCCACGAACCCGCCCGGGGCCGGCTGGGTGATCGTGATCGAAGGCGGGGTGTTGTCCACGAGCGCCGTGACCTGGGAGGCGGCGCTGTTGCCCTTCCCGTCGAAGGCCACGGCCTCGAACAGATGCAGGCCATCCGGCACCAGCGTCGTGTCGATGGTCGTCTCGTAGGGCGGAGCGGTCCGCTCGACCACGAGCCCTCCGTCGAAGCGCAGCTCCACGCGCGCGATCCCGGACCCGGGCGCGACGTCCGTCGCCGTGGCATGGAGATCGACCGTGCCCCGGACCGGCTGGTTCGTCGCGGGCGAAACGACCGCCACCACCGGCGGGGTGGTGTCGAGGAGCACGGTGATGGAGGCCTCCCCGGTGCGCGAAGTCGCGTCGGTGGCGCTCACGCGGATCGGGTTGAGGCCTTCCTGCAGGTCGATCGTTCCGTTCACGGGTCCGCCCCCGGCGGGCAGCGCGCCGGAGACTCCCGCCGGCACCGAGCTGACCGTCGTGGCGGTGCTGTCCTCGACCCGGGCGGCGACGGGGATCGTCGAGGACCCCGGGCCGAAGCAGGCGCCGTCCACCGGGGACTCGATGGTGACGATCGGCGCGGACAGGTCGAGCACGACGTGACGCACTTCGATCGTCTGGTTGCCGGCCCCGTCCACCGCGGTGACCGTGATCGTGTTGGGCCCCTCCACGAGGTCCACGTCCCCGGTTGCCGCGCCCCCTCCCGCCGGGAGGGGGATGGAATGACTGCCGAAGGTGACCGTGGTGGCCGTGGCGTCGTTCACCTGGACGGTGAGAGCGACGGGCGACGCACCGAGGACGGCGCCCTCGAGGGGTGTCGTGATCGTGACCTGGGGCCCGATCGTGTCGCGGATCACGGTGATCGACGTCCCTCCCGTGTTGCCGGCGGCGTCGGTCGCGTTGACTGCGATCAGATTTGCGCCTTCGGTCTGAAGCGGCACGGTGCCGCCCACGGCGCCGCCGCCCTCGGGCAGGTTGGCGCTGATTCCGGCGGGAGTCGAGACCACCGTGGTCGCGGACTCATCGCTCACCGTCGCCAGGACGGTCACGCTGGTGGCGGCCAGGACCGTCCCGTTGGCGGGGGACGTGATGGTCACGACCGGCGGAGTCGAATCGGTCGCGAGGACCTCCACGTCCACGCCGGTATGGTCGCCCACATAGCTCCCGTTGGCTCCGACGCTGAAGTCGATCCGATCGCCGGCGGCCAGCGTGATCGTCGTCGTCAGTTCAGGTCCGCTTCCGTAACGGTTCACGATGCCGCTGAGGATCGGGACCGAGTTGCGCAGGACGTAGACGTCCGTCGTCGTCGGGTACGCGAAGTCGATCCCGATGAAGGACGCGCGGATGCGATAGGGGCCGGCTCGAGGGGCCGTCCATCGAAGCACGGCGTGCTGGTTGTTGCTCCCGGGGTGCATGCCGAGCGACTGAGGGGGCATGGTCCACGTGGCGCAGGTGACGGGCGAGGTGCTCCAGTTCTTGTCGATGTTCAGGGCCCCGATCCCCGGCTGCTGCCAATAGACGATGGGGCATCCCGGGCCGGAGATCGTGTAGGCATAGGTGTTGAAAGCGGAGCCGAGCGTCGTCGTCCACCCATAGGTCCAGGCTCCGTTCGGGTTCCGGCATTCGGAGTAGTCGGTCGTCGCATTCCAGGTGGTGACGGGGGGCGGAGGAGGCGGCGTGATCGGGCACATCCCCGCGCTCCCCGCGCTCACGATGCTCGCAATTTCCGAGACCGTGAGCGCCCGGTTGAACAAGCCCACCTCGTCGATGAGACCCTGGAAGGCGATGCCGAAGTCCCACGCGCCGATCCGCAGCGGATAGGCGTTGGAATGGGCGATCGTGATCCCCAGGGCCTGGCTCCCCTGGAGGACCCCGTTCAGGTAGAGCTTCAGGTTGACCCCATCGTAGGTCCCGGCCCAATGCTGCCAGGCGCCCGCCACGACGCTGGTGGACGTGACGATGTAGTCCGCGAGCGTCGTGTTGGTGATCGTGAAGCCCACGCGGCTCGGGCTGGTCCGGTAGACCAGGCCGTAGCTGGCGTTTCCCGGGCCGTTCAGCTGCTTCCCGATCAGGACCTTCGTCGCGGTGGGAAGGGTTGGCATGTAGATCCATGCTTCCAGCGTGAGAGTGGCCGGGTTCAGGTCGGGACAGCGCCCGGCGACCACGACGTCGTTCACGCCGTCGAAGCTGAAGGCCTGGCCGACGACTCCCGGGGCGAAGGCCACGCCGCCCTGGAGGAACCCGGGGTTGGCGCCGGTCTGGTCGTTGGCGTTCCCTTCGCCCTGCCACCAGCTCACGAGCCCGGGGGGCGGCGCAACGCACTGGGCTCCCGCGAGAGCCGGAAGCAGGACCGCGAGGATTCCGAGGCCGCGCGCGGCCAGCCGGCCGCCTGACAATCGGCGAGACATGATCGTATCCTCCGTCAGTGGTGGGTTCCGGACCGCGTCGCTGCCGACGCATGGCCAGCGTCGCTCTGATGACTCCACCCTTCATGCGCACGAAGAATGGCCGAGGGGTCACGGGTGCAGGGAGTTTTCCGCAAGCACGCTCCCGTCCGCCGTCCTCTCACCCCCAGGTTCGTCGCTCGTGCCGTTTTCACGAGCGGTTTCCGGACGATCTGTTGCGCGCTCGCGCAAAGGCCGAGCGGGAGTGCGAGCAGATCCTGGAGTTGCTGTCCTGACCTGGGGGAACCGCCTGCCGGGAAAAAAAAACGGGCCTGGTGGGCGCGAAATCAGCGCTTGGTGCGAACCTGGAGTTGGATGGAGGGAATCCGTCCCGGGAGGAGTCCATGGCTGGCGAAACCGATCACTCACCGCCAGTACAACCTGCGCACGGGCGCGTTCCGATCGATCTTCGCCTCCGGTCCCCCGCTGGACCTCCCGATCGACCTCGAGTTCATGCCCCGACGATGGGGCCGACATAGGAGGGTTCCATGAGACTCGAACGCTCCGTCTTGGTGCTCCTGTTCACTCTTCCCGCACTCGCGGGACGCTTCGAGGACGTCACGTTCCGCCATCAGATGAACCTGCCCGCGTCGGAGTCGGTCTACGTCCTCGGCGACCTCGCGGAGCTGGGCGGCGGCAACCTCGCCCAATCCGTGAGGCTCGGCCGTGGCACCGGCGACAACTGGAGCGTCGTCGTCCGGCTGCCGGTGAACCGGACCTACAACTACACCTTCTACCGCCGCTTCAACGACATGCAGTCGGTCGGCAACCCCGGGCACGGAACCCTGGTCGCTGGGCCCTTCATGGCGACTACCTCGACCCGGGCCCTCGCTCCGATCGCCAAGCGGATGCTCTGCCACACGGCGCTCCCGAACGCGGTGCTCCACTGGCGCCAGGACGGAGGCGCCTGGCAGAGCGTTCCCCTCGCCGATCTGGGCCCGGGCCGGACCGGAGGCGAGCGTCTCCGCGAGGCCGCCGCCTTCGGCCTCGCCCGCCGGCCCGCGGACTTCTACCTGACCGACGGGAGCGGAATGCAGCCCGATCCACCGAGCGGCTTCTACCAGTCGCCCCTCGACGGGTTCTTCCTCCAGGACGGGCACGTGTTCCCCTACTGGCCGGCCGCGAGCGTCGGCGAGCACCGGCGGGACTACACCCCCGCCAGCCCTCCCTTCGTCCATTCGTCCATCCTGGGCGAGGACCGCGGTTATCGCGCCATGCTCCCGCGCGGCTACGACGCGCACCCGTCGAAACGCTACCCGGTGATCTACTTCCACGACGGCCCCTGGATGTTCGACCCGAACAGCCCGCTCTACTTCAACGACGCGATCGACCTCGACGGGAACACGACGGGCGCCCTCGTGCGACAGGGCGTGCTGGGAGAGTGCATCCTCATCGGCATCGACTGGGGCACCGTGGTCCCCCAGACGATCGAGCGGAACCGCGCCCGCGACTACCTGCCGCCGGGCGACGGCGAGCAGTTTCCCTTTGGATTCGTCCAGGGCCAGGGAGACCGGTACGCCGCGTTCCTGAAGACCGAGTTGAAGCCCGCGATCGATTCGAGGTACCGGACGCGCCCGGATCCCGATTCCACCTTCACCGCCGGCTTCAGCTACGGCGGCGTGGTCGCCGCCTACCTCGGCTGGGATCACGGCGAGACCTTCCACCGGGTCGGGTGCTTCTCCGCCTCCTTCTGGATCGCCAACTTCCCCTTGCGCCTCCGGAGTGAGCCGCTGCGCCCGTATCTGCGGACCTACCTGGACTCGGGGTTCGACAACTACGACGGCGTCGCCCTGGTCCGGGACAACTGGATCTCGCGCACTCCCCCCCACGTCCTCGAAGGGGACCTGCGCTACGTTTATCGCTCGGGACACCAGCACACGCCGTCCTACGTGAACCTCCGGCTCCCCGAGTTCGGATCGTTCCTCTACCCGGCCTCCGAGGAGCCGAACGAGTTCACCTACACCGCGGTGCCCTACGGAACCTCGAGCGGACCCGAACCTCTCGTTCTCGCGTGGATCCCCGCCGGCAACACGCACGAGGGCGCGGTGCGCGCGGCGCCCGCCGCCGGCATGGACCCGTGGTCGGGGTTCCTCGTCGTGTCGCAGGCACCGGCCGATACGAGCGTCGGGGGAATCCGGGTCCTCGTCGATCTCGGCCCGCGTCTGGTCGCCGTGGTCCCGATCGCTTCGCAGCCGGACGGACGTTTCGACCTGCCGCTCGACCTGCGTCTCCCGGCGGCCGCGGGTCTGGCGGTCTTCGCCCAGATCGCCCGGTCGGGCGCGCAGGCGAGCGCCAGCAACGCACTGGAGGCAGGCTTCGCGCGATGATCTAGGGGCGCACCACCAGCCGGTTCACCAGCAGCGCGTCGAGGCCGGTCGCAATCGGGAGGATGGGCGGAGTCAGGCAGATCTCGAACCCGCCGCACTCCGCGAGGGAACCCCTGTCAAGGGAGCGAATCCCACCGCCAGCGCGTGGCCGGCCCGGCAGCGGAACGGTGCAACGTGCCTGGGATCGTACCTGGACGTCCTCTCACCCCGACCGTATAAGGCCGTGCGTCGCACGGCGCAGACTGGGAGGGCGGCCATGGAAGCGCGGCAGATCGAGAGGCGGGCCGAGCGGGCCCGCATGGGCGGCTACGAGATCCGGAACCTCCTCGAGGAGCCGGTCCACTCGCGGTTCGAAGTCCTCTCTCCTTCGGGCGCGCGCTACGAGGTGGAGATCCGCGACCCCAGGAGCCGGAACAACGGCTGCACGTGTCCGGACTACGAGTCCAACCTGCTCGGCACGTGCAAGCACGTCGAGGCGGTCCTCCTCCACCTGCGGCGCCGCCTCCGCCGTCCGGCGCGGGCGCTCCTCCGCCAGCCCTCGCCGCGCCCGTGGGTCTTCCTCGCCTACGGATCGGACGTCTGCATCCGCCTCGTCCGGCCGGCCCGGATGGACGAGGAGACGGCCGCCCTCCTCGACCGGTTCTTCGACGCGGACGGCCGGCTCAAGGGCGATCCGGTCCAGGCGCTTCCGGAGCTCGAGGCCGCGGCGCGCCCGCTCCCCGTGCTCGTCTCCGAGGAAGCGCGCCGCTGGGTGGCCTCCCTCGAGGAGCGGCGCCGGGCCGATCGGGAGGCGGTCGTCCTCGAGGCGGCCGCCGCGGCCGGCGAGGCGGGCCCGCCCCTGCTCCGCGTGCCGCTCTACCCCTATCAGGTGCGCGGGACCTTCCATCTCGCGCTGGCGGGCCGCGCGGTTCTCGGGGACGAGATGGGGTTGGGCAAGACGGTCCAGGCGCTCGCGGCCTGCGAATGGCTGCGGCGCAACCGCGACGTGCGACGGGTGCTCGTGGTCTGCCCGACCTCGCTCAAGCACCAGTGGGCGCGCGAGGCGGAGCGGCTGCTGGGCGCGCCCACCACCGTCGTGCAGGGCCCCCGGCACCAGCGCCGCCCGCTCTACCGGTCCGACGCGTTCCTCACCGTCGTCAACTACGAGCTGGTCCGCCATGACCTGGACGTGTTCACCGACGACGCGGCCCGGTTCGACGTCGTTATCCTGGACGAGGCGCAGCGGATCAAGAACTGGCGCGCCCGGACCTCGGAGGCGATCAAGCGCCTGCGGCCGCTCGCGCCCCGCGCTTTCGTCCTGAGCGGCACCCCGCTGGTCAACAACCTGGACGAGCTGTACTCCGTCCTCCAGTTCGTGGATCCCCGGCTGCTCGGCCCCCTGTGGAGCTTCAACGAGCGCTACTACTCGTTCGACGCGGACGGCCGGATGCTGGGGGTGCGGAACCTGGACGAGCTGCGGCGGCGGATCGCGCCGGTCTTCCTCAGGCGGACCAAGGAGGAGGTGCACCTCCAGCTGCCGGGGACGACCGAGAACACCTACTTCGTGGAGCTGACGCCGGAGCAGAGGCGGCGTCACGACGAGCACCAGGAGGAGGTGGCCCGGATCCTCGCCATCCTCCGGAGGCGGCCGCTCTCCCCCAAGGAGCAGGATCGGCTGCTCCGGCACCTCGCGATGATGCGCATGGTGTGCGATTCGCCCTTCATCCTGGACCGGGAGGTCCGCGACTGCCCGAAGCTGGACGAGCTGGTTCCGATCCTCGAGGAGCTGGCGGTGGGCGAAGGGCGCAAGGTGATCGTCTTCAGCGAATGGGAGCGCATGACCCAGCTCGTGGCCGAGCGGCTGGAGGAGCGGAAGATCGGGTTCGCGCGGCTCCATGGGGGGGTCCCCTCGGGGCGGCGCGGCGGCCTGCTCGATCGCTTCACCCGGGACCCGACCTGTCGCGTGCTCCTCTCCACCGACGCGGGGGGCCTCGGGTTGAACCTCCAGGAGGCCAGCGTCGTGGTCCACCTGGACCTCCCGTGGAACCCGGCCCGCTACGACCAGCGGGTGGGGCGCGCGCTCCGGATCGGCCAGCGCAGGACGGTGCAGGTGGTCCGCCTCGTCGCGCGCCACTCGATCGAGGAGCGGATGCTGGACACGCTGGCCCGCAAGCGGGTGCTCTTCGACTCGGTGGTCGGCCGCGACGGGCCCGCCGAGATCGCGTTCCCCTCCAAGCGCGAGACGCAGCTCGCGCTCCTCTCCACCCTGGTGGACGGCGACGGTGCCGCCGCCGCGGAGGCCCCTCTCGGGGAGTCGGCCTCTCCGCCGGCCGAGACCGTGGCGGTCCCGGAGCGGAATCTGGACGCGGTGCGCGAGCGGCTGGCGTCCGCGCTCCCCGGCGTCTTCGAGGGCCTGGAGCGGATCTCGGACGACTCCTCCGTCGCCGTCGTCTCGGGAGACCTCGAGGCCGCGCGCCGGGCCGCCGCGGCCGTCGCTCCGGCGGTCGCGGTGCTGGACCGGCGGAGCTACGAGATCCTCAAGCCCGCGCTCTCGGGGCGCCCGGCCGGCGGTCCGCCTCGGGCCGATGCCGCGGACGAGGACCCGCGCCGGCAGAGCGTCGAGCGTGCGCGGGAGAAGCTCGGCGCCGCTTCATGTCTGCTGGACGGCGGTTTCGCCGCGGAGGCGGTCCGGCGTGCCGCGGAGGCGGCGGAG
>Ga0187892_10010727_pt1 | contig 11500 bp, 9 predicted proteins | sample MA1701073metaG_FD_139345 | JGI IMG/M metagenome (GOLD analysis project Ga0187892, IMG submission 139345) | Bio-ooze microbial communities from a basaltic lava cave in the Kipuka Kanohina Cave System on the Island of Hawaii, USA - MA170107-3 metaG ... | reverse complement strand
TTCGCGGCCGCACCCTTGCCGTCGAGCCGGCGTGGGTGATCGTCGCGCCACCCAACTACGCCCCCGCAATCGCCGCGGGATTCCGCACGCTGTACGACGTCGTGGCCCAAATCATGGTCGATCTTGGCTTGCTCACGCCACCCGCCACGATCGCCTTCCTGGCCGACATCTATCCGCTCTTTGATCGGCTCTCTCAGCTTCAGTGGGTGAACCAGGGCATCCTCGAGCGCTTTGGCTGGGAGTCACCTGAGGACTTCCTCGACCCCGAGCTAGTGGAACGCTTGGCCGACCCGTCCTCTGCCAACGCCGCATTCCGCCAATCCCTGTTCGCGCGCTTCCGCAACCCCGACTACCGCACCATTCAACCCGACGCCTTGCCGCCGATCTACGGTGACGCCGTAGCGTTTCCTGCCAACAGCCCGCGAAATTGGCTGGCCGTGACACCAGTCCAGTTTCAAAATCTGGCACGTTGGGCAGCCGGTGACTTCACCGCAGACCTCGACTTCGGCCGGCCGATTCCCCAGCAGCTCGAGGATCTTCCCGTCGGCGCCCAACCCGCCGCACTCGACCGCGCCGCTCTCGAGGCATGTCTGGGTGATGCGTTCCACCCCGGATGCGAGGCCACGTGGCCACTGCGCGTGGCGTCGATGTATGCAGAACTGTTTCGGTTCGCGTCGCGGCAAGGGCCGCAGCCAGATTTCGGTGATGTCCTCACACCGGCTGCCGCCCTGGCCCCGAACGGACCGCTGGCGGGGTGCCGCCCCGGCAGCGTCACGCAGTGGATGGCGGTGCCCTGGCAAACCGATACGGCCAGCTGCCGCTCCGGTTACGAGCCGCAGATCGATCCGTTCTTGCCGACCTTCTGGGCCGCACGCGTCCCCAACCACGTGCTCCCAGAAGTCGAGTACAGTCGCGTCGTCGACACGACGTTGCCTCTCGAAGAACGTCAGCTCGCGTTCGCGCAGCGGGCACCGTTCTTCCGCAATATTGATGGATCCACGCGGGCAGAGACGCTCGCCAACATGGTGCAAAATTGGGCGCTGCTGGGCTTGGTCACGGAGCGTCCGGGACCATCAGACGGACAGTTCCCCGCCACCATGAAGGTCGAAACCGACGACGGCTTTGCAAGCTGATGCGCGTTGCGATCGTGGGAGCCGGTCCGGCCGGTTGCGCAGCCGCCATCGAACTATGCCGGCAGCGGCATGAGGTGGTGCTGATCAGCGACGCTGCGCACGGTGTTGGCGAGCAGCTGTCGCCCGCCGCACGGCCGTTACTGGAACGGCTGGGTCTCCTTCCACTCCCCCAGCAACTGCACTGCGTCGGGACGCGCGCCGCTTGGGCATCCGCCGAGCTGAGCCACCAAGATTTTCTCTTTCACCCGTTTGGGCATGGTTGGCTGCTGGATCGCACGACTTTCGGTACGCACCTCCGCCAATGCGCCGTGGCAGCCGGGGCAACGTTGCACGAGCCGGCCCGGTTGCTCGACGTGCATCGTCGGGGTGATTGGCGTGTGCGCCTGTCGAACCGCGAGGTGCATGCCGATTTCCTCATCGATGCTACCGGCCGCTCCGGTGCGGTCGTCCGACGCCTTGGCATCAAGCGAATGCGCTTCGACCGTCAGGTCGCGACGCTTGGTTGTTTTGTGGCCAACCACGATGACGCCGACGCTACGCTCACTGTCGAAAGCACGGACCAAGGCTGGTGGTATACATGCCGCGTGCCGCACGCGCGCCGAGTGGTCGCCTCGATCACCGTGACGCGGGCATGCACGCAAGACTGGCAAGCAACGTTGCGCGACACGCGCCATATCAGCGAGCTGGTTCGCAACTGTCGCCTCGCTGGCCCACTCGTCGTGCGGTGCGCGAGCTCGGCCCGCTTGGAGCGCAGCTGCGGACCTGGATGGCTGGCAATCGGCGACGCGGCAGCCAGTTATGATCCGCTATCGAGTCGCGGCCTCACCGAAGCGCTGCGGAGCGGCATTGAAGCCGCAACGCTCATTGGCGCCTCGCCGACTCGATGCGCCGAGCGTGACGCGGCTGCGGCCGAGCAGTTCGCTTTGTATCTGGCGGAGCGACACCGGCACTACGAAGAGGTTTGGGGGCGTGAGAGCTTGAGGGGATGAGGTTTCACTCTCAACTCGCAACTCTACTTGCCTTCCGGCGCGTCCGACGCTGATGCCGTTGCGGCGACCGAAGTGAGGTGCACGGACAATGTGCCGCGCTGGCTCGAGAGCTCGAGATAGACCGGCACCGGCGGTAGACCTGGCCGTGGTGAAGCGATCCAATAGTCGAGCTGCGTCGGGCGTTCATCGTGGCGGGCGTCGGGACGCCAAAATCCTGCGAGCGGACTGATCTCGCCCCGGCAACGCCGGGCTCGACCGGCATAGGCCAAGCCGCGCGAGGTCGCGACCTCTGCTTCGCCGAGGTCGCTCAGGCGGAGATCGTAGCGGCGGCGACCGTCGAAGACACGCACTGCTCCGCGACACTCAGAGCGCAGCACGCTCAGCGTTGCCGTCAAAGGATCGATGGTCGCCTGCTGCATCGTGACGGGGACGGCGTCGCGATAGTCGCCCTCCGGAGGTGGATGAATGGCTGCCATGACCGAGCCCATGTCGCCGTAGTCGATGGCAACCGAGCGCTGCTGACCACGGTACTCGCCCGACGCACGATGCGTGATCGGCTGCAGATTGCCGTCGACCTGCCGCCCTTTGCTCGAAGCCGATGCCCGCCAGGGGAACAACAGGCCCGCGATACCCACCGTCTTCATCTCCGCGGTCGCCCGATAATGCGTGCTGAAAAGCTCGGTGGTGGCTTGGACGGACAATACGGTCAGCGGCCCGTAGTGCACTTCGTATGCAGTGGTAAGCGCGTCTGCGGTGGTCGTCCCGCGGGCGGGAATCGCATGCAGGCTCGCCAACAGACTGACAACAGACCAGCCCACCCGTGCGATACCGACGGCGCGAATCCTGGACACGTTCGTTCCCTACTGCGAGTTGATCCTACACACTTCGGCCGACCCGCGCGACATGCCTTCGACAATCACGTCTCGGCGCATCATTCGAAGACTCTGATTCTCGCCCCACGCTCTCAAGCCCTCAAGCCCACACGCCCACACGCCCTCAAGCCTCAGTAGGAAATCGACGGCAGATACGCTCCCGCTGGCTCGTTGTACAGGCCCAGACTCATGAGCGTGAGCGGCTGAACCACGCGTAATCCACGTCCCAAGCACCACCGCAACAGCTCCGCATTGCGCGTCGGCACGAGAAAGCCCGGCCCGCCGAACGTCGGCGCCGCGGCAATCAGCGCCTGCAGCCCGGTCAATGTCTCGGCAACCGCATGGGCGAAGAAAGCAATGCCGGTCGCGTATCCGGTGATGCGGCCACCGTGCTCGACAACCGTCGCCATGCCCGACTGGACCGCATCGCGCACCTCGCCACTGCGGGTGTGACCATGGACCTGCATGCACACGCGATCGCATTCGCCGAGGTCGGAAAGCGTCGCCGCGCGCACCGCATGGCCTGGAATATCGACGGTGAACGGGGGACCCTGCACGCAGGAGAGCGGTTCGCGCGGATCGAAGCCGAGCTTCGTATACAGCGAGAGGGAACGATTATGAAATGCCGCTTGCACAAGCCGCACGCCGGGAAGGCCGCGACTGGCCTCGCGGTCGATGATGTGTTGCATCAACTGGCGCCCAGCGCCGCTGTTCTGCACACGAGGATCGACGGTGATTGGACCGACCCCCGCAATCGAACCGCGTTCATCCACCGCGTTGCTCCCGACAATTCGTCCCTCCCGCTCGGCGACGACGACGTAGAATTGCGGATGCGCCAACAGCGTCGACATCAATCCTACGGCAACCTCCGGGCTCGGAAAATCGGGAGGAAAGTTGTGGGTCGCATTGATCACATAGAACGCGTCATAGCAGATCCGACCACACGGCTCTGCATCCTCCGGCCGACCGTTACGCAACTGAACGTCCATGCGTCGAGGCTTAGGAGCGGGCGGGGATGGAGTCAAGCGTGCCCGCGCCGCAGCTCACTCCAAGGCACGTACCGGCTTCAATGCGATGAGACACGCGGCGCCAATCAGGGCGGCGATGCATCCGCTGGCCACGAGCGTTGCCTGCGGACCGTACACGGTGGTGACAAAACCTGCTTGCGCGTATCCAACTGGCATCGATGCCAGGAAGGCGAGGGAGTACATGCTCATGACTCGTCCCATCATCTGCGGCGCAGTGCGCTCCTGCAGAAGCGCCACCACGTAGTTGATGAAGACCGCCGGATTCAGTCCCCACAAGAACAGCAGAGCGGCCGAGACCCTGAGCGTGGTACTGTAGCCGTACGCGATCAACACCAGACCGGCCACCAGCACCGACAGGCACACAGCCAGTCCTCGTCGCCGCAACGGACGCATCGTCAGCATGACCGATCCCAGGAACACGCCGGCGCCGAAACACCCCCATAGAATGCCCACCCACTTGTCACTGGCTCCGAACACATCGGGCACGATGATGGCGATGGTCACGGCGAACGGCCCGATCATGAAGATGCTGGGTACCGTGCCGAGGAACAGCAGACCGAGAATTGCAGAATCTTGGCGCACATAACGCAAACCGTCGACGAGGTCTCCCATGACGTTGCGACCCGTCGGCACGGGCTGATCTGTACCGATCCGCGAGAACAGCACGGCCGAAGCCGCCAACAACAACACTTCGATCGCGAACGCCCATGTCAGACCACGCCAGTCAGTCACCAATCCACCGACGGTGGGCCCAAGGAATTGCAGGGAGGCCATGAACGCCATGGTGCCCAAGATGACACCATTCTGGAGCTGTGCCCGTCCGACCAGCTGCGGCAGCATGCTTTGGCGAGCCGGGTTGGTGAAGGCGCCGGCGCAGCCGACGAGCATCGCCAGCGGAAACACCGGCCAGATGGCGCGCACGTTGGCACTGCAAAGCAGGACGTAAATCGTCGAGACCAACGCAGCGATCCCGTAGGTCCGCACCAGGATCCGTCGTCGTTCGATGCGGTCGGCCACCGCGCCACCGACCAATGCCAATACCGCCCCGGGAAGGGTCTGGGCGATGAGCGCGGCGGAAATGGCTAAGGCGCGGCTGTGCAAGTCGACGCGATCGCGAATGAACAACGGAACTGTTACGGCCTGAATTCCGACCCCCATTCCAGCCACGATGGACCCGACCCACCAGCGCGTGAAGGCCGGCGACACGAATGGGTTGCGCGATTCAACTTTCACCGATGGCGTGGGCTCAGATGCGAGCATTGGGCGTGGCCGGACAAATGGTGAGCCGTACGGAAAAACACGTGGAACGCCAGAAATGGAGACCGGGAAACAAACGACTAGTCAATGGCGTCAGTTTGGCATTCCCTTGGTTCGCCGTTTGCCATTTTTCATTTGGATTCCGGCATATCATTAGACACCGTACCGCCGGAACCAATCGAGCATGCGGTTCCAACCGTCGGCGGCGGCGTCGGCCCGGAAGCTGTCGCGGTAGTCGGCGTAGAAACCGTGCGGCGCGCCGGGGTACACGACGATCTCGGACGGCTTGTTCGCATCCTTGAGCGCCTGGCGCATGCGCTCCACCGCGTCGAGCGGGATGCCGGCATCAGCACCGCCGTAGAGGCCGAGCACCGGCGCCTTGAGCGCTGCTGCGACATCGATCGGATTCTGCGGATGGAGCGCGTCGGTTGGACCGACAAGGCGGCCGTACCAGGCGACACCCGCCTTCAACTGGGCGCTGTGCGCCGCATACAACCAGACGATGCGTCCGCCCCAGCAGAATCCGGTAATGCCGAGTCGCTCCGCATTGGCCGCCTCCGCCTGCTTCGCCCACTGTACCGTTGCGTCGAGATCTGCCATCACCTGCGCGTCGGGGACCTTGGAGACCACCTGCGACACGATGTCCTGAATATTCGTCAGCTTCGAGACATCGCCCTGCCGCGCGTACAGCTCTGGAGCGACGGCAAGATAGCCACGCTTCGCCAACCGCCGGCAGACATCTTTCATGTGCTCGTGTACGCCGAAAATCTCCTGCACTACGAGCACCAGCGGATGCGGTCCTGCCGAGTCGGGTTTCGCTCGGTAGCCAGGCATTTCACCTCCAGGCACCGGAATCCGTACCCCACCGCCAACGAGACCGGCGGAATCGGTCGTGATGGTCTGCGCCGACACCGGCTGCACCGCAAGCGCAAAGCCCGTTGCCAGCGTCGTCGCCATGAACTCCCGGCGCGTGACAGCCCCAGCGGTCGTCTGCATTGGCATGGTCATCCTCCCGTTCCTTGTCCCAGCTGCCACGTTTTCACTGCCTCGATCGGATGCGCGAGCATGACGATGTTGAGCAACAAGCTGTCACGGATCCGACCGAAGTCACCCACCGGAGCATTAGCCCCTTCATCGCCATCCGACAATGACTCGGACCAACCTGCTCAGAGCGATGCCATCGCAACGCCAAGCCACAGCACCCGGAGATCAGTGGGCCAGTGGTGGTTGCATCCCCAGCGCGGTTCTGCCATCTGCGCGGTATGACGATCTATGATTTCAAGGCACGGACCATCAACGGTGCGGAACAGTCGCTGGGCGACTATCACGGCAAAGTCTTGTTGGTCGTGAACGTCGCATCACAGTGTGGGCTCACGCCGCACTACGCTGGGCTCCAAGAGCTGTACGACACCTACCGTGATCGGGGCTTGGTGGTCATCGGCTTCCCCTGCAACCAATTCGGTTCGCAAGAGCCCGGGAGCGAAACGGAGATCAAGAAGTTTTGCGAGACACGCTTTGGCGTGACGTTCCCGATGTTTGCCAAGATCGACGTGAACGGCGCAACGCGTCACCCGTTGTACGCGTATCTCACGGCGCAGCCGACGCAGCCGGATGCTGCTGGCGACATCTCGTGGAACTTCGCCAAGTTTCTCGTCGACCGATCCGGCAACGTTGCAGGACGCTTCGCACCCCCGACAGCGCCGGTCTCCGAGGAGGTCGTCAGCGCGGTCGAGAAGCTGTTGGGTTGAGCCGCCACATGTCGGATGAGACCTACGCGCTAACCCTCTCCGCGCCAGGTCGCAACGCCCTCAGCACGGCGCTGATGGAGCGCACGATTGCCGACCTGCGAAACGCGGCCGGACGTCCCCTCCTGCTCAGCGGCGCGGATGGTGTGTTTTCCGCTGGCCTCAATCTCAAGGAGGTCGCAGGACTCGATCGACCCGGCATGAGCCGATTTCTGGGTTTGCTCGACGATCTGGTGGATGCGCTCTACCTCTATCCGGGACCCACGGTGGCGTGCGTGAACGGTCACGCCATCGCAGGGGGGTGCATTCTCGTACTCTGTTGTGATTTGCGTGTTGCCATCGATGATCCGGCCGTTCGTATCGGTCTCAACGAGGTCGCGTTGGGTCTCGAGTTCCCGCCCAAGGTGTTGGCGCTGGCCCGCGACCGCGTCCCGCCGCGATCGCGCGAGCGAGTCATCCTCGAAGGTGCGCTGCACGACCCGCGTACCGCCATCCAATTGGGTCTGGTGGACGAGGTCGCGACTGACGTGCAGGCCACCGCTCGGGCCGCGCTGGATCGCCTCGCAGCCTCACCACGTTCGGCGTACGTCGCCACCAAACAGGCGCTACGAGCGGGCGCCCTCGACCTCTCCGAGGCGCAACGCCGACATTTCCAGGAGCACATCGTGACTGCCTGGTGCGCTCCTGTCGTAAAGCAGCGTGTCACCGCAGCCTTAGCGCGTGGCCGCTCCGAGTGAGACGCTCCACACCGAGGCTCGAGCCTGTGTTTGGCGCGAGCAGGATCCGGGTCGCCGTCATATCGGCGGCCCTTCGCATGATGGCAAGTTCGGACAACCGCGATACGACTCACCGGATCCAGCGACTTTTTCCCATACCTGGTTGGTGAGGTTGCAGTGCAGTCGGCTGCAGGCTTCAGCGATCAGATCTTCGCTGCGAAGCGGCCAGATGTGTACTGTGTCTCTACGCCGTCTGCCGGCCCGTCTCTCTCGCGCACGTCCTCGGTACCACACGCGGAAAGCCCTGGACAGGGCGGAAAGGAAATGAGAAACGGGAACTGAGAACCGGAAGGCCAGCACGCGGAGTGTGCGTCTCCGTTGGTGTCTCCGCAGCGTCTGCGCAAGCGTCTTTGGCGACCCTGCTCGCTTGACGCGGCTCGCCGCATCGCTGCACAGTACGGCCGGACCCTAATCGCAGGAGGTCAACGATGGCGAATGGCGCAGCGCAAAGGACTTGCTTTGTGGTCATGGGATTCGGCGAGAAGACCGACTTCCAAACGCAGCGCGTCCTGGATCTCGACAAGACATATCGCACCATCATCAAGCGCGCGGTGGAAGAGGCGGGTCTCAAGTGCATCCGCGCCGACGACGTGATCCATTCGGGTGTGATCGACAAACAGATGTACGACCTGCTGCTCACGGCGGACCTCGTGGTCGCCGACCTCTCCACCTCGAACGCCAACGCCATCTACGAGCTCGGTGTGCGGCACGCGCTGCGGCCGAACACCACAATCGTCATTGCCGAGTCAGAATTCAAGTTTCCGTTCGACGTTCGGCAATTGTTGATCCGACCCTACGTCCACCTCGGTAAGGGCATTGACTACGAAGAGGCCGAGCGCATGCGGGCCGCACTGTGCGAGGCCATCAAGACGCTCGTAGGGAAGAAGGAGACGGACAGTCCAGTCTACACCTTCCTACCCAACCTCTTGCCGCCATCGGTAGCGGTGTCACAGCCGGCTCAGCGGGCCGCGGCAGCCGTGAGCGCCCAACTCGATGCCGCGCCGGACGATACCACCACCGCGCTCCTCGACGCCTTCAGGCAGGCACGGGCGCAGAGCGATTTCCTGACCGCCAAAGCGCTACTCACAAAGCTACGCGAACGTCGGCCGAACGACCCGTACGTCGTGCAACAGCTTGCACTGGCAACGTACAAGAGCAAGCTCCCGACGCCGAAGGATGCATTGCTCCAGGCTCACGCGATCCTGCAAGAGCTGAAACCGGACTCTACAAACGACACCGAAACTCTGGGCCTCTGGGGAGCCGTGCATAAACGGCTCTGGGAGCTGACCAACGATCCGCAGCACCTCAACGAGGCGATCCGCGCTTACGAACGCGGCTTCTACCTGCGCAACGATCACTACAACGGCATCAACTACGCATTTCTCCTCAATGTCCGCGCCAGCATCTCAGCCGGCACCGACGCCGTTGCGGATGTCGTGCTCGCCGAGCGCGTGCGGCGTCGCGTCATCGAGGTCTGTACGCCGCTCGCAGCGCAGGGGGTCAAGGACGAAGAGGGAAACCTAGACAGAGAAAACACCTTTTGGGTGTACGCGACCCTCATCGAGGCGTATGTCGGAAGCGGGAACCGATCTGGCGCCGACGACGCCAAAAAGAAGGCGCTGGAGCTCAACCCGGAGCCGTGGATGGTCGACAGCATGAACGACCAACTCGTCAAGCTCGAGAAGCTGCTCGCCGCCGCACCACACTCGAGCTAGATCCCAGCCGTGGTTGGCGCCTTTTGGGGCATGTTCCCGTCTGGACGACGTGCTAACTTGAGAGCGCAGGACAACAGCGGCAAGCAGGGCGCACGCAATGCACAAGCTCAATCACGACGAAACGCTCCACTGGATTGCCGCGCATCGGGCCTGGCGGCTGGCGCGCAAGACGAAACCGATCTGGGCACGCCCGGTCGCGCCTGAGGAGGTCGGAAAGTCGTTCCAGACCGCGGATCACGGAGTCGTCCAAGCGCACGCCGGCTACTGGCTGTGCGCCGGTAGCGCCGGCGAGCCGTGGTTCCAGAGCAAGGACAAGATCGACTCCAAGTATCGACCGGCAGGCGAACAGGAGCGCCGCTACGAGTTCGACGACGCACGGCGCCGATATCAGCGCTTCACGCCGCATGACGATACACGCAACTGGGCCGCGCAGATTGAGGACCCCGAAATCGAGGGCTTCTTCATCCAGCCCAACTATCCCACCGACGGCCCGCTGTACTCCCCGGCCGGCGGCTACGTCGTGAAGGACTACGTCGACGACCCCTACAGCGGCGATCCCAACGACGTGTGGCTCGTGCAGCAGACGCTCTTCGAGAACACGTACGAGCTGGTCGAGTAGGTAGCGCTGCGCAGCTCTTGACGCCGGTCGCTGCTCGGAGGGCGCTTACCCTCGAGAGCACCGGTGATCTGCTTCTCACGGCCCCGTCATCTCGGGCTACCTTTCGTCTTCTTCGGTTTCTGGGGACGTCGGCGGCGCGTATGGCCGCGCTTCACGGCGCGTTGTTCCACGGCGTTGCCCAGCTCGTGATCGTACGCCGCTAAGAGGGCGTCGAAGGCGTTGACTGTTTCCCCGGACAGATTCCTGCGCAGCAGCGCGCGGCACCGGGTGTCGAAATGCAGCCGCGCCGCAACGTGCGACAGCTCGCGCTCCTCGTTGAAATAGAACACGCAATCGCGTGGTCCGCGCGTATGAATGCAGTGTTTCTTGCTCTTCGCTTCCACCATTTGGGCAGCCAGACCCTCTACCAACGCATTGGCCACGACACGCCCAGCCACCGGCCCTTCCGCCGGCAGGGCCAGCCCAGCGGTTGAGAAGATCAACAGGGGCAAAGAAGCGTCCCCGGACCACCAACCATAGATGTTCCAATAGTCGTCGTCGCGCATCCACCAGTGCGTGATGCAGGCGAGGTAGTCGACGCCCAGCTCAGACGGCTTCTTCTTGAGCTTCGCCGCAAATCGTTCGGCGTGCAGGTAGGTGTCACCGTCCTGCTCGTTGACCTCCCAGACGCCCATCGGCATGAGCAGGTCGACCTGACGGAATTCAAACGGCGATTGCACCGCATTGCAGCGGGCCAGGATTGCTTCGAGGCCGGGAAAGAAGCGGGCCAGATCGGCCACTCCGACGAGCGTGCCCCGCGGCCCCTTGGGGGTACGGCGCACGCGCCGCTGCGCCGCGGCGGCCGGAGGCTTCACCGTCGTGACGCCCTCCAATCGCCGGCAAACTCGGTGGTCCGGATCGCGCGCGTAGAGCACCGGGACCGCCCAATCGATCAACTCGCCTTCGATCGAGTAGTTGACCGCAATACGCGCCTCGCGTGCGGCTTCGCCGAGGGATGCGCCATGCGCGAGCGCCCAGTAGAAATACTGCGCGAAGGCGATCGCCGACGGGTCGAGGACCTTGTACTGGTTGGCGACGATCGCGGGGAGCCCACCCTCCATCAGTGCCTGCGCAACGCCACGGTTGAGCCGCCGAGTGGCATCCCGCGCCGTATCGCAGGCGTTGAGAAAGACGATCTGTACGCCGCGGTTACAGAGGATTTCGCGCAGGGTCTGGACGTTGACCGGGCGCGTCCCCCCGTCTTCCGTCAGGAAGATGAGGCGGCCTTCGTCCGCCTGGCTGTCGAACTCTCCGTGGCCGATGAAGTGGACCACGTCGTAGGGACGGCGCTCAAGCCCGCTGGCGAACATCATTTCGTGCAGGCGGT
>Ga0187892_10010726_pt1 | contig 11502 bp, 13 predicted proteins | sample MA1701073metaG_FD_139345 | JGI IMG/M metagenome (GOLD analysis project Ga0187892, IMG submission 139345) | Bio-ooze microbial communities from a basaltic lava cave in the Kipuka Kanohina Cave System on the Island of Hawaii, USA - MA170107-3 metaG ... | reverse complement strand
CGATCATCCGCCAGTTCCGTGACGCTCGGTATGGGTCGGCAAAGTGACCGTCGCCGCGTATCATCAGGGGTATGTGCTGGACGCGTCGGTCGCGGCGAAATGGTTTGTCCGGCAGGGCGAGGCTGACCGTGAGCTCGCCCTGTCGATCCGGGACCGGCACTTGTCCGGCCTGTGCAGACTGATTCTGCCGGAGTTCGCGCTTCTGGAGATCGGAAACGCCATTCGCTACAGCCCCCGCGCGCGAGAGTCTGATGGTGCCGCCGCGCTCGACTTGCTTCGCGACCTGAACATCGAGATCCGCGCGCTTTCGTGGGACCACCTTCGCAAAGCCAATGCGATCTCCTGGGCCTACAACATCGCTATGTACGACGCCGCCTACGTTGCCCTAGCCGAAGGCGTCGGATACCCTCTCCTCACGGCCGACGAAGGACTCTTGAAGAAGATGAAGGGCCACAGCATCGTCCTCCGTCTGGGTGACCTGGATGTAAGGCACATGAATGGGCTCGTGGTTGCCCACGACAAGGAACAGCATCGTCCTCCGTCTGGGTGACCTGGATGTAAGAGCACCGAGGTGAGCGAAGAACTGCAGGTTCTCAAGATAGTGGGGCAGCGGTTGGCCAGCGTCGGAATCGCGTATATGGTGACGGGGTCGATAGCGGTCAACTATTATGCTGTGCCACGCATGACAAGAGACATTGATGTTGTGGTGGCGCTGTCACCCGAGGACACCGATCGGCTGTACGCCCTGTTTGAGGATGACTTCTATATCGATCGGGAAACGGCGCTGCAGGCAATCGCAAAGAAGGACACGTTCAACATCATTCACAAGACCCTTGTCATCAAGGTGGACTTCATCGTGCGCAAAGAGAGCGAGTACCGGCTTGCGGAGTTCGCACGGAGAAGGCGGGTATCGGTGGAGGGTTTTGATCTGTTCATTGTAGCGCCGGAGGATTTGGTCATCTCGAAACTCGACTGGGCGCGAGACACCCGCTCCGAGGTTCAGCTCAGTGATGTGCGGAACCTTCTGGCTCGCGTGAAGGACCTTGATCAAGGCTACGTTGAGCACTGGGTCAACCGCTTAGGTCTGGATTCGCTCTACCGCGAGGTCAGTGGATGAACGACACAGCTCCAGAAATCGACCACAGATTCCGAGCAATGCTGCTGGAGCGTTCGGGGGAGGAACGCCTGAAGATGGGGTGCTCAATGCACGCGACGGCACAAGCCCTGGTCAAGGCCTCGGTACTGGAGAAGGATCCGCTGGCCTCCCCTGTCGTCCTTCGCCGGGCGCTCTTCCTTCGCTTTTACGGACACGAATTCGAGGCCGGGACTCGCGAGAAGATCCTCCTCGCCCTGGAGGGGGTTGGACAAGGAAAGGGCTAAGAGATTCTCCGTCTTGGATGGCTCGTATCTAGCCTATTCTGAGAACGGCGCGGGGAGCCCCTACCTGATCTTATCTTTTCGGCTGATTTGGCGGATCCAGGAGGACCATATCTAACTATTCCAGTATAGTCCAGTATAGGCTTGGAGGACTCCTTGGGTAAGCGGTCACCGCGTGCGCGCTAAGGCGACTACTTCAATGGACCACCATAGTGTTATAGCTCATGTTGCTGAAGATGGTCGTTGCCATGATCTATCCGACCACTTGACAGGCACCGCCAGGCGTGCCAGGGAAGCGGCACGAGATTTTGATTCAGCTTCTTGGGCTGAATTGGCTGGCTTGTGGCACGACCTGGGGAAATACTCCAAGGCCTTCCAAGACATGATCCGGTCGGCCTCAGGCATTGATGCTCATATCGAGACCCAGCCCAAACGAGTGGATCATTCGACAGCGGGCGCCCTGCTGGCGATTAGGGAGTTCGGCAAGATCGGATTCCCTCTGGCCTTTGTTATTGCTGGTCATCACTCTGGCCTGGCAGACAAGACCGATCTCGACGTCCGTCTTAGGGCCAAGCACGGTCTTCTGGACAAGGCTTTGGCCATGGGCGTGCCGAACGAAGTACTAACTAAACGCGAATTATCTCCTCCGTCGTTCTTGAAAACCGCCACTGGGAGGGACGCGGAAGAAAAGGCACAGAGCCAGGAGTTTTGGGTCCGGATGTTGTATTCCGCTTTAGTAGATGCTGATTTTCTCGATACTGAGGAGTTTCACGACATTTCGGAGGGGAGCAGGCGCGGACAGGGCCGGTCTATTGGAGAGACGCTTCTTCATCTAAAGGATAAGTTCGACAAGTACATGGGTAGGAAACTGGATCAGTCTGAGGATACAGTTGTGAACCGTATGCGCGCCCAGGTCTTGACAAGCTGCCTTGAAAAGGCTTTTGCGCCCCCGGGGGTGTTTAGCCTGACAGCCCCAACAGGAGCGGGCAAGACCTTAGCTGCTATGGGATTTGCTCTAAGCCATGCAGTCTACCATGGCCTCAGACGTGTGATTGTCGTAATACCATACACGTCGATCATCGAGCAGAACGCGGGTCAGTATCGCGAGGTGTTTGGAGCTGCCAATATTGTCGAGCACCACGCCAATCTAGACCCGGAGAAGGAAGACTACCGGAATCGCTTGGCCTGCGAGAACTGGGACGCACCGATTATTGTGACCACCAGCGTCCAGTTCATGGAAAGTCTCTTGGCGAACCGAAGTTCGCGCTGCCGGAAGCTGCATAACATCGTCCGGAGCGTGGTGATTTTTGACGAGGTCCAGGCGTTACCAATCGGGCATCTCATCCCGATCCTCGATCTGTTGAAGGAATTGGTCCGCAACTACCGCGTATCGATCGTCTTATCAACAGCCACCCAACCGGCGCTCGGCCAGCGCCCGTCAGGTCTTGGTGGTCGGTTTCCGGGGTTTGAGCGAATTGAAGAAATAGTTCCTGAACTAAGCAAGACCTTCGAAATCCTGAGGCGCGTGGATGTGAAATGGCCTGACAGACTGGACCAACCCACGGTGTGGGATGAGTTGGCTAGAGAAATCCTACTGCACGAGAGGGTGCTGGTCATTGTGCACAAGCGGGATGATGCGAGAACGCTGGCGCGACTTCTACCAGAAGGGACCTTTCACCTCTCCGCCTTGATGTGCGCTGCCCACCGATCCGAAGTCCTCGATAACATCAGGGACGCGCTGAAGAGATCGGGCTCAGTGCGTGTGGTCTCCACGCAGCTCGTCGAAGCCGGCGTAGACTTGGATTTTCCGGTCGTTTATCGAGCCTTCGCCGGGTTTGACTCGATCGCTCAAGCGGCTGGGCGTTGCAATAGGGAGGGAACGCTACCCGAGAGGGGACTCACGCGGGTCTTCGTCGCCCCCACGAGACCGCCACAGGGGACCCCACGCGTCGCTGCCCAAATAGCAGAAGGCATGCTTGCTGAGCAACCCGGTCTTGACCCATTGCGGGCTGACGTTTTTGAACGATACTTCAGACAGCTCTACTTTATGAGGAACTGCGACGCCCAAGGTATCCAGGCTGATCGCTGCGCTTTGAAGTTTAAGACGGTAGCTGGGAAGTTCCAAATGATCGAGGACGACGGGAGTGAGCCTGTGGTCGTACCATACGGCGATGCAACGGGACGGTTAGGCCTACTTCGGAGTTTCGGTCCTAGCCGCGACAGATTGCGCGCAATCCAGCCGTTTGTTGTCTCGTTGTACCCCCCACAGGTCCAGGCCTTGGAGCGTGCGGGGGCGTTAGAGACTATTTGGGACACGGTAAAGGCTCTGGTTCCCACCCACGCTTACCTTTATGATGCAGCGTTCGGCCTTGTCCTCGAGGGTCCATTGGCAGCAAATCCCGCGGATCTCGTTGTCTCGTAGCGGAGGGAGGTGGCGTATGTCTGAACGAAGTCCTACCTTCCGAGTTCATGTGGGAGGTCCCCTTGCCTGTTTTACCCGTCCCGAGTTCAAGGTGGAACGAGTAAGCTACGAGGTCTTGACCCCCTCGGCGGCACGGGGAATTCTCGAGGCCATCCACTGGAAGCCGGCAATCCGCTGGGTGGTGACCCGGATCCATGTCCTGAGCCCCATCAAGTTCATCGGCTTCCGCCGGAACGAGGTGAACTCCCGCGTTTCGGTTACGAACATTTTGCAAGCCATGAAAGGCACCTTGTTCCCTAGTTACTTTGCTGATGAAGACCGTGCTCAGCGAAACACGGTGGCCCTGCGGGATGTGGAGTACGTGATTGAGGCGCACTTCGTGCGAGGGGAGAAGTGGCATGACAACGATAATGTTCCCAAGCATGCCGACATTTTCGCCCGGCGTTTGGAGAAGGGACAAACATTTCATCAACCCTATTTGGGGTGTCGGGAATTCGCGGCATCGGTTGAACCTGCCGATGGACCATTGAAATGTCGGTTGCCCGCTGAGCAGCGGAACAAGGACCTTGGCTGGTTGCTCCACGATATGGAGTTCGGACCGCCTATACGTCCTCGGTTTTTCCGGGCCAGACTTGAGGAAGGCGTGATTGACATTCCACCCTTCGAGGACGCCATCGGTGTGATTTCCAGCGGAGCGGGAGGTAAGACATGATCCTCACCGCATTGAAAGAGCTGGCCGAGCGTGAGGGCCTGGTAAAGAATCCTGACTTTGAGCCTCGTGAAGTGGCCTACGTGGTAACGATCGGCCCCGGCGGAGTGCTTCATGGTCCGCCGGTAAGAACCGAAGGGCTCCCGACAAAAGCGAAGGGCAAGCGTCGCGCTCAAATTTTCGATGTCCCCAAGCGATCTGAACGAACCGTGCAGGATCTGCCGGAGTTCCTAGTTGATAAGGCCGAATATGTGTTCGGGTGGGTTGACCCCGAACGCCTGAAGAAGGACGCCGAACGCGCGGAGAAGGCCGCAAAGAAGCGGCACAAGTTATTTGTAGAGGAGATTCGCAGAGCCTTTGAAGACACTAGAGATGAGGCCTTGGGCGCGGTTGTTGAGTGCCTTGAAGCGATAGACACGGGGGCGGCTCAGATTCAGTCGCCAGAGGAATGGACCGCGGGCAACCTATTCGGGTTTGTGTACTCTCGAGATGAAGATGGGCCTCGCCTCATCTCCAGCCGCCCCATGATCGTCGAATACTGGGCCAGACGGCGACGCGAAAGAGATCGAGAGCAGGCGGCGCAGAAAGTTGAGCGCAAGTTTACCGCTGAAGAGAAAGATGAGGTTGCAGCGGAGGAGCTTATGACTCAATGCCTCGTTACGGGAAGATGGTGTGAGCCAGTACGGCTCCATCCCGCAATCAAGGGTGTACCCCCTATCCGTGACACAAAGGGGGGAGTACCGCTGACATCAATCAACCAGGAAGCATTCGAGTCTTACGACCTAAAGGAATTCGGGTGTGCTGCTATTTCCCAGGAAGCCGCGGATGCCTTGGAGAAGGCCCTAAATCGGCTTCTGTCCCCGGCATATCCCAACCCAAAGGATGGCACGCCTCTCCCGGTGCGAAATGTCCGCCTATCAGACGATACCGCCGTTGTCTTTTGGAGCCGTGAAGCATCTGAGTTTGTTGATTTCTTCTCTGACGCCGTTCAGGCCGACCCAGAAGCAGTCGCCGCGCTCTACAACGCCACTTGGAAAGGCCGAGCTGTCCGTCTTGATGATCCGACAGCCTTCTATGCGCTCACACTCTCTGGCGCACAGGGTCGGGCGACTATACGAAGTTGGTTTGAATCCACTGTGAGGGAGGTGGTGCATAACGTCCGTCAGCATTTTGACGACCTTCGAATTATTCGCCCGAAGGCCGAGGAGGGCCAGCCGTTCCCGCTGTGGCAACTCCTTAGGAGTACCGCCGTCCGGCGCAAAAACGAGAATATTCACCCCAACGCGGCCGCCGAAATGTTCGAAACCATTTTGAAGGGTCGGGGATACCCGCGCATTCTGCTCGACACGGCGTTGCGCCGAGCGCGGGTCGAGCGTGAGGTTTTCGCTGAGCGTGCAGCGTTGATCAAAGCGTATTTGGTCCGAGCCAGGCGGCTCCATATTCTAACGTCCGATTTCCCGGAGGTGAAACCCATGCTGGACAAAGAGTGTCCAGACACCGCGTACCGATTGGGCAGGCTGTTTGCTGTCCTGGAGAAGCTCCAAACTGACGCGACGCGGGCCGGTACGACTATCCGCGACCGCTACTACGGCGCGGCGTCGTCAACACCCGTCGTCGTTTTCGGCCAGCTTCTCCGCAAGGCCCCGCACCATGCGTCGAAGATTCCCCATGCTCCGTTCTACGAGAAGCTCATTCAAGAAATCCTAAGTGTTCTCCGGCCGGAAAAAGCGTTCCCGTCCGCACTCACCTTGGAGGAACAGGGACTTTTCGCGCTGGGGTACTACCATCAGCGCCAAGATTTGTTTACCAAGCGATCAGAGGGAGAAACGCCCGAAACTCCAGAAGGAGGAGAATAAGTCATGGCATCCACAAGCAAGCCCATCGCCAACCGCTACGATTTCGTCTACCTCTTCGATGTGACCGGGGGGAACCCCAACGGTGATCCGGACGCCGGAAACCAGCCGCGTATCGATCCAGAAACCGGCCATGGTCTGGTAACGGATGTGTGCCAGAAGCGGAAGGTCCGTAACTTCGTTACAATTACCAAAAGGAATGGTGACGGCCCCGCGCCAGGATACGACATCTACGTCAAGGAGCGAGGTATCTTGGCAAACGAGCAGCGCCGAGCCTACGTCGCTAAGAACCTTAAGGCGAGTGACCGACCCAATGAGGCTGCGCGAGAGTGGATGTGTGAAACCTTCTACGACGTCCGCACGTTTGGCGCGGTCATGACAACGGGCAAGATCGAGGGAGACGATAAGACGAAGTTTAAAGATCACATCGACCCGAAGATCAAAAGGCCCCAGTGGAACTGCGGCCAAGTGCGAGGCCCAGTCCAGATCACGTTCGCCCGTTCTGTCGGCCGGATCCTTACACTCGAGCACGCCATCACGCGAGTTGCGCTGACCAATATATCAGACACGGGCCGGGCGGCGGCAGAGGAGGCAGATGACGAGAAGGCCGCCTCAGGCCAGTTCGGTCGGAAGACCACGGTGCCGTACGCCTTGTACCGCTCGCATGGATTTGTTTCCCCGCACTTGGCGGCGCAGACTGGCTTTTCCAAAGACGACTTAGAGCTGCTATGGCAAGCTCTCAAGCAGATGTTTGAGCACGACCACTCATCCTCCAGAGGAGAGATGGTGGCGCGTCGCCTGATTGTCTTCAAACATGAGAGCCTGCTAGGAAACGCTCCGTCCCATAAGCTCTTTGAACGAATCAGGGTAGAGGTCAAACATACCCCCATCCGTGAGTATGCTCATTATGATGTCACCGTCGATAAAACCAGTCGGCCCGCCGGGGTAGAGATCATCGAGATACTGTAGTTCGATGCTCTGGAGTGTGACGTGAGCAGCCCAAGAGACCCTCCGCTTCAGGAAACAGATGCGTCTCGTTCGGAGACGGAAGGTTTGGAGCCTGTGATGATCTCGGCTCTCGAACACTGGAGCTATTGTCCGCGCCAGTGCGCTTTGATTCACTTGGAGCAGACGTTCGACGAAAACCTCTACACATTGCGGGGTCGAGCGGTTCATGAGTTGGTGGATGAGGTAGGGGTGGAGCAGAGAGAGGGAACGCGAATTGAGAGGTCTGTGCCTCTCTGGTCTACTCGTTTGGGCTTAGTGGGCAAGGCTGATATGGTCGAATTCCATGGAGAGACACCCTATCCCGTGGAATACAAGCACGGCCCAAGACGGCAGTGGGGCCATGATGACCTCCAGCTCTGCGCTCAGGCCATCTGCCTAGAGGAGATGATCGGGAAGGCAGTGCCCTGCGGGGCCATCTTTCATCATGGTTCCCGCAGGAGGCGAGAGGTGGTGTTTACTCAAGCGCTGCGGGTCCAGGTGGAGGAAACAGTGGGTGCAATCCGCCGGATGTTGTCGGAGGCGCGCCTTCCACCCGCTGTTAACGACGCTCGATGCAGGCATTGTTCGCTGAAGGATTCTTGCATGCCGTCGGTCGTCGCGGAGACCGGCAGGCTTCATGCGGTGCACAATACACTGTTCCTCGTGGACGATGCGCGGGCTGGGAGACGGCCATGAAGCAACTCCTGAACACACTTTACATCATGACAGAGAGTTCCTACGTTCACTTGGATCACGAGACATTGAAGGTCGAGGTCGAAGGGGAAACCAAGCTTCAGGTACCCCTACATCACCTGGGTGGTGTGGTTTGCTTCGGCAATGTCCTGATGAGCCCTGCGCTAGTACACCGGTGCGCCGAGGACGGTCGCTCCGTCGTGCTGCTGAATAGGAATGGTCGATTTAAGGCTCGTATAGAAGGTCCCGTCTCAGGGAATGTCCTCCTGCGCCGAGCGCAGCATTTGGTCCTTTCCGACTCAATCAAGCCGGTATCCATAGCGAGAAATATCGTGGCAGGCAAGATCCAAAATACTCGACAGATTGTCCTCAGGGGCGCTCGGGAATCAGTGACGCCAGAGGATGGCAATCGTCTGGAAGAGGCCGCGAGGCAGTTAGCAAATATCCTATCTCGGCTTGGCGCGAGTCAGGATTTGGACGAGATCAGGGGGTTGGAGGGTGAGGCCGCGCGGGCGTACTTTGACGTTTTGGATAGTATGGTGAGAGAACAACGAGACTCATTTCGCATGAACGGCCGAAGCCGCCGGCCGCCTCGGGACCGCCTGAACGCTCTGCTCTCATTCTTGTATGCCCTCCTTCTTAATGACTGTGTGGCTGCCGCAGAGGGCGTCGGGCTTGATCCGCAGGTTGGATTCTTGCACGCGCTTCGACCGGGCCGGCCTGCGCTCGGCCTGGACCTGATGGAGGAACTTCGAAGTGTGCTAGCTGATCGTCTCGTGCTGACTCTTGTGAACCGGAGGCAATTGGCCGAGAAGGATTTCATCGATCGGCCAGGTGGTGCAGTTCACCTGACTGATGACGGACGTAAGGAAGTCGTGGTGGCGTACCAGAAGCGAAAGCAGGATGAGGTTCAGCATCCGATCCTTGGTCAAAAAGTGCCATTGGGCTTGGTGCCTCACCTCCAGGCGCGATTCCTCGCTCGCTATCTGCGGGGAGATCTCGAAGAGTACCCGCCATTCCTTTATCGGTGAGGGCCGATTCCGGTGAAAGTCTTGGTTGCGTATGACGTGGTGACGGAAACTGCTGAAGGGCGGCGACGACTCAGAAAGGTTGCCCAGGTATGCAAGAACTACGGCCAGCGGGTGCAAAAGTCAGTGTTCGAGTGCTCAGTGAACGAGATGCAGTATGAGCGGATGCTTCAGGCGCTGCTGAAATGCATCGAAGAAGAAGAGGATAGCCTTAGGCTCTACCGATTGTTGGAGCCGTTGGATCGGAACATCGTGGCGTATGGAGTCAATCGGTATGTGGAGTTCGAAGATCCGCTGGTCGTGTAGTATGCGACTGCGCGAACCACAAGTGAGCACTCATTTCCGGGGAGAATCGCGTTCTCTCGAACCCTGCGATTTTCCAGGCTCTTTCGAGGCCTGTTCTCGTTCTCTCCGGCAGTTTTTTGACATAGATGAGACGCGGTCGCGGGAACTGATTCATAAACACTTGGTATCAGCGAACTTGACATCCGCACTGTAGCGCCCGACCTGAAGGTCGGGCGAGGATTGAAACAAGTCCCACGAGTGACTAATCGTGAAAAGGAACGGTAGCGCCCGACCTGAAGGTCGGGCGAGGATTGAAACTGGCATCTGGAGATCCTGCCGAGCCCTGGTCCAAGTAGCGCCCGACCTGAAGGTCGGGCGAGGATTGAAACCCTGCGCGGCATCGGTCCATGCTTCGGCTGCCCTGTAGCGCCCGACCTGAAGGTCGGGCGAGGATTGAAACGCTCGTGCCGCCCTCGATCTGCGTCCTCAACTGCTGTAGCGCCCGACCTGAAGGTCGGGCGAGGATTGAAACAACCCCAAGCAGATCACGCAGAGCGAATTGAAGCGGTAGCGCCCGACCTGAAGGTCGGGCGAGGATTGAAACGCGAGATCGAGGCCCAGGAGCGGGCCATCCGCGACGTAGCGCCCGACCTGAAGGTCGGGCGAGGATTGAAACAGCCGGAAGGTGGTCATCCCGCGCGTCATGCCGCGTAGCGCCCGACCTGAAGGTCGGGCGAGGATTGAAACATCAAGTTGTCTTTCGAGAAGGGAATCGGCTGATGTAGCGCCCGACCTGAAGGTCGGGCGAGGATTGAAACCTGCGGCTCGACGAGGCGGCGGCGCAGACCGGCGTCGTAGCGCCCGACCTGAAGGTCGGGCGAGGATTGAAACACAGGATATACCACGAAACACCATGATACGTTTAATAGTAGCGCCCGACCTGAAGGTCGGGCGAGGATTGAAACCATGGCCTGAAGGGGTGCGCATAGTCCTCCAGGTGTAGCGCCCGACCTGAAGGTCGGGCGAGGATTGAAACAGCATCTTCCATCGCTTGCCCAAGCGAGACATGCGTAGCGCCCGACCTGAAGGTCGGGCGAGGATTGAAACCAACATGGCACCGAGTACGTGCCTCGCACCGGACGTAGCGCCCGACCTGAAGGTCGGGCGAGGATTGAAACTGGAGCGTTCCGCGCGCTCGACCCTCGCGGAGTCGTAGCGCCCGACCTGAAGGTCGGGCGAGGATTGAAACGCTTGGGGGCGATACATGGGATACGGGAGTTGGAGTAGCGCCCGACCTGAAGGTCGGGCGAGGATTGAAACTCTGCGAGCTGCTTGGTCAGGTAGCTATGCACGTGTAGCGCCCGACCTGAAGGTCGGGCGAGGATTGAAACCGGCAGACGGCCGGGTCTCGGTGATGGTCTGGGAGGTAGCGCCCGACCTGAAGGTCGGGCGAGGATTGAAACAGCAGCCGCCGCACATCGACGCGGTCCCCCTCATGTAGCGCCCGACCTGAAGGTCGGGCGAGGATTGAAACTGGGTAGGGAATGCTCTCGGTCTCACCGAGCAGGTGGTAGCGCCCGACCTGAAGGTCGGGCGAGGATTGAAACACGTGGAACAGTGGGTCAGGGCCCGTTATGTACCGTAGCGCCCGACCTGAAGGTCGGGCGAGGATTGAAACGTCTCCGCTCTCATCCCGTCCATTGCGGCGACCCGTAGCGCCCGACCTGAAGGTCGGGCGAGGATTGAAACTCCTCGAGTGCGCGGCCGCTGCTCGGGTTCCAGCGTAGCGCCCGACCTGAAGGTCGGGCGAGGATTGAAACAAGACGCAAGAGATCGTCGTTCAGTTGTGTCGCGGTAGCGCCCGACCTGAAGGTCGGGCGAGGATTGAAACCGGCGTGGACCGATGATGTCTTTGTCTCCCCGACGTAGCGCCCGACCTGAAGGTCGGGCGAGGATTGAAACATGTGGTTTGTGGGATCAAAAAATCTGTGCTCCCGTAGCGCCCGACCTGAAGGTCGGGCGAGGAGGTTCTCCCCACGCGCGTGGGGATACTCAGTTACGATGGCCTCATACGCCCATCCTGAGTCACTCGGGCCAATCCCGCACAACGCCACGCCGTCTCGCCAAGGCGTTAGCACTTGACACCGT
>Ga0187892_10010725_pt1 | contig 11502 bp, 10 predicted proteins | sample MA1701073metaG_FD_139345 | JGI IMG/M metagenome (GOLD analysis project Ga0187892, IMG submission 139345) | Bio-ooze microbial communities from a basaltic lava cave in the Kipuka Kanohina Cave System on the Island of Hawaii, USA - MA170107-3 metaG ... | reverse complement strand
GGCAAAGTGATTCGACAGCCGGTGTCGATTCTGGATACAGGAGCAACGGTGCTCCGCGCGCTCGGCTTGGAGACTCATACCGAATGGGAGAGCCATGCGGTGGAGGAAATCTTTGTGGCCCCTCGGTCGGCGCAGGTGGACACGGGGTCTGGAGTTGATGCGCGTTCACGATGATTCTCTGCGTGGCTGTTTCCCGTCAATGGCTGGGACCTGTACGTTGGTACACGCACGGGGCTTGGGGATTGGTGTCGGTCTGGTCATCGGCCTGCTGCTCACGGTGGCGAATGTCCTGGTGTCGGACGCCGCGCCACCGCCGCACACCAAGGAATTTCCGATTACGGTCAACGCGACTGCTTTGAACCCGCCCACGTGGTGGCACGTGCCGGGGGTAACCCCGATGATTATGACCATGGACCCTGAGACCACCGAAGCCCTGCGGACGACGGAGTCTCGCGAGCTGAAGCTCAAGCCCGGCACCTATCGCTTCGGGACCTTTACGTTCGATTTCCCCTTTGTCGTGACGCTTGAGGGCGTGCTGGACTTTGCGCCCTCCCTGGACCAGTGTGTGTCCGGACGAGGGACCCAGACGCTGACGATCCGCTGTACCCAGATGCAGCCGTATGTCGGTCCGCCCGACTATTGATGTTGCGGTTACGAGGTGATGTATGTCTCAGGCTCTTGAGGATTTACTAGAAGCGCTCGAAGACGTGGATGACGCGACTCGGGAGGAAGCGGCCAAGGCTCTAGCCGAGCTTGCCGATCCGAACTCGCTGGGACCTTTGCAGCGAGCCTGTGAAGACGAATTCTGGTCGGTTCGTTCCTACGCAGCCTGGGGCGTGGCCAAGATCGGTGGGCCTCAGGCGATGGACGTGCTGGTGACCCTGTTCAATGACCCCATTATGGAGGTGAGAAACGAAGCCGTCGCCGCCATGGCTCACCTGGGCGCAGTGGCTGTCGAGAGCCTACTCAAGTGTCTCAAAGACGAGCGGTGGCGGGTGCGGGAACATGCGGCCAAGGCTTGCGGGGAGATCAAGGACGCCCGAGCGGTGGACTTGCTGATCATGGCCTGCCGCGATCGGGACGGTGCCGTGAAGAGCGCGGCGGCCGAGGCCTTGGGAAAAATCGGAGATCCCAAGGCAATCCCGGCGCTGATCAAACTGTTTCGGGATTCATCAAAGACCGTCCGGGAGACGGCCGGCACGGCGCTGGTGACCATTGGGACTCCGTCAGTGGACGCACTCGTCGAGTGCCTCAAGGATAAGGACTTCGTGGTCCGCTGCCACGGGGCCCGTGCGCTCGGCGGGATGACCTCCGACTACCAATACGGCCGGTCATGGGTCAAAGACCCGCGCGTGGTGGATGCTCTGATCGAAGCGCTGAAGGACCAAGATCGTGCCGTGCGCGAAGACGCCACCATTGCGCTGGGGATGATCGGGGATCCTCGAGCTATTGATGCGTTGATGGAGGCGATGAAGGATGGAGCCGTCAAGCGGCACGCTATCATGTCGCTCGGCATGATCGGCGACGTGCGCGCGCTGCCACCGGTGCTTGATGCGCTCAAGGGGAAAGGCATCCGTCAGGATGGCACGCCGATGCCGGGCTGCATCGTCAGCGAGGAAGCCTTCATCAAAGAAGCGGCAGCCACCGCGCTGGGACACTTCCGGGATCCACGCGTCATCCCCGACCTCATCCTGCTCCTGAAAGACGGCGTGCTGCGGGAGCGGGCTGCCAATGCGCTGGTGCTGATCGGCGACGCTGCGATCGAACCGCTGGTCTCGTTCCTCTATGACCCGAAGGCCTCCGAAGTGGAGTCGGAAGGCGAGCGAGTCCTCTCGTTCGCCTCCGCCCGACTCAGCGCGGCCGATGCGCTCCGGCAACTGGTCTTAGAAACGCTCCAGAAACTCGGTTGGGAACCACCGCCGGAGGAAGAAAAGGTGGACTCGAGCCAGACCGATAACCTCAGGGTCGATCTGCCTCTGGGGGAAACCGGGCGCTTCGGTCCGTCCGGGGATTTGGCCAAGGGCGCAATGTAGCGCCTGCCGGCTGCTGGGAAAGCCCCTCCAGGGGATAGTGCTGAATGATGATTGCTGAGTGCTGAATGTGCGGAGTAGAACTGCCTCAGCCATTCATCGTTCATCATTCCGCATTCAGCACTGTTACTTCCTGACTGCGAGCCCGTGGGTGTCGGCGGTTTCCTTTCCGTCCTTCATATTAGTGATTTTGGCCACCCCGACGAATTCCCCACTCTTTCCCTCGTCCTTAACCTTGATGACACCCACGCCGGGGGTTGAGCCCTTCGCGTTGTTGACGTTCTTGTCATTCCCGGTGAGCGGATTCGGGCCTCGCAATCCGACGAAGACATGAGCGCCGTCCGGCGCTACGTCGAGCAGGTCTGGCGCCGGATCGTCGCTGATCGAGCCGGCCAGGTTGATCGAGCCCACGCTCAGGTTGGGCACCGTGTCAATGACCTCGATGTTGTTGCCAGCCCGGTCCGCGCTCCAAAGGTAACGACCCACGCCGGTGACACCGTGCGAGTCAGCAACTTTCTCGTCTCGTGAAGTAATCAGTTTGACCGAGACGGATTTCGGGAGATTGGATAGATTCAGAGCGTAGACGTCGTAGGACAACGGAGCGACCGGCCAGCCACCCCCTGAGTTGATGTACATCATGTCCCCGACTTGGAATCCGCCACAGCCCGCTGGGTGGATCTCCACATTGCTCAACGTTGTCACGACCTTCATTGGAGTTTCAGTGACATCAACGACGAACAACCCCCCTCCCCGCAGCGTGATGAAGGCATACTTGCTCGATGCCTCTGTGATCGGGCAGATTGGCGCGCTGTCCGGTCGCTCGCCACTTTCTAGCGCCGCTAGGTCCATGACATCTTTCTGCGGATCGAAACTGAACTTGTGGCCTTTATAGTCAGTCCAGATCCTGATGAACTTCTTCTCGGCGATATTGGCGGCGAGTGCCATCTTCTGGTCAGACGTCGGCCAGGCCGCGTGGACGTTTTTCCCCATATTGAGGCACGCCTCCGGCTTTCTGGTGGCCGCGTCCATGAACAGGACCTGCCCGCTCAGGAACGAGAGCACGGCGTGCGACTGATCCTTGGTGAAAAACAGCATGTGAGGGCGGCGGACCGCCTTCTTGGTCGCGTCTTCACAGAACTTGTTGATCTCGCCACCGATGTCGATTGTGACGGTGGGTTTGGCTGTAGAAGGGTTGGCCGACAGTTGCGCACCGTCGTAGATGTACAGGAAGCCCCCACTTTCCTTGGCCGTATCCGATTGGTCCGTGATCCAGACTTCGTAGGCGTAAGCCGTGGACGGGAGCGCGGCAGTCAGGCTCACGCCCACAAGCAGTACGAGAGAGAGCGCAAGTGAAAGCCTCACTAGGTTCCTGGTGCGAATAGTTGCTGACCTGCTCATCGGAGTCCTCCTTGCCTAACGGGCGATGTGCTTTCTGACAGATGTTATTGAGGGAGGGAATGCTGCTTATACAATGCAACGGCGGATACATACTAAGCACCCCTGGATCGTCTGTCAACACGAGGAATGAGCCGTTGCGAGAGGACACGGCCTTGGTCGAGACCCTCTAGTTGACCGTCTGAAAAAGCCTGTGTTAAGGTACTCAAACCCAAGTCCAGAGCGGCCAGGAACAGCGGCGAGCAGACGGCCAGCCCTCCTCTCTTTCGTTCATGTCTGTTCCCTTGCCGCCTGCCTTCCGACCGCCGGCTGATTCCCGAACGGTGGAGTCACAGAGAAAACGGCAGGGGACTGGTCACCGATGGCGGACAGTGTTCTTGAGCAGATTGCGGCGCTGAAAGACGAGGATTGGGCTATTCGCGAAGAAGCGGCTTCGATGCTGGCCTCGTTCCGTGACGCGCGAGCCGTTGTCCCCCTTGTGGCTCTGCTGAGTGACCCAGACCGAGCCGTGCGCGATGCCGCGATCGCTGCCTTGACGGCGATCGGAGAGGCCTCAGTCTTGCCGGTCAGCGCCTGCCTGAAGGATGCCGATCTGACTGTTCAGGAGCTGGCCGCCTCGATTCTGGCGGCGATCGCCGATACTCGCATCCTTGACCCGCTGATCGAGGCGCTCAGGAGCCAAGACTGGGTTGTTCGGATGCATGCCGCTAAGGCGTTGGGACGTATCGGCGATGTGCGCGCGGTCCAGGCCCTCATTCCGCTTCTGCAGGATAAGGTGAAGGCGGTACGGGTGGATGCAACCAGCGCGCTTGCCCTGATCGGCCAAGCCGCGGTTCCCTTGCTGCTGGAGGCGTTGAAGCATGACGAGTGGATCGTCCGACTCCATGTGGTGGAAGCGCTGGGTCAGATGCGATCGCCCGACGCAGTCGAGCCCTTGCTCTACGTGCTGTTCAATGATCGGGACGCGGCGGTCCGCGAAGATGCGGCGCGTGCGCTGGGCGAGATCAAGGATCCTCGAGCGGTTGAGTTCCTCCTCACAGCCATGAACGAGGTGGGGGTGCGTCCGCTGGCAGTGGAAGCCCTGGGCCAGATCGGTGATCGGCGAGCGGTCCCGGCGTTGATCGCGGTCGTGACCGGATCAAACAAGCCGGCTCACAGCCGGCCCATTGACGGATGTGGCGACCGATGGGACGAGGAGATGCTGGCGATGGCAGCGGCCGTGAGAGCCTTGGGGCAGATTCGGGATGAGGCCGCGATTCCCACGCTCACGACGGCGCTGCAAAACACCGTCGTCCGCGCAGAGGCCGCAGCAGCCCTCGTCGCCTTCGGCCCGAAGGTGATCCCGTTCCTGCTCGAAGTCCTGAGGAAGGAGCAGGATGACAATATCCTGTATCATGTCAGGGAGACACTGACGCAGGTCGGGTGGAGGCCAAATAGAATTTAGGGAGCAGTCAGCAAATCACCAGATTCTTGAGAGATGCCCAAAGAATCGCTGGAAACCCTGATCCCCGAGCTGGTCCACGAAGAGGACTGGCGTCGGATGCGCGCCACAGCGGAGTGCGTGAAGGGCGGCCCCAAAGCAGTGGACGCCTTGATCCATGCCTTGGAGACCGGCAGCGCCCCGCTGAAGATGGAGATTGCGGGTATGTTGGCGCGAATCAAGGATCCCAAAGGCGGTGTCCCCTTGGTGCGCCTGCTCAGGGACGGGGATGAAGGAGTCCGCAAGGCTGGGGCCATTGCCTTGGAACAGATGGCTGGCGTTCTTGATACGACAGCAGCCTCAGCGCTGGTCCAGGCTCTCCATGAGCTGGAGGAGGAAGGACAGCGGAAGCAGGTAATCGCGCTCCTTGGGGTCATCCCCAACGCCATCCAGCCGTTGACCGCCATGCTCCAGCATCCTGATGCAGAGGCTCGGTTGACCGCGGCGACGATCTTGGAACACCTCCTGGACCCTCGCTCAGCCGACGCGCTGGTGGATGCGCTGGGGGACCCCGTCGTTCAAGACATTGCGGCTGGTACGCTGAAGAAGCTCAGCGCCATCCGCGAGCGAATTGACCAGGCCTTCGATGCGCTCCGGAACATCGAAGAGTCCAGCGAGCGAGAGGAAGCGCGCATGGCCATCGTCATCGATCTGCTGGGGATCGGACGTCCGAGCGTGGAGATCCTGATCGAGTACTTGGGGGACGACGATTGGCTCGTCCGCGAAGCCGCGGCGGATTTGCTCGGGAAGATTGGGGATGTTCGAGCGGTGGAGCCCCTCATGGAACGGCTTCGGGTTGATAAAGACACCGGAGTCAAGGAGCTGGCGGTCAAAGCCTTGGGCCTGATCGGCGATGCTCGTCCGGTGGAGCTGTTGGTGGAGGTCATCCCGATCCGGCCGCTCCGCACCTTGGCCATGGAAGCGCTGGCGAAGGTCAAGGATGTGGAGGTACTGCGTCCACACTTGGAACTCTTTGAGAGGCTGAAGACGGACCGCGATGGATTGGTCTCCTATAATGCGGGAATGATCGTGGATAAGCTGGCAGCGACCGTGCAGGCAACCCAAGGGGCTGGGCAGGAGGGGCAGGACGACGATGAGTGAGGCTGATCGGCAGACTGACCGGGTGGAACAATTAGTTGCGGCCTTGCGGGATGAGAATGAGGCCTTGCGAGATCATGCCGTCGCCAGTCTCGGGCAGATGGGTCTAGAGGCACTACCGCGGCTGATCGCGTTGCTGGCTGACGAGGACGCTGTGATCCGGGAAGCGGCGACCAGCGCGATCGTCAGGATCGGCCAGGCCGCGGTCGAGCCGCTCATTGAAGCCCTGGACGACGATGAATGGGCTGTACGGGAACAAGCGGCCTCGGGGCTGGGGAAGCTGAAAGATCCGCGTGCGGTCGAGCCGCTGGTCAAGGCGCTCAAGGATCGAGACGGCGCCGTTCGGACCGCGGCTGTCTGGGCGTTGGAGCGGATCGGAGACTCTCGGGCAGTCCCTGGTCTTGTGGGGGTCCTCTCTGATGGTACGCTCAGGGAGGATGTCGCTCGGGTACTCAAGAAGATCGGCGATGTGCGTGCGGTCGAGGCACTGATCGACGGCCTGCTCGGGACCAACTGGATGGTGCGCCGCCATGCGGCGGAAGCCTTGGGGAAGATCGGGGATCCACGCGGAGTCGGCCCGCTCATCGAAGCACTCAAGGATGAGGATTGGCTGGTCCGGCGAAATGCGGCCGAATCCTTGGCCCGATTGGGCGACAGAAAGGCGGTCGAGCCCCTGTTACCGTTGCTTGAAGACGAAAATCAGATGGTCCAGGAGACCGTGGAGGGCGCGTTGGCCAGCCTCGGGTGGAAACCAACGCAAGCAAACTCGTAGGGTAAGAAGGGAGCAGCTATGGCGGAGGAAGTGCCTAATCAACCGAGCAAGTTGATTCAGATTGGACCTAAGGGCGGGGCTAAGAAAGACGGGTTTAATCTGGTCACAGAGAAAGTCATCACTGTCAATCCGGCATTGAAGCAACTGGAGGTCGAGCTGTTGGCCTATGACGGCAAGACCGTGGTTCTGGACGTTGCGGATGAAGCGCTTGAGGATCTGAACAAGATCAAACCAGGGGACGGCGCGACGATTCGGGTCGTGGAGGAGAACGGCAAGCGCATCGCTAAAAGCCTCAGGATCCGGTCCCGGGATCCGAATGCAGCTAAGGCGGAAGCCATGCTGTTGGATCTGAAAGATACCCACTGGCTGAATCGGAAGTACGCCGCCGAGTCGCTCGGAGACATGAAGGAAACCAAGGCTGTCGATCCGCTGGTGGACGCGCTGACCGATGAGGTCGGCGATGTGAGGCAGCGGGCATATGACGCACTCATTAAAATAGGAGCGCTGGCTGTTCCTCGGTTGATCCCGCTGCTGGTATCCGAGGAAGATGAGCTGCGGCAGTCAGCGACTGAGATCATCCGAAAAATCGGAAAGCCTGCCGTCGAGCCCCTGGCTGTGGCCTTGGGCGAGGCCGATGACCGACTCAAGTCCAGGATTATGAAGGTCTTGGATCGGATGGGATACAAACCGAAAGCCTAACCTCGCCTGGACGTTAAGCGATTTAGGTCGAAGGTTTACGAGGAGCTCGGCCTACCGAGACACAGTGGAAGCCCAGGGCGGCGATTCGGTCCGGTTCATAGACATTCCTCAAGTCAATCAAGACAGGCCGCCGCAGCGCCGTCTTGATCCGATCAAAATCTAAGTTGCGGAACTGATTCCATTCGGTGACGAGGACCAGCGCATCAGCGCCTTTGGCCGCATCATACGCGTCAGCACAGGGGATGGCTCCGCGCAAGACCTTCGTGGCTTCCTCGAGAGCCGTGGGGTCATAGACGCGCACCACGGCACCTTCCGCCAGCAGGCACTCGGCAATCGTCAAGGCCGGAGCTTCCCGGAGATCGTTGGTATTCGGCTTGAACGACAGTCCCAGCAGGCCGACTGTCTTGCCCCGAAGCCCCCCCAGCGTCTCGCGAATCTTATCCACCATCAGAAGGCGTTGCCGTTCATTGACCCGAGCCGCCGCCCCGGCAATCTCCATTTTGTATCCGACTCGTTCGCCCGTTTGAATCAGAGCGGCAAGATCTTTGGGGAAGCAGGATCCGCCGAACCCCGGACCGGCATGCAGAAATTTGGAGCCGATCCGTCCGTCAAGCCCCATCGCTTTGGCGACGACTTGCACATCGGCGCCTACCAGTTCGCAGAGGTTGGCGATCTCGTTGATGAAGGAGACCTTGGTGGCCAGAAAGGCATTGGAGGCGTATTTGATCATCTCCGCCGTGGGGATGTCGGTGACGACGAACGGGGTCTCAAGCAGGTAGAGTGGGCGATAGAGATCTTTCAGAATGGCGACTGCCTGCGGGCTGTCCGCGCCGACCACAACCCGGTTCGGCCGCAGGAAGTCTTCGATGGCCGAGCCCTCTCGCAGAAATTCCGGGTTGGACACGATGTCGAATCGATGCGGCTCGGACTGATGCTTGCGGATGACCTCGCGGATCCTCTCGCCGGTGCCCACTGGGACCGTGGATTTGGTGGCGATCACTTTGTAGCCTGTCATATGTCGAGCGATCCCTCGGCCGACCTCCTCGACGTACGAGAGATCGGCGGACCCATCGGTGTTCGATGGAGTCCCGACTGCAATAAAAATCACCAGGGCCTGATCGACCGCTTTGGCGACGTCCGTGGTAAATGCCAGACGATTTTCGCGCAATCCTTTGGCGACGAGCTCAGTAAGCCCAGGCTCGTAAAACGGGACATCGCCCTTCTCTAGCTTGGCGATCCGCTGGGCATCCGTGTCCATGCAGGTGACGTTCAGGCCGAATTCAGCGAAACAGGCCCCAGTGACTAACCCGACATAGCCTGTTCCGATCACGCTGATATACATGATGTCCCCTCATGAAGTGTAAACCGTCCGGCACTCTCCCACAGCCGTTCTTCCACAGACATGGTGCGGGATTGTATCAAGGCTTGTCCGATGAGGCAAGCCTACAGGCTATTCCGGGAGAGTTCTCCGAGCTCACGCGTCAGTGCGATTGACACCCTCCAGTCGGTTCAGTACAATTTCGCCGGCTTTTGGCATTACCAGAGTGGTTTGACCTCATGGTGCTGCAAAGCGGCGCAATCCTGCGGCCCCTGGCTGTGATGATGAGCCGCGACATTCGGACGATTGGCCCGGATGCGACGCTCGCGGAAGCAGCCTGCCTCATGCGCGATGCACGAGTCGGGGCCTTGCTGGTTTCTGGGCAGGAAGCATATCTGGGCGTGGTGACTGAGACCGACTTGGTTCGGAAAGCGATGGCCGGGGGGCTTGACTTGACTCACGAGCGGGTTCGCAAGGTCATGAGTAGTCCCCTGATCACAATCGAGATCGACCGATCCGCACATGAGGCCAGCGACCTCATGGCTGAAAAGGGTATCAGGCACCTGGCCATCACGCAGGATGGTCAGGTCGTCGGGATTATTTCGGTCCGCGACCTGCTCCGATATTTTAAGAATTGGGGAGCCCTTTGATTTTGCCTCGGGTCCGGGCCTCCTCTCCTCACCACCGTACCGTCACCTGTACCGTAAGCGCATGACGTCGTTGTCGAGCAAGGCAAACTGGTCGCGACTGGGCCTGTTCGCCACCGCGTTCATCAGCGGTGCTGTCGTGATGGCGCTGGAGATTCTGGGGAGCCGTCTGCTGGCTCCGGTGTTTGGCAACTCACTGTTTGTGTGGGGTGCGCTGATCGGGGTGATCCTGGCTGCGATGAGCAGCGGGTATGCAACGGGGGGCTGGCTTGCCGACCGTCGCAGCAGCAGCGCCGTGCTTACCTGGCTCCTCCTGGCCTCGGGCGCCTGGACCTTTCTGTTAGCGGGAGCAGGACAGCCGGTGATGTTCAAGGTCTCTGCATGGATTGAGGATCCGCGATGGGGCCCCTGCTTGGCGGCGAGCATACTTTTGGCGCCTCCTGCCTTCGGGCTGAGCGGGGTGCTTCCGGCCTTGCTTCGCCTCTCCATCGCCGATCTGGGACATTTAGGTCAACACACAGGGGTTATGATCGCGGTTTCCACCGTAGGAAGCCTGGTCGGCACCTGGGGGACTGCCTTCTACCTGTTGACTTGGCTTGGCAGTATGACGCTGGTTGCTGCACTTGGGGGAGTCCAGGTTATGTTGGGTCTCCTATGGTGGTGGCGAACGGTCGCGGTACGGTCCGGCGTTGGAGCCCCTGTCATCGGCGGCCTCCGCCTGATCACAGTGATGACAGGGGGCCTCGGGTTGATCTTGCTTGGGTGGCTGGCTCTGCATCCCATCGCAGTACTCCCCCCACCTCTTTATCAGGAAGACAGCCCCTATCAGCAGATCCGGGTGCGGGACGACGATCTGTTACGGTATTTGATCCTGGACCGCACCTTCCATGCCGTCATGTGGAAGGTGGATCCGGTAGAGCTGTTCCTGCCTTACAGCCAGATGATGATGACAGCGTTGGGGCTACACCCTGATCCACAGAGGGCGCTGGTCCTCGGCCATGGCGGGGGATCTCTGGCCAAGTGGTTAGCCCGTCGCTGGCCTAATCTGGAACTGGATCTCGTCGAGGTGGACCCCTCTGTGGTCCGAGCGGCGGAACAGTATTTCGGGTACGAAGCGACCAATGCACATCATGTGTACGTGAAGGATGCCAGGGTCTTCTTGCGAGCAACAGATGCCCGCTATGACATCATCTGGCTGGACGTGTTTGCAAGACATTTAATCCCTTTTCACCTGACCACCCAGGAATTTTTCGCCGAAGTGCGCGCGCATCTGAATCCGGATGGGGTGCTGGCCGTGAATCTGTCTTCAACCGGCGATGGCGCAGACCGCCTTCGGTCCTATGCGGTGGTGGAGACGCTCAGAACGGTGTTTTCCCAGATCGAATCCTTTGGGGTAAAAGGTCCCTGGCGGACCGCTTCTCAAAAGACGCAGCCGGAAAACTTGATCTTTTTCGCCGGCTTTCCGGTTGCCAGGATGCGCCAGCCGGAGTTTGCGGCTCGCGTCGGTGAGCTTGTCGCCCAACGGCGGCTGCCGGTCGAGGTGCCGGGATTGCTGGCCACTCGTCGAGAGCAGGAATGGCCGCGGGGAGTCGTCCTAACAGATGATTACGCGCCCTTTGACATTTTGGTGGGCAGTGGGATACCCGAGAGCGGGCCTATCGCCATGGGTGTCTCCATGAGCCAGTAATTGGACCTGGCCGTCATCGCTAAAGAGAAGCCTGCTTTCAAAAGAACGGCCTTGCTTCCTTACGAGGGCCTATGCTATAAGGGGCACCAGTTAACGAGGTTCCTGGGTTCAAAGCCAGAAAGAGCAGGTCGTTCCCAAGTTGTTTGGGAGGATTCTTCATCATCACCCTTTTACATTTTTCCGTAAGGAGGGAGGCCATGGGTAAGATGATCTTGTCGATATTTTGGGGCCTTGTCTTTATTGTAGCTGGCGCATCGGTTTCATTCGCCCACCAGGCGGGCGGTGTCGAGATTGGTGACCTTGAAACCGGGACCGTTGTCGGTACGCCGTTTAAGGAATTGCCGGTTGACGCGGAATTATTTGCCATCGAAATCGG
>Ga0187892_10010724_pt1 | contig 11503 bp, 7 predicted proteins | sample MA1701073metaG_FD_139345 | JGI IMG/M metagenome (GOLD analysis project Ga0187892, IMG submission 139345) | Bio-ooze microbial communities from a basaltic lava cave in the Kipuka Kanohina Cave System on the Island of Hawaii, USA - MA170107-3 metaG ... | reverse complement strand
CGCCGATCTCGAGCAAACCTCCCGTCGCGTCGATGTTCAATCCGTTCATTGTCAATACGCCGGTCACGGTTAAAGTTCGTCCGCCGCTGATCGTCAGCGTCCGGTTTGCTCCGACCGAGAGATCGACGACCGTCGTATCCGACAAGCTGAGGTTCGGTTGATTCGTCACGCCCGCCGCCGGCAGATCGACATTGTTCGTCGCTAGCGGCACAAAGTTGGTAGCCCAATTGGCAGGGTTATTCCAATCACTGCTGGCCGAGCCGTCCCAGACTGCGACATTGCCGACAACCTGCGTCACGTTGCTGCCGCCCGTCGTTGCGCTGCTGTTCGCGTTAAAGCCGCCCGGCCCCGTGCCGCCGCCCGAGAAGACGGCGCTGATCACGCGGCTGCCGAGTGGCAGACTGCTGACCATAAGTTGAGCCGTGCCCGTGTTGTCGTTTAATGTCCCCGCCGAAACGGATGCCGTTCCAAGACTCGTTACTCCGTCAAAGAACTCGACCGTCCCGCCCGGATCGCCCGTCGCGTGCACAGGCGCTCCCGTCAGCGTCGCGGTGAACGTCACAGGCTGTCCGGTAAGCGAAGGATTCTGCGACGACGTCACCACAACGGTCGTCGAATCGACAACCGTCGCCGTCGGGTTCGCCGCTCCCGCAACGTCCGGATCGTCCGTCAGAACGCTCGCGATGTTGCTGCCCGAGACCGTTCCCTGATTCGAAACACTTGTCAGGAACGGCGGCGGCGCGTCTATCGTCGCCCGATACTTGATCGTCACCGTCTTGCCCGCCGGAAGCGTAAAGCCGCCGCCGCCGCCGTTAACCGTTACCGTCTCGCCCGAAAGCGGCTCTGCATAGACTGTGGGCGAGATCATCGCTGCCAGCTTTGACAAAAGTTCGACTATCAACGATGGTTCATCTCCGACGTGTTCCGTCGTTTCCCGAAGTGTTCCATTTCTTACGTCAGCTAAACCTGCTTCTTGGGTAACGCCAATTTCGTTTGGTTCAAATACGGGAGGAACGTTAGACTGGGCGACTGATACAAACGCCGGCATGTCGGTCTGAGCAGACAGAATACCGCTCTCGTGCTCGATTCCCTGAAACGCCGAATCTTCTTCGCTGCTTAGCGGTGCGCCGGTTGAAAACGCCGGCTGCGTACAAGCCGCGCCGCCGATGAAACCGCCGCCGGTCGGCACGGTGTTCGACGCGGCGCCGTTGCCCGCCGTCACCGTGTTTTGTCCTTGAACGAACGACACCACGGCGGCGTCATTGTTGTTCGCTCCGGCGTAACCCGGCAGCCTCACCGTCGTCGCGATCCGCTGTCTCAAACGGAATTCCTGATTGTTGGGCGGGGAACCTCCCGCTCCCGATCCCGTCAGCGCATTGCCTGAGATATTCACACACGATGTGAAATTGTCTCCCGGCGGCGTGCCCGTACTGGTGATGCCGTGATTGAGGTGAAAGCCGTTGAAGTTAGTGTTGGCGTTGCCCGGAGTGTTGACCGAGTTATTGGTCGCCGTGACGTTGGCAGTTAACACCGCACCGGCGAATATTCCTCCGCCTTCCTCATCACCCATCTGCACCAGGATGCCGTGGTTGTTGTATTGCCGAACGGTGTTGCCGCTGATCAGCGTCGTATGCGTCCCGCCGCCGGCGTCGGCGAACCAGCCGATGCCGCCCGCCTGCGAAGAACCGGAGTTAGCCGTCGCCGCCACGCCGATGGTGTTGTTTTCAATCCGCCCGTTGCTGCTGCTCGCGGTCGTCCCGCCGAAATCGACCGCCATCGCCGTGCCGACCGCGTCGCGAAAGGTGTTTCTGTCAATATCGTAAGTAACCGTGGTCGAGTTCGTCCCGCCCAGCACAAAGCCGCCGGCATTCGAGAGGATGTTGGTATTGCTGTTCGAGAGCGTGTTCTGCGTGCCCGCGACGCCGTCGTTGAAGACGAAATCAAGCACGGCGTTGGTGTTGGCCAGAACCTCGACCAGATTGGCGCGGGCCGACGTGAAGGCGCTGCTCTTGACCGTGACTCTGACCGTCGCCGTCGCCGCGGCGATCACGCTAAAGGCGTCCTCGGCGGTCGTGCTGGTGTTGGCGAAAGTTGAACCCGTGATGTTCAAACGGTCGAGCGTGCCGCTGATGTTTGTCAATCTGAAAGTGTCCTCAAAGCCGCCGCTGAAGACACAGCCGTTGATGGTTCCCGAACCGGTCATCCCGTTGGTGGTGGCGACGGCGATGTCGTTTTCGCCGAAAGCGAAGCTGCCTTCGTTGAAAGCGATATTGTCGCCGTTGGTTCCGGCGACGGTCGAATACTCCATCGTGAAATTGTTGACCGTGAAACCGCGCAGACCGAAGTTCTGGTTCGTGCCGTTGACGGTCATTCGCCGCAGGGCGACATTGCTTGTGTTATTCAGGTAAATGCCCGTGCCCTGTGTCGCGCTGTTGTCCGCTCCGGTCTTATTGGCGATGGTTCCGCCGCTACCGTTGCCGCCAAGCGACGTATTGGTTCCATCACCCGTGACCGTCAGCCCGCCGCTCGATCCGGTCGTGTTAAGGATAATACCGTTATTCGAGCCGCCGCTTGACGAAATGCTGCGGAAAGTTAGACCACTCGCGCCGATGTTCGTGCTCGCGACGTTCAAAGCGGTTCCCGTGGTTGACGTCAGCGTATTGACGATCGTCGTGTTGTTTTGCGTCGCGTTGACCGTGCCGCCAGCGGTCGCAGTGAACGCCGGATTTGCACCCGTGCTTATATTCAGTCCACCGTTGAAGGTGATCGTTGCGTTCGTATTACTATCGAGAAAGATCCCCTGACCCGTGCCGTTGTTCGAGGTGATGCTGCCGCCAAGGGTGACGGTTCCGCTGGTTTTGTTCTGGATATCAACGACCTGATCCGCGGTTGACTGCGTAATAGCGCCGTTGCAGGTCACCGTCCCGTTGCCACCCGAGACCAAGAACTCGGTTCCGGTCGAGCCGGTAAGAGAACCGACGCCGAAGTTCGACGTGCCTGTGACATTCGTAAGGTTGATGCCGTTCGTGCCGCCGTTTGAGTTGACCGCCGAAAAGTTCGCATTGAGAGCGACACCGTTTGCGATGATCGCGGAGGCAGCTTGGGTTGTGTTATTGATCGTGCCCGTGCCGGCGGTGACGTTGATCGTGCCGCCGGATGAGAGATTCATGCCCACGCCGGCGTTGGTCTGAACAGTCAGTGCGCTGAAGGTCAGCGTGCCGAGGTTTGCCGAGCTGGTGCTGACACCAGGTTGGGCCGCAGTAGTCGTGGTTACGGTCGCTCCGCCCGCGAAATTGATCACCGTACCCACCGCTTGTCCCTGCATCACCACGCCGGAGCCACCGCTCGTGATCGATGCCGCACCGCTTATCGTCGTATTGCCCGCGCCGCCCGTGCCGGTCGCGAGAAAGCCAAAACTCGTCACGTTCTGCATCGTGAGCGTGCCAAAGGTGCGCGTTCCTGAGTTATTTGTCTCCAGCCGCATTCCCTCGCCGACGACGCCACTGCCGCCCGGCGCTCCGATGCTCGTGTTTCCGAAAGCGATCGTGCCGGAGCACAAATTTGCGCTCGTGCAGTTGGTAAAGAAGATTCCCTGATTTGTCGCGCTCGTTATGGTGGTCGAGCCAAAACTTATGGTAAGGCCGCTTTGAACCGCGACGTTATTAAGCGTGATACCGGTGGAGCCGGAATTTACCACCGTCACGCTCGAGAGTCCCGATGTCGAGCCGAAAGTTCCGTTCACGAGGTTCATCGCGCGGCCGTTGCCGTTCATCGTCACGTCGGGCGTCGTCGAGTTGCCGAGGGTCAGCGTGCCGAATCCGGTCCCCGCGAGCTTTGCATTCGTCGTAGCGCCCGCATTGCCCAATGTCACCCCGCGAATCGTATTGCCGCTGATAACCGTTATCGTCGTGGCGGCAGATGTGATCGTCGGGTTGCCGCCGGCTGTCGTTGCCGGAAGTGTGTCGCTGTTAGGCGCGAGCGTGATGCCCGCGATCGATGCGAGCGTTCCCGCACCAGCGGGCGTTGCGCCTTGGCCGATCAGCTTCTGATTAGTTGAAAGGTTGAATCCGCCGGTATACGCGCCGCTGTAGAGAAATATGTTGTCGCCCGAATCATCCGACGCCGCCGGATCGAAGCAACCCGCGCCTACGAGGCAGTTATAGGGATTAGTGAGTCGCCCGTCGCCGCCCGCGCCGGCTCCTGCGTTCACGAACCAGATCATCCCGCTGACGGTGATCGTCGCGGTTCCTGTGGTAGTCGTGGTGCCAATATTCGACGTGTAGGTGAATGTGTCGCTGCCTTCAAAACCGGGAGGCGGATTGTAGGAAAAACTGCCGTCGGGATTGATGTCGACGTTATCACCAACGCAGGCGGGGCCGGCCGCCGTGCATTGCGTACTCTTTTTGTTTTCGTCGGTCGCAACGATTCCCGTGTTGTTGCCCGTAAGAGGATTGACGTCGTTCGCTAGCAAATCGCCCGCGCCATCAGGCGTTTGAATCCGAACATTTCCAGTCGCGGTGTAAGAGTCGTTCATCGCGACTGCCGAGGCCACAACCGAACCGCCGACCAGCGTCAGATCCTGTGAAAGCGTCGAGTTGTAAGCCGTCGCAAGCGCGTCGTTGCCCGCGCCGGGCGCGGCGCCATTGGTTATCGTGACAGTGTATTCGAGCGTGTCGCCCGGATCGGCCCGCCCGTCGCCATCGACGTCAACAACCAGGGCGTCAACATTCGTCGCCGTGATCGACGGCACCAACGCTGGCTGAGCCTCGGCGTCGGCACCTTTCACGCTCGGTCCGAACCTGACCGAGGCAAAAACAATCACGCTCGCGAGCAGCGCAAACACCAACACAAAACGCATGCGAAACGATCTCGGAAACAACATCGGGTTCTCCTTTGAAAGAGGGTCAAAACAATAAATTGTAAAGAAGCGAATCTCTTTGATTCTACGCCCATTTACGCGCGAGGTCAATAAAAAGGGGGTTACTCACTTTTTACAGCTTTGTGTTATGTTTTAGCTCAGTTTATGGCGTCGGAACTTCAGAAAAAAACAATTTTCTTTGTCGGCTTTGCCGCAGTCTGCGTGCTTGCACTTGCGCTGTTTCCGCTGCTTGAAGATGTCGTCAAAACATATCTCGCTGCAAAGTTCGGCCTCGTCATCTCACCCGACGGCAAACTAACCGCAAACGACGGCGAACCGGGAATGATGCTCGACACGACATTCAGCATCATCATTAATCTGCTAAGAGTCTTTAAGGTTGTGATCGCGATGGCACTCGTGATCGTGTCCGTTCGCTTTATCAGCTATCTCGTCACAAAAACGCTCTACCGCAATGCCGCGTCAGGCGAGATCTCGTCGCTGCTAAAGACCGTTCTCTCGATCATCGTTTACATCGTCGCTTTTTTTATAATCTTTCAATCGCAGTTTCCCGGCGTCGAACTTACTGCGTTGTTCACCGGTTCGACGATCATCGGTATCGTCGTCGGCCTCGCGTTGCAGGATACGCTTGGTAATTTGTTTGCAGGATTAGCGCTCCAAGCCGATCAGCCGTTTCAGGTTGGCGACGTAGTTCTGCTGCCGACTCGCGGCGAAGGCGTCGTTGAATCCGTCTCGTGGCGCGGCGTGACGATCCGCACGTTTCAGAACAAACTTCTCGTCGTCAGCAACTCCGTTCTCGGCAAAGAGCTTATCGAGGTCGCACCAAAAAACAACCTCAACGCCAAGCTCGTTTTCTTTAACACGCTTTACACCAACTCGCCCGCGAAAACAATTCACGTCGTCCGCGAAGCAGTGCGGCAGGTCGAGAATGTCAGCCCAAAGATGCGACCGGTCGTTCGCATTCGCGGCCTCGCCGCCGACGGCATTGATTGGGAGATAAAATATTGGCTCGAAGATTACAGGCTGCAGCACGACACCGACGCGCTTATCCGGCAGCGCATTTGGTATGTATTTCAGCGTGAAAAGATCAGCTTCGCGTACCCGACGCGCACCGTTTATCGCGAGGAACGTCCGCCGGAAATTCCGGCTGAGGAAGTTTTCAACGCAACAGCCGAACGTCTCAACAACGTCTCGATATTCGCGCCACTTTCGGACGAAGAGATCGAACGGCTCGCAAACGCATCGACATCGCGCGTCTATGCGCCGGGCGAAGCGATCGTTAATCGCGGTCAGGAAGGCAACTCGATGTATGTGATCATTCGTGGCGCGGTAAAAGTTCAGATTCCCGAGAACGACTATCAGAAAACTATCGGTAATTTACGAGAGAATGATTTCTTCGGCGAGATGAGTTTGCTGACAGGCGAGCCGCGAACCGCGAACGTGATCGCGACCGCTGAGTCCGAAGTTTTGCGAATTGATAAAGAAGGATTAAAGCCGATCTTCGAAAGCAATCCGACGCTCGTCAACGCCGTCAGCGAACTTGTCGAAGAACGCCGCGAACTGCTCCGCGTCCAGGCTGAGGTCGCCGCAAAAGAAGAAGAGGCATCACGCACAAAGAAAGGCGTGATGAAGTCGATCAGAGGATTTTTTGGTTTGCGATAGCAACCGTGTCCGTAGCCCGCACGTGAGTAAGGGCGCCCGTGCGGAGATTCAATGTTGAGGCGTGAAGTCTCGATAAATGCTGACGGTATTCAAATGCTAACGGCGCCCTTACTTACGTGCGGGCTACTGACACACGCGGGCTACTGACACTTCTTCAATATGCGCAGTGATAATTCGACCCCTCGAAAACATTTTTCCACGCGCCGCCGACTTTCGCGTAAGCGGTAAAACCTGCTCCCTCGAATGACTGCGTGTAAGTGAAAACCTCGCTCACGCCGTCGCCGTTGTAATCGAAAGCGTCGAGCAGCAGTTCGTGATAAACGCCTTCATCGACATTTTTGATGTCGCCGCTCATCACCTTTGACTGATCGACGGATTGATAGTCCTTAAATCCGAAAGCGTATTTGCCGCTCTTGTTTTGTGTCGCGATAAAAAATAACAACCCGCGTGTCAGATTGTCGATCTCGATCCAATAGCTGCCGACAAATTCGGGCTTACCGTCATTATCCAGATCGAGCGCGGTGAGGTTGTGATAGTGCAAAGTTTTTGGCGCTAGTTTTTGCGCAACGAACTCGTTTTTTACGATTACCTCGATCTCGGTTCTCTCGGCCGGTGTCGGACGACGACGAACACTGTTCGTATTTTTAATGACCGCATTTGTTGCGAGGCCCATCACCAAACCTTTGAGCGGCGTCTTTGTCGCATTTGTCACGACCGTCGCCATGTTGCGTGAACATTCGGCATTGACGTCGGAGCTTTTTATCGTAACCGTGCCGCCGTTAGCTGAGCCAAACACAAGTTTATAAACGGCTCCGGCCTTGTAATACGTTTTGTTAAAGGCCGTGATAATACTCAACTCGTCGCTGCCATCGACCGGCTGCTCAAGCCGACCTTTGTTCACATACCCGATCGGTTCGAGCGTGCCGCCGTCATTGAGCACGGCGAAGATAATGCTCTTAGCCGGCGGTTTGGCCGGTTTTGGTTTTGGTTTTTGGGCAACCGAAACGATCGTAAGGAGCGAAGTTATAACGCCGCCGGCGAGCAGTCTTAAAATCATTTGTTTCATCCCAGTTCGTCTTATCTTTCTTTGCGTTCTTTGCGTGAGACGGTTTTTTTATTTCACGCAAAGTCGCAAAGAACGCAAAGGAAAACAAAAAAGAGTTTCCTCTCAAATTTTCTGAGCCGTCGATTTGCCCTGCATGAATTGCAGCAGATACTCGCGTCCCCCGGCTTTCGAGTCGGTGCCGCTCATGTTGAATCCGCCGAACGGATGCACGCCGACGAGTGCGCCGGTGCATTTGCGATTCAGATACAGATTGCCGACGTGAAAATCCCGGCGCGCTTGCTCCAATCTTTCCTGCGAAGCTGAATAAACCGCGCCCGTTAAGCCGAATTCGGTATCGTTTGCGATCTCGATCGCGTGATCGTAATCGCGTGCCTTTATCACGGCGAGCACCGGTGCAAAGATCTCTTCCTGCTCGATGGTCGCGCCCGGAGCGACATTGTCGATGATCGTCGGCTCGATAAAGTAACCTGTCGAATCGTCACCCGTGCCGCCGATGAGAACCTCGCCGCCTTCGTCGATTCCCTTTTTGATGTAGCCGAGCGTCGTGTCGAAAGAGCGTTTGTTGATAACGGCCGCGACGTTTGTGTCGCCCGTCGTCGGCTGTCCGACGTTAAGTTTCTTTGTAAGATCGACGACCTTTGTCATCAGTTCGGCGTGAACTTTTTCATCGACGATCAGCCGCGAGCACGCCGAACATTTTTGACCTTGAAAACCAAACGCCGCAGCAACAACACCGCTTGCGACCGCGTCGAGATCGGCCGCGTCGTCGGCCACAACGATCGCGTCTTTGCCGCCCATCTCGGCGACGACGCGTTTTATCCAAATCTGTCCGGGACGCGTTTTTGCGGCTTCCTCGTTGATGTGCAGGCCAACGCCTTTCGAGCCGGTAAAAGAAATAAATCGCGTCTTCGGATGTGTCACCATCGCTTCGCCGGTTGCCGCCGAGCCGCTGATAAAATTCACGACGCCTTTTGGCAAACCTGCTTCCTCGACGATCTCCATAAACTTCGCAGCGATCGTCGGCGAATCTGACGACGGTTTTAGCACGACCGTGTTGCCTGCAACGACGGCGGCCATCGTCATGCCGGCCATGATCGCGAGCGGAAAGTTCCACGGCGGAATCACCGCGCCGACGCCGAGTGGAATATATTCAAAATTGTTCTTCTCGCCCGACAGCGGCGACGGCGTGATCGGCTGCTCTGTTGCCCAACGGATCATTTCGCGACCGTAAAATTCGCAAAAATCTATCGCCTCAGCCGTGTCGCCATCGGCCTCTGCCCACGTTTTAGAAACCTCGAAAACCATCCACGCCGACAGCTCGTGCTTTCGCTCGCGCATGATCGCGGCGATCTTAAAAAGATATTCTGCACGCTCGGCGGGCGGCACATTTCTCCAGGTCTTAAAAGCCTCACTCGCCGTTGCGATCGCTTTTTCGACAAGTGAAGTATCACTGTCGCCCTCTGAAAAAACGCCGACGACCTCGCTCGTCTTCGCCGGGTTGATGCTCTGAAACTTCGAATCGAGCGAAATCTTTTCGCCGCCGATGACGATTCCGTATTCGCAGCCAAGCTCGCTGCGAACTTTGTCCAAAGCCGCACGCATCGCGTCCGCGTTCTCGGTTTTTGAAAAGTCAGTAAACGGTTCGTTCTTAAATTCGTCCAATGTTTTTTGTGTTTGCATAAGCTAGAAAAGTGCTTTGAAAAACCTTTATAGAATGAATTTAATTCGGAATAGATAATAGATGACAGATTTTAGATGATGATTTATCAGTTAAAATCCATTATCACTAATCTATTCCGAATAAATCTATCGATACTCTAGAAAATAAATCCGTAATAACCCGCGAGCGAATTATTGCCGCGGCCAAAGTTGCCAAAGCTGTAACCGGCCATCAGATATTGACGTTTCGTAACGTTGACGTTAAAGCCGATGCTCGCGTAGCCGAGCCGATTATTGCCCGAAAACCAATCTGCGACGACCGCGAATCTTTTCGTCACAGGCTGCACGACGCCGACGATCGCACCGGTTCGCGTGCCGAAGTTGCGACTGCCTCGAACGACGTGATACACGCCGCCGGTCAGCGTCAGGCCGTTAAGCTGGTTGATAGATTTGCTCGCGTTGCCGTAAACGATCGCGGCGATGCGGTCGCCGTTTTTGTTTCTGATCGGGACGACGACAACCGTTCCGGCCGTCGCGGTCACGCCGTGCTCTTCGTTTTGATAGAGCTTTTGTTTTACGCTGAATTCAGCCTGCGCGGTCGAAGGCTCGCCGCTTCGCGTGTAATAAAAATTCGAGCCGACCTCGGTCTTTTTCGTCACACCGTAGGCCAGGCGATAGCCGTAAGATTGAAATCCGCCTTTGTTGAAATTCACCGGTTTGGTGATGAAGTCGAACTCGACATTCACCGAGCCCTGCGGCAGCGTATCCGCACTCGGCACGTTAAAGATCGTCGTCTGTGCCGACGCCGACAGAGCAACTACAAAAACAAAACACACTGTGTACACAAAGTAAGAAACTAACTTTCTCATAACATTCTCTCCTTTGGCACTCAAAGTTTAATGACGGGTTGATTGTTCGGGACAGAACGATTTAACCCAAGTTTTTTAAACAGTTTCGAACAAGAATTCCTTCGGTGTCGGAAGAGGCCGACCTTCTTCCTCGAATATCTCAATCGTTTCGTCAACCGCTTGGTTGAGTTCGATGAAAACTTTTAACGCGTCATCACCGTGGACGCCGCCGTACATCAATTCAGGACACATCCCGATAAAGCACTGATCCTCGTTGCTCCAATATACAATCTTTTTATATAAATCACGCTTTTTTTTCATTTCGCTTGACCTCGTCGACGGCGTCTTTAACTTGCTTCAACTGATACCGTTGTGAATCGCGGCCTGCCTTTCCTGATATCGTAACGGTTTTGGTGCATAACCGATGAAAATAAACCCGATGACTTCCCTTTCCGCCGCGATTCACGAATCCGTTGCGTTCCAACTCGGCGATCAATTCTCTGATCTTGGGAGGCATAGTCTATCGATTCCGCTGCCTTCGCATCTCGCGGCGTTCCCATTCGTCTAGAATTTCAGGAAAAACGGGCGGGCCGTCCTGCTGCCATGCGACGACGAAGCGCGGTTGCTGGCTGTCGCTTTTATTTTTGACGTAGCTGAGGATGAGCACCCAGCCTTCGCCGAGATATTTGTTGAGTTCGCCGCTGGAGCTAAGCTCGGCGGTCAATCGCGTGTCTTGTAAATTCAAATCTTCTAGTTCCACTTTCCCGTATTTTGTAGTGTTTTTATCTTTCGTTTTGCAAGCTGGCGTTTAAGCGGCGTCATTCTGTCCAAAAACACGATGCCGTCGCAATGATCTGTCTCGTGTAAGATGCACCGAGCCGCAAGATCGCTGACATCAAGCTCGAACTGCTCGCCATTCACACCTCGCGCGCGTGCAATGACGCGCATTTCACGCTTGACGACCTGAAAAAGCCCCGGAAACGACAGACAACCTTCTTCGCCGACCTGTTCGCCCTCGATCGAGACGATCTCGGGGTTGATAAGCACGTGCCTTTCTCTCGCACGCGTGTCGGTTTCGGGCGTGTCCATTACAAAAAGCCGCTTTGAAAGGCCGACTTGTGGAGCCGCGAGCCCGACGCCGCCGGCTTTTTCCATCGTCGCGAACATATCCGCCGCCAGCCGTTCCATTTCTGGCCCAAATTCGTCGTCGCCGACCGGTTTTCCGACCGTCAACAAAACTGGTTCGGGGTAATGAACTATCGGCAGCAATGGCATTCAGTGTATTTTACGTGGAAACGCCGATAAAGCCAACTATCAAGCCTCGCGAACGGTTGAGATCCTGAGTTAATGCTGTATTTGCAGACGCTGATGGAGCATCAGCCGAAGATGATG
>Ga0187892_10010723_pt1 | contig 11506 bp, 7 predicted proteins | sample MA1701073metaG_FD_139345 | JGI IMG/M metagenome (GOLD analysis project Ga0187892, IMG submission 139345) | Bio-ooze microbial communities from a basaltic lava cave in the Kipuka Kanohina Cave System on the Island of Hawaii, USA - MA170107-3 metaG ... | reverse complement strand
GCGGCATCACCGCCAAGATGAAGGAGGGCGCGCGGGCGCATGACCTCGATCAGTTTTATCAAAACGACTTGGCCTTCCATCGCAAACTCTGGGAGATTTCGGGCAACGAGTACCTGGTCGATTGTCTGGAGCGCATCGTGGCGCCGCTCTTCGCCTTCTTTTTGATGAAGGACCGCCGCGAGCGCGAGTCGTATCTGGTCAGCGCCGCCCAACACGAAAAGATTGTTGAATCGCTGCCCCGCTTGAGCGGGGCGAAATTGCGCGCGCTGATGCGCGATTCGATCTCCGACTGGCGGACCGAGATTTTTAACGCAGTGCTGCCAAGAGACAAAGACTAACAAAATCCATCTGGCCAAATGCTGGGATAGACCGCTTTCAATTCGATGATTCGTGTGCGGCGCGTCTTGCTCCGTCTACCAGGTGTGGCGGACGTGGCAGGATGCGTGAGCGTTACCATCAACTCCAATCCCAAAGTAAGGAGCACGTATGTCACCCAGTGCAAACAGGATCAAATTCCTCCTGCTCTTTCTTGCGCTCGTTTGCTGCCTCCAAATCGCAAATGCGCAAGGACTGACCGGGCAAATCTCCGGCATACTCACCGATCCCAATGGCGCCGCAGTGCCCGACGCCAAAATCGAAGTCACCAACGAAGAGACTGCTCGCATGGTCACCGTGAGTAGTGACAGCGACGGCAATTTCGTTGTGCTGCAATTGCTTTCCGGCACTTACACGCTGGTTATCACGGCGGACGGTTTCAAACGCTTTGAGCAAAAAGGCATCATCCTGACGGCGAATGACCGCGTCGCGGTGCGGCGCATCGCGCTCGAAGTTGGCGATGTCAACCAAACCGTCACCATCACCGCCGAAGCGGCGTTGATCCAGACCAACAGCGCCGAGCGCGCCGGGTTGATCAGCCAGGAGCAGATTCAAAACATCGCGCTCAAAGGCCGCGATTACATGGGCCTCGTGAAATTGCTGCCCGGCGTGGTGGACACCGCCAACCGCGAAGCGCCCGGCTGGAACAATCTGGTCGGCGTTACCGTCAATGGCAGCCGCTCTGGGACGCTCAATCTGACACTCGACGGCGTCTCTTCGCTCGACACCGGTTCGCAACTGGGGCCGTATCTGGCGCCCGGCCTCGACGCCATCGGCGAAGTGAAGTGTTGCTGACGAATTATCAGGCCGAATACGGCCGCAGCAGCGGCGGCACGATCAACGTGGTCATCAAAAACGGCACGCGCGATTTTCACGGCGGCGGCTTTTATTTCAAACGCCACGAACAATTCAACGCGAACGAATTTTTCAACAACCTGCGCAATCAACCGAAACCGCGTTACCGCTTTAACTATTGGGGCGGCAACATCGGCGGGCCGGTGATCCTTCCGGGCACGGGTTTCAACAAGAACCGCGACAAGTTGTTCTTCTTCTGGTCGCAGGAATATTTGCCGCGCCTGTATCCGACGCGCCAGGGCACGATCACTTACCCGACGGCGCTCGAACGCGCGGGCAATTTCTCGCAGAGCCTGGACACTAATGGGCGTTTGATCCCAGTGCGCGATCCGCAAAAGACAGGCGCGTGCACCCTGACCGACACGACCGCCTGCTTCCCCGGCAACATCATTCCGGCCAACCGCATTGACCCGAATGGGCAGAAGCTGCTCGGCATCTTCCCGCAGCCCAACATCAATCCGGCGACGGTGGCTTACAACTATAACAACGTCTTTCAGAGCCAGGTGAATCAGCCGCGCCGCGAAGAGATTTTGCGCATGGACTGGAACATCTCGCCGAAAACGACTTTCTACGCCCGCGGCATTCAAAATTACGAGGCGTTCAAGGGCGATTTCAACTTTGTGCTGGCGTCGAACGTCTGGCCGCAGTTTCCGATCAAGTATCAGATCGAAAGCCGCGGTTTGGTGAGCACCTTGATTCACAGCTTCTCGCCGACGCTGACGAATGAATTCACCTTCGGCATCAATCGCGCTCTGCAAACGGTCAATCCGCTCAATCAGGAAGGCATTGACCGCAACGACCGCGTCAAGATTGGCTTGACCTTGCCGCAGTTCTATCCGGTGGCCAATCCGCTACGGCTGGTGCCGAACGCGACCTTCGGTGGCCTGCCCAACGCGACGCAACTCAACATCGAGCAGCGCTTCCCGTTCTTCGGCACGAACAACATCTGGAACTATTCGGATAACATTTCGTGGATCAAAGGCGCTCACAACGTGAAGGCCGGGTTTTATTTTGAATACACCACGCGCAATGCGGCGCGCGCGGCGGCCTTCAACGGCACGTTCAACTTCGACCGTAACGTCAACAACCCGCAGGACACCAATCATCCCTTCGCCAACGCGCTGATCGGTTCGATCAACGCTTACACCGAAGCGAATAACAAGCTCAACGGCCACGCGCGCTATCGCAACATCGAGTGGTTCGCGCAGGATAACTGGAAAGTCACGCGCCGCTTCACGGTGGACGCGGGCCTGCGGTTCTATTACATCGAACCGACCTACAGCGAAGGCGACAGCCTGGTTTTCTTCGACCCCAGGCTGTACGACCCGACCAAGCAACCGGCGCTGATCACACCGCATTGTCTGACTGCCAACCCCTGTTCGGGCGCGAACCGGGTTGGGCGCAATCCGGTGACAGGCGCGATCCTGCCTTCGGTCAAGATCGGCACGTTCGCCGACGGTACGGGCACACCATTCCAGGGGATGCGGCAGGTTTCGGAGCGCGTCTTCAATACGCCGCCGATTCAAGTAGGGCCGCGCATCGGCTTCGCTTACGACGTGTTCGGCGACGGTAAGACCTCGATTCGCGGCGGCATCGGCGTGTTCTATGACCGCTTCAACGACGATCAGGTGCTGCAGCAAGTAGAGCAGCCGCCGAACCAGATTACGTATACGGCCAACTTCACGACCATCCGCGATTTGCTGGCGACGCCGCTGAGCGTCAACCCGGCGGGCGTCAACTCCATCAATCCGGAGTTTGACCCGACGGCTGTCTATAACTTCAGCCTCGGCGTGCAACGCGACATCGGTTACAACACGGTGCTCGACGTAGCCTATGTCGGTTCGCTGGCGCGCCACCTGTTGCAACGGTTGAGCCTGAATGCCGTGCCTTACGGCGAGCGATTCTTGCCCGCGAGCATTGATCGGACGGTGTCGGGTGGGACGACGCCGTTGCCCGACAACTTCCTGCGCCCGATCAAAGGCTACGCCGACATTCAGTTGATCGAAACAGGCGGCAATTCCAACTACCACTCGATGCAGGTGCAATTGAACCGCCGCTTCTCGTCCAGCCTTTCATTCGGGGTGAGCTACACCTGGTCGAAGGCGATGACGCTGGTGGATGGCAACAACGCGGCCATCAATCCCTTCATTGACCGCAAGGTGCGCAATTACGGCAGAGCGGGTTTCGACCGCACGCACAACTTCGTGGTCAATTACGTCTACCGCGTGCCGTCCTTGAGCAAGTACTGGGACAACGCGGTCAGCCGCGCGGTGTTTGGAGGTTGGGAACTGTCCGGTATCACGTCCTTCATCAGCGGCGCGCCGGCAGGCATTGGTTATGCGCTGGTGCAGGCGCGCGATCTGGTCGGCGGCGGCGGCGCGGGCGTGGATAGCCGTGCCGTGCTGGTCGCCAACCCGGTGTTATCCCGCGATCAACGGGGCAAGGATTGCGCCCACGCGTTTGCCGCCACGAATACGGCGCTGGCAGGCACGATCAGGGCGGTCAGTTGTCATCTGAACGTGAATTCGGTGCTGCCGCCCACGGCGGCGGGCGATTTCGGCAGAGGCAACGCCGCGAAAGACCTGTTCCGTTTGCCCGGCACGAACAACTGGGACATTTCGTTGTTCAAGAACTTCAACCTGGCGCGCGAAGGCAAAGTGCGGATGCAGTACCGGTTGGAGATGTACAACGCCTTCAACCACACGATATTCACCGGCGTGGACACAACGGCGCGCTTTGACGCGAACAATAACCAGGTCAACGCGCTCTTCGGCTCCTACACGACCGCCGCCAATGCGCGGCGCATCGTGATGGGATTGAAGCTGAACTTCTGAACCTGCGAGTCAGTACTGCGAGCGGTAGCGAGCGAGGTTCCATCAATAGACCTGCTGATGGAGCCACGCTCGCTACCGCTCGCGGTACTGATCCGTCCGCACAGGTCGAAAAATCACCTGCCGCTAACGCGGAGAGAAGGAGCATTCCAAACCTGCGAGTCAGTACCGCGAGCGGTAGCGAGCGTGGTTCCATCAATAGACCTGCTGATGGAGCCACGCTCGCTACCGCTCGCGGTACTGATCCGTCCGCACAGGTCGAAAATCACCTGCCGCTAACGCGGAGAGAAGGAGCATTCCAAACCTGCGAGTCAGTACCGCGAGCGGTAGCGAGCGTGGTTCCATCAATAGACCGGCTGGTGGAGACACGCTCGCTACCGCTCGCGGTACTGATCCGTCCGCACAGGTCGAAAAATCACCTGCCGCTAACGCGGCGAGAAGGAGCATTCCAAGTGGAATATCGAAAGTTCGGGATAGTTTTGGGACTGTTGCTGCTCGGCTGCGCGCTCGGTTGGAATCCAAACTCGCAAGCGCAGAGCGGCAAGCTGGCCGATTGGCTGACCGACGGCGGCGACATCGAACGCACTGCCTGGCAAAAGAACGAGCAAATTCTTTCCACGTCCAGCGTCAAAAACATGAAGCTGCTGTGGAAGACCAAACTCGATAACGAGCCGCGCCAGATGCACAATCTGTTGCCCGTGCTGATCGCCAGCAACGTGACAACCGCGAGCGGGCCGAAGCAGATCGTGCTCGTCACCGGCGTCTCGGACAACCTCTACGCGCTCGACGCCGAAACGGGCGCGCAACTCTGGAAACATCATTTCGAAGGCGCCTGGACTCCGCCAGCGACCGGCGGTCGTGGCGGAGGCATCTTGTGTCCGGGCGGCATCACCGCGACCTCGGTGATTGGGCCGGGCAAAGTCCCTGGCGAATACATCGTCTACACCGCCGCCTGGGACGGCACGTTGCGACGCGTGGATTTGGCGACGGGCAAAGAGATCGCGCCGCCGTCGAAATTCATGCCGCCGAACGGCAAGCCTTACGCGCTGAACTTGCGCAACAACGTGATTTACACGCACACGGCGCAAGGCTGCGGCGGCAATCCGAACATGGTTTACATTTACGATCTGGCGACGGATCGGGTCGGCGCCTGGGGGCCGGCGGGCGGCGGGATGTGGGGACGCACTGGCCCGGCGATTGACAGTAAAGGCGTGATGTATACCGGCACGGGCGACGGGCCGTGGAATCCCGAGAGTGGCGTTTACGGCAACGGCATTATCGGCGTGCGGCAAAACCCGCAAACGAAGGCCGCCGAGTTGGCGGATTATTACGGCCCCACGAACGCCGAATGGCTCTTCAAGCGCGACCTCGACATGCAGGTCACGCCCGCGGTTTTCAAATACAAAGGCAAGGAATTGATGGTGGACGCGGGCAAGGAATGCGTCGTTTACCTGATGGACACCGAATCCATCGGCGGCGACGATCACCGCACACCATTGCATCGCACGCCGCTCTATTGCAACGAAGAAGTCAACTTCGCATCGGCGGGCGTCTGGGGGTCGCTGGCGACGTGGGAAGACGCCAAAGGCGCGCGCTGGGTGCTCTCGCCGTTCTGGGGGCCGAAGCATTCCAAATTCAAAGCGCCGATTGAACACGGCCCAGTCAAAATGGGGGCGATCGCCGCGTTCAAAGTCGAAGACAAAGCCGGCAAATACACGCTGCCCCCAGCCTGGCTCTCGCGCGATATGAACCGCGCCGAGCCGCCGGTCATCGCCAACGGCGTCATCTTTGCTTACGGCAACGGCGAAGACACAGACCAAGCTCGCTTCGACATCGGGCTGGCTTACAACCGCGCCGAATATCGGATTAAAGGTTCGACCAAAGCGGTGCTCTATGCGCTGGACGCGCAGACCGGCAAAGAGCTTTGGAACAGCGGCGATCAAATCGCTTCGTGGAGCCACTGGGGCGGGCTGTCGGTCGCCAATGGGCGCGTTTACATCAACACGTTTGATGGGTATCAGTATTGCTTTGGCATTGCGAATGGAGCCGCGCAATCGGCGGCGAAAGGAGGCCGCTGATGAACCGAATTGTCGCAACATTTTTTTGCTGTCTGATCTGCGCCATCACTGCGCAAGCGCAACGCGGCGGCGGGGACTGGATGACCGAGAACGCCGATGCGCAGCGCACGGCCTGGGTCAAAGCGGACGCCAAGATCAACAAGGATTCGCTGGCGAAACCCGGCTTCCAGTTCCTCTGGAAGATGAAGTTGAAAAACCCGCCGCGCCAGATGAATAACCTGACGGCGCCGGCGACGCTCGAACGATTGATCGGCTATCGCGGGTTCCGGATGTTGGGCTTTGTCGCGGGCAGCGACGACAACCTCTTCACGATTGACACCGATCTGGGGCGGATGGAATGGGAGAAACATTTGAACGCCAGCGCCACGGCGCAAGCCGGCGCGCTGGCCTGTCCCGGTGGAATGACGACCGGCGTAGCGCGTCCCACGACGGCGGCGATTTTTTCCGGCGGCGGTGGATTTGGTCCCGGGCGCAACACGCCGGCCAAAAGCACCGTCGGCGAGCCTGGAGCCGGAGCCACAACCCTCGCGGCTGTGCGTCCAAATCCTCAGCCGCCGCCGCCGCCGCCCGGAGCGCAACGTCCCAATCGGCCTAACGCTCCTCCAGGTGGAGGGGGATTTGGCGGTGGCCCCAACCTTATTTATGCCCTCGCCAGCGATGGAATGCTGCACGCGATGCACCTGTCGAATGGCGCTGATTTCCAGCCGCCCGTCAAATTCCTGCCGCCGGGCGCCAACGCGAATGGCTTGATCGTGGTGGATGGCGTGGCCTACGCGGTGACTGAACAGGGATGCGGCGGGGCGGCGAACGGCGTCTGGGCGCTCGATCTCGAGACCAAACAAGTCACGAACTGGAAAGCGAACGTCGCGGGTTCCGCTGGCTCGGCCTTTGGACCCGACGGAACGCTTTACGTCACGACCGGAAGTGGCGGCGAAGTTCCCAATTCAATCGTCGCGCTCGAACCGAAAACCTTGCGGGTGAAAGGCTCCTATTCCGCCGGACAGCGCGAATTTTCCTCGACGCCCGTGGTGTTTGAATACAAGGGAAAGACTCTGCTCGCCGCCGCCGCCAAAGATGGCAGCCTTCATCTGCTGGATGCGGCGAACCTGTCGGCGGCTTTGTTCAGCACAGCGGCTACCACGCCAACCACAGCGCCAGGCGCGCTCGCCAGTTGGCAGGACTCGAGCGGCGCGCGTTGGATTCTCGCGGCGCACACAGGCGCGCTGCCCGCAGGCTTCAAAGCGGCTTCAACGTCGCCTAGCGGCGTTGCGCCGAAAGGCGCGATCCTCGCCTGGAAGCTGGCGGAAGCGAACGGTCAATTCACGCTGCAACCCGGCTGGGCTTCGCGCAATCTGGCCGCGCCGCTCACTCCCACGATCATCAACGGTGTCGTGTTCGCTACTTCAAGCGGCGAATTCCGCGCGAATGACAGCAAAGTAACGGCAGCCATGCGCGCGGCGCGTTCCGGGCGAGCGGTGATTTACGCGCTCGACGGCGCGACCGGCAAGGAGTTGTGGAATAGCGGCGCAACGATCACCTCATTTGCGCGCGGCGGCGCATTGTCAGGCGGCGTTGGCCAAATTTATCTGACGACTTACGACGGCACGATCTACGCCTTCGGTTTCCCGATGGAACATTGAAGAGAATGGCGCTTAGCGGGTTGGCGCGGCGAAAACCTGTCGGGAGATGAAAGTCTTGAGCGACGCGAGCGCGGCGTTGGAGAACTTGAACCCGACGCCGCCCCAATTGCCCTCCAGGCTCCGGGCGTCGAGCAGCTTCTGCAAATCTTCGCGGCTGATTTCAGCGCGCGCCCGTTCAGCCAGCAAGCGGTTCAATTCAAAGAAGTCGTTGCTGTAGTCTTTGACCGGAACCTCCAGCCGCGCCGAATCCACTATCAGCGAGACCATCGTCGCTTCTTTGAATGCAGGCTCAGTGCGGCGATTAGCGCCGCCTTTAAACGATGAAAGGCCAAACCAGAATTTCGCCGTGTCGTTCGGCTCCTTCCCGTAGAAAGACGCATTGGCCTGGACAGTCAGCTTGGGAGCGCCCTTCCCCAGTTCAATCAGATCACACTGCACGGTCGTCAAATCGGTATAGCGGTCATATTGAGCTTCCGCGCGGCAGACTTTGGCTGGCTGACCGTCTTGCGGGATAGCGGGGATGATTGCCAGTAGAAACAGAGTGACACTATAAGCTTGTTTCATGACTCTCCTTTTTACTTCAGCGTCGAACAGGGCTTTAAGTCCCCGTTCATTACCCAGGACGTTTCGTTTAACAGCGCTTAGTTTGCCGCTTTGCGACCTGATGATTTTGGCCGTGAGCTTCAACGCAAGGTCCGCGTTTGAATTGTTGCCCACAGTGTATTGAAACGCGCGGCAAATACAAGAGAACAAGTGACCGTTTCTCAATTTTTACAGTTTTAGTTTTTCGGTTTCAGCCAGGTGGATTGGTCAGGACGCCATCCTATGAGTTGCGATCAATCGAATCCACGACTTTTTGATGAATTGGCGGGAAGACTCGGCGAATGGTTTCTCCGGCGCGGTGAATGGTTTCTAAAACCTAAGACCCAAAACCTAAAACCTATAAACAATTCCTTCAACCCATTGCTTGATCGAGCTAACGAAGGAATGGGCACAAGACTTGCTCCCCATTCCGGCAATCCCGAATGACAAAGTAAATCAAGAAACCGATCTGTACTCCCCGATTGGGAGAGCAGGGCTTGCCGGTTTGGGTGAAACAATTTGCCAGGGTGATTGCATTATTGATGGTGTTCGGCTTGGCGGCGACCACAGCCAGGGCGCAATCTGAAATAGATGCGACGCGCCCGAGACGCGCGCTGGCCGACGGCATCAATACAGATCGCCTCACGGATAAAGATTTGCGGCGCTGGAATGCGATCAAACGCATTGTCTTCGCCGAAGACAGCGATGGCCAGCCATTGCATCCGACGTTGCGAGGTTTATGGGAAAAACTTGAGCGGAGCGGCCACACCATTTACATCGAAATGCGCGGTATGGGGCGCGCAATCTCGAATACGGCTGGCGCTTTTCACATCGAACGACTCGATCCCGAAGGCGTCCGCCACGTGGCGGTCATCAGGCTTTATCCAGACACCATTGACCGCGCTTTTGTCGGACCGAGCGCCGCGCGCGCCGAAGGCTTCATTCCTTTCCTGGGACTCAGCAAGGAAGAACGTTACGCCGAGGTGCTCGGACATGAAATGGCGCACGCGGTTCACATTTTGAGCGACCTGACGCGAGCGCGGATGGTTGAAGAGCTGGTTCAGCAGACCAACGAAATGTTCCTCTCCTACGGCAGGCGGAACGGATACTCGAAGATCGAGCCGGAAATGCAGCGGCGGATAGACATCCGCGACGCCTTTCTGAAGGAATTGGAAGAACCGGCGGAAGCAGCCGAACTGCTCATCTGGAGAGAAATTGTGTCGAGCCGCGTGGCGAGGAAAAAGAATCGGAGCCGGGAAGCTTTGGACGACTATTGATGGAGACTATTCTCGCTCACTACGCAGCACGCCTCGGCAAACTGCGAGCTGGGCGAAAGCGGAGGCCTCTTTTTGATGCATTCTTTTAGCCAAGCTGAGCGCCCGTGAGAAGTCGGCGCGAGCCAGCAAGATCAATCCTTCGCTGAAATCGTAAGTATTCATCCGTAAGGTAATTCCATTAGGCCCCGTAGCAGAAACATTCCCCTCACCCCAGCCGCTTCGGTTCAGGGCTTCAATTGCCGTTTCGACGCTCTGAAAGCCGCGCTCCACCTCGAGCTTGGCTTCGGTATTGGCAATCTCGACCATCGAGTGCGTTTTGTCCCACTCGACAGTGATTTGTTTCAGCATCTGTTTGGCTTCATCCAGGAACTTTATTGCCTGCGGCGTCTTTTGTTGCTTGAGAGCGTTTTGTGCGAGGTTAGTAAATCCTTTCGTGCGTTTGATTGGGTCGGCGACGTTCTTTAGATATTTAGCGGCTCGCTCCAGGTCTCCTTTTTCGAGCGCAGCCGCTGCTACAGAGCCAAAAACCAGCTCAGCTCCCGCGCTCTTCTCTCCCTCACTACCGGCAAGGTGCGGCAGCAACTCAATCGCTTCATCGAACTTGCGATGACTGACTAAAATATACACCGCCGAACCATATAATTGTGCCCGCTCTGCCGGACTTTCTGATTGCTTGGCTTTCGCCAGCAAATCAGGTACAGACTGGCTAAAAAATTGTCGATAGAGTTCGCCCTCACGCTCAAAGGGGTCTTGTCGGTCATCCTGTTTGATCCGCGTCTTGACCTCAGCAACCCGGTTTCGGAAGGCTGCGGCTTGTTCGAGGTTGTGCTTCTCGAAATAGGGGACGAGCGCCTGCATTCCGAGCACATCAAAAGAAGCTTTGCCAAACTCGTTATTTTCCGCCACCTGCGCCTCGATCGTCTGCCGCATAAACTCTTTATACACAAATTCTAGATACGGCTTAACCAGGGCTGCGCTCAATTTCGCGCTTTCTCTGTCCATCTGCCTGTCTTCGCCCTGATTGGGACCACCGGGATCCAATTCCGGAAAGAGATAAGGCGATAGAATACGAAACTTGTTGGAGATACTTGTAGGCTTGCGCTCCACGATTGAGAATGTTTGTTGAAAGATCTCATCGGCACGAGCTGGCAGTTGCCTTCGGAGCAATTGGAGCGCATCAACCTGCAGGGGGCTGAACCAACCATTAAAACTGTGCTGGATCAACGTCGCCGCCCGGTGAGGAGAAGAGGGCATGATGCCAGTCGCTACTTGCACTAGCAGGGTTGCCTGCTGACTTAGCGCCTGCATTTGCGGAGCATCGTCTTGCACAGTGAAAGAGATCGCGAGCTCCTCCGCCAAGGTTGCGTCGTGGGGGAATAAAAGGTCCAAAATCTCGCGCCGCATATGGAGGCTTAAATCCGATCTATGGCCGCCCGGACTGAGCTTTTTGCTCCCTGCTTCCCGGAAGGACTCAACAAACAAACGACGAGCCAATGTCGGCTCCTGCTCCCAGAACAGATCGGCAATCCTATACTTGAGATAGAGGATGTTGATGGGCTTAAGGAACGTCTCTTCAAACTGTTCGGATTCTGTCAAAAGCTGACGAAGCACGATCAGCGCGCGTTGTTGGTCCTTGGTTTTTGAAGAAGAGAAATTTGGCTCAGGGCTTTTTGCTTGCTGTGAGAAAGATGTCCGGATGTACTTTCCTAGCTGTGAAGCCTTCGGTCTGGTGGGAAAGCAATACATGTCAGGTCTCACGACATCGTGGACTAAAAAGTCTCACGACATCGTGGACTCCTTAATTGGCAAAAGGTCTCACGACATCGTGGACTGTTTTGGTGAAAGCCCTATCAATATTGGGGTTCATC
>Ga0187892_10010722_pt1 | contig 11506 bp, 11 predicted proteins | sample MA1701073metaG_FD_139345 | JGI IMG/M metagenome (GOLD analysis project Ga0187892, IMG submission 139345) | Bio-ooze microbial communities from a basaltic lava cave in the Kipuka Kanohina Cave System on the Island of Hawaii, USA - MA170107-3 metaG ... | reverse complement strand
TAGGGGCGGGCGTGAGCCCGCCCGTCCGGGTGCCGAGCAAGCAGTCGATCAGCGGCAAACGCGAACGCCGTGGTCACCACAAGAATCAATGTGCTGGCCGCGTTGATCGTCGGCTCGATGTTGCGACGCACCATCCCGTAGACGACGACCGGAAGCGTCGACGAGCCGCTCCCGGAGACGAACGAAGTAATGACGTAATCGTCGAACGACATCGTGAACGCCAGCAACGCGCCAGCGACGATGCCGGGGAGGAGTTGCGGCACCGTCACCTTCCAAAAGGTCGACCATTCGTCGGCGCCCAGGATCATGGCCGCCTCCTCGAGGTGCTGCTCCATCCCCCGAAGCCGGGCCCCAACCACGACCGCCACGAACGAAATGCAGAACGTGATGTGGGCAATGGCAATGCTCGTCAGTCCGAGCGGCACGCCCAACAGCACGAACAGCGACAAGAGCGAGATTCCCACGATGATCTCGGGCGTCACCAGGGGTAGATACAGCAAGCTCTCGGCGGCGCGCCTCCCGCGAAACCGATGGCGATGGAGAGCGAGCGCGATCAGCGTCCCCAGAACCGTCGACACGGCGGTTGCCGAGAGGCCCACGATCAAACTTCGCTCGAGACCCTGCAGAATGTCCTCGCGAGTGAACAGCTGCCGGTACCAGTCGAGCGTGAAACCGGTCCAGCTGACCGAGAACTTGGACGTGTTGAACGAGAACACCACGAGCGCCGCGACCGGAGCGTGGAGGAAGACGTACACCAGAATCGCGAGGATGACGACCCAGCGCGGGACCCGGCGGCTCATCCGATCGGCGCCCCCGCCGCGTCTCGCCGGCCAAGATAGACGAGCACGAGCGTCAGGACGACGGCCATCAGCACGAAGGACGCCGCCGAGCCGAAGGGCCAGTTTCGGGCGACGGTGAACTGGTTCTGAATCAGATTCCCGATCATCGCCTGCTTGGCGCCGCCTAACAAGTCCGCGGTCACGAAGGACCCGAGCGACGGGATGAACGTCAGCAACGAGCCCGCGACCACTCCGGGCATCGACAACGGCAGGGTCACCCGAAGAAACCGCGCCGCCGGGCGGGCGCCCAGCACCTCGGCGGCTTCGAGGAGCGAGTCGTCCAGCTTTTCGAGGGACGCGTAGATCGGCAGAATCATGAGCGGCAGAAACCCGTAGACCAGGCCGGCCAGCACGGCAAAGGGCGTGTAGAGCAGCTGGATCGGCTCATCGATGACGCCGGCCGCGACCAGCGCGCTGTTGACGAAGCCGGTGTCCCGGAGCAGGAAGATCATCGCGAACATCCGAACCAGGAAGCTGGTCCAGAACGGGAGCACCACCAGAAAAAGCAGGAGTCGCCGGCGGCGGCGTTCCCGGGCGATGAGATAGGCGACCGGGTACCCGAGGGCGAGAGAGACCACCGTGACGAGGAGCGACCAGCCTATCGTCCGGCCAAGCACGTCCAGGTAGAGCGGATCGAAGAAGCGCCGGTAGTGCTCGAAGGTGAATCCGGGGAGCACTCCACCAAACGGGTCGCGGCGCATCACACTGTAGCCGAAGACGAGCGCGATCGGGACCAGGAAGAAGACCGCGAGCCACAGCGTCCCGGGTGCGATCAGTGAGGCGAGTCGGGTGGATGGGCGCCGACCAAACCATGCCATCACCCGACGTCGGATCCTCAACGATCGGGCTCCAGCACCTGGGAGTCCTCGGGGAGCCATGCGGCTGCGACGCGCGAGCCCGGGGTCCAGGGCACCGGTTTGATCAGCTGGCCCTCGTTGCGCAGGGCCACTGTCGCGCTGGCGCCAGAATCGAGCGCAACCAGGACATGGATCGTCTCACCCAGGTAAATCACGTCCTGTACGGTTCCCGGAATGGCATTCTCGCCCGGAGGGACCTGATCGAGCGGGAAGAGATCCATCCACTCGGGTCGGACCCCGATCTGGATCGGCTGCTCCTCCTCGAGGCCCGGTTGCGACGGAACCCACAACCGGACCCAGCCGCCGTCCACCTGCACCCGCCGGTTATCCCGTCTCCCGGTCTGGCCGTCGAAGAGATTGGACTCTCCGATGAACGACGCGACGAAGGCGGTCCGCGGGTTCTCATAGATCTCCGCTGGACTCCCCACCTGCGCGATCCTGGCCTCGCTCATGACCGCGATCCGGTCGGACATCACCAGGGCCTCTTCCTGGTCATGGGTCACGTACACGAACGTGATGCCTAACGAACGGTTCAGGGACTTGAGCTCGAGCTGCATCTCCTTGCGGAGCTTGAGGTCGAGAGCGCCTAACGGCTCATCGAGGAGCAGGACCCGGGGCTCGAGCACCAGCGCCCGCGCCAGGGCCACCCGCTGGCGCTGGCCGCCGGAGAGCTCGCTCGGCATTCGCTGGGCGAATTGTGCAGGCCGAAGCCGTACCAGCTCGAGCGCCCCCGCCACTCGCGCCGGAATCTCCGCTCGGGGGACGCCATGCCGTTCCAGCCCGAAGGCGACGTTCCGCTCGACCGAGAGATGGGGAAAGAGCGCGTAGCTCTGGAACACCATCCCGACCCCGCGTTCGTACGGCCGGAGGTGGTTGACCCGGGTGCCATGCAGCAGCACGTGGCCCGCGTCAGGGGTTTCGAAACCGGCGATCAGTCGGAGGGTGGTGGTTTTTCCGCAGCCGGAAGGGCCGAGCAGGCTGAAAAACTCGCCGTCCTCGACCTGGAAGGAGACCTGCTCGACCGCCCGAACAGACCCGAAGCTCTTGCTGACCCGCTGAAACTCGACCGCCGGTTGCCGAGACGCCATCACCGCCCGGGCCCTGGGCCACAGGCCGCCGCGACTGCCTGCTCCAGCGTATCCAGTCCTTCCTCGAGCACGGCGTCTTCGACCGTCAGAGGAACCAGCACCCGGACGACGTTGTTGTAGGTTCCCGTGATCAGGATCAGAAGCCCCCGCTCGAGGGCGTTGGCTTGAATCCGTTTGGTCAGCGCCGGATCGGGCTCCCGAGTTTGCGGATCCTGTACCAGCTCCATCGCCACCATCGCACCCAAACCGCGAACGTCCCCGATCGCCGAGTGGCGGGACTGGAGCGCCTCGAACCGGGTCCGAATCGTTCGTCCCACGCCGCGGGCCCGCTCGGGCAAGCATTCTCGTTCCATCACGTCGAGCACGGCGAGCGCCGCGGCGCAGGCGAGCGGGTTGCCGCCATAGGTCCCGCCGAGCCCACCCGGATGGACGGCGTCCATCAGCTCGGCGCGACCAGTCACCGCGGCGAGTGGAAGGCCCCCCGCGAGCGATTTGGCCGTGACGATGATGTCGGGCACCAGGTCGTAGTGCTCGGACGCGAACATCTGGCCGGTCCGCCCGAACCCGGTCTGGATCTCGTCGGCGATGAACACGACTCCGTGCCGCCTGGCGAACTCGACGATGGCCGCGACCGCGTCCGGAGGCGCCGGGATGAACCCCCCTTCCCCAAGCTGAAGCTCCATCACGATGGCCGCCACCTGAGACGGATCGACCAGCCCGCCGAAGATTCGGCTCCAGTATGCGGGAGACGATTGACAGCAACCGCTCGCCGCGCCCTGTAGGGGCGGGTGTAAGCCCGCCCTGCTGGGTGCCGAATCGCAGCGATAACAGTAGGGGAACGGCACCCGATAGATCTCCGGAGCCAACGGCCCGAACCCCTTCTTGTACGGCATCACCTTCGCCGTCAGCGCCATGGCGAGATTGGTTCGGCCATGAAAGGCGTGCTCGAAGCAGACGATTCCGGGGCGGCCGGTCGCATACCGGGCGATCTTCACCGCGTTTTCGATCGCCTCGGCGCCGGTGTTGACGAACAACGTTCGCTTCTCGTGCTGTCCCGGGGTGATCCGGTTGAGCCGCTCGGCGAGGGCGACATAAGGCTCGTAGCTCGATACCGCGAAGCAGGCATGGGTCAAATGATCGAGCTGCCCGCGAACGGCTTCGACGATATCGGGGTGGCGGTGACCGGTGTTCAGCACGCCGATCCCTCCCGCGAAATCGATCAGCTGATTGCCGTCGACGTCGGTCACGACCGCGTTGTCTGCGTGGGTGAGCGCGATCCCGCTCGACGCCGCGACCCCGCGGGGTGTCGCGGCCTCACGGCGGGCAGCAACCTCCCGGCTCTTTGGGCCGGGGATCTCGGTGACCAGTCGAATGACTGAGCTCATCGGGTCGAAACGCTCCCAGCAAGCCGGGCCTAGCCTTGGAGCGCTCCCGAAGTGTACGTTGTCCCTGTCGGCCGGCAAGGCATCCCCCGCGCCGCCTCCACCCATGAGTCATTCGGTATCCCGCCATCTCCGCATCGACGTCGCCGCGTACGACCGGATGGTCCGCCAGTTCATTCCGAGCTACGAAGTCATGCTCTCGCAGGCAGTCGACACGGTAGCGACGATCGGCCCCGGGCGCGTCCTGGACCTCGGCGCGGGCACCGGTGCGCTCTCGGAGCTGTTGCTCCAGCAGGCCTCGGCCACGACGGTGGAGCTCTGGGACGTGGATGACGAAATGCTCGCGGTCGCGCGCGATCGGCTGACGCGGTTCGGCCCGAGGGCGATCTTCCGCCGCCGTTCGTTCTCCGAGAGCTTCCCCAGCGTGGACGCGATGATGGCATCGCTCGCCTTGCATCACGTTCGCGAGCTTAACGAAAAGACGGCGCTCTACCAGCGGATCGCTGACGCGCTCACACCCCGCGGCGTGCTGGTCAACGCCGACATCGTCATCCCGACCGACCCGGTGGGGCGGGATGCGACCTATCGCGATTGGGCGGGCAGGATGGCGGTGGCAGGAATCCCCGAGGATCAGGCCTGGCGACACTTCGAGGAATGGCGCCAGGAGGATCGCTACTTCTCGCTCGACGAGGAGCTCGGTGCGCTGGCCGCGGCGGGGCTTCAGCCGGAATGCATATGGCGAGACGGGCCAGGCTCCGTCGTCGCAGGGTGGAAGCGCTGATACTCGGCACTCGGCACTCGGCACTCGGCAACCGCAATAGCGTAAAGTATGGATCGGCGGGATCTACTCGGTATCATCGGTGGGGCAGCGACAGCGGCGTTGGCGCGGCCGCTGACGAACGACCGCGCAATCGCGCTGGCGGATGCGTTCCACCACCAGACCGGCCCGCCGAGCTTGTCGCCGAGCGAACGGGAGCTGATCGGCGCGTTGGCCGACACTGTACTCCCCCGAACCGACACCCCGGCCGCGACGGACGCGGGTGTCGTCGACTTCATCGACAAGGTCGCGTCGAGCTGGTACGACGAGCCCGAGCGGCGGGAGCTCACTCGCGGTCTCGCCGAGATCGAGTGGCGCTGCCAGGATCGCTTCGGGCGGGCGTTCGTATCGCTCGACGAGGGGGGCCGTGCAAAGATCGTCTCCGGCATCGACGGCAAGCCCGGAGAGCCGGGCTCGGCGGAGCAGGCGTTCTCCCGAGTCAAGTCCCTCACCATCTACGGCTACTTCACCTCGGAACGGGTCCAACAGAACGTGTTGAAGAAGGTGATTGCTCCGGGCCGCTTCAGCGGCTGCGTCCCATTCGGCAGGCCTTGACCCGTCGATGCGAGCGTTAGGCCAGTCGAGGCGGTACGACGCGATCGTCGTCGGCTCCGGGATGTCTGGGGGTTGGGCGGCGAAGGAGCTGACCGAGCGCGGGCTCCGAACGCTGGTGCTCGAGGCGGGGAGAGACATCGATCCATCGCGTGACTTTGTCGAGCACGTGCAGCCCTGGCAGCTATCCTTTCGCGGCTACGGCGACCGCCGGGCATTAGAGCGGGACCAGCCGGTCCAGAAGGCCTGCTACGCCTGTGACGAATGGTCGTCGAAGTTCTTCGTGAACGATCGCGACAACCCCTATACCCACGATACCGACAAGCCCTTCCACTGGATCCGGGGGCGCCAGGTCGGGGGACGCTCGATCACGTGGGGTCGTCAGGTGTACCGGTGGAGCGATCTCGACTTCGAGGCCAACCTCCGGGACGGCTTCGCCGTCGACTGGCCGATCCGGTATCAGGATCTCGCCCCGTGGTACTCATATGTAGAGCGCTTCATCGGTGTCAGCGGTCAGCCCGAGAGCCTCCCCCAACTCCCCGACGGCGAGTTCCTGCCGCCGATGGAGATGAACTGCGCCGAGCGGCGCCTGCGCGACGCGATCGCCGGGAAGTGGGGCCGCGATCGGGTCATGACCATCGGGCGCTGCGCTGTCATAACCCGCGCCCATCAGGGCCGAGCGGCCTGTCACTATTGCGGCCCCTGCGAGCGGGGGTGCATCACCCACTCCTACTTCAACAGCATTGGCTCTACGCTCCCCGCCGCGCGCCGGACCGGCCGGATGACGCTCCGGCCTAACAGCGTAGTAGAGAGCGTGCTGCTCGACCGGGCCAGGGGCCGCGCGCGCGGAGTTCGGGTCATCGACGCGGGCTCGATGGAGGCCGCCGAATACGAAGCCGGGATCGTCTTTCTCTGCGCGTCGGCGCTCGAGTCGGCGCGGATCCTGCTCAATTCGCGCAGCACGGCCTTTCCAACGGGCCTCGGCAATTCGAGCGGCGAGCTGGGCCGGAACGTCATGGATCACATCTTCCTGGCCGGGGCTACCGGCACGATCCCCGGGTTCGAGCGTGAGCGCAGCTTCGGCAACCGGCCTAACGGGATCTACGTGGCGAGGTTCCGCAACGTGAAGGATCGACATCCCGGGTTTACCAGGGGCTACGGTTTCCAGGGCGGAGCCAGCAGATCCGGTTGGGAGCGGGGCCAGACGATTCCGGGGTACGGGGCGGAATTCAAGTACGCTCTCATTCGCGAGCTGGGTCCCTGGACGATGTGGCTGGGCGGCTGGGGCGAATGTCTTCCCCGCTCCGACAACTACGTGGCCCTGGATCACCAGGTGACGGAGCGCTGGGGAATTCCGGCGCTTCGGATCCAGGTGACCTGGGGCCCGAACGAGCTGGCGATGGTCGACGACATTCAGGCGACCGCCGCGGAAATGCTCGAGGCCGCGGGCGCCACGGACATTCGCACCTTCAACGATCGATCGACGCCCGGGCTCTGTATCCACGAGATGGGCACCGCGCGGATGGGCCACGACCGGAAGACCTCCGTCCTGAACGGCTTCAATCAGCTGTGGGACGCGCCTAACGTGTTCGTGACGGACGGCGCCTGCATGGCTTCCTCGGCGTGTCAGAATCCCTCCATCACCTACATGGCGCTGACCGCGCGAGCGGCGGCGCGCGCGGTCGAGCTGCTCAACCGCCGGGAGCTGTGATCGTGATCGACCGGCGAGAGTTCATGGGCAGCCTGGTCGCCGTCGAGCACGATGAGCCGAAGGATCCGATTGGCACGGCGCGGGTCAGCGACGAATCCCTGCGCCGGCTCGACTACTGAGGGGCCGTCATGGACACGAAGCTCAGTCGGAGGGAAGCGCTGTGCTGCGCCCTACCCGCGGTCGCGGGCCTTCGGATGCCCTCTCCAGCGGGACGGCTCAAGCAATCGGTTTGCCAGTGGTGTTACGCGGCGATGCCGCTCGACGACCTGTGCCGTAACGCCAAAGCAATTGGACTCCAGTCGGTGGAGCTCCTTGGCGAGAAGGACTGGGCGACGGTCAAACGTCACGGGCTCCTCTGTGCGATGGCGAACGGCCCCTCGACCATCCCGGTCGGCTTCAATCGCCCGAGCGAGCACGACCGCCTTGTGGCCGAGTCCGCCCGGTTGCTTCCGAAGATCGCGGAGCACGGCTTCCCCAACATGATCGTCTTTTCGGGCAATCGGGGCGGGATGTCGGACGGCGAAGGCCTCGACAATTGCGCTCGGGGCCTGGCGCGGGTTGTCCCTCACGCGGAGCGGTCCGGGGTGGCCGTTTGTATGGAGCTCCTGAACAGCAAGGTCGACCACAAGGACTATCAGTGTGACCGCACCACCTGGGGGGTCGAGCTGGTCAAGCGGGTCAACTCACCACGGTTCAGGCTGCTTTACGACATCTATCACATGCAAATCATGGAGGGAGACGTGATCCGGACGATCCGCGACAACGCCCCCTTCATCGCTCATTATCACACGGGCGGGGTCCCCGGCCGGCACGAGATCGACGAAACGCAGGAGCTCAACTACCCCGCCATCATGCGAGCGATCGCCGATCTCGGATTTCAAGGCTACATCGGGCAGGAGTTCATCCCGGTCCGGGAGCCGATGGCGTCGCTGCGGCAAGGGGTGGGGATCTGTACTGTGTGATGCTCGGCACTCGGCGCATCGCGAGGGAAGCTAAGCGACCTCCGGCCCGCGAGTCGGGATTGGTCTGCTCAAAGGATCGGCGGGAAACGTTGTAAGGAAACCCGCTTACCTCCCGGGCAACGCAATGCGCTTCGCTTTGACCACTTTGCTGGTTCTGGCTTCTGGCGAGCCGCTCTCGGCCCAGCTCAAGCGACCTGATAGCTGGAAGGTCCGTTTGGATGCCGGGCAGACGGTTCCCGATTCGACCCTCGAGTACGTCTCCATGCCACCGGGCTGGCATGTCACGACCAACAAACACTCCGGCATCTTCTACGACCCGGCCTGGAAGGCGTCGGGCAGCTATCGGCTGCATAGCACCATCTTCCTGTTCCCCAACAGTAAGCAGGAAGGCTATGGGCTTTTCCTCGCCGGTCGTGACCTCGACGGAGCAGCGCAGTCGTACCTCTATTTCCTGCTGAGGAGCGACGGGAAATACCTGATCAAGCACCGCGATGGTGACAAGACCCGCGAGCTGGTGCCCTGGACCGAGGACGCGGCGATCGTCAAACAACCGGGCGGCAACGGTGATCCGGTCAGGAACGTCCTCACCGTCGAGGCCAAGGACGGGACGCTCCGTTTCCTGGTCAACGGGAAACAGGTCGCCGCTCAGTCGTCGAGCGCAGCGAGCAACGGGGCCGGGCAGGTCGGGCTCCGGCTCAACCACGGCATCAACGTTCACGTCACCGACGTCAAGGTGGAGCCGCTGCCGTGAATCCGCACTAGGCAGCGACAACGAACGTGCCGGCCTCGAGCCGAAGGCCCGGCGGGGCCGGTCGGGTCCGGAAGACGCGGCACCCGGCAGCCCGCTCGGGGAACCGGGCGAGGTAGCCCGCTCGAAGCTCCCCCGCCAACCGATCCGCTTCGTCGACCCGGGTCAGCGCCCACACGCTCCCGCCAAAACCGGCACCGAACGCGGACGCGGCGACCGCGCCGAGGCGGTGAGCCTCCTCTACCAGGGCGATCGTTTCCGGCACCTGATTCTCGAGCGCGAGCTCGGCCCCCGCCTGGGACGCCCGGGTCAGCTCGGCCACTCTCGCGAAATCGCGCCGCTCGAGCGCGGACACTATTCCGGGAATGATGTATCGGCATTCGGAGGCCAGCTGGGTGAGCCGGTCGCGAAGTCGGGCGGCCCGCTCGGGTGGAAGTGTGGCGAGCCGGTCGAGGACCAGGCTCAGGCCGGGGCCCTGGTCCAAGAGAGCGGCGCCTAACGATAGCGCTCCATCGGTGGCCGCGAGGACCAGCTCATCCAGCGTCCTGGTGAGGGTCGCCAGCCCGTTGTAGTGGGCCAGCGCCGCGCCGGTCTTCTCCGCCTCGATGCCGGAGGCCGCGACGACGAAGGTGAGGTCCGGCGGGAGCGGCACGATCCCTTCGAGCTCGACCGGCAAGAACCTGATCTGCGCCAGGGCGTCCGGGCGGCTGATCAGGATCGCGGTCTGATCCTGGCTTCCCCCCATGGTGCCTACCCCGCCACTTCCCTCGAGAGCCCGGAACGGGCGCCCGTTCTCCACCGCGCCGAGATAGCCGCCGAGGTCGACCGCGGAGCCGATGTTGGCCCGGTACAGGCCGGTGTCGGCGAGGCGGTTGACGTCACGGAGTACGAGCGCGACCGCCACGACCAGCGCGCTCGAGCTGCTGACTCCGGCCGCGATCGGAAGATCACTGGCGAAGACCAGGTCCGCCCCTCGCAATCCCGGCCCGAAGTCGCGGGCGAGCCGGCGAGCGACCGTGATCGGGTAGTTTGCCCAGTCGCCCACGGGGGCCTCGAGATCGGGCCCGATCTCGAGGCCCCGGCGGGCGCCGGCGCGGGCATCGAGCAGCGTTAGGCGGCCGTCAGTCCGCGGGGCGGCGAGCAGGGCGAAGCCCTGCTCGGTGGCGCACACCAGGCTGCGGCCGCCGGCATAGTCGGTATGCTTGCCGAAGACCTCGATCCGGCCGGGGACATGGTACACGAGCACCTTGTCGTGCCCACCGACGGCTTCGGCGAAAGCCGCCTCCACCTCCCGGAACAACGCCAGGCGACGCTCGATCTCGTCCGGGCGAAACCCCGCCGCGAGAAGCGCTTCCCTCACAAGCGTACCTCGAGATCGCGGACCCGCTCGGTAACCGACCCGATGTCCGCCCGGCTCGAGAGGTCGATCACGCCGCCCGACCAGGGGAGTACCCGGAAGCGCTCGCCCAGGCGGCTGATCGCGAAGGTCACCGCGTCCTGCAGCTCGTACTCGTTTCGGGGCGACGGCCCGATCGCGCGGCAGGCCGTGAAGATGGCGGGCCCGAAGCTCCAACTGTTCATGCTGATGCTCGGCACTCGGCACTCGGCACTCGGCACTCGGCGGGTGGCATCGGGCTTTTCGATGATCCAGTCGAGGAAGCCGTCCGGCGTGGTGCCGATCAGGGCGAAACGGGCGATTCGGTCCGGCTCGATGTTGCCCCGGGCCACCAGAGCAACGGGGTCGTAGCCGATCAGGCCAGGTCCGCCTAACGCTCGCAAGGCGCGCAGCGCTTCCACCGGATAGAGGTTGTCGGCGTTGACGGTCACGAAGACCTCACCTGCGGTGACCGGCTCGGCGGCGAGGACTGCGTCCGCGGTGCCCCGCGGCTCCAGCTGAACCGCAAAGCGGAGCTCGAATCGGGTGGGCCGAAGCTGGGCCGCGTAGCGCCGGCGAATCGGCTCGTGGTCCGGTCCGATGACCAGACAGATCCGGGTGAACCCGGCGTCGGCGAGGCTCGCCAGCACGTAGTCGAGGAAGGGCCGGCCCACCGGGATCATCGCCTTCAATCCGCGATCGGCCGCTGCCGCCTGCTCGGCCGACAGCGCTACTCCGGTCGCGGGACGTCGCATTCGGGTTCCCAGCCCTCTGGCAAGAACCACGGCGGTCGCGGTGGTCATCGGACCGGAAGGATAATCGCGCTAGATTTGGCCCATGCTCCGATACCGGACCTTCGACAGCCCGGCGGGGCCGTTGCTCGCGGCGGCTGGCGACGATGGCCTCGCCCTTCTCGAGTTCCATTGGGAGGACCGCCTCGAGCGCCAGCTCGGCATCCTCCAGCGGTGGTTCGGCCCGGCGCGAGAAGGGCGGCATCCCCTCCACGTCGACGTCGAACGGGAGCTCGGGGAGTACTTCGCGGGGAAGCGCCGGCGGTTCGACGTCCCGCTTCAGATTCGGGGTACGCCGTTTCAGGAGTCGGTGTGGCGGGCGCTGCTCGCGATCCCGTACGGCGCAACGAGGGCCTACGGGGACCTCGCGGTACAGTTAGGCAG
>Ga0187892_10010721_pt1 | contig 11506 bp, 10 predicted proteins | sample MA1701073metaG_FD_139345 | JGI IMG/M metagenome (GOLD analysis project Ga0187892, IMG submission 139345) | Bio-ooze microbial communities from a basaltic lava cave in the Kipuka Kanohina Cave System on the Island of Hawaii, USA - MA170107-3 metaG ... | reverse complement strand
TGCTGGCTCTCAAACTGGCCGCCGTAGGTGATGAAGTAGCCTTCTGGCAACGGCACGTGTTCGCCGATGCGTTTCTGGATGTCGGCAACCACGCTGCCGAGGTCGCGCCCGCTGACGTTGCTCTGGATAACGATGCGGCGCTGGACGTTTTCCCGGAGAATCTGGTTCGGGCCGCGGCTTTCCACGATGTGCGCCACGGTGCGCAGCGGAATCAGTTTGCCATCGGGGGTGTCCACCAGCACGTTGTTTAGCGCGTGGAGATCGTCGCGCGCTTCGTCGGGAAATTTCACCACCAGATCAAACCGGCGCTGGCCTTCGAGCACCTCGCCGAGCTTCTCGCCTTGCAACGCCATCTCGGCAACCTCGGCGACTTCGCCTACGCGCAATCCGTACCGCTGCGCCCGCGCCCGGTCGATCTCGATGCGCGTCTGCGGCACGAGCACCTGTTGCTCGGTGTACAAATCCACCACGCCGGGCACTTCGCTCATCACGGCCCGGATGTCCTCCGCTTTGTCGCGGAGCGTGGCGAGGTCCGGTCCAAACAATTTCACGGCGATTTGCGCGCGGGTGCCGGACAACAAATGATCAATCCGGTGCGAAATCGGCTGGCCGAGGTTGATGACCACGCCGGGGATTTGTTCGAGTTGGGCGCGGATGTTCTCAAAGATGACCTCCTTCGCGCGCGGCTCGACGCCGCTGCGGTTGGAATTGCGGCGGAACGGTTTCGTCAGGATGCGAATCAGGTCGGTGGACTCCGGCAACTCCAGTTCGACATCAATCTCGCTGTAATGCACCCCCTCGGCGTGTTCGTCCAGTTCGGCGCGGCCGGTGCGGCGGCCGGTCTGTTTCACTTCGGGCACTTCGGCAATCAACCGCTCGGCGATCATGCCGATCCGGTCGCTCTCGGCCAATGAGGTGCCGGGCGGCATCAACACGTTGATCGTCATGCTGCCCTCGTTGAACGGCGGGAGAAACTCCCGGCCGAACCGGGCGGCAATCACGACCGTCCCGGCCAGCACCGCCAGCGCGCAGAAGATGACAATGTTTGGATGTCGCAACGTATGTTCGAGCACCAGCTTGCGGTCCAGCCATTTCAAACCGCGCACGAGAAAACCTTCATGCTCGCGCTGCATGAATTTGGCTTTCGGCAACAGATACGACGCCAACGCCGGCGTGACCGTCAACGCCACCACCAGCGAGGCGACAATCGAGGTCACGTAGGCGACGCCCAGCGGCACGAAGATGCGCCCTTCAATGCCGCCCATCGCAAACAACGGGATGAACACCAGCACGACGATGATCGTGGCAAAGACAATCGAATTTCGGATCTCGGAGGACGCCTTGAACACGACCTGCAACGCGTCGCGCAATCCCCATTGCCGCGTGGCCTCCTTGTCCTCGGGCCGGCCGTTCAAGCGCCACTCGCGCAGCCGGCGGAACACGTTCTCGATATCCACGATGGCATCGTCCACCAGTTCGCCAATCGCAATCGCCAAACCGCCGAGCGTCATGGTGTTGATCGACATGCCGAAGAACTTAAAAATGATCGCCGTGATAATCAGCGACAACGGAATCGCCGTCAGCGTGATGACTGTGGTGCGGAAATTCAGCAGGAACAAGAACAACACGATGGCCACAAAGATCGCCCCGTCGCGCAACGCTTCCTCCACGTTGCGGATGGCGTTTTCGATGAACACCGATTGCCGGAAGATTTCCTTGTTGATCTTCACGCCCGCCGGCAAGCCCTTGGCGATGTCGTCCAACGCCGCGTTCACCTTCTCCGTCAAGTCAACGGTGCTCGCTCCCGGCTGTTTCTGCACGCTGAGGATGACCGCACGCCCGGCGTTCGCGCCGGCCTCACCGCGTTTGATCGGCGGCCCGAACTGCACGTCGGCCACCTGCCGCAACAGCACCGGCACGCCGCCGCGCTGGAGAATGACCGTTTCGCGCAAATCGTCAAGCGACTGCACGCGCGCGAGGTTGCGCACCATGGACTCGGTCGCGCCCTTGAACACAAACGCGCCGCTGGTATTGACGTTGGTCTGCTTGATTGCTTCCTCAACGTCGTGCAGCGTCAGCCCCAGCGCGTTGAGTTTTTCCGGGCGCACGATCACCTGGTACTGTTTCGGGTCGCCGCCGATGACCGTCACCTGCGACACGCCGCCGATGCTCAATAGACGGGGACGCACCACCCAGTCGGCCAGCGTCCGCAATTCCATCGGGTCAACCTTGGGGTCTTCACTGGTCATCGCCACCAACATGATCTCGCCCATGATCGAGGAGATCGGCGCGAGAACCGGGTTGACCCCCGCCGGCAGTTGCTCGCGGATGGTGTTGAGTTTCTCAGTCACAATCTGTCGATCAATGTAAATGTCCGTGCCCCACTCAAACTCGACGAACACAAGCGCCAGACCGATGGAAGAAACCGAACGCACGCGTTGCACGCCGGTCGCGCCGTTCATGGCCGTCTCGACGGGAAACGCCACGAGCGTCTCGACTTCTTCGGGCGCGAGCCCTTCGGCTTCGAGAAAAATCGTGACGGTCGGCCGGTTCAGATCGGGAAACACGTCCACCGGCAATTGGGTGATCAAATACCCTCCCCAAGCCATGAGCAGCGCCCCCGCCGCGACCACGAACATGCGGTTCTTGAGCGAAAACTGGATGATGCGATTCAGCATGGTTATTTGTTGTTTTTCTGCTCGCTGCTGGGTGGCGTCTTCTTAGCCTCGGTGTCCGGAGAACTCGTGGCGAACTGAAGCTGATAGTTGCCCTGCGTCACGACCGCATCGCCCGGAACGAGTCCGTCCACGATTTCGATGTAGCGGTCGTCTCGTTTGCCGATATGGACGTGCTTGCGCGAGTAGAGATTGCCGCTCTCGACATACACGAAATAGTTGCCCACATCGCCCAACACCGCGTTGACGGGCACGGTCAGCGTGTCGGTGAATGCGCCCGTGACGATGCGCACCTCGGCACGCATGTTCGGTCGCAAGAGCAATTCGGAATTGTCGAGCCGACACCAGACGGGCAAGGAGCGGGTTTCCGCTTCAAGTTCACCGCCCAGAAATTCCACCTCGCCTTGAAATGGTTCGTCGGGATACGCCTCAAAATAGAAGCGCACTTTCTGGCCCAGCTTCACCTTGCTAATGTCGGCTTCGTAAACGTGACATTTGACGCGCACCTTCGAAAGGTCGGCGATGCGGAACAGCACCTTGTCCGGTTCAATCGGCTCGCCAACGAACACATGCCGCTCAGTAACGATGCCTGCCAGCGTCGCCTTCACGGAAATCATCGGCGGCGGGTCGCCAATCTGACGGCTTTCCATCTCGGCCAGCAGGTCGCCTCCTTTGACGGAGTCGCCTTGGTTGACAAGCACTCTTGTGATTCGCCCCGGAGAACGGACGCTGATGAAGTTCACCTTGTCGGGGACAGCCTCGACCACGCCGAAACATTTCACCGTGGTTTCAATGGTGCGCAGGCCTACCATCTCTGTTTTCAGTCCGAGATTTTTTTTGGCCTGATCGCTCAGTCGCACTGGCCCGCCGACAGCGCCTGCGGTTGGCGCCGGTTTGCCATGGAGGGAGGGATCGTGAGCCAGCGCCACCGCCACAAGGGCGAGCGGCAGCATTACGGCCAGCACAGTCCGCAAGTTCGTGAGTCTATTTTTTGGGTTTTTCATGTGACTTCTCCTCAGTTGACGGCTTTAGTTTGATTGTGCTTGGGAAAATTCCTGCCGCGATTTCCAAATCAATCAACGCCCGCTGGTATTCCAGCAGCGTTTCGATGTAAGAAGATTTCAACTCGTTGAATTGCTGGCGCGACTGGATCACCTCGACGATGCTCGTCAGTCCCTTGCGGTAGCCGTCCTCGACGAGCTTCACGTTGTCTTCCGCTTTCTTCAACACGCCTGGCTCGTAGGATTGCAGCAACGCCGCCAGCGTTTTCATGCGGTTGAGCGCGTCCGCCAATTCATGAGAGATTTGCAGTTTCAGCGCGTCCACGGTTTTCCCCGCGCGCTCCTCCTGCGCCTGTGCTTCGGCGATACGCCCTTGCTTGCGGTCGAACAACGGCAACGGGATGCTGACTCTCAGTCCAATAAATTGGCCCGTCGCCTGAGATGGCGCGCCGTCAATCACGCTGCGCTCCCGCTGATACCCAACGCCGATGCGCCAGTCTTCAAACCGCTCGGCTTTCGCCAGCCGCTGACCCGAACGCGCCAGAAGCATGTCCAGTTGCGCCGCCGCGAAATCGGGACGCCGCCCCAGCGCCTGTTCCAGTTTGAATGCCGACTCGTCGGGCAGTTTGCGCAATTCCAGCGCGCCTGACGCGATGAAATCATTTTCAGGGCGTTGCCCCATCAACCTGTTCAATTCAAACACACGACTGCCCCGCTGCGTTTCCAGCACTTTCAATCGCTGCTGTGCTTGTTGCAGCGCAATCTGGATTGCGTTGACATCTTTCTCCGAGACTTGTCCGCGCGGCAGCGCCGCTTTCGTCGCGCTGAGTAGTTCTTCGTTCAAGCCAATCAAAAATTTTTGCATTTTGATTTGCTCCTCAATCACAAGAAATTCCGTGAACGACCGCCGCACCTCGGCAACGACGCGCCGCTCGAAATCAACGACCTCCGCCGTTGTGCGTTGGATGTCCACGCGCGCCACATCCTTTTGCGCCGAGATGCGCCCGCTGACGCTGAACGGCTGCGCGAACCACGCCCCGAAATCATGTTCGCCTTCGTTGGCGAACGCTTTGTCCGTGCGCCCCTCCAACTCGAACTCAGGATTCGGCCACAACCCCGCCTGCGCCAGCCGCGCCTGCGCCTCTTTGACGCGCACACGCGCCGCCACCAATTCGCGGTTGCTCTCCAGCGCGCGTTTCAGTGCGGCATCCAGCGTCAGCGTTTGCGCGAAAACGCCTGCCACGGGAATCCCGAGCAATGCTGCCAGTAAAAGTATTTTTTTCATCGTGTGGTTTTTGGATTGGAAAATTGAAAATGCCACAACATTCAGCCTGGACTTCACAAGAGAACGACTCGTAACCCGATGCCATCGGTGCCCTTGATGCCGACAGGCAGGCCGCTCTCGATGCACTCGCGCGCACACTCGGCGTGCTTCTCGCCCGTCGCGCCGTGGTCGAGGTAGCAAGCCATGTCCACGACTTCACCCGTGCGTGCCGGCTCAGACGAGTAAGGCGTGGTGCAAGATGAAAAGCGGCTGTGAAGAGAAAACGTGAGGGCCTGCTGGGCTCGGAATGTCTCGGCAACCTGCAAGCATGGGCGTCACTATAGACATCGTCGCGGTTGACGCCAAGCATTTCAACTGGTCGCCCTGCGGAGAAGCGGGCGGGGACAGAGGCAGTTCCGTGTTGCAGCGCGTTGGAACGGATTTCACTGCGCAAGGACAGGATTTGCAGCAGCACGTTGTTTCGGCTGCGGCAGGCTGACAGGGCGACTGGGCGAGAGCGGACGAGGAATCCGAGCGGGTCTGCGGTGTGGCGACAATCGAACCGAGCAAGGCGAAGCTCGCCAACATTGCGAACATGGGGAGCGGCTGTTTCACGAGGCGCATGATTTAGTCGTAGGCGGTGGCGGCGGTCAAACTCAATGCGTTGCAGTGTTTTGTTGAAACGCCAGCGCGCCGCCCACGGTGACCGTGACGGCATAACCTTTGTAGCGTTCTGTCGGTGTGATGGACTTGTTGGCGGGGTTCTTCGCGGCAGGCGTGGGCGCGTCGGTTTGGCGGCGCGGCGTCGAATACGAGCGCGTGTAAGGGTTATAGACGTAACCGCGATTATTACCATATCGGTTGTAACCATACCGATTGTAATTACGGTCAATCGGCGCGGATTGGCCTGGGCCGACAAAGTTCTTGAACCCCTCCGTGAGTTCCCCCGTCAAGAAGCCTTGCAATTTGATTTGGCGCATTTCGCCTGCGGACAGCGAGAGGGTTTCTGCGCGTTTTGGAGTCGAATCGCTCTTGGCGCCTTTGCTGCCTTTCGCGCTGGACGCGGGTTTCGGATCGTTGCCTCCCAATTGTGAAATGAGCGAGATCCCCCCGCTCGATGAGATATTATATATCGCGGCTTCAACGACGACGCTGTCCAGTGGCTGACCTGAAGCATTCACAATTGAAATGACCAGCGTGCGCACAACACCTGCTTTGCCGCCGCTGCCATTATTGGTCGTCCCCGCCGGGATGTACTGAACCTGCTCCTGAACGAGCACCCGCACAGGAGAAGTTGGCGCGGTTGGAGCGGGTGTTGGCGAGGGTGCGGGAGTGGGCGCGCTCTTTGACCGTGCTTATGGTCATCCTGGCCGTTGGCTACCGCGAGGGTTACGATTGTAGCCATGAGTCCGACAAACGCTTTCAATGTTTTCATGGTGCGCCTTTCATTACGGAGTCACCCTCGGCAAAGTGCAAACCTGCTCACGAACGAGCGTCGAGTAACGCTCTGCTTGTTGCGGGGTCAACAGAGACCTGACTTGCAAAATGTGTGCGAGCGTCGTCTGTTCCGCGTCAGCCTGAACGGCGTTCATCTTTTCGACCCAGGCGCGGCATTTCTCCGGGTCCGGCTGGGGCTTCGCCAATTCATCACCCAAAGCAAACCGAGCTGCGCAATGAGAGTCGCAGAACCCATCGACCTTCGCCTGCAATTCTGTGGAACGCCGTTCGACTTCGCGGGCTTGAGCGTCGGTCAGGTTCAGTTCCCGCTTCAACCACGCAGCATCGTGCACTTGCGCTTCCGTGGGAGACCGACCGTGCGAGGCCACCCAACGCGCCACCGCGTAGGACACTCCGGCCGACAAGAGGATCACCGCTGTCATCAAGATCAGTGTTCGTTTCATCGCGCGCCCTCCGCTGCCACTTTCAGATATCCCCCCGACAACGTGTCAGGGCCTAAGAATTGCAACTCGCCCCGCACTTCAGGGGCTGGCTTCGACGCCGTGAAGCCACTGATGGTCGCCGCAAAGACCACGCTCACGACCACCGCCACAGCAGTCAACCACACGGGTTTCCGCAGCCACCCACACAGCAGCTCTGCCAAACCTGCTCGCGAAGGCTTGGGCTGCTCCGCCAACCGAATGCGCCTCCAAACGTTCGCTTCGAAGCTGGGTTTCGGCTCAAGGTCGCGCCAACTTTTCAGCAGCGCGCTGAGTTTGTCCTCTGGGTTAGTCATTGTTTTCCCGTAAGGGCAGCGATGTCGTTCGTTTTGTTGCAGTCATTTCCGTTCGTGCATCTGGTGATGCTGCAAACGCTGCTGCTCGTGTGACTGATGGTGCTGCAGACCGTTGCCGAAGTTACCGAAACCGCCGAAGCGACCGAAACGATGGCGACGGTGATGTCCGCGCCGCTGTTGTTCGTGCTGCTGGTGGTGTTGGAGTTGCTGTTGCTCATGTTGCTGGTGGTGTTGGGGGTTGGCGAAAGCTTGTGAGTCACCATGCGAAAATGCATTGACCCCGCCCACGGCCAGTGATGCGCCCAATAGACCAACCTGTAGGAGTCTTTTCATGGTATGCCGATCCTTTCTCAATGGTCCAGCCCTTCACTCAGTTAAACGTCCCTCGCGGCAAAACCCCTCGCGAAATTTTCAGCCGATCATTCGAGCAAAAACCGCAGCCGTTGCCGCAGGAATTGTTTCGCGCGATAGAGACGCGCCTCGACGGATTTCTTCGAGCATTTCATCGTCTCTGCAATCTCGGCGTAGGACATCCCGTGATACTCGCTCAGCACAATCGCTGTGCGCTGGTCTTCGGGCAATTCCCCCACCGCCGCGGCGATGTGCCCGCCGATTTCCAACGCGCTGACTTGCTCTACGACGCCGGGTTGCGGTGCGGCGGGCGAATTGCCTTGTTCGTCCTGAATCGCGTCCTGCGAGCGCGCTGGATGCCTCGCTCTCCACCGCAGCCGGTCAATGCAAGCGTTGCGAGCCAGCGCGAACAGCCACGTGGAAAATCTCCCGCCCGGTTTGTAAGACCCGATGTGCTGGTAAACGCGGACAAACACATCCTGCGTCACATCGTCGGCGTCTTCAGCATTCCCGAGAATGCGATACGCAAAGTTCAGGACCGGCTGCTTGTAGCGCCGCATCAATTCGTCAAACGCGGCGCTTTCGCCCGCCCCCACGCGCGCGACCAATTCCCAATCGGGATCGTTCTCTGGCGGAGCGGACGCGCGCGAATTGCTCATCAATAGTTTCAAAGGTGGCACAGCGGTTCGTATCAGCGTTTAGGCACGAGTTTCATGCCGCACTGCGGGCATTTGCCTGGTTCGGTTTGCGCGACTTTGGAGTGCATCGGGCACGTGTAAATCATCGAACCCTGTTTTGGTGTCGTGATGATTTCCGCGTTCTCGATCATGTTGAACCCCCGTCGCGCTGGACGAATTTGCCGCGCACGGTGATGGTCTTCGCCGCGTATTTGACCAGTTCCTTGTTCATCGGCTTGTGCTCGCCGATGAGCAGGTAGGTTTTGCCGTCGGTGGCTTTGATGCCGACGGGCAAGCCGCTTTCGATGCAGTCCTTGGCGCACTCGGCGTGTTTTGCGCCCGTCGCTCCGTGGTCGAGGTAGCAAGCCATGTCCACGATTTCACCCGTGACGGTGATTTCTTTGGGTTCATCGGCTTTCTTGTCGTGGTCGTGGTCGTGCGCGTGTTGGGCGCGCACGGTGTTGGTCATCATCAAGCTCGCGCCGACGATGGCGATGATTGCTGCGATTGCTTTTTTCATTGTGCTTCTCCTGTTGGTTATGGGTTTGTGTCGAAATTTTTTGTTCCTGTTCACATTCATTTGCCGACTTTCAGCAGCCGCGCGTTTATTGCCACGATGACGGTGCTGGCGGACATCAGGACCGCGCCGAACGCGGGACTGAGTAAAATGCCGAAACTGTAAAGCGCGCCCGCCGCGAGCGGGATGGCGAAGGCGTTGTAGCCCGTCGCCCAAAGTAGGTTTTGCACCATCTTGCGATACGTCGCGCGCGCCAGACCGATGACGGCGACCGCGTCGAGCGGATTGCTGCGGACGAGAATGATGTCTGCCGTTTCGACGGCAACGTCAGTGCCCGCGCCGATGGCGATGCCGACATCGGCTTGCGCCAACGCAGGCGCGTCGTTCACGCCGTCGCCTGTCATCGCGACGACCAAGCCGCGCTGCTGCACTTCCTTGACCTTCGCCGCCTTTTGTTGCGGCAACACTTCGGCGAAAAATTCATCGAGACCGATTTTCTTGGAGACCCATTCGGCGACTTGTTTGTTGTCGCCCGTCAGCATCATGCAACGGATGCCCATCGCCTTGAGTTGGGCGATGGCTTGTTTGGATTCGGGGCGCACGATGTCAGCGAGCGCAATCGCGCCGCTCAACTTGCCGTCGAACAACACGAACACGACCGTCTTGCCCTGTGCTTTCAACTTCTCGACCCGCTCGTCGGTCACGGCGATGTTCTGCTCGCGCAAATAACCAGGGCTGACGACCTTCACGTCCTTGCCGTTGACTTTGCCTTCTGCGCCTTTGCCTGAAATGGCTTTGAAACCTTCGACTTCAAATTTCTCCTTCGACGCCGCGACAATCGCCTTCGCGATGGGATGCTCGGAATGGGTGTCCACCGACGCGGCGTATTTCAGCAATTCCTTTTCATCGCCGCCCGAAAAACTCAGCGTTTCGGTCACGCCGAATTTTCCCTCGGTGAGCGTGCCCGTCTTGTCGAAAATGATTGCCTGAATGTCGCGCGCCCGCTCGAACGCCGCGCGGTTGCGAATGAGCAACCCGCTGCCCGCTGCGAGCGCCGTCGAGACCGCGACCACCAGCGGCACGGCAAGCCCCAGCGCGTGCGGGCAGGTGATGACCATCACCGTCACCGTGCGTTCCAGCGCGAACGCGAAATCCCTGTGACCGAACACCAGCCACGCGAACAGTGTGACCGCACCGCTGGCGAGAGCGATGAGCGTAAGCCACAGCGCCGCGCGGTTCGCCAAATCCTGCGTGCGCGATTTGCTCTGCTGCGCTTCCCTCACCAAGTTGATGACCTGCGAGAGGAACGAATCTGCGCCCGTGCTCTTGACCTCGACGGTGATTGAACCTTCGCCGTTGATGGAGCCACCGATGACTTTCTTGCCCGTCTGTTTCGTCACAGGTTTTGATTCGCCCGTGAGCATCGCTTCGTTGACGGAAGTCTCGCCTTTGACCACGAGACCGTCGGCGGGAATTTTTTCACCAGGTTTCACGAGCACCTTGTCGCCCGCTTGCAACTGGTCGAGCGGCACATCTTGCACGTTGCCGTCCGCCAAAACCTTGTGCGCCTCCGACGGCATCAACCGCGCGAGTTCCTCCAGCGCCCGCGACGCGCCCATCACGGATTTCATCTCAATCCAGTGACCGAACAGCATGATGTCAATGAGCGTGGCGATCTCCCAAAAGAAATTCATCCCGCTCAACCCAAACACCACCGCGCTGCTATAGATGTAAGCGACAGTGATGGCCAGCCCGATGAGCGTCATCATCCCTGGCTGCCGCTCCTTGAGTTCATCCCACAGTCCTGCGAGGAACGGCCGGCCGCCGTAGAAAAAGACCGCCGACGAAAACACGAACAAAACGTAAGTGTCGCCCGAGAAATGCAGTCTGCCGCCCAGACCCAGAAATTCCTGAATCATGTGCGACAACGCGAGAATGGGAACGGTCAGCGCGAGCGAAATCCAAAATCGCCGCCGAAAATCCGCCACCATGTGCGCATGATGGTCGTGATGCCCGCCGTGTTGAGCGCCGTGGGCGCGTGGCTTCGCCTGAGCGCTGTGCTGGTGCTCGTGCGAGCCGTGATTGGAATGTGCTCCGTGACTCATTTTCTGCCCTCTGTTTGGCTTGGACTGAACTGCTCCGAGTTGGAAACAGCCGCGACTCGGACGCGCGGACGTGGGAAAAGCACAATGCAAACGCAAAGTGCGGTTTAATTCACGGGATGCAGATACACTTCACCCGTGAAACAGGGAATCAGAGCAGAAACGCGCTGTTCAAGAGGAACAGCGGAGGTGAAGAAAAACGGTGAAATTCAAATCTGCCATCAGCCAATCTGCCGAGCGCGCGCGCGGAAAAAACCAGGTGCGCGTGAGCGGCAGCGGCGAGCCATTTCAAGTCCTGCGTCGGCTGCGAAATCGGCGCGGGGGCGGGAGACTCTTTTGTGCGATCCGACGGCGCGGAGTTGACGGCGCATTGACAATCCCCGCAGCCACAAGATTCGTTTTCCATTGGCTGGCAACGCGCCTTCGCCGTGCCAGCGGAAATGCCGCAATCAACGGGCGCCAGGACAGAACCCGCCATCATCAAACTGACCGCAACCGCCACGATGGAAAGCAGCCGATTCATCACGAGCCAGCCTACAGCCCGCTTTTCCCTCCGTCAAGTTGAGCGTGCAAGAGCAGACATTCCCGGGCGCATCTTGACACTGGAGCCGGTGGCAGTTGATGAAAAGGCGCTCAACGGGTTTGTAGGGCGCGAATGCCCCGCTGCGGGGTTTCGCGCCGCCGTC
>Ga0187892_10010720_pt1 | contig 11507 bp, 8 predicted proteins | sample MA1701073metaG_FD_139345 | JGI IMG/M metagenome (GOLD analysis project Ga0187892, IMG submission 139345) | Bio-ooze microbial communities from a basaltic lava cave in the Kipuka Kanohina Cave System on the Island of Hawaii, USA - MA170107-3 metaG ... | reverse complement strand
TCGTCGCCCGGGCGGTCCCGCTCCCGGTGATCGCGAGCGGCGGCGCGGCCACCGCGCGGGACGTGCTCGAGTACCTCGTGGCCGGCGCCACCGCCGTGCAGGTGGGCACCGCCGCGTTCGTCGAGCCGGGCGCGGCCGCCCGCATCCTGGCGGACCTCGGCGCCGCGCTGGCCGCCCGGAGCGTCGAGCGGGTATCGTCGCTCGTCGGCAGCCTGGAGGTCCCGGGGGGCGGAACCGCGGAAAGCGGCTGACCGGCGGCGCGGCCATGAAGTTCGAGGAGATCACGCCCGCGCTGGTCCGCCGCGCGCTCGACCTCTACCTCGGCGAGGCCTACGGGGAAGACGCGGACCGGCATCGCCCCGCCCTCGACCTGTCGGACGGCGCCGACCTCTCCGCCGTGCTCCGGCCGCACGTGGACGCGTCGCGCCCGGGCGGCGAGGAGGCCGGCGGGCGCCGCTACGCGATCCGGCTGGGCAACGCGCGCTACCCCTTCATGAAGCTGGTGCTCCAGGAGGTGCTGGTCGTCGGCGAGTTCTTCTTCGCGATCGACACGCACGACGACATGGACATCCGCCCGCACTTCCCGGACTACGAGGCGTGGCAGCAGCTCAAGCGCTGGAACGGAGAGCTCCGGCGGCGCATCGAGACCCAGTGGCGCGGGTCGGGGATCCCGACGCAGGACTCGCTGAAGGAGGTCATCGACCGCCTCCCCGCGCCGGACGCGCGGCGCACCGGGACGATCCTCGTGGTGGACGACGAGCCCGCGATCGCCGCGGGGGTCGGCGCGCTGCTCGAGCACTCGGGCTACCGCGTGCTCCAGGCGCGGGACGGACGGGAGGCGCTCGAGATCATGGAGCTCGACCCGCCCGACCTCGTGCTCTGCGACTACGAGATGCCTCATCTCGACGGCCTCGGCTTCTGCCGCGAGGTGCGGAAACGCGACGCGGTCCAGAAGACGCCGATCCTGCTCGCGACCTCCTGCCTGCTGAGCCTGGAGCAGATCCGGGTGGCGGACGGCTTCCTGGTCAAGCCGTACCAGAAGGAAGTGCTCTTCCAGTTCCTCCAGCACCTGCTGAAGGAAAAGGGGTCAGGACCCGCAGCGGGTCCTGACCCCTTTGGTGCCGCGGAACCGTCTCCGCGGTAACATTCCGCGGACCAGGGTCGGGCGGGATCGCATCCGGGTTCCTGCTTGCAACTCTCAACTTTCGGCTTTTGACCTCCTCCTGAGGTTCGCATGGCGGCTTCCGTTCTCGAGTCCTTCGCGCGCGTCTGGACGCGCATCTTCGGCTCGCGCAACGAGCGGGTCCTGAAGCAGCTCTACCCGGTGGTGGACCGGATCGGCGCGCTGGAGCCGAAGCTCCGCCGGCTCTCGGACCGCTCGCTCGCGGCCAAGACCGGCGAGTTCCGGGCCCGGCTGGAGAAGGGCGAGACGCTGGACGACCTCCTGCCCGAGGCCTTCGCCGTCGTGCGGGAGACCGCCAAGCGCATGCTCGGCCAACGTCATTTCGACGCGCAGCTCCTGGGCGGGATCGTGCTCCACCAGGGGAAGATCGCCGAGATGACCACGGGCGAGGGGAAGACGCTGGTTGCGACGCTGCCGGCCTACCTCAATGCGCTCTCGGGGAAGGGCGTCCACGTGGTCACCGTGAACGACTACCTCGCGGAGCGCGACCGGAACTGGATGGGCCCCATCTACCAGTTCCTGGGCCTCACGGTCGGCGTGATCCAGCAGTCGGACTACGACTACGGGCGCAAGCAGGCCGCCTACCGGAGCGACATCACCTACGGGACCAACAACGAGTTCGGGTTCGACTATCTCCGGGACAACATGAAGTGGCGCCTGGAGGACCAGTCCCAGCGCCGGCTCAACTACGCGATCGTGGACGAGGTGGACTCCATCCTGATCGACGAGGCGCGGACGCCGCTGATCATCTCGGGACCCTCCGAGGAATCGACCGACAAGTACTACAAGGCCGACCAGATCGCGCGCCGCCTCAAGGAGGGGGACGACTTCGAGATCAAGCTCAAGGAGCACGCGGTGATCGTGAGCGAGCGCGGCACCGAGAAGGCCGAGGGGATGGCCGGCGTCGAGTCCTTCTTCTCGGGGCGGAACATGGACTGGCCGCACCACCTCGAGCAGGCGCTGCGCGCGCACCACCTCTACAGCCGCGACAAGGAGTACGTGGTCCAGGAGGGGGAGATCATCATCGTGGACGAGTTCACCGGCCGCCTCATGCCCGGGCGCCGCTGGAGCGACGGCCTCCACCAGGCCGTCGAGGCCAAGGAGGGGATCAAGATCCGCGAGGAGAACCAGACGCTCGCGACGATCACTTTCCAGAACTTCTTCCGCATGTACCAGAAGATCGCCGGCATGACCGGTACCGCGCTGACCGAGGCGGCGGAGTTCGACCGGATCTACAAGCTGGACGTGGTGGTGGTCCCGACCAACCGGCCGCTGGTGCGCAAGGACTTGGACGACAAGATCTACCTGTCGGTCAAGGAGAAGTACGACGCGATCGTCGAGGAGATCCGGGACGTCCACCAGCAGGGGCGCCCGGTGCTGGTGGGGACGATCTCGATCGAGAACTCCGAGAAGCTCTCCGCGATGCTCGAGCGCCGGGGCATCCAGCACGAGGTGCTCAACGCGAAGAACCACGCCCGCGAGGCGGTGATCGTGGCCAAGGCCGGGCAGCCGGGGCACGTGACGGTCGCGACCAACATGGCGGGCCGCGGGACCGACATCGTGCTCGGGCCGGGCGTGGCCCAGAAGGGCGGTCTCCACATCCTCGGGACCGAGCGGCACGAGGCGCGGCGGATCGACAACCAGCTCCGCGGCCGGTCGGGACGCCAGGGAGACCCGGGCTCCTCCCGCTTCTACCTCTCGCTCCAGGACGACCTGATGCGGAAGTTCGCCCGCGACTGGGTCACCGCGGCCATGCAGAAGCTGGGGATGAAGGCGGGCGAGGAGATCCAGCACCCCTGGGTGAGCAAGGCCATCGAGCGGGCCCAGAAGAAGGTCGAGGCCCACAACTTCGAGATCCGGAAGAACCTGCTCGAGTACGACCAGGTGATGAACGAGCAGCGGAAGATCGTCTACGACATGCGCAACCGCGTGCTCCGCGACGAGGGCCTCCGCGAGACCATCGAGGAGATGATCGGCGACGTGATCGAGGGCGCGGTCGAGCGCTTCGTGCCGGGGAAGGGCGGCGAGGAGGACTTCGAGGGGCTGGCCGAGTGGCTGCAGAAGAAGTTCGGGATGCCTCCGGACGGCCAGGCGCTGGCCCGGCAGGACCGGCGGGGGCTCGGCGCCTCGCTCCTCGAGCGGATCCGCGCCGCCTACGACGCCCGCGAGAAGGAGGTCGGGAGCGAGGACCTCAGGAAGATCGAGAAGTTCCTGCTGCTCAACACCATCGACACGAAGTGGAAGGATCACCTCTACGGCATGGACGCGCTCCGCTCGGGCATCGGGCTCCGGAGCTACGGCGAGATGGACCCCAAGCTGGCCTACAAGCGCGAGGGGTACCAGATGTTCTCGGCCATGCTGGAGAGCATCCGCGAGGAGGTGACCGACTTCGTGTTCAAGCTCCGGCTCGAACGCGAGTCCGACGCCCAGGCCGGAAACCTGTGGCGGGCGACGGCCTTCACCCACCAGGACTACCAGACCAAGGACGCGCGCGCCGACCAGGAGGTGGCGGAGGGAGCCGGCAAGGACGAGAAGATCAAGCCGATCCGCCGCGAGGGCCCGGCGATCGGGCGCAACGACCCGTGCCCCTGCGGGAGCGGCAAGAAATACAAGCGGTGCCACGGCGCGGGCGCCGCGTCGTGACCGGCCCGGCGGCGCCCGCTCCGGCTCCGGCGACGGCGCGCGGCGGACCCACGCTGCTGCTCCCCGTCCTCTACGACTTCGCCTACCTCGTCGCGCTCGTGGTCTGTCTGCCGGTCGTGCTCTTCCAGATGGCGGTGAACCCCCGTTACCGCGCGGGCCTGTGGCAGCGTCTCGGCTTCATCCCGAAGCGGACGGGGAGCCGACCCTGCCTCTGGGTGCACGGCGTCTCGGTCGGCGAGATCAAGGCGGCGCAGGGGCTGATCCAGGAGTTCCAGAAGGCGCACCCCGGTTACGAGGTGGCGGTCTCGACCACGACCAAGCAGGGGTGGGAGGTGGCGCGCGCGCTCCATCCCGACCGCTTCCTGTTCTTCTATCCGCTCGACTTCTCGTTCGTGACCCGCCGCATCCTGGCGCGCGTCCGCCCGGACATCGTGGCGCTCATGGAGCTGGAGATCTGGCCCAACTTCCTCTCGTGCGCGAGCCGCCGGGGCGTTCCGGTGGTGATCCTCAACGGCCGGGTCTCGCGCCGCTCCTTCCGGGGCTACCGGATCCTGCAGAACCTGATGGGCGAGCCGCTGAACCGGATCCTCTATTACTCGGTGCAGACCCGCAGGTACGGCCAGCGGCTCCGCCGCCTGGGGGTGCCGCGGGAGAGCATCTTCGTCACCGGCCAGATGAAGTACGACAACATCGTGCGCGACCCGGCCGTGGTGGCCGAGTGGCGGCGGCGGTACCGCCAGGAGCTGGGTTTCGCGCCCTCCGACCTGGTGCTGCTCGCCGGGAGCACGCACCGCGGCGAGGAAGCGCTCCTCTTCCGGCTGGCCCGCGCCCTCCAGGTCGAGGGGACGGGGCTGCGCCTCGTGGTGGTGCCCCGGCACCTCGAGCGGGTCCGCGAAGTCGAGGGGGCGGCCCGCGAGGCCGGAGTCCCGACCGTGCGGCGGACCGGCGCGCCCGCGCCGCCCGGAGCGGCGGTGATCGGGGACACGATGGGCGAGCTGGAGCGGCTCTACGCCGCCGCCGACCTGGTGTTCGTGGGCGGGAGCCTCGTGCCCCACGGGGGCCAGAACATGATCGAGCCCGCCGCCCTGGGGCTCGCGGTGGTCTTCGGTCCGTACGTTCAGAACTTCCAGGAGAGCGCCGGCCTCCTGCTCCGGCGCGGCGCTGCGGTGGCGGTCGCCGACGAGGCGGCGCTGCTCGACGCGGCGCGGGGACTGCTCCGGGACGAGACACGGCGTCTCGAGCTGGGACGCCGGGCCCGGGAGGCCGTGCTCTCGATGGCCGGCGCCACCCGGCAGAACCTGGAGATCCTGGACCGGGCCCTTTCGCGGGTCCGGTCCCTCCAGTAGATTGTTCGTTCTCTGAGGCCGGACCGGCGAGGCTCCGGCCTCTCGCATCCCCAAGCAGGAGGTCATGATGGGCCAGCGCAAGCGGCTCTGGACGTCGGAATACGTCTCGATGGGCCACCCGGACAAGGTGGCGGACCAGATCTCGGACGGGATCCTCGACGCGGTCCTGGCGGAAGACCCGGAAGGGCGCGTGGCCTGCGAGGTGCTGGTCGCGACCGGGCTCGTGGTGGTGGCCGGCGAGATCACGACCCGGGCGCGCGTGGAATACGCCGAGGTGGCGCGGCGCACGCTCCGCGACATCGGCTACGACGACCCGACCATGGGGTTCGACGCGGACAACTGCTCCGTCCTCGTCTGCCTGAACCGGCAGAGCCCGGACATCTCGCAGGGGGTGACGGCCGCGACCAACTCGGACGGCGAGCAGGGCGCCGGCGACCAGGGTCTGATGATCGGGCACGCCTGCACCGACACCCCCGAGCTGATGCCGCTCCCGATCATGCTGGCGCGGCACCTCATCGAGGCGGTCACGCGCGCCCGGCAGACCGGCCGGCTGCCGTGGCTTCGGCCCGACGGGAAGAGCCAGGTCACGATCGAGCATGACGGGGACCGGCCGGTGCGGATCGCCACCGTGGTCCTCTCCAACCAGCACCGCGAGGACGTTTCCAATGACCGGCTCCGGAGCGATCTGGTGGCGCTCGCCCAGGAGGCGCTCCCGGCCCACCTGCTGGACGACCGGACGCAGTACCTCGTGAACCCGACGGGCCGCTTCGTGATCGGGGGACCCAAGGGGGACTGCGGGCTCACGGGGCGGAAGATCATCGTGGACACCTACGGCGGCTGGGCCTCGCACGGCGGCGGCGCCTTCTCGGGCAAGGACCCGAGCAAGGTCGACCGGAGCGCCGCCTACTGCGCCCGCTGGATGGCCAAGAACGTGGTCGCCGCGGGCCTGGCCGAGCGCTGCACGATCCAGCTCGCGTACGTGATCGGCCGCGCCGATCCGACCAACCTCTACGTGGAGACCCACGGGACCGGGAAGCTCCCCGAGGAGCGGATCGAGGAGCTGATCCGGCGGCACTTCCCGCTGAAGCCGGCCGCGATCATCGAGACGCTGAAGCTGAAGCGTCCGGTCTACCAGGAGACCGCGCGCTACGGCCACTTCGGCCGCACCGGGCCGGGCTACACCTGGGAGAACACGGACCTCGCGGCGAAGCTGCGCCGCGACGCGGGCCTGGAGCCGGCGCGTGGAGCGTCGGGGCCGGCGGCCCGGGCGGAGAAGAGCGACAAGAAGACCAAGGTCGGGGCGGGCCGCGCCCCGGGGAGGGCCCGCTGATGGCGGTGACGAGCGACGTCAAGGACCCGGCGCTGGCGGCGGGGGGACGAAAACGGATCGAGTGGGCCGACCGCGACATGCCGGTGCTCCGGCGCATCCGCGAGCGCTTCAAGAAGGACCGCCCGCTCCAGGGCCAGCGCATCTCGGCCTGCCTGCACGTGACCTGCGAGACGGCGAATCTGGCGCGGACGCTCCAGGAGGGGGGCGCCGACGTGCTCCTGTGCGCCTCGAACCCGCTCTCGACGCAGGACGACGTGGCCGCCTCGCTGGTGAAGGACTACGGCATCTCGGTCCACGCGAAGAAGGGCGAGGACAATCAGACCTACTACAAGCACATCGACGCGGCGCTGGCGCACAAGCCGACCGTGACGCTGGACGACGGGGCCGACCTGGTCTCGAAGCTGCACAGCGACCACCCCGAGATGATCGGGAAGCTGCTCGGGAGCATGGAGGAGACCACGACGGGCGTGATCCGGCTCCGGGCGATGGAGCGCGACGGCGCGCTCAAGTTCCCGGTGGTCGCGGTGAACGACGCGAATGTGAAGCACCTCTTCGACAACCGCTACGGAACCGGGCAATCCACGGCGGACGCGATCATCCGCGCCACCGCGATGCTGCTCGCCGGGAAGACCGTGGTCTGTGCCGGCTACGGCTGGTGCGGGAAGGGGTTCGCGGCGCGGGCGCGCGGCATGGGCGCGCGCGTGGTCGTGACCGAGGTGGACCCGCTGCGGGCGCTGGAGGCCGTGATGGACGGCTTCGCCGTGATGCCGATGGCCGAGGCGGCGACGGTCGGGGACATCTTCTGCACGGTGACCGGCGACACCGGCGTGATCCGGGGCGAGCACTTCAAGGCGATGCGCGACGGGGCGATCGTCTGCAACTCCGGGCACTTCGACGTGGAGGTGGACCTGAAGGCGCTCGCCGGGATGGCCAAGGAGGTCAAGCGCGGGGTCCGCGACTTCGTGGACCAGTACGTGCTTCCGGACGGGCGCTCGATCCACGTCCTGGCCGAGGGGCGGCTGGTGAACCTGGGCGCCGCCGAGGGGCACCCGGCGTCCGTGATGGACATGTCTTTCGCGACGCAGGCGCTCTGCACCGAGTACGTGGTCCAGCAGAAGGGGAAGCTCCCGGTGCGGGTGAACCCCGTTCCGCCGGAGATCGACTCCTGGGTGGCCCGGATCAAGCTCGAGACCATGGGCATCCAGATCGACCGGCTGACCGCGGAGCAGGAGAAGTACCTCCGGTCCTGGCAGCACGGGACGTAGGGGGGAAAAGGTGCCACTCTTCATTTCCGCGGCGGAAATGAAGAGTGGCACCTTTTCCGGTCCTGACCCCTTTTCCAGCCCCCTGCCCCGGTGGCTATAATCCGCCTCGACCGGCTCGAGGAAAAGAAGGCCTTTTCGGGAGTACCTGCCATGCGGAACCGCGGCTTCACCCTGATCGAGATCCTCGTCGTGATCACGATCATCGCGGCCATCCTCGCCATCGCGACCCCGATGCTGTTCAAGGGCAAGGACCAGGCGAACCTGGTGTTCTGCCAGAAGAACCTCTCCGAGATGGGGCAGGGGTTCATGCTCTACCAGCAGCGCTTCGAGGAGAAGATGCCGAAGACCGACTCGGGCATCCAGTTCCTGGCCGAGCTGGTGAAGGAAGGCTTCATCAACCCGATCGACAAGGAGATCAAGATCCTCCAGTGTCCGGGCGACATGCAGCTGAAACAGCAGGGTTTCAAGCCGGAGGACTACAAGGACTACAAAGCCATCAACTCGGCGATGGTTTCCTACAGCGGGCGGAACACCAAGGACTACCCGTTGAAGTTCTCGAAGCGCGGCGAGGAGCCCATCGCGTGCGACGACGACGAGGACGAGCCGAACCACCCGAACAAGGTCAACGTGCTCTACCTGGATTTCTCGGTCGGACAGGTGGACGTGAACGAGTTCGGCGGCGCCGAGGCGTTCCGCGTCGGGCATGACTCGCCCTTCGAGAAGTTCAAGGTCCTGAACAACAACTGACGCGGCGGGCGGCGGCTCCGCCGGAAAACCCCCGATGCATCAAGGAGAGCGCGGATGAGGACGTCGATGCGGTTCCTGTGCGTGGCGCTCTGCGGTCTGGCCGGAACGGCCGCTGCGGCACCTCGCTGGAAGCTGGGCTTCACGCATGGTCCGATGGAGTGGATCGCCGTCACGAGCCCGCTGGGCGACACGACGGTCTACCACTATCTGACCTACAAGATCACGAACGGAACCGGCGCCCCCCGGAAGCTCGTGCTCGACATCCGGATCGTGACCGACGTGGACCGCACCGTGCTCGAGGGCTACTACCCGCAGGCCGAGGCGCGGATCGAGACCGCGCTCCGCAAGGACTTCAAGAACGTCCAGGAGCTGCGCGGTATGGAGCTGGCCGACGGCTCCAGCGTGGAGGGCCTCGCGATCTTCAAGGACGTTCCGCCCGTGGCGCATGTCCTCGACACCCGGGTCAACGGGATCATCGACCTCGTGACCTGGGAGAACGGCAAGAACTACGCCGAGAAGAAGGTCTGGAGCATGAAGTTCACGCGCCGCGGCGACGAGTACGAGCGGCAGGACGACCTCATCCGCCTGAAGGAGGAGGGATGGGTCGTCGAGGGCGAGAAGAAAGAGATCAAGTACCGCTGAGGCTCGCCGCCGCGTCCGGCCTCCTCCGGGCGGAACCCCGGGACGCCCCTGTCATGAACGCTCCCTCCCGCACCGTCCACCTGGTCACCTTCGGCTGCCAGATGAACAAGGTGGACTCGGAGCTGACGCTCGGGGAGCTCCGGAAGGGCGGGTTCACCCCCGTCGACGATCCGGACCAGGCGTCGCTGGTCCTCTTCAACACCTGCTCGGTCCGCGGTCACGCCGAAGACCGGGTGTTCTCCCGCCTGGGCGCGTTCAAGGGGCGGAAGAAGAAGCAGCCCGGATTCCTGCTCGGCGTCCTCGGCTGCATGGCCGAGAAGGAGCGGCACGCGATCTTCCGGGCCGCGCCCCACGTCGATCTCGTCTGCGGGCCGCGCGACTTCCCGCGCATCCTCGAGCTGGTCCGCGAGGCGGAGACCGGCCGGCGCCCGGAGCCGGCGGTGGGCGGGCGGACCCGGCCCGACCTCTACCGCGACGTCCGCACGCGCGACAGCCGCTTCCAGGCCTTCGTCACCGCAACGCGCGGCTGCGACAAGTTCTGCACCTTCTGCATCGTCCCGTTCACGCGCGGTCGCGAGGTGAGCCGTCCGGTGGCCGAGATCGTGGACGAGGTGCGGCGGCTCTCCGAAGACGGCGTGCGGGAGGTGACGCTCCTCGGGCAGACCATCGACACCTACGGGAGCGACCTCCCCGGGCGGCCCGGGCTGGCCGACCTCCTCGACGCGGTCCATGAGGTCCCCGGCCTCGCGCGCATCCGGTTCCTCACGGCCCATCCGGGCCGGATGACCGAGCGCCTTTTCCGGACGATGGCCCGCCTGCCCAAGGTGTGCCCGTACCTCCACATGCCCGCCCAGTCGGGCTCCGACCGGGTGCTCGAGGCGATGAAGCGGGGCTACACCGTGGGCGCCTACCGCGAGGTGGTGGCCCGCGCCCGGGCAATCCTCCCCGAGGTTGCGATCGCTTCCGACTTCATCGTCGGCTTCCCCGGCGAGACCGACGCCGACTTCGCCGCCACCGTCGCGCTGGTGGAGGACCTGCGCTTCCAGCAGGCCTTCGTGTTCAAGTACTCGCCGCGTCCCGGCACGCGGGGCTTCCGCCTCCCCGACGACGTGCCGGCCCACGTCAAGGCCGCGCGCAACCAGCGTCTGCTCGAGGCGCAGGCGGCCGTGGCGCTGGAGGAGAACCGGCGCGTGTTCGGACGGCGGTTCGACGTGCTCGTCGAAGGGCCGAGCCATCTGGACCGCCGCCGGGTCACGAGCCGGACTCCGACGAACCGCATCGTGGTCTTCGAAGGCGATCCGTCGCTCGAGGGGGAAGTGGTCCCGGTCGAGATCGTGGACGCGACGGCGCTCGTCCTGGTCGGCCGCCGGGTCCGGGCGGCGGCGGGCTGAGGGTCGCCATGCCCGGCGCGCGGGCGCATCTCGAGCGCGCGGTCGCTCTCGCGGAGCGAGGCCGGGGAGCGGTGGAGCCGAACCCGATGGTGGGCGCCGTGGTGGTCCGGCGCGGCCGGATCGTCGGGGAGGGGTGGCACCGCTCCTACGGCGGAGCCCATGCCGAGGTGGAGGCGCTCCGCGCGGCCGGCGCGCGGGCGCGCGGCGCCACGCTCTACGTGAGCCTCGAGCCCTGCTGCCACCACGGGAAGACCCCCCCCTGCGTGGACGCGATCGCGCGGGCGGGCGTGGCCGGCGTGGTGGCCGCGGCGGTGGACCCGAACCCGCTGGTCGCGGGCGGAGGGCTCGCCCGGCTCCGCGAGGCGGGGATCGCCGCGCGCGTGGAGGCGCTGCCGTCGGCGCGGCGGCTCATCGAGCCCCACCGGCGCTACCAGGCCGGCGATCTGCCGTTCGTGGTCGCAAAGTGGGCCATGAGCCTGGACGGGAAGATCGCGACGTGCCGGGGCGCGTCGCGCTGGCTGAGCAGTCCCGGCGCGCGCGCGCTCGTCCACCGGGAGCGGGGCCGCGCCGACGCCGTGCTGATCGGGATCGGGACCGTGCTCGAGGACGACCCGCGGCTCACCTGCCGGAAGGCCGGCGGGAGGAACCCGGTGCGGGTCGTGCTGGACCGCTCGCTCCGTCTGCCGGCGTCCTCGCGGCTGGTCCGTACCGCGCGTCGCGTTCCCGTCTGGGTCGTATGCCGGCCGGGCGCCGCGCCCTCGCGGCGGCGGCGGCTGGAGGCGCGCGGCGTGCGCGTGCTCGCGGTGTCCGGGGGCGTCCGCTCCGCGCTCCGGGTGCTCCGGCGCCAGGGACTGCACCGCCTCCTCGCCGAGGGAGGGAGTCGGGTGCTCGGAAGCCTCTTCCGCTCGGGCGCGGTGGGGCGGGTCCTGGCCTTCGTGACGCCCGGGCTCATCGGAGGGG
>Ga0187892_10010719_pt1 | contig 11507 bp, 9 predicted proteins | sample MA1701073metaG_FD_139345 | JGI IMG/M metagenome (GOLD analysis project Ga0187892, IMG submission 139345) | Bio-ooze microbial communities from a basaltic lava cave in the Kipuka Kanohina Cave System on the Island of Hawaii, USA - MA170107-3 metaG ... | reverse complement strand
TACGTGCCGGGACGGTCGTAGGTCCTCGTGACCGCGGGTCCGGAGGTCGCCTTCCCTTCGGAGAGCCACTCGTACCGGGCGATGGTGCCGGCGAAACTCCGCGAGTGCCGGCCGTGGAGCTCGACGGAGTCCCCGACCGCCGCGAGCCGGTGGTGGATGGGTCCGGCGACGGCCATGACGGGAGGACGGTGTTCCCGCACGTACGCTTCCCAGATGAAGGGGTAGCCGTTCTCGGTTCCCTGCCGGCCGGAAGGCTGCTCGGCGAAGATTTCGTAGTGGAGGTGCGACCATCCTCCGCTGCCGCCTTCCTTCCCGAGAAGGCCGATCTTGTCGCCCCGCTTGACCTTCTGGCCGGGGCGGACGTCGATCGTCTTCATGTGCACGTACCAGTGGTACCATCCCCGGTCGTCCAGGACGAACACCTGGTCGTGATAACGGTCGATCGGGTACCCGGGCCGAACGGCGCGGTCCTTGTGTTCCTCCAATCGTTCCTTCGCCGCCAGAACGACCAGACCGTCGGTGGCCGAGACGACTTCGGAGAGCGCTTCCGGTCCGCCGATATCCAGGCCGCTGTGGTAGTAGATCTTTCCCTGGGGAGCGCCGACGAGAATGGGCTCGTTGGAGAACCACGTGTCGGCGGAGAACCAGCGTTGGCGGAGCGGGTAGGTGTACGTGCCGGGTTCGATCCAAGGGGAGCCGGCGGGCCACAGGCGCAGGCGCGCGTCCTTCACGAGCGACCAGAAGTCGGTCCCGCTGTTCGAGTAGATCCCCCGGGTTACCGCGCAGTCGACCTGCGCGCCGCCGACCGTCACGGGCAGGTTGTAGAGCCCGGTCTCCAGCCACGCCTCCGTCCCGTCGACGGCGACTTTGACGCGCGCCTCCCAGAGCCCCGAGCACAGGGGCTCGCGCTTCTCCTGCAGGTCGAGGAGCCTGACGGTCACTTTCTTCCCGCCGGTGAGCACGACCTCTTCGGATTCGCCCAGGCGGAGATCGACGGTCCGGTGGAGCGGCTTCCGCGCCGCCTCCTGCGGGGCCGCCCCGAGCACGACCAGGACGGACGGGACCCAGAAGATCCGCACCCCACACCTCCTTAGTGCGTTTCAAGTGATTTCGCGGGCATGAACTTCACCACAAAGTCACGAAGACCACAAAGGAAGAAACGGTCTTCCTGAACGGGTTCCTTTGTGCGCTTTGTGTCTTTGTGGTGATACCATGCCCCTGTTTCCAGGAGGACCTATTTCGTTCCTTTCACCAGGACGAACGCCGCGAATTCGCCCGTCACGGGGACCCTGATCTCGCCGCCATTGGCTTTTCCTTCCAGGGCCGGCTTGCCGTAGAAGTCGCGCGGGTGGAGCAGCCGGAACGAATCGCCGGGCTTCAGGAACGGGCCCGCCGCGAGCGCGACGTCGGCCGCCTTTGCGCCGTTGTAGACGACGACGTGGGCGCGCGTGGGGTCGTACTTGTTGGGGATGAGCACCGCCTTCGACTTCGGCAGCTCGCGCACGTTGCCCTCGTCCACGACTTTCTTGAACTTCTTGACGGAGAGTCCGCGCGGGACGACGTTGTCGCGGAGCTCGCAGTCCTCGTTCTCCTTCGAGGTGTAGCCGATCTGCATCCCCACGCCGTGGAGGTAGTTCCTCCGGACCGCGAGGTTCGTGCTCGGGCGGCCGCCGCCCACGAGGAACGTGCCGAACTCGTAGGCGATGTTGTCTTCGATCACGAAGTTGTCCACGAAGGCCTTGCCCGACCCGTAGGCGTGCATCGTGTACTGGCCGCCGTCGAAGGCGGCGCTCAGGATGCACGAGGTGATCGTCTTCACGCCGTCCTTGTTCTGCACGTAGATCGAGTGGCCGTGCGTGCGGTCGGGCGCGCGCCAGCCGTTCGCGTAGATGACGCAGCCGTGCATCTCGCTCTCGGTGGAGCCGATCCACCAGCCGACGCCCCCGTGCGTGTTGTCGTGAATGAGGAGGTTCACGTACTTGCAGCGGGCGCCCGCGTGGATCGTCAACCCCCCGGTGCCGGGGAGGTCGCTGGGCCAGGAGCCCGTCTGCTTCGTCTCGCGCTTTTCGCTGGGGATCGAGCCGGCCAGCTCGAGGTCCCAGATCCAGAGGTCGTTCGTGGGGGCCACGACCGTGAGGCCGCTGTCGAGAATCGTGGCGCGCTCGCCGGGGTAGGTCCGCACGTGGACGGGCGCCTTCTCGGCGCCGGCGAGGCGGACTTCGAACTTCCCCTTGTAGCTGCCTCCGCGGACCCACAGGGTGTCGCCCGGGGCGAGCTTCAGGCGCCCCGCGAGCGCGGTGGCGAGGTCCGAGGGCGCTTCCGCGGTCCCGGGGTTCTCGGGCTTGCCGTCGGGCGCGGCGTAGAAATGTTTGCCGTCGGCGGATCGGGGAACGGCATCCGACCACGCGGCCTTCGGGGCCTCCTGCGCGATGGCCGCCGCGTTCGCGAGAAGCGTGAACAGGATCGCCGTCCGCGTCCGGAGCATCGGTCACCTCCCTTCCAATTTCGGATTTCGGATTTCGGATTGCGGATTGCGGATTTGGGATCCCCCCTTTCCCCCCCGGGGGTAGGGGGGAACCTTCAATCCGCAATCCGAAATCCGCAATCCGCAATGTCATAGTCGCTGCACCGCCCCCTTGATGGCGACAAGTCCCGCTCCGAACGCGGCCGCGAGCGGTCCGAGCTTGGACCGGTCGATCGTCAGCCGCTTGAGGCTGCTGGGAAGCGTGTGGTCTTTGATCGAAAGCTGAAGCGGGCCGAGGACCAGGTCCCCCGCTTCGAAGAAACGGCCGCTGAGGACCAGGACCTCGGGGCTGAAGAGGTTCAGGGCCGCGGCCAGGCCGATCCCCAAAGTCCGCGCCGCCCGGCCCAGGAGCCGCGCCGAGAACGCGTCGCCCTCCTGGGCGCGGCGGACGACGTCCTCGTACGTCATCGACCGGGGGTTCGGGAACAGGTCGCCCGCGGCGTCGGAGCTGCGGATCTCGTCCTCGACGGCGGCGCACGTGGCGAGCGTTTCCAGGCACCCGCGGTTCCCGCAGTAGCAGACGGGCCCCGCGGCGTCGACGGTGATGTGCCCCAGCTCGCCCGCGTTGCCCGAGACGCCCTCGACGACGGCGCCGTTGACGATGGCGCCCATGGCGATGTTCTCCGCGACCTCGACGCTGAGGAGGTTGGCGGGGTCCCCGCGGTGGGCGTGCTCCGCGACGGCCGTCGCGGGTGCGTAGCCGATGAGCGACGCCGGGGCGCGGATCCACTCCTCCAGGAGCTTCCGGATCGGGACGTTTTTCCATTCGGGAACGCGGGGGTATTGGGTCGAGATCCCGGCGTCCCGCTCCCACATCCCGGGGAGGGCGACCCCCACGCCGGACAGGCGAGCCGGCCCGCGCGCGAGCGACCGGACCGCCCGGCGGAGCGGCTCCAGGATTCCCCCGACCCCCCGGTGCCAGGCGACGGGCTGGCGGACTTCCTTGACGAGGTCGCCCCGGAGGTTGAGAATGGCGATCCGCGCCGCGGGGGCGAGAAGGCTGATGCCCAGGACGGTCCCGGAGCGGCCGTTGATCTCGAGGCCTCGGGTGGGGCGCCCGGCCTTCGCCGGCCCGGGGTCCGCGCCGGCCGGCAGGCCCGCGGCGGCGCGGGGCCGCGGGACCTCGGTGAGCACGCGCCCGCGGACGAGATCCCGGGTGATGCGGGAGACGGTGGCGGCGGAAAGGCCGGTGGCGCGCGCCAGTTCGGTCCGGGAGCTGGGCCGTCCGGGCTTTAGTTTCGAAAGGATCTCGAGACGGTTGCGGGAGGCCGCCCGGCGGCCATTATTTTTCATCTGCAACTAATATAACGAAAGCGTCCCTTAACGTGGCGGAAATTACTTTCAAATGTTACTTGACCCGCGGGTCCCCGGGCGTACCATAGGGCGGACGAGGCTCCGGGGAACCCGCGCGTGAGAAGGAGGAAGGGATCCATGAGCGAGCTGAAGATCGGCGTCGTCGGGCTGGGGTGGGTGGCCGGGGCCCACATCGAAACCTTCAAAAACGTCAAGGGGGCGAAGGTGACGGCGGTGTGTTCCCGCCGCAAGCTCGACCCCAAGGAGGTCGAGAAGAAGTACGGCCTGCCCCTCAAGGTGTACAACGACCTCGACGCCATGCTCGCCGACAAGTCGGTCGACGCGGTCGACATCTGCACGGAGCACCCGCTTCACCCCGAGCAGACGATCGCCGCCGCCAAGGCCGGGAAACACGTCGTCATCGAGAAGCCGATCGCCATCTCCTGGAAGGACGCCAAGGCGATGCGCGAGGCCATCCAGAAGGCCAAGGTCAAGAGCTGCGTCTGCTTCGAGGTGCGCTACAGCGCCCACTTCCAGATGGCCAAGTCGGTCGTCGACGAGGGCCTCCTGGGCGAGCTTCATTACGGCGAAGTGGACTACTACCATGGCATCGGCCCCTGGTACGGCCAGTTCGGCTGGAACGTGAAGAAGAACCAGGGCGGCTCCAGCCTGCTCACCGCGGGGTGCCACGCGCTCGACGCGCTCCTCCTCCTCATGAACGAGGAGGTGGAGGAGGTGACGAGCTACGCGACGCGCTCGAAAAGCCCGATCTTCAAGCCCTACGAATACGACACGACGTCGGTCACGATCCTCAAGTTCAAGGGCGGGAAGCTGGGCAAGGTGGCCTCCGTGGTCGACTGCATCCAGCCCTACTACTTCCACTGCCACCTCGTGGGCAGCGAAGGCAGCATGCTCGACAACAAGATCCACTCGAACAAGATCAAGGGGCTCTACAAGGGGAAGTGGAGCGAGCTTTCCACCCACCTCATCGATTCGGGCGACGTGAAGGACCACCCCTACCAGCCGCAGTTCCAGGCGTTCGTGGACGCGGTCCTGGCGGGGAAAAAGATGCCGCTCACCGACTTCGACACGGCTTTCGAGAGCCACCGCGCGGTCTTCGCGGCGGACCTTTCGGCCGCCGAAGGCCGGACCGTGAAGCTCTCCGAGCTGAAGTAGGGGCGACGGGGACCGCGGGTTTCATGGAGAGATGTCCGATGTCCGATATCAGATGTCGGATGCGTGGCCGGAAACGGAGACCGAGGTCTTCGTACGCGGCTCCGCCATCCGGCATCGGACATCCGAGATCGGACATCACGCGTGGGGCGAGTCTCCCGCACTCTATCGAGGAGCAGGTCTGACATGTCATCGGTGCTGGCCGTGGTCGCGCACCCGGACGACATCGAGATCCTCTGCGCGGGCACGCTCATCCTGCTCAAGAAGGCGGGGTGGGACGTCCACATGGCGACGATGACGCCCGGCGACCTGGGGTCGATGCGCCACTCGCGCGAGGAAATCTCCCGGATCCGCCGGGCGGAGGCCGCCGCGTCGGCCGCCGTCATCGGCGCGACGTACACCTGCCTCGAGCTCCGCGACCTGACGATCGTCTACGGCGAGGATCCCAAGCGGCGGGCGACGGCGCTCATCCGCGAGACGCGGCCCGACCTGATCCTCACCCTTTCCCCCTTCGACTACATGGCCGACCACACGGAGACGCCCCGGATCGCCCGCGAGGCGGCCTTCGCCTCGACGATGCCCAACTGGGAGGCCTCGCTCAACGGGCACGCGCCGCCGCCCTGCCAGAAACTGCCCGCGATCCTCTACGCGGACCCGGTGGACCACGTGGACCACTTCGGCCGGCGCGTCCCGGCGCGGCAGGTGGTCGACATCACCGACGTGATCGACGTAAAGGAGAAGATGCTCGCCGCGCACGACTCCCAGCGCACGTGGCTGCGCGAGCAGCACGGGGAGGACGAATACCTCCACTGGATGCGGCGCGTCGGGGCCGACCGCGCGCGCGACTTCGGGTCGAAGAAGGTCAAGTATGCCGAAGGGTTTACCCAGCACCTGGGCCACGGTTTTCCCAAGGATGACTTCCTCACGAAGGCCCTCGGGAGGAAGCGGGTGAAGACGTTGCGAGCTCTAAGCTCTAAGCTCTAAGCGGCATGCCTCCGTCGGAGGCGTCGGCTTAGAGCTTACAGCTTAGCGCTTAAAGCTTAGAGCTGAGGTTCTTATGTCCTTCACGTACTCGCCGGCCAAGTTCATCCCGTTCCGGGACGAGGTTGCGTGCGCGCGCGTCCGGGCGATCCGCAAGAAGGACCTGACGAAGCACGCGAACGGAAGCTTCCGCATCGAGGTGATCGAGGACAAGACCCAGTTCTACGCGCGCTTCGCGATCGACATCGTCGAGCGGATCAAGAAGGCGGGCGAGGCGGGCAAGAAGTGCGTCCTCATCCTGCCGGTGGGTCCGGTCCCGCAGTACGCGATCGCGGCCGAGATGATCAACCGCCTGAACCTCTCGTGCCGGCACCTGGTGACTTTCAACATGGACGAATACGCCAACGACCAGGGCGAGACGGCGCCGGCGAACTGGGAGGGGTCGTTCGCGACTTCGATGCGGCAGTCCTTCTTCGCGCGGATTCGCGAAGACCTTCGGCCGCCCGACAAGAACATCCACTTCCCGACGCACAAGAACATCGCCGACTACCACAAGATGATCGAGGCCGAGGGCGGTGCCGACTGCTGCTACGGCGGGATCGGCTGGTGCGGCCACATCGCCTTCTGGGAGTCGCACCTGGGGCTCGAATTCGGGAACGACCTCAAGGCCTACAAGCAGGCGCACGGGCGGATCGTCGACCTCAACCCGATGACGATCATGCAGAACGCGCTCCACACGTTCTCGAGCGACTGGTCGTGGGTACCGCCCAAGGCTGCCTCGATCGGCCCGCGCGAGATCCTGGGGGCGCGCGACCGGAGCTTCTGGCTGGACGGCGAGTGCGGCGGGGTCGGGATGTCCTGGCAGCGCTTCATCGCGCGCCTCGTCGCCCACGGCCCGGTCAACACCCTTGTTCCGGGCTCCATCCTCCAGGACACGAATTGCGGCTACCACATCCTGGGCAGTGTCGCGGACGACGTCCGGATCGATTTCGCGTAAGGCTGGGGGGTTTATGGAATTCAACTACCTGCAGGTCTTCCTGACGATCAGCCTGCCCATCATGGGGCTGGCGTACGCCCTTCTCGGGGGACTGAAGCTCGCTCTGGCCGAGCGCCTGCAGCTGGACGAGGGTAAGGTCGGCCGCCTCGTCGGCGCGTTCGGGACCATGTTCGGCCCGACGATCCTGGCGTGTGGGTTCATCACCGATGCCGTGGATCGCAAGATCATCTGGATCGCGGGCTCCACGGTGCTCGCGGTGGCCATCTTCACTCTCGCCGTCACGCGGTCCTATCGCGGCGCCGTGATCGCCGTCCTCCTCCTGGGCATCGGCTGGGCGGCCCAGGTGAACGTCGGAAACGTGCTGATGCGGGTGGCGGTCCCGCCCGACCCGACCAAGCAGGACGAAATCAAGAAGCGGATGGCGGAAATCGACCCGGCGACGAAGGACGACAAGGAACTGGCCCGTCGGCAACAGCTTGCCCAGGATCTCATGAGGGCCAAGGACGAAGACGAGGGCCGGCTCGTCTGGGCGACGAACTTCTTCGACTTCGTCTTCGGCTTCGGCGCGTTCGTCACTCCCGTCATCCTCGGGGTCATCTTGAGCAAGCTCGGCTACCAGAAGGGCGTGATTCTCCTCGCGCTGGTCGCCACGCTAACGGTGTTCCTGGCGTTCCCGGCGAGGATGTATCCGCCGGAAGCGAAGCCCGCTGCGAAGGAGGAGGCGCCCGCGCCCAAGGAGGCGCCGGCCCCGGTCAAGGAGGCGGCCCCGGCGCCGCAGCCGTCCGGACTCTCGACGCTCCTCTCCAGCCCGCTCTTCTGGGTGATCGGCTTCGCGTTCCTCTTCTTCGTCCCCCTGGAAACGGCGGTCGGCGGTTGGGCCACGACGATCGTGACCCGGAATACGCCGCCGGAGGTGCCCCCCGATAAGGCAAAGCGGGTCGCCGACATCGGGCTGACCGGCTTCTGGCTCGGCTTTACCGGAAGCCGGCTGATCATCGCGATCCTCGGGCAGAGCGGGTCCCTCACCAAGTGGGGCGTCACGGAGCAAAAGCTCCTCCTCTTCCAGGCCGTCTTCTGCGTGGCGCTCATGCTCTTCATGGTGTTCCTGCGGGGTCGGGGCCCGGCGCTCACGGCCGTCCTGCTGGCGGGCTTCGCCTGCGGCCCGGTCTTTCCGACGATGATGGCGATCGTCCTCCTGAGCGTCCCCGCCGACACGATGGGCCGGGCCGTGGGCATCTTCTTCTTCTTCGCCTCGGTGGGGTGGACGGTGATCCCGGCGATCATCGGCTCGGTCGCCAAGAAAGCCGACAACATTCAGAGGGGGTTCCTCGTCGCCGCCGCGTCGGCCGCGGTGTTCATGACGCTCATCATCGTCCGGGGCGTGATGGTGGCGGGAAAATGAAACCGATCCGGGTCGCCTCCGTCCAGATGGAGTCGCAGCCCAGCGACCCGGAGGCCAACGGGTCGAAGGTCCGGCTGCTCGCCGAGCTCGCCGCGGGGAAGGGCGCGCAGGTCGTCGTCTTCCCGGAGCTCTGCACGACCGGCTACTGGCACCTGCTCGCGCTCGCGGAGCCGGACCTTCGCGCCCTCGCCGAACCGGTGGGCGACGGTCCTTCGTCGCGGCTGCTCGTGGAGCTGGCGAAGCGTCACGGCGTCACCGTCGGGGCGGGCCTTCTCGAGGCGGCCCCGGACGGGGCGCTCTACAACACCTACGTCGTCGCCCTGCCCGACGGCACGATCCACCGGCACCGGAAGATCCATTCCTTCGAGAGCGACTTCATCCGCTCGGGCTCCGAGTTCACCGTCTTCGAGACGCCCTACGGCTGGACCTTCGGAGTCCTCATCTGCTACGACTGCAACCTGGTCGAGAACGTCCGGATCGCGCGGCTCCGCGGCGCGCAGTTCCTCCTCGCCCCGCACCAGACCGGCGGGTGCGACTACAAGGACAACCGGAACATCATGGGACTCGTCCCCCGGGAGAAGTGGGACAACCGCCGCCGCGACCCCGCGGCGATCGAGGCCGAGTTCCGCGGGCCCAAGGGACGGGAGTGGCTCCTCACCTGGCTCCCGGCGCGTGCGCACGACAACGGCCTCTTCATCGCCTTCTCCAACGGCGTGGGCGTCGACGGCGACGAGATCCGCACCGGGAACGCGATGATCCTCGACCCCTACGGCCGGATCCTCGCCGAAACCTGGAAGGCGGACGACGAAATCGTGATCGCCGACCTCGACCCGGCGCTCCTCCAGGGCACGCTGGGGGATATGTTTCTGCGCACGCGGCGCCCCGAGCTCTACGGCCCGCTCACGGAGCGGACGGGCCTTGAAGTGGACGTTCGGAAGGCAAGGTTCGCTCCGGAGTACCACGCCAAGAGGTGATCTTTACTTCTTGCCTTCTGCCTTTTTCTCTTCGGTCTTCTCAGGTTTGGGCGGGGGACGTTTCGTAATTTTCAGCGACTGCCGGATTTCGTGCTTGGAGTCTTCCTTGTAGAACGCAGCGTCTGCTCCCGTGGCGTCCACCTTCTTCGACAGGATGGACTCCTCCTTGCTCGCCTGGAGGTAATTCTCCCGAGAGAAGGAGTACTCCTGGGTGAAGGTGTAGGTTCCCGTGACTTTCTGGCTGGAGACGGTCGGCGGTTTGACGATCGGAAAGGTGAAGCCGCCCTTCACGGTGATGTCTTTCGCGCTGAGCGTGGTGACTTTGTAGTCGATCGTCTTCACCTCGATCAGTCCGGGCTGGACGGGGAGGGGAGGCACCGGGTCTCTCCAGGTCTGGTTCTGGCGGATGCTTCCGATCGGGAGCTTCGGGTGAAAATTCAGCTTGTCGAAAAGAGAAGCCGTCAGCTTCGCCGCCTGGCCGTTGCGCAGAAGGACCGTCTCGCCCTTCCGGCTCACGTCGATCGAATGCTCCCCCGTGACCAGCTTCTTGATGCTCTCGGAGAAGGTCGCGGCCTGCGCTTCGGCGGCTTTGCCTTCCGGCTTCTTGAGGTCGGCCTTGATCTTGGACTTCACGTCCGGCGGCTTGCCATCGAGGTACGTCAGCGTAACGTCGTAGTCGTGCGTCCCGCTCGTCCAGACGACTTTCTTCAGGGTCAAAAGAAGCCTGCCTTCCCACCCGGCCTCTTCCTTGACCGAAAGCTCCGCCTCGATTTCGCGCCGGTCGTTGGTCTCGATTTTCGCCCCCTGGCCGGGCTCGATCTTCCGCAACTCCGAGAAGCTCCACTTGAAGTCGAACTTGTCTTCGGGTTTGAACTCCCACTTCATCTCGACCAGCTCCTCCTGCTTTTCCGGAGCCTTGTCCTGCGCGGGCAGCAGAAGGATGGCGACGGCGGCGAGGGTTTTGGACATCGGCACTCCTCCCTCAAGACCAGACCAGTATACATACGACGGGTTGCCAGCAAAAGCTTTCAGCTCTCAGCTCGAAAGGAAAGGACCTTCATTTCCGGCTGAAAGCTGAGAGCTGAGAGCTCTCTTAAGGAAGCCTGCGTCCCGTGACGATCGTGATGTCGTCGGACTGCTCGCCGCCGCCGCGGTGTATCTCGATCTGGTCCACGATCCCCCGAAGGAAGTCCGCGCTCCGCCCGTCGCTGTCCCCCTTCAGGCGTCGGCGGAGGTGCTCCATGCCGAATTCCTTCTGCCCCGGCGCCATCGCCTCGTTCACGCCGTCCGTGATGAGCACAAAGCGGTCGCCCGCCTCGAGCGAGAACTTCTCTTCCGTGATCGCGCGCTCGTAGGCCGCCGGCGGTACGACGCCCAGAACCGGCCCCTTGGAGGGATGGATCGTCGCCACTTTCGCCTTCGACCTCCAAATGACCAGCGGCAGGTGGCCCGCGTTGGCGACCAGGAGCGTGTTCGCCGCCGGCTCGAGGACCGCGTAGATCGCCGAGATGAAGGCGCCTTTCTTGAGGTTGCCGGAGAGCATTCGATTCACGCCGGCCAGGACGCGCGCGGGTCCGGCGTCGTCCTCGGGCGCGTCCTTCGGGCGAGGCTCGACGCCGGGGGCGAAGCGCCGCTCCGTTCCCGCCCCGGCCCGGGAGGCCGCGTCCAGGGCCGCGGCGCGCAGGAACGCCCTGCAGATCATCGTCTGCATCGCGGCGGCGATACCCTTGCCCGACGCGTCGGCGACCGCGATCCCCCACGCGCCCCGCGCCAGCGGGAGGAAATCGAAAAAGTCGCCGCTCACCTGACGCGCGCCGCGGTAGAAGACGCCGAAGTCGTACCCCGCGAGGACGGGCGGCTCCGACGGCAGGAGCGCCCTCTGGCACTCCGCGCCGGCCGTCAAGTCCGCCCGAAGCGCCTCGAGGTCCGACCGGCGAAGCGCCGGCGTGTCCGGAGCGGGAGTCCCGGTCGCGTGAGGGTCCATCGTTCTCGCAGCAATTATATCCCGGCCCACCGGCCCCCAGGCTGCCGTAAAATAGGATACGGATGAACCCTTGGGTCGGAACGCTGCTGGTCGCCCTCGCCGCGCCACAGGACGGCGTCGTCGGCCCCGAATTCACGCGCTTCGAGCTGTCCCGCGAACGCGTCGCCAACCGCGTCACG
>Ga0187892_10010718_pt1 | contig 11507 bp, 11 predicted proteins | sample MA1701073metaG_FD_139345 | JGI IMG/M metagenome (GOLD analysis project Ga0187892, IMG submission 139345) | Bio-ooze microbial communities from a basaltic lava cave in the Kipuka Kanohina Cave System on the Island of Hawaii, USA - MA170107-3 metaG ... | reverse complement strand
AGGAAACGCTTGGCTTGAAATTCAAAACGAAGATGACATTTTTTCTTCAGGATTATCATACCTTGTCCAGTTCCCAGACAAGCAGAAAAGAGAATCTGCCTCGCTTAGTGGTGGTGAAAAAACGCTTGCAGCAATCACCTTTTTGTTAGCATTGCAGAAACTAAAACCGTCTCCATTCTATCTACTAGATGAGGTGGATGCACATCTTGACGCATTAAACACAGAAAGGCTCTCAAAAATACTTGAGGAACGTTCTGCTGGAAGCCAGATTATAATGGTGTCACTAAAGGACTCCACGGTACAAAAGGCTCAGCTCGTCTATGGTGTATATCCAAAGAATGGTCTCTCTCAAGTCGTTGCATACAAACAATCCAATGTACCGCCTGTAGCAAACTAGTCTAATTTAACAAAACACGCAGCAAGTCTGTCATCTCCTACTTCTTCAAGCGGAGGCTCTTCCTTGCATTTCTCAATTGCATATGGACATCTTGCACGAAACCTGCATCCTTGATACACATCAATATCTAGTGGCTCATTGATTCTGATCTTTTTTTCTCGAAAAAGGTTGTCTGGATCTGGTTCCGAGATGGCATCAATTAATGCTTGAGTATATGGATGTTTTGGATGTAAGAGAACATCATCAATAGACCCACTTTCCACAATCTTTCCTAGATACATGATGGTAATTTTCTGACCCAGATATCTTGCAGTGGATAGATCATGTGTTATGTAAATATACGAGATTCCATGTTTCTCCTGTAATTCACGCATAAGTTCCAGTATTTCGGCTCTAACAGAAACATCAAGCATGGAGACAGGCTCATCAGCAATAATCAATTTTGGTTTTAGAACAAGAGCTCTTGCAATAACAACTCTTTGCCTCTGACCACCAGAAAGTGTATGGGGGAATTTTCCAAAAATCTCCTCGGCGGGTTCAAGCCGTACTTCATGCAATGCATTAAGAACCATTTTCTTTCTCTCCTGCTTTGTGCCAATCTTGTGGATCTCAAGTGGTTCCATTATAATATCAGATATTTTCATGCGTGGATTAATGGAGGCATAGGGATCTTGATGTACCATCTGGCACTGCATTCTGAGTTTTTCAAGACCTTTCTCGTCTCTTATCTCATATCCTTCAAAAAAAATCCTTCCAGAGTCTGGCTCAATCGCTCTCAAAATAAGCTTAGCCAACGTGGTTTTACCAGATCCTGATTCCCCTGCCAGAACAAACACCTCGCCTTTTTTTAAAGAAAAAGAAACATCATCGACGGCCCTGACTATTTTTGAAGAGGAGAAAACTCCTTTTTTGACAAAACACTTTGTCAAATTTTGAACTGAAAGTATTTCTTCCAACACAAGTAATTGAAATACAAACTATATCAAGAAATCTTACCTAAACGAAATAACTATTCATAAAGCCAACATAACACATAGCCCGAATCAGTTTTAAACTTGGGAGGATCTTTTTTACACTTTTCCATGGCGTGGGGACATCTATCATAGAACCTGCATCCATCAGGAGGCTTTATCAAACTAGGTGGATTTCCTTTGATGTATTTTATGTCTTTTTTATGTCTTAATGACGGAATTGATTCAAGAAGACCCTGTGTGTAAGGATGTTTTGGATTCTTGTAAATCTCAGACGCACTGCCAAATTCAATCATCCTTCCTGCATACATCACACCCACTTTTTCTGCAATTTCAGATATTATAGAAAGATCATGTGTAATTAGCATGATCGACATGCCATCTTTTTTTAGTTTTTTGAGTAAGTTGATTATCTGTGCTTGTACAAGCACATCAAGAGCAGTTGTCGGTTCATCAGCTATGACAAACTTTGGTTTTAATAAAAGTGCCATGGCAATTACAATTCTTTGTTTCATTCCACCGCTAAGCTCATGAGGATATTTCTTGAGAACTTCTTGAGTGAGTCCGACTGAAGTCACTATCTCAGATATTCTTTTGTCAAAATCACCATCATAGTGATACTGTTTGAGTACTTCGATAAACTGTTCTTTGATTGTAAATACAGGATCCAAAGAATTCATGGCTCCTTGAAAAACCATAGCGATATCTTTCCATCTATACTTTTTTGCAAACTCGGCATCTGGCATTTTCAATATGGATGTGCCTTCCAGCAGAATGTCTCCAGATACTATTTTGCCTCCTTGAAGTGTTCTCATCAGAGAAAGCCCCAGAGTACTTTTCCCACAAGCACTTTCTCCCGCAATTCCAACAGATTCTCCTTTTTCTAAAGAAAAGCTTACATCATCTAATGCATGTACAGTTCGGCCTTGGGTTTTGTAATGTGTTGTTAGATTCTGTACGGAAATATTAGACATCGATCAATTTAGATCAATGCTGTAAATGTGGGTTTTGGAAGAAAATGAGTCAAAAAACCTATTTACTTGAGATTAAACACTAGTGTAATTTTATGGATTTCAAAAGAACGCACTACATAGAAAACCTAGATCCCTCAATGGAAGGAAAAAAGGTAATAGTTGGAGGATGGGTTGAGGACATACGTGAGCTTGGTAAGCTTACATTTTTGACACTGCGTGATGTCACAGGGGTTGCACAAATAGTCTTGGTTGGAGACGAGGCTTTAAAGCAGATAAAAGGACTTACGAGGCAGAGCGTCATCAAAGTTACAGGCACAATTCAAAAATCAAAGGCGCGAGATTTTGCTTTTGAGCTAAAATCAGAGAAGTTGGATATACTTACAGTAGCGGTACAACCCCTTCCAATTGATCCAATAGGCAGACTTGAAAGCAACATCGACAATAGGCTAAACGCGCGTGCACTTGATCTACGTAACCAAAAGATTGCAGCAATTTTCAAACTACGACATCATGCACTCCAATCAATCAGAAAAACTTTGATAGAAAAAAGCTTCATCGAAGTTAACACGCCAAAAATAATAGGTAGTGCAAGCGAAGGCGGCGCAAACCTTTTTTCATTTAAATATTTTGAAAAGCAGGCTTACCTTGCACAAAGTCCGCAACTATACAAGGAACAACTTACAATGGGGCTTGAGCGGGTTTTTGAAATCGCCTCATATTATAGAGCTGAAAAATCACACACAGTAAGACATCTGACAGAATTTACAAGCGTCGATATAGAAGCTGCCTTTATGGATTATTCTGATGTAATGGATGTATTGGAATCTGTGGTAGCAAATGTTTTTGAATACGCTGCAAATTGCACATCTGAGAAAGAAGCGCTTGGAATAGAAATCAAAAAGCCCTTAACACCATTTGAGCGCATCACCTACAAAAAAGCAATTGAAGAACTGGCACGTGATGGCATAAAACTTGAAGTAGGTGATGACTTGCAGGATGCCCATCTTCGTACGATTGGAGAAAGGCATGCTGGATTTTATTTTATAATTGACTGGCCTATGAAGCTAAAACCATTTTATATCCACGAAAAAGATGACGAACCAACATTGTCGCGTTCGTTTGATCTTCAGTATGGATATCTTGAACTTTCTTCAGGTGGAACACGTCTTCATGATCCTGCAAAGCTTAAATCAAGACTAAAAGAGCAAGGTCTTGATCCAAATCAATTTGTTGATCATCTAAGAGCATTCGACTGGGGGATGCCACCACACTCAGGTTGGGGATTAGGTCTTGATAGATTGATGTCAGTTCTTACAAAAATTGATAATGTCAGGGAAGTAGTTTTGTACCCACGCGACCCAGAAAGACTCTCTCCATAAAAAGATAAATCTAAAAATTCACTTAAAATATAAAGTGCAAAAATGCGATTTTTGTGGTTCGCAGTTTGGAGAACGCAAGTGTTACTTTTGTGAAAAAAACTGTTGTACCTCTTGTATGACAGATGATAAAAGTAGATGCAAGCGATGTTATATCAATAAGAGAAAGCTTGGATGGAAAATATTCAAAAGAAACAAAGTCTTGCTTGGATTCATCGTATTTGTATGGGCATACGCTGTATTTCCAATTCCGTTGATTCCAGGATTGGATCCAACATTTTACTGGATTACCTTTATTGCGGCAATGTTGTTCATGATTCCTGTAGGTTTTATGATCTTTTTTTGGTCTAGAAATCCACCATCTTCTGATGTTTAAGCAAGCTTGGAAATTACATGTTGTGTAAATTCCATAGTTGTTTTGTTGCCGCCAATATCTTTTGTCTTTATTCCGTCTTTTACAACACCATAGACAGCAGACTCGAGTTTTTTTGCTATACTAAAGCACTTTTGGTCACCATTTTTCATGCCAAGCCACTCAAACATCATCTTTGCAGAAAGAATAAAGGATGAAGGATTTGCGGCCTCTTTTCCTGCAATGTCAAATGCAGCTCCATGAACTGGCTCAAACAACGCAAAATTTTCTCCAATGTTTGCAGCTGGAGCCATACCAAGTCCGCCTACTACCTGAGCAGATTCATCAGATAAAATGTCACCAAACAAATTCGTTGTCACTATTACGTCAAATGATTCTGGTTCCCTTATGAGATTCATGGCACATGCATCAACATACATTTGTTCAAATTTGATGTTTGGAAATTCCTTTGCTACCTCGCTACATGCTTTTGCAAAAAGACCATCTGTCTTTCTCATCACATTTGATTTATGAACACATGTGACTTTCCTTTTCTGGTTTCTCTGATTTGCAGTCAAAAACGCATACTTGGCAATTCTTTTAGATGCATGCTCTGAGATAGTGCGCAAAGCAACAGCGGAATTTCCTACCTCAAACTCCATCCCGGTGTAGAGATCTTCTGTGTTTTCCCTAACTATGACCAAATCTATATTGTCTTTTAGGGCAGGCATGTTTGGGTAAGACTTGGCAGGCCTTATGTTTGCGTATAGGTTTAACATCCTTCTTAAAACCACAATGACATCAGCAGCACTTTCACCAACTGGTGCCTTCAAACACGCACTAGATCTTTTGATGGCTTCTAGCGTAGATTCTGGCAAGGCTTTGCCAGTTTTTGCTAAAGCGTTGTCACCGGCTTCAAGTTTTTCTACCTTTAATTTTAAATGGAGTCTATCGTTGACTACTTCTAAAACCTTGATCACAGATTCTGATAGCTCTGGCCCTATACCGTCTCCGGTTATGAGAGAAATTTGATACATTTAATTTCCCAAGTTTTTCTGTTTTAGAATATTTTTTAGCATTATTCTGTTTATTCCATCAATCATTGCCTGAACGCTTGTTATTACAATGTCTTCTCCAATTGATTTGGCAGAAGCAAGATTTCCATATGCGTCTTCTACCTTTATAGTGACTTCACAAAGTGCGTCTGAACCACCTGAAATTGAATCCAACTTGTAATCCTTGATTCTAACTTTTGCTATCTCGCCGGTGATCTTTTGAATCGCATTTATGGATGCATCTACAGGACCTACCCCATAATCAGTACCAACAAAGTCCTTTCCCTCTATGTTTAATTTGACAAAGGCATATGGCATATTTCCAATACCCGTAGAGACAGAAAATCCTGTGAGATGAACTAGCCTTTTAAGGCTGGGTTGTTGCATGACTTCGCCCGCAATAGCAAGCAACTCAACATCGGTAACATGCTTTCCCTGATCACCAATCTTCTTTATGCTCTCTAAAATTTCGTGAGTCTGTTCTTTTGTTGGTTGTATGCCATACTCTTCAAGCATTGCAGAAACTCCATGGGCTCCTGCATGTTTTCCAACCTGAAACCACCTTGTTCTTCCAACAAGCTCTGGGCTAATTGGTTCATAGGTCAAAGGATTACTCAAGACACCGTGAGTGTGTATTCCAGATTCATGACCAAAAGCGTTCTCACCGACTATTGCTTTATTTGGTTGTACATGTATTCCAACCACGCTAGCTACGTATCTTGATGTTTCGTAAAGAAGTTTTGTGTTAATGTTAGTTTCAAATTTTTTATCAAATTGTAAGCACTGTAATGCCATAACTAGTTCTTCAAGAGATGCATTGCCTGCGCGTTCGCCTATGCCGTTTATGGTAACGTGAGCACACTGGGCACCAGCTTGGATTCCGGAAATTGAATTTGCAACAGCAAGTCCAAAGTCATTGTGGCAATGTACACTTACCGGAAGCTTTGAAGCTTGAATTGCATCTTTTGTTATTTCTGCAATATATGCCGGCGTTGAATATCCGACTGTATCTGGAATGTCTATTCTATCCGCACCTGCTTTAGCAACTTGACCAAAAACTTTCTTTAAAAATTCTCTGTCTGTTCTTGTTGCATCTTCTGCAGAAAACTCTACTTGTAATCCACGTGATTTCCCATACTCCACAGCTCCAATAGCCGTTTCAATGGCTTGTTCTCTTGTGAGTTTTAGTTTGTATTTTAGATGAATGTCAGAAGTAGCAATAAAAGTGTGAATATATTTAAGACCGCAATCTGCCGCAGCATCGATGTCTTTTTTATCAGTCCTTGCTAAACCACAAATTTCTGCACGTAGATTTGAGCTAACTACCATTTTGATTCCCTGTCTTTCACCATCTGAAACAATTGGAAATCCTGCCTCTATTGCATCTACTCCAAGCGCATCAAGTTTTTTTGCAATGTTTAGTTTCTGTTCTGGAGCTAGTGCTACTCCTGGAGTCTGTTCTCCGTCTCTTAACGTGGTATCAAAAATTCTAACTTTCATCAAGTCCACCTCTTGGTAATGCACATATTCCTGTTCTGGCAATCTCTAAAATTCCATATCCTTTTACCAGATCCTCAAGTGAATTAATTCTGTCTGGTGTTGCAGTTATCTCTATTATGATTGACGTCCTTCTTACATCATGAACTTTGCAACCAAAAGCATTTGCTAGATTCATTATTTCCATGCTGTCTGAAGGTTTGCTTACTTTTATCTTCATAAGGACAAGTTCTCTGTACACACTCATCTTTTCATCTAGACGCATTACCTCAACCGTATCAATCATCTTATCAAGCTGTTTTATTATCTGAGTTACTTGCTTTTCATCACCTATTGTCGTGATAGTCATCCTCGAATACTCAGGATTTTCAGTTACACCTACGGAGATACTATCTATGTTGAAATTCCTTGATCTGAAAAGATTTGTCACTTTAAACAAGACTCCCGGTTTATTCTCGACAAGTACAGAAATTATAGCCCACATCAGTATCCCTATGATGGTAGTATCATGTCCTTAAGAGGAGTACCAGGTGCTACAAATGGTAATACGTCCTCCTCTGGATCTATCGGAATATCAATTACTGTGGCTACATTACTTTTTAGCGCAGTTTTTACTGCATTGCCAATATCGTCAAGTGACTCCGCCCTAATTCCCTGTGCTCCATATGCTTCTGCTATTTTTACATAATCAGGACAGTTTTTGAGATCAATGCCAATCATTCGTCTGTCATAAAATGTTCTTTGCCACTGTGCTACCATTCCAAGTGAAAAGTTATTCATTACAAACACAATGACTGGCAAATTCTCTAAGACTGAAACAGCAAGGGAATTTTCTGTCATGTTAAAACTACCCTCACCCGCTATGTCCAAAACTGGAACCCCGGGTTTTGCTGCCTTTGCACCAATTGCAGCTGGAAATCCCCACCCCATGGTACCAAGACCAGTTGAACTAAAGAACGTTCCAGGTTGTATGACATCAAAAAATAATGATGCCCACATTTGATGTTGTCCAACTTCCGTAGTTACAATTGATTGATGTGGAAGCACTTCTCTTAATTTACGTAACACCTTGGCAGCGCCTAGTGGATGATTATGAAGTTTCAAATTTTCTCTATAGTACTCTTTCGTTTCATTTACTCGTTTTAACCAGGGGTAATCGCCACGCTTGATTGTTTTTTGGATTAACATCTTTACCATTATTCTTAAAGAAGTTTTTACATCCCCAACTACCGCAACACTAGTTGTCTGATTTTTGCCAATCTCAGCAGGATCTACATCCATGTGTATTATCTTTAATCGTTTTTCAAATTCTTCAAAGGTTCCAACCGATCTATCTGAAAATCTTGAACCTGCAGCAAGAACACAATCAGCTTCTACCATCATCTTGTTTGCTTCGGCATGTCCGTGCATTCCTATAGGACCAAGTGAGAGAGGGTGGTTTTCTGGGAAAGAGCCCTTGCCTTTAAAGGTAGTAACAACAGGAATCATAAGAAGTTCTGCTATTGACTGTAGTTCTGCAAATGCGCCTGAAATTATCACTCCTCCGCCTGCAAGAATCATAGGCCTTTCAGCTGAAAGCAACATATCGATTGCTCTTTCTATTGCTGTAACATCAGGGTCAACCCATGGATGATATCCTTTTATCTTGATATCATCTGGAAACTTCATCTCGGCTTCGTTTTGTTGTACATCTTTTGGTATGTCTATCAATACTGGGCCAGGTCTGCCAGTTGATGAAATGTAAAATGCTTTTTTTACCACTTCTGGAATTTCGGTCGGGGATGTTGGTTGAAAAGCATATTTTACAATTGGATTTGAAATTCCTATGATATCACTTTCTTGAAATGCATCCTTGCCTATCATCTTTAGTGGAACTTGCCCAGTCACTGCAATCATTGGGGCTGAATCAGCTTGGGCAGTTGCAATTCCAGTTACAAGATTTGTGGCGCCAGGTCCAGATGTTGCAAAACAAACTCCTGGTCTTCTGCTTACTCTACCAAAACCATCTGCCATATGTGCTGCAGACTGTTCGTGTCTTGCCAGTATGTGGCGAATATTACTTTTGTAAAGCTCGTCATAGATTGGCAAGTTTGCGCCACCGGGGAGTCCAAAGACTAGCTCAACGCCCTCCTTTTCAAGGGCAACCATTAATGATCTAGCACCTGACATTTTTTCCATAAATTTTCACCAGGGAGTTAAAGCTGTAAATTTACAGCATCAGGTCGACTAGCAGTAAAATACCAGAAATGCTCGTCGAACCTCCTAACTTCATTTCAGTCTATTGTTTTCCAACTAATATAATTTATAAATATTTCGAGAAAAAATATATAAAATTATTAAAAACACATATGAAACATCATAATAATTTCAAAATCATGTTTTAGTAAAACTACAAACTTTTGATTTATCGCCAGTTTTCACAAAACTTAAACACCAAATATCACAAGCAAGAGCGATTTTGTCAGATACATCGGAAATACTTGAAATAATTAAGATTTTTTTTGATGCAGGAAAGACAAAGAACCTTGCTCCACTTAGAGTAATAGAGTTAGATGATCCAAGATTTTCAAGCTACAGCGACGTTCCACCGTTTGAACTTAAAGACTATGCAACAACAACTGCCTTGCAACAACTACGATTTGTGAGCATATCTGACTATGAATATGAGATCAAAAACCCGCGAGTAGATATTTTTGATAATAGTGCGGTCGCAACATTTCAACTAAAACAGACAGGTGTAATTGTAGATAACTACAGCTTCAGAGGTCAGCATCTTTCAATGGAAAGCAGGGTGACTTTTGTTTTGATAAAATCCACTAAATGGAAGATTGTGCACATACATATGTCAAAAATTCCAGACTAGACCGACGTAGCTGTCTTTGTAGATTGTTCAGTGGTTTTGAGTTTGTTAAACAAGTCATGCGCTTCCTTAACTGTGTGATTTTCATGAACTATTGCACGCACTGCCTTTATCATTGAAACAGGATAGTCTGATTGCCAGATGTTTCTTCCCATATCAACGCCAACAGCACCTGCTTGTATTGCATCATATGTTAACTGTAGCGCATCACGCTCATTTTCTAGCTTAGGGCCTCCAGCTATAATTACTGGCACGGGGCATTTGTTTACAACCCTTTCAAAATTTTCACAATAATATGTTTTTACAAGATGTGCTCCAAACTCAGCAGCTATTCTGCATGAAAGAGAAAGATATCTTTCATCACGTTTTTCAAGTTCTTTTCCAACTGCAGTTACCGCAAGGACTGGTATGCCATGTTCTTCACCCTCGTTTACAAGTTTTGCTAAGTTGACAAGAGATTCGTGTTCGTACTGCGCTCCTACAAAGATTGAAAGTGCAAGTGCAGTCACATTAAGTCTTATTGCGTCCTTGATAGATGTGGTAATTTTTTCATTGGAAAGGTCTTTTCCAATAATGCTTGAGCCTCCAGAAACCCTGAGAACTATTGGTATTGGAAAGTTTGCATCCACAGATGTGCGTAGTACCCCGCGTGTAAGCATAAGTGAATCCGCATAGGGCAAAAGTGGCTGAATTGTTTTACGTGGTACTTCGAGCCTTTCTGTAGGACCTAAGAAGTAACCATGATCTACCGCTAACATGACTCCACGTCCTGTCTCTGCCTTGATTATCCTTGCCAAACGGTTCTTCATTCCCCAATCCATGGTTTTCCCTTAAATTTCAAAAAGAAAGTTTGCCTTAGTTAAGCGTTTCTGAATTTGTGATAATTATTTTCATTGAGTCATTTCCTTTGTGAGCATACTCTAATGCCTTATGAGACTCGGAAAGATCAAATTTATGAGTTATCAATTTTTTGACATCAAGTTTGTTATCTTGTATTAATTTGAATGCATTCGTTGTATCAGTGTCAGAGGCTGCATAGCTTGGTGTGATTGTAATTTCTTTAGAGTAAACTTTGCTTACATCTAAGGAGATCTTGGCATCTTTTGACGGAACCCCAAATAATATTATGGTTCCACCTTTTCTTACAAATTCAACTGCTTGAGTTATTGCACTGAGACTTCCTGTTGCAACAATTGCCACATCGACTCCTCTGTTTTGAGTTTTTTCAAGGATCTTTTCTTGAGCTTTTGGATCAGTTGACTTTATTGATTCTGTTATTCCGAATTTTTTTGCAAAATCTAATCTAAAGTCATTAACATCAAAACAGAAAATGTCTCGCATTCCATGAACTTTGCTTAACATTACATGCATCATGCCAGTAGGACCTATGCCAAAAATGGCTACAGAATCACCACCTTTGGCTTGAATTTTTTTCCACGCTCTTATACAACACGCAAGTGGCTCTATCATAGCAGCCTCATCAAAGCTCATAGAGTTTGGTAGTTTTATTACTCCACCATGGTTTACATTCCACTCTGGCACAACAAATTCTTCTGCAAGACCACACGGTAAGAGGTTTGTTTCAGAATATTTTTCACACATAGTCTCGTTTCCATGTAAACAATAGTGGCAGGAATAGCAAGGGACATGGTGATGCACAAAAACTCTATCACCTTTCTTGAAATTTTTAACATTTTGACCTATTTCTGATACGATGCCAGATGGTTCATGACCTAGTCTCATTGAAGGCTGACTATATTGACCATAGATCTTTTCCAAATCCGAGCCACAAACGCCACATGCTCTCATTTTCACCATTATCTCACCATGACTAATAGTCGGCTTGTCCACCATCCTGACTTCAACTTGTGCCGGACCTTTAACAAATACGGCTTTCATATTAAATTTCTATAATGCATAGTATATGTGGATTAAACTCCAAGAAACTGTTAGTAGCACTCCATAGTCTGTCTCTTTTTCCTTGCTATCAATTCAGGTAGCTCAAAGATAATGGTGTAGATTTTT
>Ga0187892_10010716_pt1 | contig 11509 bp, 7 predicted proteins | sample MA1701073metaG_FD_139345 | JGI IMG/M metagenome (GOLD analysis project Ga0187892, IMG submission 139345) | Bio-ooze microbial communities from a basaltic lava cave in the Kipuka Kanohina Cave System on the Island of Hawaii, USA - MA170107-3 metaG ... | reverse complement strand
GGGGGCGACGCTCGGTCGAGTCATGCAAGGATTTCCGGGAGGGGCCCTCTACACGTTCGCGGGGCTCGGGGACGTGAACGGCGACGGACTCGGCGACTTCGCCTCTTCGCCCTGGGCGATCTTCAACAACCTCCCGCCTCTCGCCGCGCAGAGCCTGTGGTCCCCCTGGACTTGGCCGATGGTGGGCGGCCTCGCGACGGTTCGCGTCTCGCGCAACTTGGACCTCGCGAATACCCCCGCCGTCGGCGGTACGGCCCAGTTCCAGGTCGTCGCGCCGAAGCGCGCGGGGAAGCCCTTCCAGATCGTCTTCGCGCAGAACTTCCTCTTCCCGGGCCTCCCTCTCGGGCCGTTCCTCTTCCCTCTCGTCCCGGACAGCCTCTTCTGGGCGAGCTTCTCCGCGGGGATCGGCGGGACCCTGGATGGGAGCGGGCATGGCACGATCACGCTCCCCATCCCGAACCTCCCTGCCCTCCACGGCGCCGTCGTCCAGGCGAGCGGGGTCGTCTACGACCCCGCGGGCCCTCTCGGCATCGGGTGCGTGCTCACCCAGCTTCCCGTCCCGATTCAGTAGGTGAGAATCCGCAACGCGGCGGGGAAAAGGGGTCAGGCACCGTTTCCGCAAAGCCGGAAACGGAGCCAGACCCCAAGCCGGAAACGGAGCCTGACCCCTTTTCCGCCTGGTTATCATGCCACCATGTACTTCCGCTCCTTCTTCGTCGAGGAGCTGTCGCACTCCTCCTACCTCGTCGGGTGCGAGGCGGCGAAGGCGTGCGCCGTCGTCGATCCCGAGCGCGACGTCGAGCCCTACCTCCGCGCCGCCGCGGAGAAGGGGATGCGGATCACCCACGTCCTCGAGACGCACCTCCACGCCGACTTCGTCTCGGGGCATCGCGAGCTGGCCGATCGCGCGGGAGCCCGCATCGCGATCCCGAAGGGCGCGCGCGCGGCCTACGCGCACCTCCCCCTCGCCGAGGGAGACAAGCTCGAGATCGGGTCCGTGCGGCTCGGCGTCCTCGAGACGCCGGGGCACACGCCGGAGAGCGCGTGCTTCTGGGTCGCGGACACGAGCCGGTCTCCGGAGCCGTGGCTCGTCTTCACGGGGGACACGCTCTTCGTGGGCGACGTCGGGCGCCCGGATCTCTTCGGGAAGGACCGCGCGGCCGATCTCGCGGGCGCGCTCTACGACTCGCTCCAGGAGAAGCTGCTCCGCCTCCCCGAGGGGACCGAGGTCTACCCCGCGCACGGCGCGGGCTCGCTCTGCGGGAAGGGGATCGCGGCCAAGCTCTCCTCGACGATCGGGTTCGAGAAGAAGTTCAACGTCGCGTTCGCGGGGCGCTCGCGCGAGGAGTTCGTCGCGGCGATCCTCGCCGCGCTCCCGCCGGCCCCCCCGTACTTCCAGCGCGCGGCCGCGCTCAACCGGGAGGGCCCCCCCGTCCTCGGCGCGATCGAGGCGCCCCGCGCGCTCCCGCCCGGAGCCTTCTCGGAGGAGGCCTCGAAGCCCGGGACCGTCGTCCTCGACGCCCGGGAGGCGGCGGCGTTCGGCTCGGGGCACGTCCCGGGCTCCATCAACGTCCCTCCCGGCCCCCGGTTCTCCACCTGGGTCGGGTGGGCGGTCCCGTTCGACGCGCGCGTCCTCCTCGTCCTCGGCCGCGAGGGGGAGGGGCTCGCGGTCGCGCGCTCGCTCGCCCGCATCGGCTACGACCGCGTCGCCGGCGTGCTCGCCGGGGGGATGGCGGCCTGGCAGCAGGACGGCCGCGACCTCGCGCAGATCCCCCAGATCACCGTCCACGACCTCCGCCGGAGGCTCGACGCGGGCGAGCGGCTCGTCGTCCTCGACGTCCGCACGGACGACGAGTGGGGCGCGGGCCGCGTCGAAGGGGCCGTCCACGTCCCTCTCCAGCGGCTCGAGACGGACCTTCCTCCCATCGAGCCCGGTCTCCCCGTCGCCGCCGTCTGCGGGACGGGCTACCGGTCGAACGTCGCTGGGAGCCTCCTCCTGCGGAAGGGGGTTCGCCCCGTCTCGAGCGTCATCGGCGGGATGACGGCCTGGAGGAACGCCGGATTCCCCGCGCCGGCGGGGGCCGCCACTCGATGAAGACCGCGTCGATCCTCCTCTCGGCCCTCCTCGTCCAGGGTCCGGCTCCGATGGATCGCGTCGTCGCGATCGTGAACGACGAGGCGATTCCCGAGAGCGTCCTCGAGAAGCGGCTCGCGCCCGCGCGCGAGACGTTCGGATTCGACACCGCGCGGTGGGAGATCTACCGCCTCGACGTGCTCCGCGCGATCGTCCTCGAGAAGCTGCACGAGCAGGAGGCGCGCCGCCGGAACATCCCGGAGTCCGTGATCGACGAGCGCGTGAATCGCAGGGTGGAGGAGGACGTCCAGCGGGCGGGCTCCCGCCCCGAGCTCCTCGAGCGCATCCAGAAGCTCGGGAAGACCTACGACGACTACCTCGCGGAGCGACGATCCCGCGTGTACCAGGACGCGCTCTACGCCCGGGAGCTCGGATTCGAGCCGGGCCCCTCCGGGCGCGTCGCCTTCGAGATCCACGTCTCCCCGGGGGCGCTGCGGCGCTACTACCAGACGCACCGCGAGGAGTTCGCCGTCGAGGAGGCCGCGCTCGCCCGCCAGATCTGGCTCACCTACGCCGAGTACGGATCCCCCGCGAACACGCGGGCGACCGCCGAGGCGGTGATCCGCCGCCTCGAGGCGGGGGAGGACTTCGCGGCGCTCGCGAAGGAGTTCTCGAACTGGAAGCCCGGGGAGGGAGGGAACCTCGAATGGGTGACGAAGGACTCGCCGTACCAGCGCGCGGTCGTCTCCTTCGCGATGCGCGCCGCCCCGGGGGAGAGGAGCCCCATCCTCGAGACCCCGCCCGGGCTCGCGATCGTCCAGGTCCTCGAGCGCCGCGACGGGAGAGTCCTCCCCTTCGAGGACCTCGAGGTGCAGCGCAAGATCGAGGATGCCCTCTGGACGGAGCGCTACGAGGAGTACGTCGCGGGGCTGCGCCTGCGCCTCCTCGAGGAGGCCTACCTCTGGCCTCCCGACCTCTTCCGCCGGCCGTAGTCCCCCCCGGGCGCCCGATCTATACTCCGTTCGAACCCGCAGCGGGGTTCGGCCGTTCTTCCGGTGCGCGGGGCCCTTCCCCGCACCCCCGCAGAGGAGTGCCATGCCCGACCCGACGGAAACCCCGGAGCTCCACAGCAACATCCTGAGGCCCTGGGAAGAGCACGCGTCCTTCAACGACCTGCTCATGGAGCAGTTCCGGAAGGCGCCCTGGTTCCTCCTCTCCCTCGCGGCGCACGGGGTCCTCGTCGGGCTCATCCTGATCTTCCCCTGGGACCTCATCCAGCCGCAGCAGAAGGCGGAAGTCATCACGAAGATGGAGATGCAGCCGGAGGAGATCTTCGAGGAGCCCGAGGAGAAGCCGCCGGAGATCGAGGAGGAGCCGATCGAGGAGGAGCCGGTGCTCCAGGACGCTCTCATCGAGGACGTGACGGAGGTCCCGGACGAGGGCGATCCGAACCTGGAATCGGACTCGCCCTTCGAGGGGGACGGGCTCAACGACCTCATCGGACTCGGCGGCGGCGCCGGCGGGAAGTACGGCGGGCGGTTCGGAGGCCGCGGGCGGCGCGGCGGGAGCGCGACGGAGCAGTCGTTGCTCGCGGCGCTCGAGTGGCTCAAGGACCACCAGGACGGCGACGGGCGCTGGGACTGCGACGGGTTCTCGAAGAACTGCAAGACGAACATCTGCGACGGCCCCGGCGAGGCGCTCCACGACGTCGGCGTGACGGGGCTCGCGCTGCTCGCCTTCCTCGGGAACGGCGACACGACCCGCAGCGGAAAGTACAAGGACCAGGTCGTCCGCGCCGTGCGATGGCTCGTCGACCAGCAGGACCCCGACTCCGGCCTCTTCGGCGAGAAGTCGGGGAACTCCTACCTCTACAGCCACTCCATCGCGACCCTGGCGCTCTGCGAGGCGTACTACTTCGGGCGCTCGCCCCAGCTGCGGGGACCCGCGCAGCGCGCGGTCTACTACATCCAGGCCGCCCGCAACCCCTACAAGGCGTGGCGCTACTACGAGCCCCCCGACGGAGACAACGACACCTCCGTCACCGGGTGGATGATCTTCGCGCTGAAGGCGGCCGAGGACGCGGGCCTCGACATCGACAAGACCTGCTACGACGGGGCGCTCGCGTGGTTCGACGAGGTGACGGACCCCGCGACCGGGCGGACCGGCTACCAGCAGCGCGGGGAGCCCTCCTCGCGGCGGACCGGCTTCGAGTCGCGGTTCCCGGTCGACAAGACGGAGTCGCTCACCGCGGTCTCGCTCCTCTGCCGGATCTTCATGGGGCAGACCCCGGAGAAGGACGCGATCCTGCGCACGCAGGCGGACCGGCTCCGGCGCACTCCCCCGACCTGGGAGGTCACCCCCGACCGGAGCCTCGTCGACGCGTACTACTGGTACTACGGCGCGTTCGCGATGTTCCAGATGGGAGGCGAGGATTGGCGGATCTGGCGTCAGGCTCTCGAGAAGGCGATCATCGAGAACCAGCGGAAGGACGGGGACGAGAAGGGTTCCTGGGACCCCGTGGGAGCCTGGGGCCGCGACGGCGGCCGCGTCTACTCGACGGCGATCGGCGCTCTCTGCCTCGAGGTCTACTTCCGGTACGCGCGCGTCCTCGGCGCGCGGTAGGGCCGGAATCGGCCCTCCTCCGGAGGCCGCCGGCCGGCCCCCCTTGTGGACTCGGAGCCTCCCGGGTCGTAAAAGAGAGTGGATCGGGGGTTTCCCCGGCCGCCAAGGCCGGGCGACCAACCGCCGGGGCGAGGCCCCGAAAACGGTCTTCCCGCAGGGAGCGTTCCACCTGGCGGGACTCCCCCAGAGGCCGGAAGAGACAGAATGTCCCAAAATACAGATCTCACCTGGGTCATCGGCGGACCCCAGGGCTCGGGCATCAACCTGGCCGCCGAGACCTTCACCCGCTGCTGCATGCGGGGGGGGCTGTGGGTGTTCTCGAACATCGAGTACCACAGCAACATCAAGGGAGAGCACTCCTTCTACCGGTTGCGCATCTCCGAGGAGCGCCGCCGCTCCCACCTCGAGCGGATCGACCTCCTCGTCGCGCTCGACCGCGAGACGCTCGTCGGCGACGTCCACAAGGCGGACCCGACGCACCGGGGCCACCTCCACGAGGTGACGCCCGGAGGGGCGGTCCTCTTCGACGCCGCGAACGGCCCGAAGGAAGGGGACCCCTCGCGCGACGACGTGAAGATGCTCGCCTTCCCCTTCAAGGACGTCCTCCTCGACGTGCTCCGCAAGCACGGCCGGGAGGCGGATCTCGGGAAGCTGCGGGTCATGTACAACGTGATCGGGCTCGGAGCGACGGTCGGGCTCCTCGGCTACGACCGCGACCTCGTCGCGAGCGTGATCACCGGGGAGTTCACCGGCCGCAAGGCGAGCCTCGCCGCGCTGAACGTGGACGTGATGCGCCACGCCGCCGAGTTCGCGTCGAAGACCTTCGGGAGCGAGTTCCCTCGCCGCCTGAAGGTGCGGGGCGACGGAGGCGGCCGCCTCATGATCCGCGGCGTCCAGGCGATCGGCATGGCGAAGATCGCCGCGGGGTGCGCCCTCCAGACCTACTACCCGATCACGCCCGCGACGGACGAGTCGGAGTACCTCGAGGCGCGCCAGAAGGAATTCCCGATGGCGATCGTCCAGTGCGAGGACGAGATCGCGGCGGTCCTCTCCGCGACGGGCGCCGCCCACGCGGGCGTGCGCGCCTCGACCTCCACCTCGGGCCCCGGCTTCTCGCTCATGGCGGAGGGGCTCGGGTGGGCCGGGATCACGGAGGCCCCCGGGCCCGTCGTCCTCCTCTACCAGCGCGGCGGGCCCGCGACGGGGCTCCCCACGCGCCACGAGCAGGCGGACGTGCGGTTCACGCTCCATGCCGCCCACGGGGAGTTCCCTCGCATCGTCGTCGCGCCGGCGGACGCCGAGGAGTGCTTCCGGTTCACCTACGAGGCGTTCAACTGGGCCGATCGCTATCAGTGCCCGATCGTCGTGCTGACGGACAAGTACACCGCCTCGTCCTATTACACGTGCCCCCCCCTCTCCACGGAGGGGATGGCGATCGACCGCGGGCTCCTCGCGAAGCCGAAGAAGGGGCAGAACGGGTTCCTCCGCTACCGCTTCACGAAGAACGGGATCTCCCCCCGCTCGCGACCGGGCGACGCCGGCGGGATCTTCTGGACGAGCGGCGACGAGCACGACGAGCGCGGCCACATCACCGAGTCGGCGGAGAACCGCGTCAAGATGCAGACGAAGCGGATGAAGAAGCTCGAGACCGCCACGAAGGAGATCCCCGAGGAGTGGAAGTGGACGCTCCACGGCGAGCCGGGCGCCGACGTCATGGTCGTCGGGTGGGGCTCGACGCGGGGGGCCGTGCTCGACGCCCTCGCCGAGCTGCGGGAGACGATGCCGGAGCGCACCTTCAACTTCCTCCAGCTGCGCCTCCTCCTCCCCTTCCCCGACAAGACGGTGCGCAAGGCGCTCCGCACCTCGAAGACCCACATCATGATCGAGACGAACTTCACGGCGCAGGTCTGCGGCCTCGTCCGCGAGAAGACCGGCGTCCACATCACGAAGAAGCTCCTCAAGTTCGACGGGCGACCCTTCTCCCAGGACGAGGTCCGCGACGGCATCGTGCGGCTCCTCTCGGGGGCGCGGGGCCCGGTGGTGGCCTCCCATGCTTAAGCTCGACCAGGTCAAGACGGACGTCCACAACGACTGGTGCCCCGGGTGCGGGGACTTCGGGATCCTCTCCGCCCTCCAGCAGTCGATCGTCGACCTGGACCGCCCCTCCGAGAAGATCGCCGTCTTCTCGGGGATCGGCTGCTCCGGCAAGATGCCCCACTTCCTGAACGTCTACGGGATCCACACGCTCCACGGTCGCTCGCTCCCGATCGCGATGGGGGCGAAGATCTCGAACCGGGACCTCACCGTGATCGCCGTCGGCGGCGACGGGGACGGGTACGGGATCGGGGCGGGGCACTTCATCGCCACGGGCCGCCGAAACCTCGACATCACCTACGTCGTCCACAACAACGGGGTCTACGGCCTCACGAAGGGGCAGTCCGCCCCGACCCTCGATCGGGGGCTGCGCACGAAGTCGATGTCCTCGCCGGCGATCGCGGAGGCGGTGAACCCCCTCGCGCTCGCGATCTGCGCCGGCTACACGTTCGTCGCGCGCTCCTACTCGAACAACGTGCGCCACCTCAAGCAGACGCTGCGCGCCGCGATCGATCACAACGGCACCTCCCTCGTCGACGTCCTCCAGCCGTGCCCCACCTACAACGACATCCACACGAAGGAGTACTGGGCGGGGTCGGACCGGGAGGACAAGCAGCCGAGGACGTACGACCTCCAGGAGGCGGGGTTCGACGCCGTCGTCCAGCACTCCGAGGACGGGGAGGAAGTCCTCCGCAAGAAGGCGGCCGGCGTCTCGAAGGCGCTGGAGCCGGGCGAGCGGGAGCCGATCGGAATCTTCTTCCAGTGGAAGACGAGCACGTTCAGCGAGCGGCTCGCCGACCGGATGCCCGCGCTGCTCGAGAAGTCGCTCGTGGACCTCGAGTTCTCCGGCCGCGACGTCTCTCCCCTCTTCGCGGAGCTGACGTAGGAATCGGCCCCGGGACCCGGCGGGCGATCGGGGAGGGGCTCGACGCACGCCGGTGAGGGGGAAGCGCCCGCTCCTCGCGCTCGCCTCGCTCGTCGTCCTCGCCCTCTTCCTCGAGGCGGGGATGCGCGTCGCGGCCGCGGTCGCCGCGCGCGTCGCGCGGCGCGATGCGGGGGGGACCGGCCCCCGGCGGATCCTCTGCATCGGCGACTCGAACACGTACGGGTTCGGCGTCGCCGCCGAGGAGGCGTACCCCGCGCGGCTCGAGGCGATCCTGAACGCACGGGGCGGTGCGCGCTGGAGCGTCGTCAACGCCGGCGTCCCCGGGCGCCCGAGCGGCGAGGCGCTGATGGATCTCGAGAGCCGAGCGCCCGCGCTCTCCCCCGCCGTCGTCGTCGCCCTCGTCGGATGGAACGACGTCTGGCGCGACGCCGAGGGGCCGCTCGGCCGCTTCCTCGACTCGCTGCGTCTCGTCCGCTTCGGACGCCTCCTCCTCGCCCGGCTCGGGCCCACCGTCGAGCGCGCCCACGAGGAGGGGCGGGAGGGAGGGCTCGCGTGGATGCGCAACCGCGAGGGGCGGGTGGTCCCCGTCGGGCTCGGCCGGCGCCCCACCCCTCTCGCCGAGGACCGACTGCGGGAGCACCTGGGCTCGAACCTCGGGCGGATCGCGCGCGCAGCCCGGGCGAGCGGCGCGATCCCTCTCCTCCTCACCTACGGTCTCGAGGGGGAGTCCCTCGCGGGGGTGAACCGCGCGATCCGCGCGTTCGCCGCGTCGAGCGGAGAGGCCGTCCTCGACCTCGCGGAGGAGGCGGCGGCGCTCGATCGCCGCGGCTGGACGACCTTCTTCTACTTCCAGGACCTCCATCCCCAGCCCCGCGGTCACGAGTGGATGGCGCGGCTCGTGGCGAACGCCCTCGTTCGTCTCGGAGCCCTCGAAGGCGAATCGATCCCGGACCCTCTACGGGGGCTCGAGCCGGAGTCGGCGCTCCCCGAGGCGGCGCTCACCCGCGATCGCTCGCGGCCGGCGATCCGACTCGTCGGAAACGAGGCGGAAGGCTTCGCCCTCGAGATCGAGGACGCTCCGCGCCTCCACTACCACGTCCTTCTCTCCGCAGCGGATCGCCCGCCCTGGGAGGGCCGTCCGTTCGATCGGCGCGCCGTCCAATCCGATCCGGTCCTCGTCTCGGCGCTCTCCTGCCGCGACCTAGGCGGATCGTTCGACGAGGCGGGCCGTGCCCGGATCCCGCTCTCGCCCCTGCTGCGGGGGGGAAGCCCCCCTCCGAAAGGCATCGCCCTGCGGGTCGCCTACCTCATCCGGGCCTTCGAGGCGGACCCCTGGATCCGGGACGTCTCGGGGACGGTCGTGATCCGGCTCCCGGACTGATCCGCGGCGAGCATGTCGCGCGCGCGCCGAGTTCTCCTCGCCCTCGCGGCCCTCGCCGTCATCGGCCTGGGGGCGCACTTCGTCGCCTATCTCCTGTATCTCGCTCGACTGAGGAACCCGCCTCCGCTCTCCGGGCCGGTTCCCTCGTTCCGTCACGTCGATCCCGAGACGCTCGGGGCGCTCGGGTGGGTCGGGGCCGATCGCTCGAGTGCGTTCGGCCGTTTCGAACTCGAGAAGCCCGACGGCGTCGAGAGGATCGGCTGCTTCGGGGACTCCTTCACCTGGGGGGACGAGGCCGCGGACGGGCTCGACTACCCCGCGCTGCTCGATCGGGAGTTCGCGCAGGCCGGTCGCCCCGAGGTGGAGGTCCTCAACTTCGGGAGCAACTGGTACGGATTCCACCAGTCCTACCTGCTCTGGGAGTCCGTCGGCACGAGGTTCGATCTCGACGCCGTCGTCCTCGGACCCTCCTCTTTCCAGGAGGACCGGGACACGACCTTCAACCACACGGGCGACTTCGAGGCGGGGGCGATCCACGCCCGGTACGTCCTCGACGGGGACGGCGTCCGGCGCATCGACGTCCTCGGGGAGACCCCGTACCGGCGCTATCGCCGCTACTACGCCTATTGGACGCCCGCGACCTATCGCCGGTTCGACCGGCGCGCTCCGGTGTTCCTGCGATGCCTCTTCCCGGAGAGCCGCTTCTCGAGGAACCCGTTCTACTATTTCGACGGCGCGATCGAGGAGGAGGCGCACGAGACGTATCGACGCCTCCTGCGACGGATGGCGGCGCGCGAGCGCCGCGTCGTGCTCGTCCACCACCGTCCCGAGATCGTCGAGCTCGCGGGCGCGCTCGGCCTCCCGAATCTCCTCGCGGCCGTGGCCCCCCGGCCCCTCCACTTCCCCTACGTCGCGCCGCGCGGCCACGGGAGCCCGGCCGCGAACCGCCTCCTCGCGCGGCAGGTGCTCGGCCTCCTCGCCGGCGAGCCCGAGCCCGGGGGCACGGTCCTTCGGACGACGGATCCGCCCGAGCCCGCGATCGCCTCGCGGGTCGCCTCGGCGGCTCCGGGGATACTCGTCGAGGCGGGCGGGAAGGAGGTCGGCCACCTCTACCGCATGGGCTCCGGCGGGTTCCCCGAGCGGGTGGAGACGTGGGACCCGACCCGAACTCTCCTCGCGATCCGAGGCGAAGGTCAGAGCGTTCTCGACGGCCTGTTCGTCCCCCTCGAGGGAGATCTCGAGCCCGCCTCGCTACGCCTGCGCCACCCCGACAGCGAGGAGGTGATCCCTCTCGGGACTCCGAAGCGCCTCGCGGACGACGGGCCGATCGCGGTGCTCACTCTTCCGGGCGCGACGGTCGCACTCCACACCCACCTCGGGCTCAAGGCCTATCTGGACTTCCCCACGACGGGGCCTCCGATCGCGAGCCTCGAGCTCCGCGTCGGCGGAGCGACCCACGTGGGTCGCTCCGAGCCCCCCTCGCACTGGGTCCCGCTCGAGGTCCCCCTCACCGAGACCCTCTTCCTCCGCGCGGCGGGAGACGTCCTCCTCGAGGAGGGCGCCGCCGGCCCCCGAACCTTCGACCTCGTATGGCCCATTCCTGATGGAGAAGTCCGCCTCCCGATCGCGCGGTGGTGATTGCATCGAAGCCGCTTCGATCGCATCTGGCGCCGCCACTCGGGTCGCGACGTAACGGGATCGTAACGCGAGAGGCAGGCGCGACTCGCACTGGCCTCCCGTAACCCCTGCCACGCCGATGTCTTGTCTCCACGCGTCGTGCGGAGCGAGAATTGCAGGAGCTTTGATTCCCGATGCGTTCGTCCTGAGGAAACGATGTCCCCGGAGGCAGGAGCCATGAGCAACAAGGACGAATCTCGAACGCGCGCGCGCGCGCGCGCGCGCGCAAACCCCGTACCTAGTCGCTCTGGCGGGCGTCTCCGCGCTCGCCCTCGCCTGGAGCCCCAGGGTCCCAGAGCGCGTTCCGGCTCCGACGATCTATGTGAACGCCGAGATCGGCGACAACGCCTTCGACGGGTTGAGCCCGACTCCGGGGGTCGCCGGCTCGGGCCCCTTCAAGACCGTCACCCGGGCGCTCCAGGCGATCGTGCAGAATCCCTTCATCGACGGCGGCCCGCCCTACACCGTCCGCATCGCCGCGCGCTGGTACAGGGGAACCACCGGTCAACCCTACATCTACGGCAACCCCCCTGCGGGAACTCCCAATCCCCTCGCCTACACCGGGGAGACCTTTCCCCTGCGCGTGCCGCCCCGGACCCTCCTCATGGCCGATGCGGCGAACTCCGAGCAGGACCCCTCCTCGGGAGCCGACTTCCCCGTGATCATCGAGGGGCCCCTCTACACATCGACGACGAGCGCCCCGGTCCCCGCCGTCAACACGATCGAGTTCACCGCGGGGCAGACGGACACCGATGCGGACGGCTTCACGACCGAG
>Ga0187892_10010715_pt1 | contig 11509 bp, 10 predicted proteins | sample MA1701073metaG_FD_139345 | JGI IMG/M metagenome (GOLD analysis project Ga0187892, IMG submission 139345) | Bio-ooze microbial communities from a basaltic lava cave in the Kipuka Kanohina Cave System on the Island of Hawaii, USA - MA170107-3 metaG ... | reverse complement strand
GGCACGCCGAGCCGCTACTACTACTGGGCGCTCGCCGTCACCCTCGGGGGCCTGCTCCTGCTGCGGCTGGTCACCGCCTCGCCGTTCGGCCTCACCCTGCGGGCGGTCCGCGACCACGCGCGGCGGGCGGAGGCGGTCGGGGTGAACATCCGCGCGCTGCAGTGGACCGCGTTCGTGGTGGCCGGCTTCGTGGCGGGCCTCGGCGGGGCCATCTACGCCTTTCTGAAGGGCAGCGTGTTCCCGGTCTATACCGAGTCGCCGATGTCGGTGCAGCCGCTGGTGATGGTGCTCCTGGGCGGCGTGGGCTCGCCGTCCGGCCCGCTCATCGGCGCCGCGGTCTACAAGCTGCTCGATACCGTGATCACCCGCTACACCGACTACTGGCAGATCGTACTGGGCGCCATCCTCTTGCTGCTGGTCCTCGTCTTCCCGCGCGGCATCGCGGGCATGCTCGATGGACGCCGCCCGTGAGCCCGGTGCTCGAGACCCGCGGCCTGTCCAAGTCCTTCGGGGGCGTGCGCGCGGTGCGGGACGTGGACCTCGCGATGCCCAAGGGGGAGATCCGGGCCTTGATCGGGCCCAACGGCGCGGGGAAGACCACCTTCTTCAACATGCTCACCGGCCAGCTCGAGGCCGACGCGGGCCTCGTCCTCTTCAAGGGCGAGCGGCTGAGCGGGCTGCCGCCCTACGCGGTCTGGCGGCGGGGGGTGACCCGGACCTTCCAGATCACCGCCACCTTCGCCACCCTCACCGCGCTCGAGAACGTGCAGGTCGCGCGGCTCTCGCACCTCGGCAAGACCTACGCGCTGCTGGAGCGGGCGGAGCGCCTGCAAACCGAGGAGGCCCGCGCCCTGCTCGAGCAGGTGGGCCTGGCCGACCAGGCCGGGCGCGTCGCCGCGGTGCTCGCCTACGGCGATCTCAAGAAGCTCGAGCTCGCGGTGGCCCTCGCCAATGACCCGGAAGTGCTGCTGCTCGACGAGCCCACCGCGGGCATGGCGCCCGCCGAGCGCGGCGCGCTCATGGCGCTCACCCAGCGCATCGCCCGCGCGCGTGGGCTCACCGTGCTCTTCACCGAGCACGACATGGACGTGGTCTTCGCCGTCGCCGACCGGATCATGGTGCTCCATCAGGGCCGCGTCATCGCGGACGGGGCCCCCGCGGCCGTCCGCGCCGACCCCGAGGTCCAGCGCGTCTACTTGGGAGAAGACGAATGACGCTTCTCGCGACGGGCCGCCCCGACCATCTCGACCACGGTCAACATGCCGACAGGCATGTTGATTATGGAGAGCTTGAAGATTTGAACGCCATGACAGCCCTCCAATGAAGGACGCCCTCGAGCTGGAAGGGGTGGAGGCCGGCTACGGCCTTTCCCGCGTGCTCCACGGGGTGACGCTCTCGGCGCGGGCGGGCGAGGTGGTGTCCCTGCTGGGGCGCAACGGCGCGGGCAAGTCCACCACGCTCAAGGCCATCGTGGGGCTGGTGGAGGTGACCGGCGGCGCCATCCGCTTCGACGGGCAGGAGATCACCCGGCGGCCGACCCACGAGATCAGCCGCCTCGGGGTGGGGTACGTGCCGGAGGACCGGCGCATCTTCGGCGATCTCACCGTCGAGGAGAACCTGACGGTGGGAGCCAAGGGCACCGGGGTCTGGAGCGCCGGGCGGGTCTACCAGTTCTTCCCCAAGCTCGAGGAGCTGGCGGGCCGCCGGGCCGGGAGTCTCTCGGGCGGCGAGCAGCAGATGCTGACGGTGGCGCGGACCCTGATGGGCAACCCGCGCGTATTGCTGCTGGACGAGCCCTCCGAGGGCCTGGCCCCCGTGATCGTGCGGGCCCTGGGCGACCAGATCGCCGCGCTCAAGCGCGAGGGCTTGACGATCCTGCTCTCGGAGCAGAATCTCAAGTTCGCGGCGCGGCTGGCCGACCGGGCCTACATCATCGAGAAGGGGGAGATCCGCTTCGACGGGCCCATGGCCCGGCTCATGGCCGACGAGGCGCTGCGGCGGAAGTATCTGACGGTGTAGCGAGCGGTGAGCGTGAGAACCTACCCCTCACCCTGCCCTCTCCCCTGAGGGGAGAGGGTCATGAGGAGGCCGGAGGCACCTTTGAAAGTGCTGATCAGGAATATCGGGCAGATCGTGTCGGGCGATATCGCGAAGCCCTTGCTCGACGGCGACTCGATCGTCGCCGCGGACGGCAAGATCGTGGCGGTCGGCCGGGGCCTCGACGACGATGCCGACACCGTCATCGACGCCCGGGGCAGCACGGTGGTCCCGGGGCTCATCGACTCCCACTGCCATCCGGTCTTCGGCGACTTCACCCCGCGGCAGCGGACCATCGACTTCATCGACTCCGGCCTCAACGGTGGCATCACCACCATGATCTCGGCCGGCGAGGTGCACCTGCCCGGGCGGCCGAAGGACATCGTGGGGCTCAAGGCGCTCGCCATCGTGGCCGCCAAGGCCTACGCCAATGCGCGGCCGGCCGGGGTGAAGATGCACGCGGGCGCCCCGATCCTGGAGCTCGGCATGGTGGAGGAGGACTTCGCGGAGATGGCGAAGGCCGGCGTCAAGCTGGTGGGCGAGATCGGGCTCGGCTCGGTCAAGACCGGCAAGGACGCGGCGCCGATGGTGAAGTGGGCCCGGAAGCACGGCATGACCGCGACCATCCACACCGGCGGGCCGTCCATCGCGGGCTCCAACGCGATCTCCGGCGAGGTCGTGCTGGAGGCGGACCCCGACGTGGTCGGGCACATCAACGGGGGGACGACGTCGATGAGCGAGCGCGAGATCGACGCGCTCGTGGCCACCCAGATGGCGCTCGAGATCGTCCACTGCGGCAACGGCAAGACCGCGCTCCACGCCCTGCGCCGCGCCCAGGAAGCGAAGGCGACCCATCGGATCATCATCGGCCTCGACGCTCCCTCCGGCACCGGAGTGGTTCCGCTCGGTATCCTGCGAGTGCTCGCCCACCTGGTGTCGCTCGGCGGAGTTGCCCCCGAGGAGGCGGTGTGCATGGCCACCGGCAATACCGCCCGCGTCTACAAGCTGCCGGTCGGGGTGATCGCGCCGGGGCGGGAGGCCGACTTCTGCATCGTGGACGCGCCGATCGGCTCGCAGGGCCGGACCGCCCTCGAGGCGCTCCGGGTCGGCGATCTCTTCGGAGTCTCCATGGTCCTCATCGACGGGCAGATCAAGATCGGGCGGAGCCGGAACACTCCGCCCGCCACGCGCGCGGCGGAGGTGGTGAAGGGCCAGGGCCCCGCCACGGGAGGGCACTGATGCCGCAGGAGGCGATGAGGTGAAAATTCGCAAGCTGCTCACGGTGGTGGAGGAGATCCACGAGGACGGCGGCCGGCGGGTCGAGAAACCGATCAAGAAGGTGGCCGCGATCGCGGTGATCGCCAACCCGTTCGCGGGCCGCTTCGTCGAGGAGCTCCAGGACCTGGTCAAGACCGGCGAGGAGCTGGGCGACTTGCTCGGCCGCCGCGCGGTGATGGCGCTGGGCGGGCCGGTGCACTCCTACGGCAAGGCCGCGATCGTGGGCACCGACGGCGAATACGAGCACGCCGCGGCCATCCTGCATCCCACCCTCGGCACCCCGTTCCGCGCCCTCGTACACGGCGGGAAGGCGATCATCCCGTCGGCCAAGAAGCTGGGCGCGCCCGGGACCACCATCGACGTCCCGCTCCACTACAAGGACGCGGCCTTCGTGCGCACCCACTTCGACGCGATGGAGGTGCGGGTCAACGACGCGCCCCGCGCCAACGAGATCCTGGTGGCCCTGGTGGTCACGGACGGCGGCCGGCCCCATCCGCGGGTGGGCGGCCTCACCATCGCCGAGGCCAAGAAGGAGGACGGCCTCCGATGAGCGCCAAAGGCGCGAAGAGGCCTAACCGCGGAACGAAGAAGATCGCGGGCACGCGCTCAGAGAAGGGTCGCTCCGCTGGATCGCGCGCAGCCGGTGGCATGAAGTTCGGCCTGCGCCTCCCGAGCTTCGCGCTCGGCCCGAAGACCGCGTCGCTTGCCGAGATGGGCGCCTACCTGCGGCGGGCGGAGGATCTGGGCTTCGACTGCGCGGTGTCCATCGACCATCTCCTGCTGACCCCGCCCGCCTACGCCTGCACCTGGCTCGAGCCGGTGGCCCTGCTCTCGGCGCTGGCCGGCGTCACCCGCACCATCAAGCTCGGCACCATGGTGCTGGTCCTGCCGCTCCGCAACCCGGCCTACTTCGCCAAGGAGTGGGCCACCCTCGATCTGCTCTCGGGGGGGCGCAGCATCCTGGGCGTGGGTGTCGGCTGGCACGAGGAGGAGTTCGCGCTCATGGGGGTGCCGCACCGCGAGCGCGGGCGGCGGATGGACGAGATGCTGGAGGCGGTGACCGCGCTCTGGGCCGGGGACCGTGTCACCTACGAGGGCAAGTACTACCGGTTCCGCGACCTCACCATCGATCCCAAGCCGACCCAGAAGCCGCATCCGCCCATCTGGATCGGCGGCGGCAGCCAGCCCTTCGAGAAGGTCTACGGCCAGACCGTCACCAATATCGGCCCGGTGCTGCGACGCATCGCCAAGTACGCGAAGACCTGGGTCCCGCACTCCTCGGCGACCGCGGACATGGTCAAGGGCGACTGGGAGAAGATCCAGCGCTTCATGGGCGAGTTCGGGCGCGAGCCCGGCGAGATGAGCAAGGTCTACTCGAACTTCGTGTGGGTGCTCAAGAAGGGCGAGAAGCCGGAGACCGCGATCCGGCACTTCAAGACCTACTCGGGCATGGATCTTCCGTACTGGAAGGAGTTCTATCTCCTGGGCGAAGCCGAGGAGCTGGCCGAGAAGATCCGGGCCAAGGTCGCCAATCTGGGCGGCTGCGAGTACATCGTGCTCAACCCGCTCACCTGGGGGGTCGAGCAGCTCGAGCTGCTGGCCCACGAGGTCCTGCCCCGCGTGGCGAGGCCCTGACGCTGCGCGTCCCTCCACCGCGCTATCTCGGCGCGCACGTCAAGCGGGTGGAGGACCCCCGCCTGCTGGCGGGGCGAGGCCGCTTCCTGGACGACGTCTCGCTTCCCGGCCTGCTGCATGCCGCCTTCGTGCGGAGCCCGCACGCCCACGCGCTGGTGCGCCGCGTGGACGCCGCCGCCGCCCGCGCCATGGCCGGGGTGCAGCTGGCGCTGACGGGCCGTGACCTCGACGGGGTGGTTGCCCCGCTCGCCCCGCGCCTCGACGCGCCCGGCTTCGTCGCGACGACCTGGCCCGCGCTGCCGACCTCTCGCGTGCGCTTCGTCGGCGAGCCGGTGGCGGCGATCGCCGCGGCCACGCCCTACGCCGCGGCGGACGGCTGCGCCCTCGTCCAGGTCGAGTACGAGCCGCTGCCCGCGGTGCCGGATGTGGCCGCCGCGCTCGATCCCCACGCGCCCCGGCTCCACTCCGAGCACGCCTCCAACGTTCTCTTCGAGCGCCGGGGCGCCCAGGGCGACGTGGACGGCGCCTTCGCGGCCGCCGCCGTCGTCGTTCGCGAGACCTTCAGCCACGCCCGGTGCTCGGCCGCGCCGCTCGAGGGCCGCGGGCTGATCGCACGCTGGGCGGGCGACGCCCTCACGCTCTGGACGGGCAGCCAGGTGCCGCACGTCTTGCGGACCGCGGTGGCCCGTGCCTTCGGCCTGCCCGAGGCGCGCGTGCGGGTGATCGTGCCCGATACCGGCGGCGGCTTCGGGCAGAAGATGCACGTGATGCCCGAGGACCTGGCGGTGGCCGCGCTCGCCCGTCGCGCCGGGCGACCGGTGAAGTGGATCGAGACGCGGCGCGAGAACCTGGCCGCGGCGGCCCACGCGCGGGAGGCGCGGGTTGAGATCGAGGCCGCCGCCGACGCGCGCGGGGTGCTCCTGGCCTTGCGCGCGCGCCTCTGGTCGGACGCCGGGGCCTACCACGTCTACCCGCTCACCGCCGCGCTCGAGCCGCTGGGCACCGCCTCCATCCTGCCCGGGCCCTATCGGACGCCCGCCTACGCCTTCCACCTCACCGCGCTCGCCACCACCAAGCCGCCGCTCGGCGCCTACCGCGGGGTGGGGATGACCATGGGCGCCTTCGTGATGGAGCGCACGCTGGATCTCCTGGCCGACCGGCTCGACCTCGACCCGGCCGAGATCCGCCGCCGCAACCTCATCGCTCGTGACGCCTACCCCTTCACCTCCGCCACCGGCCTCGTCTACGACAGCGGCGACTATCCGAAGGCGCTCGAGCAGGCGCTCACGCTGGCCGGCTACGACCGGCTCACGCGCCAGCGCGAGGACGGGCGGGCGCGGGGCCGGCTCCTCGGGGTCGGTCTGGCGTGTTACACGGAATACACCGGCATCGGCTCCGAGACGTACCGTCAACGAGGGATGTCGGACATGCCGGGCCACGAGGCGGCTCGGGTCGAGATGGCCGCCGACGGCTCGGTCACCTGTGACGTATCGTTTCCCTCGCAAGGTCAGGGGCACGCCACCACCACCGCACAGCTGGTGGCCGATCAGCTCGGCGTACCCCTCGAGGCGGTGACGGTGCGACAGCCCGACACCGACACCGCCCCGGGCGGCACCGGCACCTTCGCGAGCCGCGGCGCCATCGCCCAGAGCGGCACCGCTGCCGCGGCCGCGGCCACCGTGCGGCGCAAGCTCCTGGCGATCGCGGGCCGGCTCCTCGAGGCGAGCTCCGCGGACCTGCTGCTGCGTGACGGGCGGGTGAGCGTGCGAGGCATGCCCGATCGCGGCGTGTCGGTCGCGGAGGTCGCGCGCCTGGCCTGCGCGCCCCCGCCCGGCGGCCTGCCCGCGGGCATGGGGCCGGGGCTCGAGGCGACGCAGTCCTTCGATCCGCCCGGGCCGACCTTCTCGGGCGCGGTCCACGTGGCCGGGGTCGAGGTGGATCCCGAGACCGGACGCGTCACCGTCCGCGAGTACACCGTCGTCGAGGACTGCGGGCCCGTGATCAACCCGATGATCGTCGAGGGCCAGATCCACGGCGCGGTGGCCCAGGGCATCGGCGAGGCGCTGGGCGAGCGCCTCGTCTACGACGAGAGCGGACAGCTCGCGACGGGCACGCTGATGGACTACGCCCTGCCGGTGGCCGGCGCGCTGCCGTTCTTCACCATCGGCCATCTGGAGACGCCGTCACCGCTCACCCCGGGCGGCTACAAGGGCATGGGCGAGGGCGGCACGATCGGCGCGCCCGCCGCCATCGCCAACGCGGTGGCCGACGCGGTGAAGCCGCTCGGCGTGAAGGTCACCGCGCTGCCGATCTTGCCCGCGGCGCTCATGACCGGGCGCCGCCTCTGACGCTTCCCGCCATCGACCGTCGCCGATGTGGTAGACTCGCGCCCGTTCATCCCGAGCGCTCATCGATGGCCTCACTCGTGAGCAACGTGTCCACGCTGGTGGAGTCGGGCCTGCGAGGGCCCGCGCTCGCGCCCCGTCGCGCGCTGGCGTTCCGGCTCGGCGCGGTGGCCGCGTTCGTCGCGCTGTGGAGCGCGCTCGCCGGGCTGGTCGTCGCCTTCAAGCTCTTCAATCCGATCTTCCTGCCGGGCCCGTGGCTCGTCCTCGGCAGCCTCGCCGAGCTGGCCGCGAAGGGCCAGCTGTGGGCGCACGTCGCGGCCACGCTCGAGCGCGTGGCGATCGGATTCGGCACCGGCGCCGCGCTCGGCGTCGGCCTCGGGCTCGCGGCGGGGCATCTCCGGCCGGTGCGCGACCTCGTCGAGCCGGTCGTCGAGATGCTGCGCCCGATCCCGCCGCTGGCGGTACTGCCGCTGTTCATCGTGTGGGTGGGGATCGGCGAGCCGTCCAAGGTCGGCTTCATCACCTACGCGACGTTCTTCCCGATCTTCCTCACCACCGTCACCGGCGTGCGGCAGATGGATCCGGTGCTGCTGCGGGCGGCGCAGAGCCTGGGCGCCCGCGGCTTTCGCCTCTTCGTGCGGGTCATCCTGCCCGCGGCGCTGCCGGACATCCTGACCGGGCTGCGCCTCGGAGTGGCGCTGGCCTTCTTCGTGATCGTCATCTCGGAGTTCATCGCCGCCGAGCACGGGCTCGGCTACCTCATCAACGATGGGCGCAACTTCTTTCTCGTCCCCCAGATGCTCGGCGCCGCGGTGGTGCTGGGGCTCCTCGGCTACGCGGGCAACGGCCTGGTGCGGCTGCTCGAGCGCCGGCTCACCCGCTGGCAGCACCCGGCGTGACCATGACCGGCGGCCCCAAGATCCAGATCCGGCGCGTGAGCAAGGCGTTCGGCGCCGGCGCTCGCGTGATGCCCGCGCTGGCCGACGTCGAGCTCGACGTCGCGGAGCGCGAGTTCGTCTGTCTCCTCGGGCCGTCGGGCTGCGGCAAGTCCACGCTGCTGAACATCGTCGCCGGGTTCCTGTCGCCCACCACCGGCACCGTGCGGGTGGACGGCCGCCCCGTGACCGGCCCCGCCCCCGAGCGCGGCGTCGTCTTCCAGGAGTACGCGCTCTTCCCCTGGCTCACCGTGACCGGCAACGTCGAGTTCGGCCCGGTGATGCAGGGGCGCCCCGCCGCTGAGCGGCGCGAGGTGGTCGCACGCTACCTCGATCTCGTCGGTCTGCGCGCCCACGCGCACAAGTTCCCGGCCCAGCTGTCCGGCGGCATGAAGCAGCGCGTCGCCATCGCGCGCGCGCTCGCCAACACGCCCGCCATCGTCCTGATGGACGAGCCATTCGGTGCCCTCGACGCCCAGACCCGCGAGACCCTCCAGGACGAGCTCTCGCGCATCCAGCACCTGGAGCACAAAACGATCGTGTTCGTCACCCATTCGATCCGCGAGGCCGTCTATCTCGCCGACCGCATCGTCGTGATGACGTCGGTGCCGGGGCGCGTGAAGCAGATCTTCACCGTCAAGCTGCCGGAGGTGCGGGACCGCTTCGCGCCGGAGTTCACGCACTACGAGGCCGAGATCACCAGCGTGCTGCGCGAGGAAGTGGCGAAGGTGCGCGAGTGAGGACGGCGGCCACCCGGCCGGCGGCGCTGGCCGCCGCGCTCGCCGTATGGGCGGTGATCGCCCACGGTAACGCGCTGATCGGCGTCGTGAACCCCGTGCTGCTGCCTACCCCGCTCGAGGTCGGCCGGGTGACCGTGGATCTGGCCGGCAGCGGAGAGCTGCCGCGTCACCTCCTGACGTCGCTGGGCCGGGTCGCCCAGGGCTTCGGGCTGGCTGCCCTGGCCGCGCTCGGCCTTGGTCTCCTGGTCGGGTTCTGCGTGCCGTTGCGGCTCATGCTGGAGCCGGTGATTGAGTTCGTCCGGCCGATCCCTCCGCTGGCGTTCCTGCCGATGTTCCTGGTCTGGTTCGGTCTCGGGGAGACGTCGAAGATCGTCTTCATCGGCTACACGACGTTCTTCCCGATGTTCGTGGCCATCGCGGCCACCGTGGTGCGCGTGGACGTCGTGCTGCTGCGGGCGGCGGCCAGCCTGGGCGCCTCGCGCGCCGATCTCGTGCGCCGCGTGGTGCTGCCGGCCGCGCTGCCCGGCATCGTCGTCGCCCTGCGGGTGGGCTTCGGGCTGGCGCTGTTCGTCATCGTCGGCGCCGAGTTCATGGGCGCCGACGCCGGCCTCGGCCACCTCATCATGGAGGGTCGCACCTTCTTCAACCCGGCCCAGATCGTCATGGGAGCCCTGGCCCTGGGGCTGCTGGGATCGCTGTTCAACACGCTGCTACTCGCCGCCGAGCGACGCCTGCTGCGCTGGCGCGCCGCGGCCTGAAAGGAGCCCGCTCATGCGTATGCTGCTTGCGGTTGTGACCCTCCTCGTGACATTGACCGGCGATGCCCTCGCCCAGGGCAAGCCCGAGCTGGCCGAGATCGACGCCTGGCTCGTGCGCGACGCCCAGATGTCCTCGCAGTTCGCGGTCGCCGACGCACTCGGCTACTTCAAGGCCGAGGGCATCAAGGTCAATCCGCGCTGGTACATCGCCGGCACCGACCTGCCCTCGATGTGGGGCGCCGGCAACATCCACCTCGGCACCGCCACCGCCACGATGGTCGTGCCCATCGCCGCCGCCGGCCAGACGATCTACAACGTCGCCCCCCAGAGCGACATCGCCGGCACGCAGCAGATCGTGCTCGGCAAGAAGGGCCAGGAGATCGTCCGCTCACCCAAGGACTTCGAGAAGGTCAAGATCGGCATGCCCAAGGGCGCCTCGGTCACGATGGCCATCCAGGCGATGAGCCGTGACCACGGGATCGACTTCAACAAGATCCAGTTCGTGAACCTGTCGCCGCCCGACGCGGTGACGGCTCTCGCCAAGGGCGACATCGACGCGATGGCCGCCTGGGCGCCCTGGGTGTTCAACGCGGTCAAGCAGGCCGGCGGCAAGGTCTACTTCACCGGCAACCGCAGCCTGATCCCCGGGAAGGAAGGTCAGGTCGACTGGCTGCACGTGCACGCGGGCGTGGTGGCGAGCGGCAAGATGATCAAGGAGAACCCCAACACGCTCAAGGCCATCCTGCGCGCGCTCCGTAAGGCGACCGACTCCATCAACCGCGACCGCGAAGGCGCCGTGAAGATCGTGGCCCGCGAGATGAAGACCGATGAGGCGCTCACGCGCGACATCATGGCGCTCAACATCTACTCGATGGAGATGACCGACAACATCCACAAGGGCATGGGCGAGTTCGTCGACTTCCTGCACTCGCTCGACCGCATCAAGCAGAAGTTCCCGGCCGAGAGTGTCTTCTACACCAAGCTGCTGGAGGAGACCGACCCGGCGCTGGTGAAGTGGAAGGCGAAGACCGAAGTGAAATGACAGCGGCCGCCCGGCCGATGGGGCGGATGAGATGAGCGGGGGCGCCCTCTAGGCTGATGTCTCCGCGGCGGGGCCCGATTACAGGCAGCCCTGAGCCGGCGGGGTCCCGGGCGCGCGCCAGCGTCAATCAGGGAGCGTCGCCGGCGGCGTGATATCGTGCTTGGCGTGTTCGCCTCGCCCGGGGCCATCGCGGTGGAGCTCGGACCGCTCCAGATCCGCTGGTACGGCATCCTCATGGCGACCGCGATCCTGGTGGGCTTCTGGCTCGCTCACCGGCGCGCGGTCCAGGAGGGGCTGCCCGCCGACGACATCATCCGCGCCGCCCAGTGGGCCACGGTGGCGGGCCTCGTCGGCGCGCGGTTGTACGAGGTCGTCTTCAACTGGGACTACTACGGCCGGTTCCCGGGGAAGATCGTCGCGGTCTGGGAAGGCGGGCTCGCGATGCACGGAGGCCTCATCGTGGGGCCGCTCGTCGGCGCGCTGCTCGCGTCGAGGTGGGGCGTACCGGTGCTCCGGGCGCTCGACGTGATCGCGCCCAGCATGATCCTGGGCCAGGCCATCGGCCGCTGGGGGAACTTCTTCAACGAGGAGGCCTTCGGGGCTCCCACCGACCTGCCGTGGAAGCTCTACATCTCGCCGCCGCACCGGCCGCCCGATCTCCGGCAGGTCGACTTCTTCCACCCCACGTTTCTCTACGAGTCGCTGTGGAACCTGCTGGTCTTCGTGGTGCTCGTGCGCG